>ERZ1673744.1587-NODE-1587-length-19753-cov-7.445984_pt1 | contig 19753 bp, 15 predicted proteins | sample MGYA00580207_ERZ1673744 | MGnify/ENA primary metagenome ERZ1673744 (study PRJEB41218, sample SAMN15661751) | gut metagenome | host: Homo sapiens | place: Canada: London | collected 2015-08-20/2019-03-30 | study: EMG produced TPA metagenomics assembly of... | reverse complement strand
AAAATCCAATGCAAAAAGGTGCAGCCTGACAAACGCGGGCTGCACCTTCTATTGACTGCAGATATACAAAGGCAACTAGCTGCAAATTTGATACCCTCGTATCAGGCGGCGCGTAGTCAGACATACGTGAGGTGACCGTCGAGTGGAATGCCAAACGAAAACGTTGGTTCCTGCCTGAATTCAGATGCAGAAAGCACCAAACGTAACCCAAGCGCCCCTTTTCTTCCCTATCTTTTCCGGCAAGACGGAAAAGATAGGGCCGTCGGAGACATAAGGCAGCTGCAAATTTGCAAGAGCCAATCCCTCAGTCACCTGCGGTGACAGCTCCCTTTACACAAGGGAGCCTTTCAATCGCACCGCCGGGGGTGCGGCAAAAATGGGCGACAACCTCTCAGTCAGCCTGCGGCTGACAGCTCCCCTTCCAGGGGAGCCTTTGGGAATTACACGCGGCGTTTTACGCTGGGGTAGAGGGAGGCGTCGGTGTGGGGGAGGAAGCGGGCGGCGTGCATGTTTTCCACGAACTTCTCCATCTCCCCGAACTGCACATAGGTCGCAAGCGCCCGGATGCGCGCCAGCCGTGCGCGGCAGCTCCGGTTCAGCAGGAGCCGTCTGGCTCCGGCGAGCGAGGAGTTGCCGAGGATCCGGAATTTTTCCCGCGGCAGGTCGGGATACAGCCCGACCGTGATCGCGGACTCCAGATCGTAATGCGTGCCGAAGCCTCCGGCGAGGTAGAACGTGCCGATCTCCGCCGGGCTGACGTTCACGCTCTGCAGCATCGTTGCGACCATGGTGTGCGCGGCGGCCTTGCAGGTGAGGAACTCGCCGATGTCGTCCTGGGTAAAATAGAGCGGCACATTGCCGTCGTAAGCGTAGATGATCGCGGGGACGTTGCGCTGGCGGTCGTCCTCCCAGACCTCGCGGATGCAGGGCGAAGCGTCCTTCTGCAGCCGCCCGGCCGAGTCGATCCAGCCCGAGAGAAAGCCCTCGGCGATGAGGTCCAGAATGCCGGAGCCGCAGATGCCCTTCGGCGGCAGATCGCCGATGGTCTGATACCGCAGACGATTGTCCGCGCCGATCTTTACGCTGCAGATCGCGCCCGGCTCTGCCCGCATGCCGGAATGGCTGACCGCGCCCTCCAGCGCGGGCCCGGCCGCGCCCGCGCCCATGAGCAGAAAGTCCCGGCAGCCCAGCACCAGCTCGCCGTTCGTGCCGATGTCGAGAAACAGCGCCAGATCCTCCCGCGTGTCCAGATCCGTCTCCAGCAGCCCGCCCGTGATGTCGCCGCCCAGATAATTGGCGATCGCGGGCATGCAGTAGACATTTCCGCAGATGGGCAGTCCCAGCTCCGCCGCCCGGATCACGCCGGGGTCAAAAAACACCGGCGTGTACGGGCTCTGAAACACGAGCCACGGGTCGCAGCCGAGGAAAAAGTGCAGCATCGTCGTGTTGCCGCCGACGGTCATGGCGGAGATCGCCTCCGGGCGGATATCTGCCGTCCGGCAGCAGGTATCGATCATGCTGCGCACGTCCGAAAGCGTCAGCGCCTGTAAAGTCTTCAGGTTTTCCCGGTCCGCCTTCACCGCGAGGATGCGGTCGAGGATGTTCGCGCCGAACTGCGTCTGGCTGTTGGTGCAGGCAGCCTGCGAAAGCGTCCGGCCGCGCACGAGATCCACCAGCTCCATCTGCATGATCGTGCTGCCGATGTCGAGGCACAGGCCGTAGTGTTCAGCGGTCGTATCGCCCGGCTCCACGTGCACAGCGTCGGTCCCGCCCGGCCCGGGACAGAGCGTCACGGTGACGCGGTAGTCCGCCGCGGATAAGACGGGATACAGCTGCTGCAGGCAGCCCAGTGTCAGTCTGCATCCGTCCGGCAGCGCGGCCAGCAGCCGCTCCCGCGCGGCAAGAAAATCGCCGCCCGCCGGCGCGTGCAGTTCCAGATAACGTTTTTCACTCAGTGGTTCCATAGCAATACTCCTACGCGCTGCGTCCGAGCAGGAGGCACAGCGCGCCGTAGCCGTGCGACAGCAGGTCGAAGACCCAGCGGTTCGTGTCCACGCTGCGCTCGCCCATGTCGATGACGGCGGTCGCGTTCTTCAGCCGCCGGGCGGTCCGGTAGAATTTCCCGTCCTGCCGTCCGCGTGTTTCGCCTGCGCGCACCCAGGCGGCAAAGACGCCGTCCAGATACGCGTGGATCAGCAGCTCCGTCGCCATCGAGCGCTCGGTGATCTGCAGCGCCGCGCCGCATTCTGCCTCGTAGCCCGCAAGGATCGCGCGGCTGAGCGGCAGCGAGCCGTTGCCCTTCTGCCGCAGGAAGGTCATGAGCGCGTCGTTCGTCGTCAGGTGGACGGCCTTGTCGGTATAATAGAGCGTCACGCCCTCGGGCAGCTGCGAAGCATCCATCTGCGCCGCCTCCTTTGTCTGTTTGTGTCTATCTTACCACATCCCGCGCAGGATGCAAGAGGCAGATGCCCCTTGCGCCTGCGGGCATTTGCAGGTATAATCAGGGTGTATCTGAAAACTCCCAACGCACCCGGACAGCGGGCCTTTTCACGCTGCGCTGCGTCATTTTTCCTTGAAATACGTCAGTATTCCTGCGAAAAAATGTCTTTCTCAGCGCGAAAATTCCTCGCTGCCGGTCTCATTGCTGGTTTTCAGATACACCCTAAGACAAAATCGACAAAAGAGGTATCGCCATGCTTGATTCTTATATTTCCGCCCTCTGCCGCTATGCCGAGCGCACGGGGCTCCTCCAGCCGGAGGATCTGGTCTTTGCGCGCAACGCGCTGCTCGAGGCGCTGCAGCTCGATTCCTTCGACGAAGCCGCTGCCCCGGCAGAGGCCTCGCTGGCCGATATTTTGCAGGTGCTGACCGGCGATGCCGTCGCCCGCGGCGTCTGCCCGGATAATCAGGTCGCCCGCGACCTGTTCGACACGAAGCTCATGGGGGTGCTGACGCCCCGGCCGCACGAGGTCCGCACCTGCTTCCATACGCTCTACCAGATCTCCCCGCAGAAGGCGACCGACTGGTTCTACCGCTTCAGCCAGGACACCAACTACATCCGCCGCGACCGCATCGCGAAGGACAAAAAGTGGACCTACGCCTGCGAATACGGCGAGCTGGACATCACCATCAACCTCTCCAAGCCCGAGAAGGACCCGCGCACCATCGCCGCGGCCAAGCTCGCGCCGCAGTCCGGCTATCCCAAATGCGCCCTGTGCGCGGAAAACGAGGGCTACGCGGGCCGCATGAACCATCCCGCCCGGCAGAACCACCGCATCATCCCCCTTGAGCTGGACAGCGGCAGCTGGTATCTGCAGTATTCCCCGTACGTCTATTACAACGAGCACTGCATCGTCCTCAACGCCGAGCATACGCCCATGCGCATCAGCGCGGCGACGTTCCGCCGGCTGCTGGACTTTACGAAGCTGTTCCCGCATTATTTCCTCGGCTCGAACGCGGATCTGCCCATCGTCGGCGGCTCGATTTTGAGCCACGACCATTTCCAGGGCGGCCACTATACCTTCGCCATGGAAAAGGCCCCGGTCGAGACGCCGGTCTCGTTTGCCGGATTTCCGGACATTGCAGCCGGGATCGTCAAATGGCCGATGTCCGTCCTGCGCCTGACCGGCAGCGACCCGGACCGGCTGTGCCAGCTGGCGGAGAAGATCCTGACTGCCTGGCGCGGCTACACCGATGAAGCCGCCATGGTCTTCGCCGAGACTGACGGCACGCCGCACAACACCATCACGCCCATCGCCCGCCGCCGCGGGGAAGATTTTGAGCTGGATCTTGTCCTGCGCAACAATCTCACGACGCCGGAGCATCCGCTCGGCCTCTATCACCCGCACGAGCAGCTGCACCACATCAAAAAAGAGAACATCGGCCTCATCGAGGTCATGGGTCTGGCTGTCCTGCCCGCGCGGCTGGACAAGGAGCTGGCGCTTCTGAAGGACGCGATCCTCTCTGGCCGCGACCTGCGCGCGGACGAGACGCTGCAGAAGCACGCCGACTGGGCCGAGGCGCTGCAGGGCCGCTATACCTTTACGCCGGAGAATACCGAGCAGATCCTGCAGCAGGAGGTCGGCGCTGTCTTCATGCAGGTCCTCGAAGACGCCGGCGTCTACAAACGCACCCCCGCCGGCCAATCCGCCTTCCTCCGCTTCACCGCCAGCGTGTAAAGCATGAAAAGGCTCCCCTGGAAGGGGAGCTTTTTGCTTGCTGCGGAATATGAAAGAGCCCCGCGGCTGCGTGGATCGCAGCGCGGGGATGCTGGTCATTGCGGCGTTGTCGGTTGGGCGCAGCGGACGGCGGCGGTTTCGTGGAGGATGCGCTGCATCTCCGGCCATTTGGCTTCCATGTCGGCGACCAGCTTCAGCTGCGTGCGGCAGCGGTCAAGGTTCTGGGTGGGATAGTCGATCTTGAAATAGACGTCGCCGTCCAGATAATCCTTCAAAAACCGCATGGCCAGCTCCGCCGTGATGATCTTCGCGCCAAGCGGCAGGACCTCGATCTCCTTCGGGGTCAGCGCGTGACCACAGGCGTCGAGATAGCCCTCCAGGAACGCCTGGTACATGTCGAGCTTCAGCCAGACCTGATCCAGATCCTTCTCATCCTCTGCGGCCGAGGATGCGCCGAAGCGCACGCCGTCGCCGAAATCATAGGCAGACAGACCCGGCATCACCGTGTCGAGATCGAGCACGCACTTGGCGCAGCCGGTCTGCGGGTCGAGCAGGACGTTGTTGAGCTTGGTGTCGTTGTGCGTCACGCGCAGCGGCAGCTCGCCGGCTGCGAGCATGCGGCAGAGCGTCCCGAGCTCCTGCTCCCGCGCGAGCAGGAAGTCGATCTCGGGCCCGATATCCTTCACGCGGCCGCAGACATCGGCTTCGATGGCGGCGCGGAACTGGCGCAGGCGGTCGATGGTGTCGTGGAAATGCGGGATGGTCTCATACAGGGAGGCCGCCGGGAAATCCGCCAGCGCCTGCTGGAACTTGCCGAAGGCCACCGCGGCCTGGTAAAAGTCGTTTCTGTCGCGCGGCATATCCAGGCTGATGCCGCCGGAGATGAAGTTGTAGGCGCGCCAGAACTCGCCCTGGTCATCGATGCAGTATTTTCTGCCGTCCTTGGCCCTGCAGAGGCGGATGCACTCCAGACCAATCTGCTTGCGGTCGATGAACCGGGAGACCGCGTCGATATTCTCGATCAGCTCCTCCGGGTGGCGGAAGGCGACGCGGTTGATCCGCTGCAGGGTGTAGGCCTTCCGGTTGTCGCAGACGACGCGGAAGGTGCGGTTGATATGGCCGTTGCCGAGCGGCTCACAGGAGATGGGCGTTCCGTCCAGGCAGAACTGCTGTAAAACCTGTTCCATAGATACAATGTCCTTTTTTTCTTTCTATTGGGAGCTCCCGAAGAGAGGGAGTATCGTTTGCGCACACGTGCAGCCGCACGTTCTTTCTATTGTATCCCATTTGCAGGATAATTGCAACCATCTTGCAGCCATTCCCCGCGGATCCGACAGAAAAACGGCCTGCCGCAGCGCGGCAGGCCGTCAGATCCGGTCGCTTATTTCATCTGCGCGATGTCGCAGACGATCTCGACGCACTTGTCGACGCCGAGCTTGCCGCTGTCGAGGCAGATGTCGTAGTTCTCGGCCTCGCCCCAGTTGCGGTTGGTGTAGTGCTTGTAGTAGACCTTCCGCTTGCTGTCCTTCTCCTGCAGGCGCTTTTCCATGGGCTTGCTGGTCTCGCCGTAGCGCTCGCGCACGCGGGCGGCGCGGTGCTGCATGTCGGAATGGACGAAGATGTGCAGGCAGTCCGGCTGGTCCTTCAGGATGAAATCCGCGCAGCGGCCGACGATGACGCACGGGCCCTTGCTGGCCAGATCGCGGATGACGTTTGTCTGGCAGACGTAGAGCTTATCCGACACGGACATGGTGTCGATCAGCCCCATCGGGTGGGACGACACGGCGATGTTGAACAGGAAGCTGCTGGTGACGGAGGCGTATTCGCCGATCTCCTCGATGAACTCGTGCGAGAAGCCGCTCTCCTTTGCGACCTTGTCGACCAGCTCCTTATCGTAATAGGGGATGCCGAGTTTCTCGGCCACCGCCTTGCCGATGCTTCTTCCGCCGCTGCCAAACTGGCGGCTGATGGTGATGACCTTGTTTGTCATAAAAACTCCCCCTTATTTTTGATGCCCCTATTATACACCAAAATGCTCGGGATGACAATGAAAAATTTCCGTCAGGACGGCATCAAAGATACGGCCTCATGTCCTTGACCAGCTGATCCTCCAGCCGGATGAGCGACTGGGCGATGTCCTTCGCCTCGCGGCTGGCCGTCGGATACTGGTTGCAGTAGCGGGCGAGCGACTTGATGCCCATCGAGCAGCCGGTCGAGATGAGGTCGGCCGTCGTCGCGTCGCCGGGCTTCATGGCGAGCATCGCCTCCGTCTTCATCCAGGACATGGCGCGGGCGGCCGGATCGGCGGACTTTGCCTCCTTGCCCTGCGTGCGCAGCAGCGCCTTTGTCTCGGCGGCGAGCGACTCATGCTGGCGCTTGCTGCTCGCGAGCCGCCGCTGCAGCGGCCCGTCCGGGCTGTTTTTCAGCACGTCGTCCAGCGAGCGGATGGCCATATCAGTCCCCGCCGCGCACTCGGACAACAGGTGCAGCGTGTCTTCGTTCATCTTGCATCTCCTCCTTTCAGACTCTGCAATTATTGTGTTCCAAAAGCGGAAAAAATATGATACAATGCGGAAAAAGGAGGCATGCATATGCGTATGGAACGAACGGTCCGCGAGATCGCGGGCGACTACGCCGTGCTGGAAAACGAATCCGGCGGCACGACTGAGGTCGCGCTGGCCCTGCTGCCGGACGGCATCCGCGAGGGCATGGTGCTCATTTTTGAAAACTTCGAATACCGAATCAAAGAATAAAGGAGAAGGGCTATGATCCGTCATATCGTGATGTGGAAATTCCGCGAAGGAGAAGAAGAAAACCGGGAGAAATTTCTCTCCGGCCTGCAGGCGCTGGATGGTGTGATCCCCGAGATCCGCCATATGGAGATCCACCGCAGCTGCAAGCCCGGCAACCCCTACGACGCCTGCCTGATCGCCGACTTTGACGATCTGGAGGCCCTCAGCCGCTATAAAAACGACCCCCGCCACGTCGCCGTCTCCACCCTCTGCAAATCCATCCGCGAATCCCGCGGCGCGATCGACTACGAGCTGTGAAAAAGGCTCCCCTGGAAGGGGAGCTTTTTTCGCTGTGGGATTATTTTCCCAAGCGGCACAAGGCGACGGGTTCTGCGGGGGAAAGGTGGCAAACTGGGAGCATCCTGTGAGAAGAGGGGATGCGCATGAAAAAACGGCTGCCGGAGATCCTGTGCATGGCGGCGGTGCTCGTGGGGCTGCTGGCGCTGGCGGTGCAGGCCGGGGCGGAGCAGACGCACCGGGCGTACCTGTACGGCTACCCGGACGGGACCATCCGACCGGAGGCGGAGGTGAGCCGCGCGGCCTTCGCCTGCATTCTGCTGCGGCTGGCAGAGAATGAGCTGCCGGAGGGCGCGCGCGTGCGCTTCTGGGATGTACCGGGGACGAGCTGGGCCTACGCGGCCGTTACGCGGCTGGCGGGGCTGGGGCTGCTGCCGTTCGGGTCGGACGGCTGGTTCCGGCCGGACGCGGGGCTCACGTGGCGGGACTTTTCCGGCGTGCTGGACAAGCTCGCGCAGACGGAGGCCGGGCGCGCGGCCTTCCCGGTGCTGGCCGCGGCCTGGAGCGAGAAGACGCTGGCCGCCGCCGAGGCGGACGAGACCGCGGCAGAGGCCGTCCTTACCCGCGCGGAGCTGGCCCGGGCGCTCAACAGTCTGCTCGGCCGCTGCCCGGACGGGCAGGACGCGCAGCTGCAGGCTGCCGCCTGGTACCGCGACAACCAGGACCAGACCGCCTGGTACTACGCGGACCTCATCGAAGCCTCCGCCGACCACACCTGCAGGCTTTTGCCGCAGGGCGAGCAGTGGACAGCCATCGGGTAAGGCAGCACCGCACAATTGCGTCTGCGCGCTTCGGCGGATCTTTTCCGCCGATCCTGCGGCGTTGCCTCAAAAAGTCTGCCCTCCGGGCAGGCTTTTTCTCTGCGTGTTCACGATTTATTCAAGCAAAATGTGTGCCGGTATGGCATAATATACTATTCAGAAAGCAAAAAAAGTGAGGGGCGGACGCATGCAGGATTTTGTTGTATTTGACCATGTCTGTAAGACCTATCAGATGGGAGACGTGCGCATTGAGGCGCTGAAGGACGCGTCGTTTACGATCGACGAGGGGGAGATCTGCGTCATCGTCGGCCAGTCCGGCGCGGGCAAGACCACGCTCCTGAACATCCTCGGCGGCATGGACCGGCTCACCTCCGGCCATGTGCTGCTCGCGGGCGAGGACGTGGCGGACTACAGCCGCAAGCGCCTGACGACCTACCGCCGCCACGAGGTCGGGTTCGTGTTCCAGTTTTACAATCTGCTGCCCAATATGACGGCGCTGGAAAACGTGCAGATCGCAAGCCAGCTGTGCAAGGATCCGCTGCCGGCCGACGAGGTCCTGCGGCAGGTCGGCCTCGGCGAGCGGATGCAGAATTTCCCCGCGCAGCTCTCCGGCGGCGAGCAGCAGCGCGTGGCCATTGCCCGCGCGCTGGCAAAGCGGCCGAAGCTGCTGCTGTGCGACGAGCCGACCGGCGCGCTCGACGACCAGACCGGCAAGCAGATCTTATCCCTGCTGCAGGCGCAGAGCCGCGCGGGCGGCATGACCGTCGTCATCATCACGCACAACTCGGCGCTGACCGCCATGGCTGACCGGGTCATCCGCGTGAAAAGCGGGCAGATCGCCGGCGTCCGGATCAATGAACATCCGACGCCCGTCGAGCAGATCGAGTGGTGAGCGGCATGGGGAAGCTGACGCTGCGGGAGATCCGCAGAAGTTTGGGCCGGTTTCTGGCCATCGCGGCCATCGTGGCGCTGGGCGTGGGCTTTTTCTGCGGCCTGCGGCTGACGAAGACGGCCATGGTGCGCACGCTGGACGCCTACGCCGAGGCGCAGCAGATGTACGATTTCCGCCTCGTGAGCACCATCGGCTTCGATGAGACCGACGCGGAAAGGATATCCGCCGACAGCCGCGTCGCCGCGTGCGAGGGCACAAAGAGCGCCGACGCGCTGACCAGCACGGCGGGCGGCGCGTCGCGGGCGTGCAAATTTCTGTCGCTGCCCGAGACGCTCGACCTGCCGAGCCTGAAGGCCGGACGGCTGCCGCAGACGGCGGACGAGTGTCTGGCCGACGGGATGCTGTACTCGGAACAGGATCTCGGGCAGAAGATCGTGCTCTCGGAGGAGAATGACGACGATACGCTGGGGCAGTTCACCCGGCGGGAATTCACCATCGTCGGCATCGCCAAGAGCGTTCTGTACATCAACTATGAGCGCGGCAGCACGTCGGTCGGCAGCGGATCGCTGTCCGCCTTCGTGTACGTGCTGCCGGAGGCGTTTGACTTTGACTATGATACGGAGCTGTATCTGCGCCTGACGGACCGGGCGGGCGAGATCTACTCGGACGAATACAAGGCGCACATCGACGACGCCGAGCCCTGGGTCACCGCGCTTGCGGAGCAGTGCGCGGACGACCGCGGCACGCGGCTGCATGACGACGCGGCCGAGACGCTGGCTGACGCCCGCGAAACGCTCGACGAAAAGCAGCAGGAGCTGGCGGACGCGAAGCAGAAGCTCGAAGACGCCAAGCAGACGCTGGCGGACGCCGAACAGGACGTCCTGGACGGCGAACAGAAGCTGGCCGATGCGAAGGAGGAGGCCGACCGCGAGCTGGCCGACGCCTACCAGAAGCTCGTCGACGGCCAGAAGGAGATCGAGGAGAACGAGCAGAAGCTTGCAGACGCCCGCAAGGAGCTGGCGGACGGCGAACAGAAGCTCGCCGACGCGCAGGCAGAATATGACGACGGCGCGGCCAAGCTGGCCGAGGCCAGAGAGGAGCTTCGCAAACAGTTTAACGAGACTGTCGGCGAGCTGCAATCCGGGCAGGCGGAGATCGACAAGAATCAGGCGCAGCTCGACCAGAAGCGCGCGGAGCTCGCCGCGCAGAAGGCCGAGCTCGAAGCGACCAAGGCGCAGCTGGAGGCGGCGCTGGGCAGCGGTCAGCTGTCAGAGGACCAGAAAGCGCAGCTGCAGGCGCAGCTCGCGCAGGTCGAGGCCGGGCTGCAGAAGATCGAAGCTGCCGGACCGGAGCTTGACGCGGCACAGCAGCAGATCGACGCGGCGCAGGCGGAGCTCAACGCAGGCAGCGAGGAATTCGGCGACGGGCTGGAGGAGGCCAACGCTGAGATCAGCGAAAACCAGAAAAAGCTCGACGAGGCCAAGGCCACGCTCGATGAAAAGAATCAGGAGCTGGCCGACGCAAAGCAGGAGCTCGCCGATGGCGAGCAGCAGCTGGCCGACGCAAAGCAGGAGCTGGCGGACGGCTGGGCCGATTACTACAGCGGCAAGGCCGAGGCCGAACAGAAGATCGCCGACGCGGAAGCCGAGCTGGCCGACGCGAAGCAGCAGCTCACGGATGGCAAGCAGGACATCGCCGACGCCGAAGTGGAGCTCTCGGACGGCGAACAGAAGCTGGCCGACGCGGAGCAGGAGTATCAGGACGGACAGGACGCGCTCGAAAAGCTCGAAAACCCGGACGTGTTCGTGCTGGACCGCAGCAGCAACATCGGCTACGCCTGCTTTGAGAGCGATTCGGATATCGTGCGGGGCGTCTCGCGTGTGTTCCCGCTGTTTTTCTTCGCCGTGGCGGCGCTCGTGTGCATCACGACGATGACGCGCATGGTCGACGAGCAGCGCACGCAGGCGGGCGTTTTGAAGGCCATGGGCTACTCCAACGGCGCGATCTTCCTGGTCTATTTCCTCTACGCCGGGAGCGCTTCGGTGCTCGGCTGCGTGGTTGGCATCGCGGCGGGCTCGTATTTCCTGCCGAAGATGATCTGGCAGGGGTATAATATCATGTACGGCTTCACGGACATCCTGTACGCGTTCGACTGGCCGCTGGCGCTGTTGTCCGCGGGGGCGTATCTGCTCTGCGCGCTCGGCACGACGTGGTACGTCGCGCATGCGGAGCTGCAGCGGCCCGCGGCGGAGCTCATCCGCCCCAAGGCCCCGAAGGCGGGCAAGCGGATCTTGCTGGAGCGGCTGCCGGGCCTCTGGAACCGGATCCCGTTTTTGCATAAGGTCTCCATCCGCAACATCCTGCGGTATAAAAAGCGGATGATCATGATGATCATCGGCATCGGCGGCTGCACGGCCCTGCTCATCACCGGCTATGGCATCCAGGATTCCATCAGCAACGTCGTCGACTATCAGTACAGCGAGATCACCCGCTACGACGCGTCGGTCACGTTCCAGCACGCGCTGAACGAGACGGAGCGCACGGCCTTCGCCGCGCTCTGCGAGGAAGAAGCCGAAGAATATCTCTTCGTGGCCGAAAAGAGCGCCGACGCCAGCGCGGGCAGCACGGTCAAGACGACGAACGTCGTCTGCCCGGCGTCCGGCAGCGTGGAGGGCTTTGTCGACCTGCATGAGAAGGACAAGACGCCGGTCGTCTATCCCGAAAACGGCGCGTGCGTCATCAGCCGCGGGCTGGCCGAGGCGCTGCAGCTGTCGGCGGGCGACACCATCACGCTGCAGAGCGGCACGCGCGAAGCGCAGCTGCAGGTCGCGGCGGTCTTTGAAAACTATGTCTACAACTACGTCTACCTGACGGCGGAAAGCTGGGCGCAGTGCTTCGGCGAAGCGCCGGCATACGAGCAGGCCTGGGTCAACTTCCCGCCTGACGCCGATGCCCACGCGGCCTCGGCCGCGCTGGCGGGGGCGAAGAACGTCGCCTCCGTGAGCCTCAGCAGCGATTTCCGCGCGCGCGTGGCGACGATGATGGAAAGCCTGCGGTACATCGTGGTGGTCGTGGTGGTCTGCGCGGCGGCGCTGGCGTTCATCGTGCTGTATAACCTCACAAACATCAACATCACCGAGCGCGAGCGGGAGATCGCCACCATCAAGGTCCTCGGCTTCTACGACAGCGAGACGAACCGCTATGTGTTCCGCGAGAACATCATCCTGACGGTGCTCGGCGCGCTTGTGGGTCTGCCGATGGGCAAGGCGCTGCACGCCTACGTCATGTCGCAGATCCGCATCGACCTCATGTGCTTCGACGTGCGGGTGGCGCCGGGCAGCTATCTGCTCTCCGCGGCGCTGACGCTCGCGTTCGGGCTGCTGGTCAATCTGGCGCTGCGCCGGAAGATCCGCGCCATCGACATGGCCCAGGCGCTCAAATCCATCGAATAGCATCCGAAGAGAGAAGAGAAACGAATGAAGAAACTGCTTGTCTATCTGCGGCCCTACCGGCTGCAGGCCATCCTCGCGCCCGTGTTCAAGCTGCTGGAGGCGGCGTTTGAGCTGCTGGTGCCGCTCATCATGGCAGATATCATCGACGTCGGCATCGCGGCGGGCGACACGGGCTATATCCTGAAAAAATGCCTGCTGCTCGTGGGCCTCGGCCTGTGCGGCTTTGCCAGCGCAACCTGCGCGCAGTATTTTTCCGCCAAGGCCGCGACCGGCGCGACGGCCAGTCTGCGCCATGCGCTCTTTGCGCATATCCAGTCGCTGTCGTATGCGGAGCTCGATACCATCGGCCCGGCCACGCTCGTCACGCGGATGACGAGCGACATGAACCAGGTGCAGACCGGCCTCAACCTCACGCTGCGGCTGCTGCTGCGCTCGCCGATCGTCGTGTTCGGCTCGATGATCATGGCGTTTACGATCGACGTGCGCTCGGCGCTCATCTTCGTCGTGACGATCCCGGTGCTCTTTGCCATCGTCTTTGCCATCATGCTCAGCTGCATCCCGCTCTACCGCCGGGTGCAGGCGAAGCTCGACGGCGTGACGGGCGCGGCGCAGGAGAACCTGTCCGGCGTGCGCGTCATCCGCGCCTTTACCCGCGAGCAGACCGAGACGGAGAGCTTTGACGGCCGTCTGGACGGACTGTTTGCCGCGCAGCGGTTCGTGGGCAAGCTGTCGGCGCTTTTGAACCCGCTGACGTATGTGGTCATCAATCTGGCGATCGTGGCGATCTTAAAGACCGGCAGCGTCCGCGTGGACGCGGGCGTCATCACGCAGGGCCAGCTGATCGCGCTGTATAACTACATGTCGCAGATCCTGGTCGAGCTCATCAAGTTCGCCAACCTGATCCTGAACATCACAAAATCCGTCGCCTGCGCGGGCCGGATCTCGCAGGTGCTGGAGACGAAGTCCAGCATGGCCGACGGGCAGGACGCCCTGCCGGACGGCAGCGGCAGCCCGGCGCTGCAGTTCTGCGAGGTCTCGTTCCGCTATCCCGGCGCGGGCGCGGACGCGCTCAGCAGCATCAGCTTCTCCGCCGCGCCCGGGCAGACCATCGGCGTCATCGGCGGCACCGGCGCGGGCAAATCCACGCTGGCGAACCTCATCCCGCGGTTTTACGACGCGACGCAGGGACAGGTCCTTGTGTGCGGCGAAGACGTGCGGCAGCTGTGGCTGCAGGCGCTGCGGCCCTCGATCGGCGTCGTGCCGCAGAAGGCGCTGCTCTTCTCCGGCACCATCCGCGACAATCTCCGCTGGGGCAATGCCCAGGCCAGCGATGAAGACCTCTGGCAGGCACTGCAGGACGCGCAGGCCGATCAGGTCGTCCGCGGCAAGCAGGGCGGACTGGACGCGGAAGTCGAGCCCGGCGGGCGCAATTTCTCCGGCGGCCAGCGCCAGCGGCTGACGATCGCCCGCGCACTGGTGCGGAGACCTGCGATCCTCATCCTCGACGACAGCGCCTCCGCGCTGGACTTTGCCACCGACGCCGCGCTTCGCAAGGCGCTGGCGCATCTGCCGTGGAAGCCCACGGTCGTGCTGATCTCGCAGCGCGTGTCCTCCATCCGCCACGCGGATCAGATCCTCGTGCTCGACGACGGCCGTCTGGCCGGGACCGGCACGCATGACGAGCTGCTGCAGAGCTGCCCGGTCTATCAGGAGATCTGCCGCTCGCAGTATAAGAAGGAGGATGCGCAATGAAGCATGATTCATCCTGGGCGCTTCGGCGCGTGCTCAAAAGCCTCGGGCGGTATCTGCCGCTTCTGATCGTGTCTCTGGTGCTGGCGGCGGCCAGCGTGGCGGGGACGCTCTATATCCCCATTCTGGTCGGCGACGCCATCGACGCCGTCGTCGGCCCGGGGCAGGTCGATTTTGCCGCGGTCGGCATGCTGGCTGCGAAGATCGCCGTGCTGGCCGCGGGGACGGCGCTTCTGCAGTGGGTCATGGCGGCCATCCACAACCGGGTCTGCTTCGCCGTGACGCGCGACGTGCGCCGGCAGGCGTTCGCCCACCTGCAGCGTCTTCCGCTGGCCTATCTCGACAGCCATCCGGCGGGCGATACGCTCAGCCGCATGATCGCGGACGTCGACCAGTTTGCCGACGGTCTGCTCATGGGCTTCACACAGCTGTTTACGGGCGTTTTGACCATCGTGGGGACGCTCGGCTTCATGCTCTCGATCAGCGTGAAGATCACGCTGGTGGTCGTCGTCCTGACGCCGCTATCCCTGCTGGTGGCGAAGTTCATCGCGGGGCACACCTACTCCATGTTCCAGACGCAGTCCAAGGCCCGCGGCGAGCAGACCGCGCTCATCAATGAGCAGCTCGGCGGCCAGCGCGTCGTGCAGGCGTTCTCGCATGAGGCCGAGAGCCTTGCGCAGTTTGACGAGATCAATGACCGCCTGACCGCCGCGACCATGCGCGCGACCTTCTTCTCGTCGATGACGAACCCCTCCACCCGCATCATCTACAATATCATCTACGCCTGCGTGGGCTTTACCGGGGCGCTGAGCGCGGTGGCGGGGGCCATCACGGTCGGCGGGCTGTCGTGCTTCCTCAGCTATGCCAACCAGTACGCCAAGCCCTTCAATGAGATCACCGGCGTCGTCACCGAGCTGCAGAACGCGCTGGCCTGCGCCGCGCGGGTCTTCGAGCTCATCGACGAGCCGGCGGAGATCCCCGACGCGCCCGATGCCAGGGTGCTGACCGACGCCTCCGGCAGCGTGCAGCTGACGAACGTCGCCTTCTCCTACACGCCGGAGCAGCGGCTCATCGAGGATCTGGACCTCACGGTCCGGCCCGGCGAGCGCGTAGCCATCGTCGGCCCGACGGGCTGCGGCAAGACGACGCTCATCAACCTCCTCATGCGCTTCTACGACGTGAAGGGCGGCTCCATCGCCGTGGACGGCAGCGACATCCGCACCGTGACGCGGCAGAGCCTGCGCCATCAGTATGGCATGGTCCTGCAGGACACCTGGCTCAAATCCGGCACCGTGCGGGAAAATATCCGCCTGGCCAAGCCCGATGCGGCCGACGAAGAGGTCGAGACGGCCGCGAAAAAGGCGCACGCCGATTCGTTCATCCGCCGCCTGCCGAACGGCTACGATACGATGCTCTCCGACACGGGCGGGGCGCTGTCCGCGGGGCAGCGGCAGCTGCTGTGCATCGCGCGCGTGATGCTCTGCCTGCCGCCGATGCTGATCCTCGACGAGGCCACGAGCTCCATCGATACCCGGACCGAGGTCAAGATCCAGCAGGCCTTCGACGAGATGATGCAGGGCCGGACGAGCTTTGTCGTGGCCCACCGCCTCTCGACCATCCGCGAAGCGGACGTCATCCTCGTCATGCGGGACGGCCACATCGTCGAGCAGGGCAAACACGATGAGCTGCTCGCGAGAAACGGCTTCTACGCCAAGCTGTACCACAGTCAGTTCGAAGGATAACATACGCAGCCGCTTCCCTGGGGCGTATCGAAAACCCCACGGAAGCGGCTGCGCCTTTTTCTTGCATTTGCTGCCGGATGATGTTAATATGATACTATAAAAAAGCAAAGGAGCGGTCCCTTTGGCAAAACAGATCACGCGGATCGTACTGACCGGCGGGCCGGCCGCCGGCAAGACGACGCTCATCAGCCGGGTACTCAAGGAATTCAAGCAGGATGAGGGCTGGAAGGTCATCACCATCCCCGAAACGTCGACGGAGCTCATCTCCGGCTTTGGCATCAAGCCCTTCGGCGGCTGCGTGTCCATGCTGGATTTTCAGGATTTTGTCGTCGCCGACCAGCTGCACAAGGAGCAGCTGGCGCTCAAGGCTGCCCAGATGGTGCCTGAGGAGCGCGTGATCGTGCTGTATGACCGCGCGCTGTTCGACAACAAGGCCTATGTCTCCGACGACGAGTTCCGGCAGGTGCTTTCCCACTTCGGCCTGACGGAGCAGCAGGCGCTGACGCACTACGATACCGTGCTCCACCTCGTTTCCTGCGCCAAGGGCGCGGAATTTGCCTACAATTTCGGCAACGAGGCCCGCTATGAGCCTCTGGAGGTCGCGCGGGAGAAGGACGAGCTGACGCTCCGCGCCTGGAGCGCGCATCCCAACGTCCACGTGATCGACAATTCCGTCGATTTTGAAGACAAGATCGCTAGAGGTCTGCGCGCGGTCTACGCCGCGATCGGCCGGCCGGCGCAGCAGGAGGTCTGGCACAAGTATCTCATCGCCCTGCCCACCCTCCAAACCCTGGAGCAGACTTACCACGCCGCCAGCATCGACATGATGCAGACCTACCTGACCCGCGCCAACCCCAACGTCGTGCGCCGCGTCCGCCAGCAGAAAAACGGCGGGGATTACCTCTACTTCTACACCGAGAAGCGCACGACCGACTCCGGCCAGTGGGAGACGGAGAAGCCGATCTCCGAGAAGGAGTACATCCGCTATCTGATGGAGGGCGACACGAGCCTGCACACCGTCCACAAGACGAAGTACCGCTTCGTCTATCAGGGCTGCCGGTTTGAGATCGACGTCTACCCGTTCTCCAACGACCGCGCCATCATGCGCGCCGCCCTGCCGCAGGACGCGCCTGCGCTTCAGGCCCCGCCGGAGATTACCGTCCTGCGCGAGGTCACCGACGATCCCGCCTACAAAAACCGCCAGCTGGCCAAAAACCAGCGCCTGTAAACGAGAAAGAGAGCTCCCCCGGCCAGAGCGGCCGGGGGAGCTTGTTCGGTTTTCGGGAGAAGCTTTCTCAGCCCCACAGGGCGGTCAGCGATGGGATGACCTGCTTTTTCCGGGATACGACGCCCGGCAGGAAGCAGGTATGGTCCTTGAGCTGCACGCCGAAGGCCTGCGTGATGATGTCCTCGTCGCCGAGGTACAGCAGGTGCGTGCCCTCGAGCAGCACGTCGGTCAGCATGAGGATCATGAGCGTGTAGCCGCGCTCTTCCATCGTCTTGCGCATGACGGACAGGAACTCGTCCTTGCGCTGCATCATGCGGTTGGAGTCGACGCAGGTGATCTGGCTGACACCGAAATCGTGGTCGGCGATGTGGAAATCCTTGAAATCCGTAAACAGCAGCACGTCGGCCGGCTTGTCGTCGGAGATGGAGGCGGAGAAGATGGTCTGCCCGAGCTCCTCGAGCGAAATATTGGCGATACGGGCCATGCGGTCGGCCATGCGGCGGTCGACGGCGGTGGAGGTCGGGGATTTGAACATGACGGTATCCGCGACGATGGCGGCGGCGATCAGCCCCGCGAGCTTCGCCGGGGGCATGAGCCCGCGCTCCTGATACATCTCGGAGATGATCGTCGCGGTCGAGCCGACGGGCTCGTTGCGGAAGTAGATGGGGCCGCCGGTCTGGATGTCGGCGAGGCGGTGGTGGTCGATGATCTCGAGGATCTCCGCCTGCTCGAGGCCGGGGACGGACTGCGCCGCCTCATTGTGGTCGACGAGGACGACACGCTTGCGCCGCGGCTTGATGAGATGATACCGCGAGAGCGTGCCGACGACCTTGTCGTTTTCGTCGAGGATCGGGTAGCTGCGGTGGCGGCTTTTGAGTACGATCTCACGCACGTCGTCGAGATAATCGGTCAGGTGGAAGGCCTCAAGATCCTCCGTCCGGCAGACGCGGGCGACCTCGATGGCGTAGTAGACCATCCGGGCGGCCTTGTAGGCGTCGAACGGCGTGGCGATGATGCAGGTGTTCGTCTGCTGCTGGCGCAGCTCCTCCGGCAGCTCCGCCTGGCAGACGATCAGGCAGCTGACCTGCTGCTCGAGCGCGCGGCGGGCCATCTCCGGCTGCTCGCCGATGATGACGATGGCGTCCGGGCCGCGGAACAGGAGATTTTCATTGTCCTGCGGCAGCGCGATGCTGACCTCGCCGCTGATGGTGTCGGCCAGATATCCGTCTTCGTTGATGATCTTGCCGTCAAGCACGCTCAGGAGGTTGAACACCGGGATCCGGTCGACCCGGGAGTCGGAGAGCGTGCGCATGTCGTAGCTCGCGATCTCGCTCGGCGAGAGCATGCCGTAGAGCTCGCCGTTGTCATTCGTGACGGGGATGGCGGGGATGGATCTGTTGTTCTGCAGCGCGGTCCAGGCGCGGCTGACCGTCACGGCCCCGGACAGGGCGGGCGGCGTGTCGTAGTCGAGATCGCGGACCTGCGTGCGCATGGTCTGGATGCGGATGGGCGGCTCAAAGCCGAAGCGGCCGAGCACCAGCCGCGTCTCATCGGAGATGTGCCCGAGCCGGGCCGGGACGAATTCCCGGTCACCCAGCGCGTTGCGCAGCGCCGCATAGGCCATGGCAGAGACGATCGAGTCGGTATCCGGGTTGCGGTGGCCGGTGACATAGATGGGTTCCATGAGAAGCCTCCTTATGCTTGCGGAAATTCGATGCCCTGATGATGCAGGATGAAGCGCACGGGGTAATAGCGGTCAAGATAGTTTTTGCAGTACCATTCGTAGGTCGCGTCAGGCAGGTGGACGAGCTCGGGCGCCTGCGTGCGGAAAAGCTTGAAGGTGGTCTCGTCGCCGGAGAGCAGGGCGGCGGCCAGCTCCATCTCGCCCTCCTGCTCGAGGCGGTGGAGGGCTTTGTCCATGATGGCGGCGCAGGCTTGCTCTTCTTCGCCCGCCAGCAGCTCCATGTTGCCGAGCCAGGCGAGGAAATCGTCGAGCTTCAGCTCGGTCCGCGCCGCGGCGTGGGAGAGTTTGGTGAACTCCGGCTCCGCGTGCCGCTTGAGAATGTCGATGAGGTAGGTCAGCAGGTCATCGTCGAGGCAGACGCTGTCGAGGAAGATCTCGAAGATATCGCGCGTCTCGGTCCTGACCGGTTCCTGCGGCGCGTCGGGCGCGGCGGGGGCCTCCTGCGTCTCCTGCGGCTGCGCGGCCGCGGCCAGCTGGGCGATGGCGGCGTTCAGCTCAGCGGGGTCAAAGCTGTCGTAGTCGGACTGGGGGATCTCGGTGCCGTCCTGCGCGGCGCAGGCGCGGACGAAGGCGGGGATGCCCATCTCAGCGATCCCGGCCTGCAGCTGCAGCGCCTTTTTCAGATCGTCCTGCTCGCTCAGCGCAAGCCCCTCCGGCGCCTGCCGCGTCCCCTCGCAGATCTCGGAGAGATACTGCAGATAATACGGAATGAGAGACATAATTGTCCTCCTGTTTTTTCTTTCAGTGTACCATGCAGCAGGGGAAATGTCAAAAGCTTCACACTGGCTTTTTCCGCTGCAGCAAAAAAGGCTTCCCCTATGAGGGGAAGCCATGGATGTGCGAAAGTCCAAAGCCTCCCCTCTCAGGGGAGGTGGCTCGGCGAAGCCGAGACGGAGAGGTCGCAGCAAATTTGTGACA
>ERZ1673744.1586-NODE-1586-length-19754-cov-4.032438_pt1 | contig 19754 bp, 13 predicted proteins | sample MGYA00580207_ERZ1673744 | MGnify/ENA primary metagenome ERZ1673744 (study PRJEB41218, sample SAMN15661751) | gut metagenome | host: Homo sapiens | place: Canada: London | collected 2015-08-20/2019-03-30 | study: EMG produced TPA metagenomics assembly of... | reverse complement strand
GCTGAGGCAATCGGTTAATGCAATACTTCTCTTCATCGCTGGTGCAACGCAAAAAGACTCAAATCGTTCAATATCTCCGGTAGACTTCTCATACCGAAGATCAGTCTCATAGATTTCCTTGTTTCTCCGTATAGCTTTGACATTACGCGAAAGACCTGGAAACACATACGCTGCTCATCAAAGGTTATCTTGAATGGCTTGATACAACAGAATGAGGCTCCCGAAAGGGTGTCTGTCCGCAGGGGGCGCAAAAAAGGCGGTGGAATACTGTATGCGGAAGGTAGGTCGATATATGGATGTTTATGCCTAGTGTCTTTTCCTAAAGGTTTCTCTGTCGGGTATTTTTCCAAGCCGGACCAATCTTGAAGCGATGCCGCCTGTTGAACGTTTGAAGTGTTCGCATATTTCTTTGCGCGTTTTTCCTTCATCATACATGGTTGCCAGAATGCGGTCATCTTCACTTGTCCATGGTTTCCCCGCATTCTCTGGCCGAGCTTTTTTCTTTTTTTCTGAAAAGACAGAAAGAATCGCATGGAGCGCGCGGACAACATCTGGCTGATTGCAGGAATCCTCCGGGGGTAAAACCTCTCCGGTTAGTGGATTCACGCCGTTGGCCAGACCTTCAATGATTTCTTTTGCACGAATAATATCCATAATCAGCTCTCCTTTATCCTATAATCAATTTATTTGTCTTCTTCAAATACTTCGCAGGGATTGGATGATCCAGCTTCCATATGATATTCATCGGCTTCTCACCATCGTGCTTCACATGGTTTGCTGTGCCGAGATAGGTATAGGCAGCCGCACTTCCGGAAATATGATCTGACTTGAATTCGCGAACAAACAGCAGGATACGGCTGCTCTTATCGCGGTGGTGAATATAGCGCTGACCGGTGGGAGAGTCCTCCGCTGTGGTGCTCTGGCTCTGCCAATGAAACAGGCTCTCATTGATGGAATAATCGTTATACATTGTGCTCGGCGAATAGTCCTTATCCGCCTTATTCAAGGTCACAAAAAACACGTCAATGTTCTTTTCAGGCAGTCATTTCACGCCCTCACGAACGGTGGATGGCTTCATGAAATCGAGCGCCACAAGCAACTGGTCGCGGGTGTATGTGCAATGCTTTTCAACGATCTCGGCAACATATTTTGCTAACACTTTGGACGCTTCTGCACTATCAATGGGCGCAGTATGAGAGAGCTTGTCTGTTGCGGAAAGCTCTGAATCAAGCCTCTTGTTTATGATTTGCTCGTAAAGCCCATTATGTAGCATAGTCGCCTCCTGCCAATTATATCCCCTAGCAATAGATCTCCTTTGTGGGCTATTTGACGCTGGGTATAATAACATAGATATAGCATATCGCAGTTCGACCGAAAAATCAAGAATATGATAAAAATCTCAAACTTTCGATGAGACCAAAATGTTATTTTTGATTTAACAGGGGAGTATAATTGCCGTTATCGGCAAAATTCCAATTATATTTAGTTGGCAAATCTTGATATTTCGCCGATAGTGTGTTATACTATCCATGTAAGAAAGTGGGGGGGAGAGCTATGAAATATATTTCTGTCTCGGAAGCGGCGAAAAAGTGGGGCGTTTCCGAACGCAGTGTGCGCGGGTACTGTGCCGAAGGAAAAATCGATGGTGCTTTCCTGACCGGTAAGACATGGAACATCCCCGAAGCTGCGACGAAGCCCGACCGCATTAACAAAAAAACTGACGCACCAAAGACACTTCTTGAGGTGCTGAAAGCCGAGAAAGCAGCAAAGCTGCACGGCGGTATTTATCATAAAATCCAGATTGATTTAACCTATAACTCCAACCACATCGAGGGCAGTCGCCTCACCCACGATCAGACGCGCTATATCTTTGAGACGAACACCATCGGCGTAACGGATGGGACGGTCAAGGTTGACGATGTGGTCGAAACCGTCAACCATTTCAAATGCATTGATATGATTATCGACAGTGCAAATTATGCGCCGAGTGAAGCGTTCATCAAGCAACTGCATGCCGTTCTGAAGAGCGGCACTTCCGATTCCCGTCTTGACTGGTTTGCTGTGGGGGATTACAAGAGACTGCCCAACGAGGTAGGCGGTATGGATACTACTGCACCCGAGAATGTCGGCACGGAAATCAAGAAGTTGCTCACTAAGTATAACTCCATTGCAAATAAGAACTTTGACGATCTGCTGGATTTTCACTACCGCTTTGAGCGTATCCACCCGTTCCAAGACGGCAACGGCAGAGTCGGGCGTCTGCTCCTGTTCAAAGAATGTCTGCGGAGCAACATCGTGCCGTTTATTATTGAGGACGATCTCAAGATGTTCTACTACCGCGGCCTGAGGGAGTGGCAGAACGAGCGTGGCTATCTGCGTGATACATGTCTGTCTGCACAGGATAGGTTTAAGAAGTATTTGGACTATTTCCGAGTACCGTACGACCAATAAGCAAATCCGCCCCTTGTTTGATACTGAACAAGTCCGATAAAAACGGACAATAGAAAAAACAGCCGAAAAACAACGAATAATGCATACTTTTTGACATTTTTGCCTTTTTTGTTTTCCTATAATTACAGGATGAATTTTTATCACTGTTAATTTTTTAAAAGGAGCAAATGGTATGTGTTTACACAAAGGTAGCATTATTTGGGTGAATTTGCCGAAGACAGAGGGATCGGTGCAGTACGGCACGCGTCCGTGCTTGTGCATGGGAAACGAAAAGGGACTGAGAAACGGGAGCACCGTCACGGTCATTCCGCTGACGCAGCACAAAAAGGCGATGCATCTGCCCGTACATGTTCTGATTCCGAAAACCATTTTGCCGAAAGAAAGTGTGGCCATGGCGGAGCAGATCACCACCATTTCCAAGGATGCTGTCGTGCAGGTGGTCGGGATGTTGGATCACGCACATTTGCAGGCGGTGGAAAAGGCGGTCAAGGCCCAGCTTGGCATCTAAAAAAAATAGGAGGTACACTTTTCAGTGTACCTCCTATTCTATTGTAGAAAGAAAACCACGCGATAGTCGCGTGGTTGAATGAAGGTTAACCGGTGAAGAAAAACTCCTTTTGTGCTAAAATAGTAGAGAGCTGCCAGTCAAAACCAAAAAGCACAAAAGGAGTTTTGTCAAATGAAAAAAGATTCAATTGATGTAAATAAGTTTAGCACACACGAAAACTCATATTAAACTGCTGCGGTATTTTGCCGGTGAGATTTTTTCGTATTCCTTAAACAATCTCGCAAAATATGTCACATTTTCAAAACCGAGATAATCGCTTATCTCGACAATGTTCATTGCGCCGTTTGCGAGCATATCCTTTGCCATATCGAGTTTCTTGCGTATTCTGAACTGTATTGGCGAAAGACCTGAATATTCTTTAAAAAGTCGTCTGAAATATGCCGAGCTTACGTTGCACATCTTTGCAACTTCTTCTATAGATTTTTCTTGCTTTATATCCGTTTCAAGATATTTTATCCCGTTTGCAATATATTTGTATCGGCTCATATTAAGTCCGGTTTCTTTGTTTGCGGTTGCGAAATATGAAAGAATTTTATATGATATTGCTTTCATCTCGGAAACATTTTTTTTCGGTTGGCTATATATGTTCAAAATATCGCAAAACTCCTTTTTTATAAATTCACCGTCCTTCGGAGTGAAAATTTCAAGGTCATTCGACAAATAAAACTCTTTTCCGTCTTTATCCGAAAAAAGCAAGTTTATCAAAATACCGTCCACTTTCTTTTTACCGTGACTGTAAAATAGCGAATTATACTCGAAAAACGGCGGTAAAAATACGACATCCCCTTTTTTTGCGTATTTCTTTTCTCCGCTCTTGAGTGTATATTCCCCGTCACCGTCATAGAAGTAGTAAAATCCGTTTATCCGGCGCGGTTTTCCCACCGTTGAGAAAAAATTCCCCTCCCCTTTTCGCACCTGCCCGTAAACAAGGCACGCATTGATGTTAAAGTTTTCATACACAACATCCTCAAGTTTTATCCCGTACACGATATCACCCCGTAAAAGTTATATGCTTATTGTATCGTATATGCGGTTTTGCGTCAATGTATTTTGTTGCGAAAAGTATAATTTTTGTTGCGAAAAACTCATTGTATTTGTTTTGTTATTCGTTATAATGGGCTTAACAAATATTTTTTTGGAGGTGTTTAGAATGATTAACGTAACGGTGTGGAACGAATACATTCACGAAAGGAATAGCGAGGATGTCGCAAAGATTTATCCCGACGGAATACATATGGCAATCAAGAAAAAGCTCGGCCGAAACGAAGAGTTTAACATCAGGACTGCAACGCTCGATATGCCGGAACACGGTCTTACGGATGAAGTTTTGGACACAACCGATGTTCTCATCTGGTGGGGGCATATGGCGCACGGTAAAGTGTCTGACGAGGTTGCGGAAAAGGTAAAGCAGCACGTTCTTGACGGAATGGGGCTGATTGTTCTTCACTCGGGACATTTAAGCAAGCCGTTTGTTAAGCTTATGGGCACTGCTTGCCGTTCAAAATGGAGAGAGAACGACGAAACTGAGAGAATTTGGGTTATCGAGCCGTCGCACCCTATTGCAAGCGGACTTCCCGAGTATATTGAAATTCCTCATGAAGAAACCTACGGCGAGCGCTTTGAAATTCCGACTCCCGATGAACTTGTATTTATAAGCTGGTTCTCCGGCGGTGAGGTTTTCAGAAGCGGCTGCTGCTACAAACGCGGCTTGGGTAAGATTTTCTACTTTCGCTCGGGGCACGAGGCATATCCCATTTACTGGCGCGAGGACATCACAAAAATTCTCGAAAATGCGGTATATTGGGCAAAACCGAATAATGGTCCTAAGCCTACGCCCGGTCATTACGAGGCTATCGAAAAGGTTAAGGATAAATTTGAGGGTATGGATGATTCTTTAAGAAAACATACGTACATTAAAGATTAAGGAGTGTTAATCATGGTAAAAGTTGGAATTATCGGTGTCGGCGGAATAGCGCAGAATGTGCACATTCCTCAGCTTAAAGAATGTCCGGACGCTAAAATCACTGCGATTTGTGATATTGACGAAGATACTTTGAAAAAGGTCGGCGACGACTTGAATATTGATGAAAAATACCGTTTTAAAGACTATAAAGATCTTATTGCCTGCTCTGAGGTTGATGCGGTCGAGGTCTGCACGCCTAACTATCTTCACGTTAAAATGGCATCTGACGCAGCAAGGGCCGGCAAAAGCATTAACATTGAAAAACCGCTCAGCGTAAGCAATGCGGACACAAAAGAGCTGACCGAGGTTATCCACGACACAAATGTTGTGAATATGATGTGTATGTCATACCGTTTCCGACCTGCGGTGCGCTTTGCGAAATGGATTATGGAAAACAATCTTATCGGTGACATTATTTCGATCAATGTTGAATATTTAAAATCCAGTGCGTTTATGGAGGGCAGGCGTCTTGAGTGGCGATTTGTAAAAGAATATGCCGGAACGGGTGTTTTGGGCGATCTGGGAGTACATCTTATAGACCTTGCAACGTTTCTTGCGGGTGATTTAAAGAAAGTTGCCGCACAGACAAAAATTGTTGTTAAAGAGCGCAAAAAGCTTGACAGTGAGGAATATGCGCCCGTTGAAACGGAGGATTACTGCAGCTTCATCGGCGAAATGAAAAGCGGCGCAGTTGCAAACTTTATGATTACACGCTGCGCTATCGGCAATGTAAACACCATTAAATTTGATGTTTATGCGACAAGGGGTGTTATTTCGTTCAACCTTAATAATCCCGAGGAGCTGGGTGTTTGTATCGGCGAGGTGGATGTTAAAGCAAACGGGCTTCACACCGTCCATGTACCAGAGGAATTCTTCGTTAAACAGGAACAGACGTTTATCGATCTTATAAACGGCAAGGCGTGTAAATACGCTCCAAGCGTTGCTGACGGTGTCAAATTGCAGGGCGTTCTCGATGCGATTGGCAAATCGGCTGAAGAAGAAAAATGGGTTGAGGTTTAAATTCAAAAAATACAATAATCAAAACATGTGAACAAAAAAATCAGAGATTTTGCCCCGCAGAACCCATTTACGGGTAATACGTAACAGTTGCATGGCTGGCAGGCCAATAAAAAACGCACTTGTGCGTACAAACGGGGATTTAAGATATGTCATGACGCGCCGAAAGAACTTCTCAGTTTGCTAATATTGACAAAGGGAACCCTTTTTCGGGGCACTGATGACTGTGTGCTTGCATCGAAAAAAACGGTCTCACTCCGTTTGAAATCCGGAGTGAGACCGTATAATTTGGCGCCATTCTTTGACAGGCTGTTTTTGATTTTGTTCCTTCGGTGGAGAGTCGTCTTTAAGGACGGCTCTCCTTTTTACATGATGCCTTCGGCGCCGCTTCCTCTCCCGGCATGGGACGGTTTTCGGGCTCCCAAAAGATGCGGTTGCTCGTGAGTTGAACAGAAAGCGTGCGGTACTGCATGGGGGAATAGCCGGTTTTTTTTCGAAAAATTCTGCTGAAATACAAGGGGTCCTGATAGCCCACGGCAGCAGCAATCTCACCGATACTCTTGTTGGAACTCATCATGGATTTTGCCTTGTTAATACGCAATTCCGTGAGATATTGATGCGGGCTGACACCTAACTGCCGCCGGAATAGTTTTGCAAACCAGCTGGAAGAGATATTGAGCTCTGCGATAAGCCGGTTGACATCACAGCTTTGTGCATAGTTAACATTGAAGTAGGTGATGGCCTTTTCTATTTCCTCACTGTACAGTGTGTGCTGCGCCTGCGCTTGGCGCAAACCGCGAGAGAGACGCATGAGCAGCTCCTCGAAAAGCAGATTGGCAATTTTCACATAGTTATAATCCTTGTGTTGGAACTCATAGATAATGGCATCCCATATCTTTTCATATTTTTCAGAAAAAACCACAGGAACACAGCGCTTGCCGCTCAGCCCCAGGGGATCCAAGTAATCCTCTACGCTGTTGCCCGTAAAATGGATCCAATAAATTTCGGTGTTATCACTCCGATACATCACATAGTACTGCGGCTCAAGGGGGCGGTACAGCAATATGCTGTTTTTTTCACAGATATACTTTTTTTCACCTATATAGTACTCTAAATGACCGCTTTTAACGAAAAGAATCTGGTAATCTCGCCTGCCCTCCGGCCGCACGGTACGCGCAAAAGAGGTATTCACAAGGAAATCATGTCCGGCGCTTGTAACAAACAGCTTTTCGCTGGTATTCGGCGTGTCTATATCACTGCTGGCATAGAATGATCCCATCACTAAAAACACGGCTTGCACCCCCGATTTGATTGTAGGATATATGGCGCAAAATGTCAATGACATTTTTGGATGCAAAATACAACTCTCGTTAAAATTTGTATATATTTACATAAATCCGATAAAAAAATTAGGAAAATTGCTCTAATTTGCGGCTTTTCAGGAGACAAATTCAGCAACCGGCATATATGGCGCAGTGACAAAATGTCCATGCCAATTATAAATTCGACAGAAAAATGTATGTACTTCCGGCAGGTGGGTAGGTATACTGAAAATGAAGAAAATCCATCACTTACAAGGAGGAGTTTATACACGATGATGCGACGGTTGAGACGGTTCGAATGGTTGTTTGCAATAGTGATCGGTTGCTGTGTGACGGCAGCTGCACTTTTGCCGTATTTTGCAATGTCGGTACACGCAGAAGCAGCAAAGCCGTACACCTTTACCATTGCGGAAACACCTGACATCGAGGTAAACGACAACGGCACCTATAATGTCAGTGAATGGGGTGTCCGCGGCTGGGATACACTGCCGTTCTTGAACACCTATGCGGCGTATCTCAACAATTTCCGCAGTCATCTCATGCAGAATGCCAATGTGTATAACAGCTATAACTTCGAGAGCGGCAGTTATGTTCCGTGGGCGCTGAACGAGTGGAGTGTCAAGGGAAACGGCGATAAGGTAGCAGGCTTCGGATATGCTTACCGCAATCGCTTCTATCTGCGATATGTGCCGAGCGGGGCACCGACGGCACGGCAGATGGACATGATCACATCGCTTTCCGTCAACAGAACGGTGCAAAACCCCTTTGAAAATTTTGAAACGACCTTTGCCGTGCGGCTCATGAAGGATAAGGGGGGCGCGGCGATACTGGGTTTCCGTCAGCAGACCCCCGGAAAGTTTGCCGACAGTGATGCGGTACTGAACCGTGAGCAGGCATTTGTCAAGGTCAGCCGCACCGGCGTAACGGTGGCGGGCGGCAGCGGCATCAACGATCGGTACTATGATGCGGATCAGTATGCCTTTGATACAGCGCTGCCGGACGACACGGAAGTGTTGAAAATCCATGTTCGGGCGGTAGGCGAGAAGGTGACGGTTAAGGTCACCGATGATGCGGACACGGTGTATTTCGAAAAAACCGAGACGGTTACATACCGAACGGCGGGATACTTCGCATACGGCATTTCGGGTCCCGATCGGACAAACGGGCTGGGCGAGATCAGCCTGACGCATCTGGATGAAAACGGCAAAGCCATTGCACTTTCGGATGTTGCGGCGGGTGAAAAGACGCCGGGCGCACAGGATCCGGAAAATGCCGCTCCGTACACTTTCACCATTGCGGAAACACCTGACATCGAGGTAAACGACAACGGCACCTATAATGTCAGTGAATGGGGTGTCCGCGGCTGGGATACACTGCCGTTCTTGAACACCTATGCGGCGTATCTCAACAATTTCCGCAGTCATCTCATGCAGAATGCCAATGTGTATAACAGCTATAACTTCGAGAGCGGCAGTTATGTTCCGTGGGCGCTGAACGAGTGGAGTGTCAAGGGAAACGGCGATAAGGTAGCAGGCTTCGGATATGCTTACCGCAATCGCTTCTATCTGCGATATGTGCCGAGCGGGGCACCGACGGCACGGCAGATGGACATGATCACATCGCTTTCCGTCAACAGAACGGTGCAAAACCCCTTTGAAAATTTTGAAACGACCTTTGCCGTGCGGCTCATGAAGGATAAGGGGGGCGCGGCGATACTGGGTTTCCGTCAGCAGACCCCCGGAAAGTTTGCCGACAGTGATGCGGTACTGAACCGTGAGCAGGCATTTGTCAAGGTCAGCCGCACCGGCGTAACGGTGGCGGGCGGCAGCGGCATCAACGATCGGTACTATGATGCGGATCAGTATGCCTTTGATACAGCGCTGCCGGACGACACGGAAGTGTTGAAAATCCATGTTCGGGCGGTAGGCGAGAAGGTGACGGTTAAGGTCACCGATGATGCGGACACGGTGTATTTCGAAAAAACCGAGACGGTTACATACCGAACGGCGGGATACTTCGCATACGGCATTTCGGGTCCCGATCGGACAAACGGGCTGGGCGAGATCAGCCTGACGCATCTGGATGAAAACGGCAAAGCCATTGCACTTTCGGATGTTGCGGCGGGTGAAAAGACGCAAGGCGCACAGGATCCGGAAAATACCGTTTCGTACACCTTCGAGGATGCGGCACAGCTTGACGATTTCCGCTCCTTCTATATCCCGATTGCTTTCACCGGTTATCCGCTTATCGACAGTGCCGCACACAACGAATGGTTCCTGAAAGACGGAAAGCTCATGCGGGATGAAAATGCGGATTATTTCCGTGCGGACTCACAGATGCGCGCAGAGACGGGTGTGGAGATCGAGGGACATGTGTATCAATGCGATTGGGTATATGGCTGGAATGCCAATCTCAGTGCATTGCAACTTAAAACACAGAAATATACAAATTTTGAAATGAGTGTCAGCTGGTACAGCAGCGATCCCTATTGGCCGATTATCGGTTTCGGTGCCGGCAGCAGTGCAGAGGATGCTTTTTGCACACAGCCAAACGGCGGCTATGCAGTGTTTGTTGAAAGCGAAGGTCAGGCGAAGCTGTGGGGGTATAACGCCGTCTACGGGAACGCCAATAATGCGCTTTTGACAAAGAAACTCAACGGCTATACGGCGGCCGGTGTACAGCATACGCTGCGGTTGTTGGTCAGTGACGGGGTCATGTACCTTTATATTGACAAAGAAAAAGAGCCGATTCTGTATACGCTTCCGGCTTCCTATGACGGGGGATATATTTATCTGGCGACGCAGTCAACTGAAATACAATATGATGATTTGCGCGTAACGGATTTGGACAAAAAAGAGATTGTTCTGAAATCCTTTGACGGTTGTTTTGCAGATATAACAGTGGATCGGGCAGCGGGCGAAACATTAACTTTGCCCGCTGCGACACAGGTGACAGATGAAGAAGGCTATGCTTATCTTTCACCGCTTGTCTGGGATGGAGGGGAATACCGTTCCTATAAGAACGGCACCTTTATCTTTACCGGCAAACCGGTATTGCATAATGCGACTGTTGCAGAGGACGCAACATTATCCGCACTGACGGTGAAGGTGACAAATGCGGTGGGGGATGCCTTTGATACAGAAACCTCACTGCGGTATTATTTTGATTCGGCGGATGATCTCAAGGATTTCAGCACCTATGCCAGTGAAAAAGTAGGTTATGACGGCAAGCTGAGTAAGACAAACTGGGAACAGTATTGGAAAATAGAGAACGGAAAGCTGATGCGTCGACCCGATGAGTTTGCAACTCCTTTCTATGATTATAATGATGAAAATCTGCAGAAGAAGGTCAGCACGCTGATCCTTGACAATCGAAGCGATATGGCTGTAAATTTACGCAATTTTCAGTTGGAGGTCACCTACAGACATGCTGCCGATTCCTGGCTGTGGCCGATGGTTGCAATCGGTGTCAATGAGCCGGAACGGTATATCAAAAAACAAACGGGAGAATCGGTGTGGAGCTATGCGGTGACTCTCGCAGGCGGCGGCGTTTTTGTCTACACGGAACAGGAAGGAAAAATGCAGGCATGGGGGAGCATCTCCGGTGCCGGCACATCCTTCGGAGCAGAGCGAGAGTCTAACGGCGCAACTCTGTTGGATAAAAACGGCAAGCCGTTCTCCCAGTCCTTTAAGCGTGGCGAGGAGCATCGTATGCGTATCCGTGTCTTTAACGGCGCGGCGCACATTTCAGTGGACGATAGCGAGGAAATGGTTGCCAATCTGGATGCGACGGCATGGGGCGGTTACATTGGCTTTGCGGCGTTTAATGCGGCTGTATCCTATGACGATCTGACGGTGACGGCATTGGATGAGGAAGGAAATGTTACCACTTTGGCCATGGCGCAAAAGGGATTCGCTCCTTCCGGTGAGGACACATACGGCGGTTGGATACCGCATGAAGAAGACTGGTTTTTCTCTTGGGACACAGAGGAATAATGGTTAGGAGGACAGAGCTATGAAAAGAAATCTTGCGCTGGGAGCTGCGTTGCTTTTGTTGCTTTCGTGTATGAGCGCCTGCAAAAAGTCTGTAACAACGGTTGTGAGTGAAGAGGGCAGCTACTATGAGGTTGTTGTCCCCGGCTCCCAGACAGATGAAACGGGACCGGACGGAAATAACGGCATAAAGAAGACGACAAATAGCGGCACCAAAAAGACAAAAAAAACGACTAAAAAGACGACAAATCCGTCGAAGGGACGCGTAGAAGGCGCGGATGAGATTGCTTTTTCACCGATTGCCGACAGTGGCGCAAATTATGGGATAAAGGGTACCGTCAAGGTGGCTGTCGATACGGTGCGCCCTACCGACTATGCGGCAATGTTTGATATATTGCAAAAGCTGTACCCCAACATCAAGATACAGTATGATTATTTTCAGCACTCCAGTGAGGACAATGCGGCGGAATATCTCTCATCGCGGGCAAAAACCGGTACGCTCCCGGATATTGTGTGGGATGAGGCCGGTCCTTTGCCGACATATATTTCTCAGGGGTGGGTGCGACCGATTACGGAATTTCTGGAAAAAGACCCGGAATACGCCAATGTGCCGGCTAACCTGAAGGTGAGCTATACCTTCGGCAAGGAGGTATATGCCGTGCCGCACCAGGCAACCTTTGAGATCATGGCAATCAACACGGATATTATGGAGAAGTTGAGCGAACCCCTGCCGCCACTTAGTTGGGACGTAGAGCGATATGTTTCTTTACTGCGCAAAGCGGCTTCAAAGTACGAAGACGGCATGTGTATCGGAACGGATAAATTGTTCAGCACAGGCACCTGGTACGGCGGGTATGCGGCGCACGCAGCCGGAAAAGATCTCACCATAGCAGGGTATAATTATGATACGCGAACCTGTGAGGATATTAGCTATTATAAGGAAGGCGCACTGAAATTTCGAGAGTGGCGTGTCATGTCAAATGGCGTTGAGGGATGGTATCAACAGCATGTCAAGAACGACCTGAAGAACACACTCGGTGTATCGGATTATACCTCCCTGTGGCAGGCGGGGAAAGCGCTGTTCAATCAGACCGGCACATATGCTACGGCATCGTTTGCCAATATGAAAGCAAACTGGGTGCAATGGAGTGTACCGAATATCAACGGTGTGATGCCGTTCCATGTTGATCATTGTTTCATAACGGCACAGTGCAGCGATGAAAATGCTGCTGCAGCGTTTCAGGTGCTGCGTTTCATCTCATACACTACCAACGGAAATTTGGCGCGCTTGACGATGTATGATGATGCCAACAAGGATAAATATGTTCTCAGCTCTCATATCTATTATCCGACTACTACCAGTAAAAAGGTGGCAGAAAAGTATAATTCTCTGTCCTGCGTCAACGCATGTGATAAGTATTTTCTTGCGAACATCCAGAATTGCTATCGCATCGACCCCTTTAAAATCGTTCCGGAGTGGCAAGAACTGCAGCGCATTTCCGACGGCGTACTTAACAAGGTGACCGACGGCACGGATGCAACCGGCGGCGGTTTCGCAGAGGCCCGTGTGAAGATGAACAGCGGTCTCGAGAAGGCCTGGAATACTTTTAACACGACATTAAAAAAGGTCCAGGCGGATTTCAACGCAAAACATAAGCGCTGAGAAAACACAAAAGGAGTGATCGGCTTTGCCAAAGAAACAGTTTCGCCGTACAGCTATATGTGCACTGGCCCTGCTGCTGTTGCTTTCCCTGTATGCCCTTCCGGCGCTGGCATGGGTTGGACCAAAGCTTCCCACCTACGATAATTATACATGGGAAGTGCTTTCCGGCGTGACGGCGACCGAACCGCGCGATACAGCCTTCGTCATTCACACACAAGCGGGAAGTCACGCGGTCTCACTGTATCTGACCTTCCCTACGGTGGGAGGGTTTCGGCTGCGCCTGAGCGAAGAGGCGGAAAAATCCGGTTATTTTGACATTCCGGCATCCGCTGTTACCTATCAGCAACGTGCAGACGGTGTCTATAAGACCGGGAAAGACGGAACCGGCGTTTTGTACAGCCGCTCTGCTGCCGGTTTTTCGCTGTCGCTGTATAACGAAAAAGGAAAGAAACTGGTTTCCTTGACCGAAAAGCAGATTTCTTTGGCCTTCAGAAACGGCAAGGACAGCATTATCAAAATGCTGATAGAACTTCCGTTGGCAGACACGGAGGCAGTATATAACGGCGCCGAACGATATTCCGGCGTTGACCTTGTGGGGACGGATGTAAACCTATACAATGTGGATGCTGCGTACCACGATGGTTCCAGCAGTACAAACCGACCGGATGCCTATATCAATTCCCCGTTCTTTCACAGCAACCGCGGCTATTCCGTGTGGTTTAATATGGCTTACGGCGGGAAGGCGGATATCGGCAAAGCCAATGCTCACAAGCTCTCTTTCCTTTTTGAAGGAGGAGAAAAGCTGGACTTTGTCATGTGGGCAGGGACGGTGAAACAGAATATCGCAAAATATACACAAATTACAGGTACGAGTATCGTTCCCGAAAAATGGGTTTTTCGCTACTGGATGGGCGGTGGCTACGGTCCTTGGAATTATGATTACACCGGGAACGGCTATTTGAACCTTAAAAATGTAATCGACGGATATTCAGAAATGGGTATCAAGAACATTGCTGCGTATTTTTGCGAGGGACTTTTTGAGAGTGCCGCCTGTAACCAGCTGCTGCGCCAAAACGGATCGAGAATGCTGATGTGGTTCGGGGCATATGAAAAGAAAAAGCCGGAAATACAGTCATTGCTGCCGAATACGCCGTATGCGGAGCTTCCGTTTGCGCATAATGTCAACGCATATAAACCGCTTTCGACGTCAGATTTTCTCGATTTTTCCCATCCGCTTGTGGTGGATGCCGTTACGGCACAGCTGACAACCGTCTGGCATTACGGTGTGCGGGGTGCAATGGATGATTTCGGAGAATATCTGCCGTATGACACGATTTGCTACAACGGACTTACCGGGCTTGAGATGCATAATCTGATTTCTGTCTATTACGGCAGCTCTATGGCAAAGGCGTGGTCGGCGCGTTTTGGTAACGATTATATTCTGTTCCAACGCTCCGGGTTCTCCGGCAGTCAAAAATATACGGCAAACTTTCTCGGCGATCAGGCGGGAAACTGGCGGGGTCTGCGTGACCAGGTATATGCCACCGTGTCAATGGGCATGGGAGGATTCAACATCTACGGCGGTGATATCGGTGGACTGGCGGGAAAGGTGGACAACGACACCTATGTCCGTTGGTATCAGTTTGCGGCCTTTGAGCCGCTGATGCGCACGCACGGCAACAGCGAGTTACATCTGCCGTGGGAAAAGGGAGCGGTCGCCAAAATCAATTTCCCGACCTTCTATTGGTTACGGGAAAACCTTTTGGATACGATTTACAGCTCTGCCGTAGAAGCGCATGAAACGGCAAATCCCATGGTGCAGGCATTGGCGGTGACCTACCCCTATCAGCGGAGACTGTCGACAGTGGACGACACCTATGTTTTTTGCAATAACTTTCTTGTTTCGCCGGTCATTTCGGCCAAAACTTTTGCAAGGCAGGTCGCGTTTCCCAAGGGAACATGGTACAGCTTGTGGGATTACAGTGCTGTGTCCGGCGGTGACACACAGATGGCAGAGGCGCCGACTACATTCATACCGGTTTACTTGCGCAGCGGCTCTGTTTCGCCGGTTACGCTACCGGCATCGCTGGAACTGACGGACAGTATGCAGGACAGGGCAACCTTCGGGGGATTGCTGATTACGCCGCCGGAGGCTCGGCGGGAAAACTGCGTCTATGACACGGCGGACAGACGTACGGTCTATACAAATCAAAATGCGAGCGAAACGACCTTTACGGTGACTGCCGATAAGGCATCTGACAGAACGGCCGTGCTGCTGTACGGTGTGACCGCTTCTGCGGTACGGGTGGACGGCAAGGCGCTTTCGCGCCTTGAGGAAATCCCTGATGTCGAAGAAAATGAGCAGGGATATTATGTTGATGCAGCAGGCAGAACAGTTGCTGTGTTGCCGACGGGATGGAAACAGCTTGAAGTAGAGAAAGGGAAAAGCCGGTATTATCCGTTGGAAATGACCAGCGAAGATGCACGGGTGACCCGTACCTTGCTGGATGATGATCTGAACACAGTGTTCAGCTTTGATAACTCTTCCTCTGCCATGACGGTGCAACTCGACGGTCTGCAAGAGGTAAACCGGGTGGATGTCCGTTTCACCAATGCCTACGCCTCCTCCTTTGATGTTGAATATTCTGAGGACGGTGTGCAGTGGTATACGGTCGCAACGAAGGAAAACAGTATCGGCGGTATTGAAGTCATAGATTTCGACACTGTTTCTGCTGCGTATTTGCGCATTACCAATGTACAATCCGGTGATGCGGGAAGGGCGGCAATCTACCGTTTTGCAGCATATAATGTGCCGATATGGACAACGGATGATAATCGGAGCGAAGATACGGTGACGCCCGATTATGAGCCGGAAACAGACGATAATTGGGATAGCTATCCGGATGATGAGACACTCACCGATGAGGACGGCACGACTGTGATACGTCACAAAAAGCCGGGGAAGAAATATCTGACCACCGTGTACGAAACGCCTGTTTGGGTGTGGATTTTGATTGGCGGCGGCGTGCTGGTGTTGCTTACGGGTGGCGTTTTGCTGCTGCTTATGCGCAGAAGGAAACGGCAACTGGCAGCAGCGGAGGCAGAAAAGGAATAAGGAGGATAAGCGCGGTCCGAATGAAAATATTTGGACCGCGCTTCTTAAGAAGAAAAACTATATGATAAAATTCACTGATACCGAAAAACCGGAGCGCCCCCAATATGTCGGGTGCACCTTTTATTCTCTTTCCGATACACACTGTATGCGAGCGCGCAACGGCGAGCTGGAGATAGATGGGACTGTCGGAACGCGCCCGATAACCCTGCACCTGACCTTTCCTGCGGTGGGGGGCATACGCTTGCGACTTTCGACGGCGACAGAGCATTCCGGCTATTTTTTCGTGCCGGAGCATGAGGCTGTCTGCAGGACAGAGGGCAGTAAAACCGTTTCCTATGTATGTGCCGACAATGCCGTTGTGCGTGTTCGCACGGAGACGGATGGCTTTTTCATAGAACTGACGGATTCCACCGGAGAAAGATGTTTGCGACTTGAGAGTGAGCAGCTGACCTTTGGTCTCGAAGAAGAGACGGGTCGTATTCTGCAGATGCAGCTGGCGTTTTCACTGCAGTGTGGCGAGGCAATTTATAACGGTGCCGAGCGGTATTCCGGTGTGGATTTGGTTGGAACCACCGTGGATGCCTATAACTGGGATGCCGCATATCACGGTACTGCCTATGAGGATTTGGAGGATCGCCCGCGGTCTTATATTAATTCTCCTCTTTTTCACAGCAGCAGGGGATATTCTGTTTGGTTCAATATGGCATATGGCGGTATGGCAGATATCGGAAAAAAAGACAAGACGCGGTGCACCTATTTATTTGAGGGGGGCGACAAGCTGGATGCGTTGCTGTTTACAGGCACGATAAAAGAAAACCTGTGTAAATACACAGCCATCACCGGCACCAGCGGCATCCCCGAAAAATGGGTGTTTCGCTACTGGATGGGAGGAGCCTGGTGGGTGTGGGCACTGGGTGACCCGACATATAAAAAGGGAGCAGAAAACCTGAAGGAAGTCATGCGCGGTTATGCGGATATGGGCATCCGCAACATCGGAGCCTATTTTTGCGAAGGATTGTTTGAGAGTGCCGATTGCAACCGACTTCTTGCAGAAGACGGGACGCGTATGCTGATGTGGTTTGGCGCACAGGAGTACGGAAAAGAGCTGACGGCGACCTTTCTGCCGGGCGTACCGTATGCACAGCTTCCCTATGCACATGCTGCGGATGCGCCGGAGACGCTGTCAGTGTCAAATTTCTATGACTTTTCCAATCCGCTCATAGAAACCTCCCTCACCAGGCAACTCTCTCCGTATTGGGACTATGATGTGCGGGGAGGGATGATGGATTTCGGGGAAATGCTGCCGTTTAATACCGTTTGTGCCAACGGACTTTCGGGACTCGAAATGCACAATCTGGTTTCGGTATACTATGCGCGTGTCATGAACAAAATATGGTCAAGGCGGTTCGGTAACGATTATGTTCTGTTTCAGCGTTCCGGTTTTTCCGGAACGCAGCGTTACACAGGAAATTTTCTGGGGGATCAGCGCAGCTCTTTCAGGGGTTTGCGGGATCAGGTGTATGCTTCCATATCCATGGGTCTCGGAGGCTATAACATCTATGGCGGAGATATCGGCGGCAACAACGGCATACCCGAAGAGGAATTGTATATGCGGTGGTACCAATTTGCAACTTTTCAACCGCTCATGCGGGTCCACGGCGGCAGCGAACTACACCTGCCTTGGGAAAAGGGGGAGAATGCGCGTAAGAATTTTCCGCGTTTCTATTGGCTGAGGGAAAACCTGATCGATACTCTGTACAGCGCCGCTGTGATGGCTCACGAGACGGCCGTCCCGATTGTACAGGCGCTTGTTTATGCGTATCCCGATGATGCGCGGCTGTATGCAGTGAAGGACGCCTATCTGTTCTGCGAGGACATGCTGGTTTGCCCCGTACTGGAGATGGGAGCAAGGACACGCATGGTGCCGTTTCCGAAGGGGCGGTGGACGCGGCTTTGGGACGGGTGCGCAGTGGACGGCGGGGAGAGTGTAGAGGTTGAGGCCCCGTTAACGGAAATCCCTGTATTCTTGCGTGACGGTGCTGTTCTGCCGCTGGTCTTATCGGAAACGCTGACGCTGACGGAAAGCATGCAGGATCACCCGCGGGTGGCGGCTTTGCTCATGACGCGTCCACAGGCCTCCTGTGTACGGACGCGGTATGAGACGGCAGAGGATGCATTGCGCTATACCTTTGACAGTGTATCCAAAACGGCATTCACCTTGCATACGGATGCCGTATGCAAGCGCTCCTTCATTCTCTTGTACGATGCCTGCGTAAAAGAAGTATGGGCTGACGGAATGCCGCTGGTAAGAACGGCAAGGCGACAGGATGCTATCGACAGCGAGGGTAGCTTTTATACGACAGCAGACGGTATGACGGTTTTACATCTCTGCGGAGGGTTCAAAACGCTGACGGTAAGGATGGAGGAATGAGATATGGATATTGTCAGTACGGCAGATACGCGCAAAAGACAGCCGGTGTTCCCCTCACGTCTGTTGCAGGTTTTCGGAAAGGTCGAAGGAGCGGAGAAGCTCCTTACAGAAAAACCTCTGCAGATTGCCGTGCGAGAGCCGCTTCTGACGGTGCTGGAAAACGGAGAAGAGGAACAAGCCGGCGTGCTGCTTGATTTCGGCAGGGAACTGCACGGAAGCGTTCGACTGCTGACACATTTTATTGAGGGCGAATCCCCGGCGTCGGTGCGCGTGACAATGGGTGAGTCGGTTGCAGAGGCAATGAGCTCTATCGGGGTGAAGAATGCCACAAACGATCATGCTGCGCGGGATGTAACGGTATCTGTACCTGCTCTCAGCGATATGACGCTGCCCGAATCCGGGTTTCGATTTGTGTGCATACGGCTTTGCAGTGCTCACACGAGATTGTGCATCAAGGCGGCTGTGGCGGTGTCGATCTTCCGTGATCTTCCGTATCTCGGCAGCTTCTCCTGCAATGATTCGCTTTTGAACCGCATATACGATACAGCTGCGTATACCTGTCATTTGAATTTGCAGCAGTATATATGGGACGGCATCAAGAGGGATCGCTTGGTGTGGGCGGGGGATTTACATCCGGAAATGCTGACGGTGCGTACAGTGTTCGGCAGACTTCCCGTTCTGGAGGATACATTGCGCTTTCTGCGTCTGCAAACTCCGCTTCCGCAATTTATGAATGACTATCCGACATATTCGCTGTGGTGGCTGCTGACCGTGCATGATTGGTATCTGTATACCGGAGACGGCAGTTTTTTGGACGAAAACAGGGAATATGCCATGGCTCTTGCAAAAATGATGGCGGAGCTTGTTGATGAAGACGGAACAGATCATTTGCCGATGTATTTTATTGATTGGCCGAGCTATGGAAAGCCGCAGGAAAGAGAGGCGTCGCGTGCCCTGCTGGCGATGGCGCTGACGGCATCGGAAGAACTGGCGAAGTGGTGCGGAAATCCGCAGCTCGCCGATCTCTTACACCGAAAGAGTGACAAGCTGCGTGCGGGCAGCGGTGTGACATACGGTTCAAAGCCGGCGGCGGCAATGCTGGCACTGGCGGGATGTATACCCCAAAACAGAGCGGCAGATGAAATTCTGCATGACGGTGCTAAGGGCTTTTCCACTTTCATGAGTTATTATCTTCTGAAGGTGGCGGGAACCAAAAACATGGCTGCAACACT
>ERZ1673744.1573-NODE-1573-length-19885-cov-5.796268_pt1 | contig 19885 bp, 10 predicted proteins | sample MGYA00580207_ERZ1673744 | MGnify/ENA primary metagenome ERZ1673744 (study PRJEB41218, sample SAMN15661751) | gut metagenome | host: Homo sapiens | place: Canada: London | collected 2015-08-20/2019-03-30 | study: EMG produced TPA metagenomics assembly of... | reverse complement strand
ATCCGCGCCTAAAATTATATTCATAACCGAAAATAAAGAAATAAATTTAACTACCGATCTGCATTACTTCTTTTTCAATATCTCCTGCAATAATACCGGTTCGTTGGTGGTGATGAAATCCACTCCCTGGCTGATGAGCCATTCCATATCTTTGGCATCATTTACTGTCCAGGCGTTAACCTTCATGCCAAGGTCGTGACATTCTTTGATCCACTCGGGATGTTTTTTGAAGACGGAGAAATGGTAATCAGGACCGGCACAACCCATGTCTTTCAGTTCCTGCGGATTGAGGTCACCTTCCAGATAATATACGGGAGTACCTTTAGGAGCCAGGCGAATGAATTCTTTGGTCGCATGGCGTGAGAAAGTAATGTATTCGGTACGTTCTTCCAGTCCCATCTCCTTAATCATTTTTACAATTTGCTCTACGGCGAGCGTTTCCCGTTCGGGAGTCTTGTGCGCTTTGAGTTCCAGGATAAGGCGGGTTTTCAATCCTTTGGCTTTATCGAGGTATTGCTGAAGGGTAGGGAGGCTCTCACCGTTGTTGAGGGTGATAGAGGTACATTCTTTCTCGGTGGATGTTTCCATGCGGACACCTTTGAATACACCGTCGTGGTCTACGATAAGTTTGTTGTCGGCAGTGAGCCAGACATCGAACTCGGAACCGTAGCAATGAATGGAGTCAGCTTTCACCAGGGCGGCAATACTATTCTGGGCAGAACCGTCGGTCTTCCAGAAACCACGGTGGGCAATGACTTGGGTGTTTTGGGCTTGCAGGATGCCGCATGCGGCAAGAGACATAGCAGAGGCAAATAAAAGTTTTTTCAGTTTCATAGTTCCTTATTTATAATTCTGCCGCAAGGTACAAAATATGTCTGAAAAGTGATGTTTCATTTATGTTATTAATGCGAATCAGGAGATAAAGGTGTTATCTCCTTTACCTCCTATTACCTGCGTATACGGCGTCTGCGCCTGTGGTGACGTTTCTTCTGCTTATAAATGCTGATCCGTTTCCAGACAATCCACACAAACAGTATCCCGAAGACTGCAAAGATGAGAAGTACGATACCCGTATTCAGATTATCACCTTTGACGCGGCTCCACATTTCGAGAACAAGCTCTGTGCGGTCACCGAAATCACGGATCATGGCGCAACGCTCCACGACTTTACGGTCAGGGTATTGTATCGGATTGATCTGAACGCTATCTGCACCTGGACCGAAGAAATAACTGAGGTCGGAGAACTGTTCAAGAGTCGTGTCGATCTTTGCCTCCATAATCTCGGGCGTTGCTACGGCACTGACGTAGCCGATGGCATCCATATTGCGCAGAGCAATATCCGGCTGGCAAAGATAATTGATGAAGTAGCTGGCGGCTTTTACGTTGCGGGCATACTTGGGGATGGCCCAGCCATCGTACCAGATGTTGCTGCCTTCACGGGGAACTACATAGTCCAGGTCCACGCCTACAGCTTCCGCTTCGTCAATGGCCCAGACGGCGTCGCCACTCCAGGTAAGGTTGAGCCATGCTTTGTTTTTCGTCATCATTTCTTTGCCGAAGTCGGCTTCCCACCCGGCAATGTTGGGTTTCAGATCTTTCAGATATTGCTCTGCAAGGGTAATGGCTTCAGGGGAATTGTCGTTCATCAGTTGCTCCACGGTGATGGTGCTGTCGGCAAGTTGCCGGGCATGGGCATAGATGATGGCAGTGCCGTAGGCATCGCGGTAACTGTCTTTCATCAGAATCTTACCACGGTTGACGGCATCCCAAAGGCATCCCCAGGAGCTGACTTCTTCAAGGGTCTTGAACTTCTTGTTATAGAGTATTCCGGCGGTACCCCACATGTAGGGAACAACGTAATCATTGGTGTGGCGACCGGGCTGGCTGATCTTCTCCAACTCTTTCTGAATATACGGGGAGATGTTGGGGATATAGTCCGGAGTCTTACCAAAATTGCGGTTGATAGGGAGGAGGAGATCTTTCTTCAACATTCGTTCGATGATGTATTCCGAAGGGCATACAAGGTCGAAATCTTCCTGTCCGCGCTCTATCTTAGTGAGCATGATTTCGTTGATATCGAATACCTGGTAGATGATGCGGATATCTTCGCCTGTCTGCTCTTTGTACCAGACAGGGAATTCGGCGAGGACTTCTTCGTCGATATAATCTGCCCAGTTGTATACTTTCAGTACACGGCTGCGCTTCTCACTGGCACCGGTACAGGAGGCAAGGAGAAGAATGCAGAGAAGGAGGGGTATGTATTTCTTCATTGTTTATAGGGTTATATATGGGTAAATGATAATTTATCGGGCTGAATTTTAAGCCTGAAAGGCTTGCATTATATAGCGTAGGGCATCGCCCTACGTAATGTGCATCCCTGTTTCTGAGCCCTGAAAGGGCGATATAAAGGTTGCTGCTTAATTGCGCCCTTTCAGGGCTTAAATAGAGATATACATAATCACGTAGGGCGTTGCCCTACGCTATGTAATATCAGGCTTTCAGCCTGTCTTAATCTCAGTTATTCCCACCGCTAAATTATTATTTTTCATTCTTTCTTGTTTCTTTCTGCTCTCTTATTAATCACAATCAGCAATACTAACACCGTTACAAAAATGATTGTTGACAGTGGGCGCAGTTCAGGAGTCAGTCCACCCTTACGTGCATCCGCATAGATGTATGTCGACAATGTTTCCAATCCTTCATTTCCGATAGTGAAGATCGTTACTGCGAAGTCATCGATGGAAAGCGTGAAAGCGAGGATGAAACCGCTGATCATTCCCGGCAGAATTTCCGGGAAGATAACTTTGCGAAGCGCCTGGAAAGGAGTAGCTCCGAGGTCGAGAGCTGCTTCGTATACATTCTGATTCATTTTCTTCAGACGGGGCATCACACTAAGCACCACATAAGGGGTGCAAAAAGTGATGTGTGCCAATACCACCGTAGTAAATCCCTGCGAAATGCCAAAGCTGACAAACAGCAGGAACAGGGATACACCCGTAATGATATCCGCATTCATCATCGGAATAGCATTGGTGAAATTCATCACCTGACGTGCCCGGGAGCGCAAGTTAAAGATGCCGATAGCTGCCAGGCTTCCCAGCAGGGTAGAGGCTGTGGCGGCAATTGTAGCAATGGCGAATGTGTTCCAAATGGCATTCATCAGTGAGTGGTGCATGCCGCCTGTAAATAGTGAACTGTATAGTTTGGTAGAGAATCCTGTCCAGTTACCCAGTACCTTGGCCTCAGTGAAAGAGAAGATCATAATAATCAGGATGGGCGAATAGAGCAGGGCGAGCAGAAACCAAAGATAGCCTTTCGCCAGAATACGTGTCATCATATCACACCTCCGCTTTCATTTTGTGCACTGTCGTCCTCGTTGGTAAAGAGGGCGGTGACGCCAATCAGCAACAGCATGATGAGCGACAAGGCAGCGCCGTAGTTCCACATTCCGTTATATATATTCTCTTGTACGGTAGTACCGAACAGCTTGATGTTGTTCATTGTCAGCAACTCGGCAATGGCAAAGGTGGAGACCGTGGGCATGAAAACCATCACCACACCACTCATGATGCCGGGCATCGAAAGGGGGAGGATTACTTTACCGAATACCTGTACAGGCGTAGCTCCCAGGTCTTGGGCTGCTTCTATCAGACTGCCATCCATCTTCTGCAACGTATTGTAGATAGGGTATATCATGAACGGCAGGAAGTTGTAGACCATACCGAATACCAAAGCTCCTTCGCCCAGCGGCAAGTTGAGGAAATCAAACAATGCCACCGTGGCAAGTGTACGTATCAGGATGTTCACCCACATAGGCAGGATGAACAGTACAACCATGGTCTGGGAAGTGTTGAAGCGCTTCTGACTGAGAATATAAGCAGCCGGATAACCGAGCAGGAGGCATACCAGAGTCGTGATGACAGCTATTCCGATAGAGTAGACGAATGTGTTGATAGATTCGGGATGCATCATGAATTTGCGGAAGTTGGCAAACGTGAATGCGCCTTCAGCATCGGTGAAGGCATAAACCACAATGAGCAACAGAGGCATCACAACGAAGATGATGAGAAACAATGCGTAGGGAACTGTCCAGTTCCGGCGACGCATGAAGAAACGGGATATATTACTGAGCACTTCCTTTCTTATTAGCAGATTCGACAATAGGGATAGAACCGGTGGTCTGTGCCGGCGCAACAATTCGTATATTTTCGGGTGCGATGGTGATGCCGACACGGTCGCCGTCGTCCCAGACGTCAGTGGTGTCTACAAAGATATCCTCGTCCCAATCGGTAAACACGGTGAGATGGTAATGGTTTCCTTTATAAAGGATGAATTTCACCTCGCCCGTCAGATGGCCGTCTTCTTCGTTATCTTCGAGGATGACGTTCCGGAAATCTATTTCTACGAGGACGGAGCTGCCCGGTTCGATGTCCTGCACTTCGGCACACTCAAAGGTGTAACCGAGGAATTCGACGTGTGTGGCGTCTATGAGCTTGCCTTCGAAGGTATTGCAGGTGCGTTCTTTCTTCATTACGTGAATGTCGAAAGGTTTCACGAGCAGACCGACTTCCCGTCCGGCTTCGAAACTGTGATAGTCTTGCACCATGAATTCGTAGCCCTCGTTAGTCTGTACCATCATTTCGTAATGCACGCCTTTGAAGATGCAGGAGGTGACAGTACCCATCAGTTGGGCAGCGGCAGAAGGCTCGAATATATAGATGTCTTCGGGACGGATGACTACATCGACGGGAGTGTTTTCGCCAAAGCCCTTGTCGACACATTCAAATTCGTGTCCGGCAAAGGATACGGCTTTGTCCTGAAGCATGAGGCCGTTCAGGATGTTACTTTCTCCGATGAAATCGGCAACGAAAGAGTTGATGGGTTCGTTGTAGATGTCTGTCGGCGTACCTATCTGCTGGATGCGGCCTTCGCTCATCACGACGATGGTGTCACTCAGAGTAAGGGCTTCTTCCTGGTCGTGGGTAACGTAGACGAAGGTGATTCCGAGCTTCTGGTGCATCTCTTTCAACTCCATCTGCATGTCTTTACGCATTTTGAGGTCGAGGGCGGCGAGGGGTTCGTCCAGTAACAGCACTTCGGGTTCGTTGACGATGGCACGGGCGATGGCAACACGTTGTTGCTGTCCGCCGGAGAGGGAATCAACGTCACGGTCTTCGTAATCCGTCATACCTACCATGCGGAGGGCTTGTTTCACTTTCTTGCCAATGGTGGCTTCGGGCATCTTTTTGAGCTTCAGTCCGAAAGCGATGTTGTTGTACACGTTGAGGTGGGGGAAAAGGGCATACTTCTGAAAGACGGTATTCACCGGACGTTGGTGTGGCGGTGTTTGCGTGATGTCTTTTCCGGCGATGGTGATGATACCTTTCGAGGCGGTCTGGAAACCGGCTATCAGGCGCAACAAAGTAGTCTTGCCGCAGCCGGAGGGGCCCAATATCGTTACAAATTCGCCCTTACGGACAGAGAGGTTTACATCATTCAGTACGGCTTTGTCTCCGAAGTATTTCGATACGTGCTCTACACCGATGATGCAGTCAGACTTTTGCATAAGCGTTATTAAGTGTTTAACCTAAAACTAATAGAACGAATTCTGCCTTTCTAAAAAAGCGGGTACAAAGGTAGGGAATAAATTGGGAAAATGAAAGTGCTGCCTTCGATTTGCATTATCTTTGAAGAAGATAAGCTGCACCTCGGCATAAAAAAATGAACTCGTTCATTTTTTACTGTTCTCGGTTTACATTATCTTTGTAGCATTAATGAATACTATTATAGTAGAAGGAGGCAAGGACATGGGTAACAGAATATATCCTATCGGGATACAAAACTTCGAGAAGATTCGTAAGGAAGGATACGTTTATGTGGATAAAACTGCATTGATGTATAAGTTGGTGAAGAGTGGCAGTTACTTTTTCCTTTCCCGCCCCCGCCGTTTTGGGAAGAGTTTGCTGATTTCCACGCTCGAAGCCTATTTTGAGGCGAAACGGGACTTGTTTGAAGGCTTGGCGGTGGAAACTTTGGAAAAAGACTGGGTGAAACGTCCCGTGTTCCATCTGGACTTGCATATCGGGAAATATGATACGCCGGATAGTCTGGACAAAATACTGAATGAAACGCTTGATTACTGGGCGTCACTTTATGGAACGCGTTCTGCCGAAACGACCCTTGCCTTGCGCTTTGCAGGAGTTGTGGGACGGGCCTATGAGCAAAGTGGTGAGCGTGTAGCCATTCTCATCGACGAATATGACAAACCCTTGCTCCAAGCTATCGGCAACGAGGAACTGCAACGCGAATTCCGCAACACTCTGAAACCTTTCTATGGCGTACTGAAAACCATGGACGGCTGCATCAAGTTTGCCTTGCTGACGGGAGTGACCAAGTTTGGCAAAGTCAGTGTGTTCAGTGACCTGAACAATTTGAATGACATCTCCATGGACGAGCCGTTTATTTCCATCTGTGGAATTACTGAAAAGGAGATACATCTTAATTTTGAAGAAGACCTGCACGAATTGGCAGCCGCGCAGAAAATGACGTATCAGGAAGTGTGCAATGAACTGAAAGCGTGCTATGACGGTTATCACTTTACAGAAAATACGGACGGCATCTACAATCCCTTCAGTTTGCTGAATACATTCTTTAAGATGAAATTCGGCAACTATTGGTTTGAAACCGGAACGCCTACTTACCTTGTGGAGTTGCTGAGACGCAATCATTACAATTTGGAGCGCATGGCGCATGAAGAAACGGATGCTGATGTGCTGAACTGTATTTATGGCGACAACGAACCAATACCGGTTATTTTCCAAAGCGGTTATCTCACGATAAAGGGGTATGATAAGGAATTCGGTCTATACCGTCTCGGTTTCCCTAACCGGGAAGTGGAAGAGGGCTTTATCAGATTTCTGATGCCGTTTTATACCCGCTTCAATCAGTTAGAAGCACCGTTTGAGATACAAAGGTTTGTTCGTGAGATACGTTCCGGCCAACCTAACGCTTTCTTTAAGAGGCTGCAAAGCTTTTTTGCCGACACACCTTATGAATTGGTGAAAGACTTGGAATTACATTACCAAAATGTGCTGTTTATCGTCTTCAAACTGGTGGGTTTCTATACACAGGCGGAATATCACACTTCGGAAGGGAGGGTGGATCTGGTAGTGAAGACTGCCGATTACATTTACGTCATGGAATTCAAACTGGAAGGTACTGCAGAGGAGGCTTTGCAGCAAATAGAAGAAAAACAGTATGCTCTTCCTTTTGAGGCAGACCCGAGGAAATTATTCAAAATAGGTGTGAACTTCAGTAATAAAACAAGGAATATAGAGAAGTGGATTATTGAATGACAGATTTGTGTAATTCGCGTTCTTTTATTCCGTTTTGACACTATCTTAGTGTGGATTGGAGTGGAGAGTCCTTTTATATTTCATCTTTGTTGTGTGTTAAGTTAACGCAAGTTCCTAATTTCTAATTCTCAAAATTAGAAAAATGGTATCGGACAAAAACAAAATGGAAGAATTAAAAAATAAAAAAAAGAAAAGTCGGAAAAACCGGCCAGAATACTTGACTTCACCTTTCGGATGTCGTATCTTTGCAGGGTAGTTGATAATAGAGAATTCATACGACTTGTTTTCTAAGATAATAACAGACAAAAAACAAGAAAGGCGATAATTTCAATAGGAAGTTATCGCCTTTTTTGTTGATATTTATCGGATTCGGGCTTAAAAGAGGCTTTTTACGTTTTTAATAAACGTTGAGCACATTCTTTAAAAACGTTCCTGTTATTCTTTAAAAACGAATAACAAGAAGCTTAATAAAGCAGAAAAATGCCTGTTTTTTGTCTATATTTGAGACTGTGATAAGAATGCTCAGCATTCTATTGATGGATCTCGCTTGGTAAATTGTTTACACAGTAGACTCTGCTTATAACAGGCTTTATCAGCCCACGTTCCCGGCTGCCTCGTGCACATCTGCCACAGCCCGTCCGCTCGGATCATTTTTCCCTTGCAACGTGGCATCCCAGGCGAGTGCTTCAGCAGTAGAGCAAGCCACGCTCGGCACACTGGGCACGCTTCGGGCAGCCGACTGACTGGGGAAGTGCTCTTCGAAAATGCTACGATAGTAATATTCCTCCTTATTCTGTGGCGGATTGATGGGAAACCGTTCAGCGGCATGTTCCATCTGATGGTCGGTGACGGCGGCCGAAGTAATGGCCTTCAATGTATCAATCCAATTGTAACCGACGCCATCGGAGAATTGCTCTTTTTGTCGCCAGGCAACACTCTGAGGCAGCATATTCTGAAAAGCTTCGCGCACAATGCGCTTCTCCACTTCTTTGCCCGGACACATCTTGACGGCAGGGCTGAGGTTCATTGCCACATCCAGGAACTCTTTATCGAGGAAGGGAACACGACCTTCCACACCCCAGGCAGAAAGGCTCTTATTGGCACGCAGACAGTCGTACAGGTGCAATTTGGAGAGCTTACGGATCGTTTCTTCGTGGAAAGCCTGCGGTGTGGGGGCTTTGTGGAAGTAGAGATAACCACCAAAAACCTCATCAGCACCTTCGCCACTAAGCACCATCTTGATACCCATAGACTTGATGACACGTGCCAACAGGTACATCGGTGTGGAAGCACGAACAGTGGTAACATCGTATGTTTCGATAAAGTAGATGACATCATGCAAGGCATCGAGTCCTTCCTGAATGGTATAATTGATTTCATGGTGAACAGTGCCGATATATTCCGCCACTTCACGGGCTTTAATTAAGTCCGGTGCACCGCGCAGGCCGACGGCGAAGGAGTGGAGTTGAGGCCACCAGGCTTCGCTCTGGTTATCAGTTTCAATGCGCTTGCGGGCATACTTCTTGGCAATGGCAGAAATGACGGAAGAGTCGAGACCACCACTGAGCAGAACACCGTAAGGAACATCGGACATTAACTGGCGTTGCACGGCAGCTTCAAGGGCGAGTTTTACGCTGTTGATTTCTGGTTGGGTAGCCCGGCGGGCGGTGGTGTCATTGGCTTTGACGGCGGCATAATCGGTCCAGGGGCGTTGATACCAACGATGCATTTTCCCTTCACGTCCCCAGAAGTAATGTCCGGGCAGAAAAGGCTCGTAGGTATCACAGAAACCTTCGAGTGCTTTCAGTTCGCTACCGACGTAGATATGTCCCTGGTCGTCACGACCGATATAAAGAGGGATTACCCCGATAGGGTCACGAGCAATCAGATAATCGTCTGCTTCCTCATCGTAAAGGGCAAAGGCGAAGATACCGTTCAATTCTTCGAGGAAATGAATGCCTTTATCCTTATATAATGCGAGGATGACTTCACAGTCCGATCCTGTACGGAAAGCATATTTGTCGGCATAGCGGGAACGGATTTCCCGATGATTATAGATTTCACCGTTGACGGCAAGGATTTGCTTGCCATCCGGAGAATACAATGGTTGTCCGCCACTTTCCGGATCGACGATGGAAAGACGTTCGTGAGCCAGGATGGCACTGCCGCCTACATAAATACCACTCCAGTCCGGTCCGCGATGACGGATTTTCTGCGCCATTCGAAGCGCTTTGTTTCTCAATTCCTGGGATTGAGATTTGATATTGAAGATACCTACGATTCCACACATGATATTTAGTGATTAGGGGTTAGTTACTCAAATACTTGTCTATCCGTTTTGCCACTCTCCGTCCATCCGCCAGTGCATGCACCACAAGGCTGGCACCACGTGCCGCATCACCTGCTACGAATACATTTTCCGGAAATTCCGGTTGTTCCGGTTTCAGGAAGCCCATGGCTAGAAGCACCATATCGGCGTCTATCACTTCCTTCTTTCCGGTAGGTTTCATGGTAGGGCGTCCTCCATCCTGAGCCGGAATCCATTCCACTTCTTCCACCTCTACACCGCAGACTTTTCCATTCTTGCCAATAAACTGATTGGATGCCAGCGACCAGCGGCGCGTGCAACCTTCTTCGTGACTTGAAGTCGTCTTCAGTACAATGGGCCATTGTGGCCAAGGAGTAGCGTCATTGTGACCTACGGGAGGCTGTGGCATGATTTCAATCTGTGTCACACTCACGGCTCCCTGGCGGATACTCGTACCGATACAGTCTGATCCTGTATCACCGCCACCGATGACGAGAACCCGTTTGCCCTTGGCATTTACCAGACGGTCTTTGGAGAACGTTTCTCCATCGAGGATATGATTTTGCTGGGACAGCATTTCGAGGGCAAGATAAATACCTTTCAGTTCGCGTCCGGGGATATTGAGGTCGCGTGCCTGTGGCGTCCCGGTGCAGATGCAGTAGGCATCAAAGCCCGCGGGGAGTTTCTGTACATCTACCGTTACGCCCATTTCGAATTTGATACCTTCGGCTTCAAGCACTCCCATCCGGCGGTCGATTACTGCCTTATCGAGTTTAAAATTAGGAATACCATAGCGCAGTAATCCGCCGGGCATGGGTTTGCTGTCAAAAAGAGTCACTTCATAGCCTTTAGCATTCAGCCGGCAGGCAGCGGAGAGTCCCGCAGGACCTGCACCGATGATGGCAACCCGCTTTCCATTACGTTCGGGCTGAATGGGCACGATATACCCTTCGCGAAAAGCCGCTTCGGCAATAGCCGCCTCGTTTTCACGAATGGTGACAGGTGCATCACACGAAAGCTTCAGTACACACGACTTTTCGCAAAGTGCCGGACAGATGCGTCCGGTAAATTCGGGGAAGTCGTTTGTGGCGGCGAGCACTTCGTATGCTTCGCGCCATTTACCTTTATAAAGTGCATCTTGAAATTCAGGTTGTTTATTGCCCAACGGGCATGCCCAGTGACAGAAGGGTACACCGCAATCCATGCAACGTGATGCCTGGAGTTTACGTTCGTGACTGTTTAAAGTTTGCTCCACCTGACTGAAGTCGGTGATACGTTCGTGGACAGGACGGTATCCCGCTTCCTGTCGTGGTATGTTTAAGAATGCTTTTGGATCTGCCATTGTAGTATTGTTTAATTTGACTATCTTAATTCCCAAGAGGAGGAGAGTTGAGATGCTCTTGGTTCTGTAATTTTTAATAATCTCTCTGCATCTCTGCAATCTTCTGTTGCAGTTTTCGCATTTGCTCTTCTTGCAGTACCTTCTTGTACTCGATGGGGACTATCTGGATAAACTCATCCACATATCGGTTCCAGTCATCAAGCATAGTGCGTGCTAGGTTGGAGCCTGTATAGAGGTAGTGCTGACGGATGAGTTCGTGCAACTCCTTACGATAGGAGGCTTCTTCGATGAGGCTTAGTTCCACCATTTCCATGTTACAGAAATAATCGAAGTTTCCATCCTTATTCCATACATAAGCTACACCGCCCGACATACCGGCTGCGAAGTTGCGCCCTGTTGAACCGAGGACTACCACACGACCGCCCGTCATGTACTCGCAACAATGATCGCCTACACCCTCTACTACGGCAATAGCACCGGAATTGCGGACAGCAAAACGTTCGCCTACGCGCCCATTGATGTAAACTTCACCACTGGTTGCGCCATAGAGCAAGGTATTTCCTGCAATCGTATTCTTCTCGGCCTGGAAGTTAGAGCGTACCGGAGGCAACACGGCAATCCGTCCACCCGAAAGGCCTTTGCCGAGGTAATCGTTCGCTTCACCTTCCAGCTTGAAGTTGACACCCGGTACAAGGAAGGCACCGAAACTTTGTCCTGCAGAACCTTTGAATTTTACGTTCAACGTATGTTCCGGCAGTCCCGCTTCACCGTACTTCGCGGCAATGGTGCCCGAAAGCATAGCTCCGCAAGCACGATCCGTATTGGCAATCGTATATTCCAGTGAGATTTCTTTCTGGTTTTCCAGAGCTTCGGCAGCGGCATGCAGCATTTCAACGTCTTTTACGTGGTCGATGCCGTGTTGCTGGTCGATGGTGTGGCGGATGGCTGCACCATTATCGACGCGTGCCAGTATTTTGTCGAAACTAATCAGGGATTGCTTGGGTGATTCGTTTTCTGACTTGCGGATAATAAGATCCGTGCGTCCGATGATGTCATCCAGGCGTTCCACACCGATTTCGGCGAGATACTCCCGCACTTCCTGCGCCAGGAAAGTGAAGAAGTTCACCAGATATTCGCTGCGTCCGTGGAAGCGCCGGCGAAGTTCCTCGTTTTGCGTTGCCACACCCACGGGGCAGGTGTTCTGATGGCATTTGCGCATCATGACGCAGCCCAGTACAATCAAAGCGCTGGTTGCAAAACCGAACTCTTCGGCACCCAGCATCGTCATCAGTACGATGTCACGACCGGTTTTCAGTTGCCCGTCCACTTGCAGCATCACTTGCCCGCGCAGACCGTTCAGTACAAGAGTCTGTTGCGTCTCGCTTAGTCCCAGTTCAGGAGAGATACCGGCATAGCGGATACTGGAGGCAGGAGAGGCGCCCGTACCACCTTCCGCACCGGAGATGACGATAAGGTCTGCTTTTGCTTTGGCCACTCCGGCGGCAATGGTTCCTACACCGCTTTCGGCTACCAGCTTCACACTGATCTTGGCACGAGGATTTACATTCTTCAGGTCGAAGATCAACTGTGCCAGGTCTTCGATGGAATAAATGTCGTGATGGGGCGGGGGAGAAATCAATGAAATGCCGGGAATGGAATGGCGCGTTTTCGCAATCACCTGGTCTACTTTAAAGCCCGGCAACTGACCGCCTTCACCCGGTTTGGCCCCTTGTGCCACTTTGATTTGTATTTCATCGGCGTTCACCAGATACTCCGTTGTTACGCCGAAACGTCCCGAAGCTACCTGCTTGATGGCGCTACGCAGACTGGTTCCGTCTTCGCGGGGCGTGAAGCGTGCACTGTCTTCGCCGCCCTCACCTGTGTTGCTACGTCCGTGAATCCGGTTCATGGCAATGGCCATTGCCTCATGCGCTTCTTTGCTGATAGACCCGTAACTCATGGCACCCGTCACAAAGCGGTGCATGATGCTTTCTACCGGTTCAACCTTATCTATAGAAATGGGGGCACGGCGGAAATCCAGGAAGTCGCGCAGGAAGATAGGCGCTTCTTTTCTGTCTACCAGACTGGTGAATTCTTTGAACTTCTTATAGCTGCCCAGGCGTGTGGCAAGTTGCAAGGTAGAAATGGTTTCCGGGTTCCAGGCATGTTTTTCTCCGTCTTTACGGAAAGCATACAAACCGTTGTTGCGGAGTAATCCGTCTACCTGTGCGGCAAAGCCTGCATCATGGAATGCGATTGCATCGTGCGCCACTTCATCCAGCCGGATGCCGCCTATTGTGGATCTCAACCCACCGAAATAAGCATTGCTGAGCTCTTCACTCAAACCTACGGCTTCGAATATTTTCGCTCCCCGATACGAACGGATGGTACTGATACCCATCTTACTCATGATCTTGAACAATCCCTTGCAGATGGATTTGATATATTTCTTTTCGGCTGTGGCATAATCCAACTGGATTTCTTTCTTCGCTACCAGCTTGTCGATCACGGCGAATGCCATGTAAGGGTTCAGGGCACTGGCGCCAAATCCCAGTAATAGGGCTGCGTGCATTACCTCGCGTATTTCACCGCTTTCCACGACCAATGCCGTCTGCACACGTTTACCTACCGAAATCAGGTGGTGGTGTACTGCGCTTACTGCCAGTAGGGAGGGGATGGCCGCATGAGTGGCATCCACATCACGGTCGCTCAATACAATGTAGTTCACCCCTTCGCTGACGGACTCTTCCGCTTGCTTGCAAAGTGCTGTGAGTGCTTCCTGCAATCCGGCACGACCCTTTGCTACTTCAAACAACAAGGGTAGTTTCACTGTTTTGAAACCTTTGTAGCGGATGTTGCAAAGAATATCCAGTTGTGCATTGCTCAGGATGGGATGGTTGAGGCGCACCATCTTACAATGGCTTTCACTGGGTGTCAGGATGTTCATGCCCACGGCGCCGATATATTCCGTCAGTGACATTACCAGTTCCTCGCGTATCGGGTCGATAGGCGGATTGGTGACTTGTGCAAACTGTTGTCGGAAGTAATTGTACAGTAGTTGCGGCTTATCCGAAAGCACGGCAAGCGGCGTATCATTCCCCATTGAGTTGATAGGCTCGGCACCCGTGGTACACATCGGAACGATGAGCCGCTCCACATCTTCCTTGGAATAGCCGAAGGTACGCAGCATCCTCTCGTAATTCTCTACGCTATGGGGGACTTTGCGCCCGCTTTTCAGCTCATCCAGTTCGATGCGGTTCGTTGCCAGCCAACTGCGGTAAGGCTTGGCTTCGGCCAACTGTTTTTTCAATTCTCCGTCGTAGTAGATTTCGCCTTTCTCGGTATCTACCAGTAGTATCTTACCCGGTTGCAGGCGTCCCTTTTCTTTGATGTCTCCCGGTTCGAAATCCATCACGCCCACTTCGCTGGCCACTACCATCATGTCGTTGTGCGTAATCAGATAGCGTGCAGGACGCAATCCGTTGCGGTCGAGCATACCGCCCGCAAAACGTCCGTCGCTGAACAGCAAGGCGGCAGGACCGTCCCACGGTTCCATCAGGATGGAGTGGTATTCATAGAATGCTTTCAGATCTTCGCTGATAGGATTCTTTTCATTGAAAGATTCCGGTATTAGCATGGCCATGGCATGTGGCAGGCTGAGGCCTGACATAACGAGGAATTCCAAAACATTGTCCAGTGAGGCACTGTCGCTCATTCCCGGCTGAATGATGGGGCGTATCTCTCTGATGTCGCCCAGGACGGGAGAGGAGAGCACACTTTCACGGGCTTCCATCCAACCCCGGTTGCCGCGGATGGTGTTGATTTCGCCGTTGTGAGCCAGGAGGCGGAACGGTTGTGCCAGTCCCCAGGTAGGGAAGGTATTGGTACTGAAGCGGGAGTGTACCAGTGCTATGCCGCTGGTGAAGTAGGGGTTTGTCAGATCGGGGAAGTAGCCTCGCAGTTGCAGTGAAGAGAGCATACCTTTGTAGATGATGTTCTTCGTGGATAGGGAGACAACGTAGAAATCTTCGCGCGTGGCAATATCGGATTTGCGTACTTTGTTTTCTATTCTTTTTCTTATGAGATAGAGTTTACGGTCGGCTGTCTCGCTTTCCGTAAATCCGGTGATGAAAATTTGTTTGATATCCGGTTCGTTGGCAAGTGCCGATTCTCCTAAGATTTCGGGACAAGTGGGCACATTGCGCAGGTGCATCAATGTCAATCCTTCTTTTTCAATCTCTTCGATGATAATACTTAAGATAGCACCCTGGTCTTTCTCATCTTTCGGCAGAAAGAGAAGACCTGTACCGTATTTCCCTTTCTCGGGGACAGGAATACCCTGCAAAAGAATAAACTCGTGCGGGATTTGCAGCAGGATGCCGGCACCGTCTCCGGTTTTGTTATCCGCACCTTCGGCGCCCCGGTGACGCATGTTCTCCAACACCTTCAATGCAGACTCTACCAGTTCGTGTGACTTGCCTCCGTGGATGTTCACTAACATACCGACACCACAAGCGTCATGCTCGTTCTCTACATCATACAAGCCCAACTGCCTGGGCTGTCGTTGATATACAGGATGTTGGCTTTCTTCCCTTCTCTGTTGTTCGGCTTTTCTCTTTGTTTTGTTGTTAAAAAGTTCTTCTTTCATCTTTTTAAGTTTACTTTATTCTGTAGTAATACCTATTATTGCTATCAAAATGTTTGGCAAAAGTATTAATTTAATTTCAAATTGGTATAATAATGTGGGTTTTTGTGACTTGCAAAATGTCTGTTTATTGGATCTGTGTTTTAAATTGAAATAAAATATATGCTTTTGTGTTTTGAATTGAAGTAAAATGCGTGGTTTATATTCTGTATTGTAAGTACGCCTTTCCCTCGTTCGAGAAATTGCCATAATGCCAAATAGCCAAAAGGGAAGTGCATGACATTTTTTTTGTTTCATCCTTATCCGGATATAACCAAGTCCGTACCAACTCCGTGTCAAGTCCATACCAACTCCGTACCAAGTCTGTTTCTATGGACACGGAGATGGTACGGACTTGATACAGTGTTGATATAGGATTGACGTGGATTTAGTCTCTTTACCCGTTGGCAGAATTGATTTCTTTCTTTTGGGTATGAATAAAATGAGTATTTCTACATTAAGTAAATAGAGTATTTCAATTCCCCTCCTCCGTCGGAGGAGGGGTGCCCAGAGGGCAGGGTGGTAGGTAAAGCAAGAAATACCTATGAATCATATCAATAAGGAATTCTTTTCTCACCTACCACCTCCCCCTTCGGGTACTCCTCCTCCGACGGAGGAGGAGAATTGAGATAGTACTGTTTAATCACTTTTATTCATTACTTTTCCATTATGAATTAATTCCGCCAACAGGTTCTTTTTATCTTATTGGCCTTTTCCTTTGGCCTTGGCAATTTGGCTTTTTGGCAATTTGGCAACCTTGAAAAACGACAGTCTTTATCGGATTGGAAGATTTTTCCGCTATCTCCTTTCAATATAAAACTAAAATTCCATTGCTTGCTTTGAATTTATAAAATTACTCCTTTTGCTTTAATAAGTTTGTTTTCTTTAACTTTTTGACAAGAAAATAACTTTTTTCTATTCTTTTGATAAATAAATAGGCAAAATATTAACTTTATGTTCTCGGGTTTTTATATCTTTGCAGCGCAAAATCAAATATTAATTAGTATGTGTGGAATAGTAGGCTATATTGGTCAAAAGAAAGCCTACCCCATTCTTATCAAAGGATTGAAGCGATTAGAGTATCGCGGATATGATAGTGCAGGGGTAGCATTAATCAGTGATAACCGACAGTTGAACGTTTACAAAACGAAAGGTAAGGTTTCGGAACTGGAAACTTTCGTTACTCAAAAAGATATTTCCGGTAACATCGGAATTGCCCATACCCGTTGGGCTACGCACGGGGAACCTTGCTCCGCTAACGCCCATCCTCATTATTCCTCTTCCGAACATCTCGCTCTCATCCACAACGGCATCATCGAAAACTACGCCGTCCTTAAAGAAAAACTCCAGGCCAAAGGCTATTCATTCAAAAGCAGTACGGACACCGAAGTACTGGTGCAACTGATAGAATTCATCCAGAAATCCAAAAATACAGATTTGCTGACTGCTGTGCAATTAGCGTTGCGTGAAGTAATCGGTGCTTATGCCATTGCCGTGCTGGATAAGGACAATCCGGATGAGATTATAGCAGCCCGCAAGAGTAGTCCGTTGGTGGTAGGTATCGGTGAAGATGAGTTTTTCCTGGCTTCGGATGCTACGCCGATTGTGGAATATACAGATAAAGTCGTATATTTGGAAGATGAAGAGATCGCCGTCATCCGCCGCGGAGAGAAACTGAAGGTGGTGAACCTGAAAAATGTGGAATGTCCGCACGAAGTGAAGACGGTGGCGCTGAACCTGGGACAGTTGGAAAAGGGTGGTTATCCGCACTTCATGCTGAAAGAGATTTTTGAACAGCCCGATTGCATTCACGACTGTATGCGCGGACGTATCAATGTAGAAAGTACAAATGTGGTGCTTTCCGCAGTGATTGATAACAAAGACCGCCTGCTGGCAGCCAAACGTTTCATCATCGTGGCGTGCGGTACTTCCTGGCATGCGGCGCTTATTGGAAAGCATCTGATAGAAAGTCTTTGCCGCATTCCGGTGGAAGTGGAGTATGCTTCGGAATTCCGTTACCGTGATCCGGTGATAGACAGTAAGGATGTGGTGATTGCGATTTCGCAAAGTGGCGAGACGGCGGATACACTGGCAGCTGTGGAACTGGCGCGGAGTCGTGGGGCATTTATCTATGGCATCTGTAATGCGATTGGTTCGTCTATTCCGAGGGCTACGCATACGGGTTCTTATATCCATGTAGGCCCTGAAATCGGAGTGGCTTCCACCAAAGCGTTTACGGGACAGGTGACAGTGCTCACCATGCTGGCGCTGACGCTTGCCAAGGAGAAGAATACGATAGATGAGGGGCAATTCCTTGCCATTGTGCAGGAGCTGAACCGCATTCCTGATAAGATGAAAGAAGTGCTGAAGCTGAATGGCAGCATTGCAGAGCTTTCCAAGATCTTCACGTATGCGCATAACTTTATCTATCTGGGACGCGGATATTCGTATCCCGTAGCCCTGGAAGGTGCGTTGAAGCTGAAAGAAATCTCTTATATCCATGCCGAGGGTTATCCGGCTGCTGAAATGAAGCACGGGCCTATCGCACTGGTAGATGCTGAAATGCCGGTGGTAGTGATTGCTACACAGAACGGGCTTTATGAGAAAGTATTGAGTAACATACAGGAAATCAAGGCGCGTAAGGGCAAAGTGATTGCCCTGGTGACAAAAGGGGATACGGTTATCAGCAAGATTGCCGATACTTGTATCGAGTTGCCGGAAACAATCGAGTGCCTCGACCCGTTAATTACTACAGTACCGTTGCAGTTACTGGCCTATCATATCGCAGTATGCAAGGGGATGGATGTGGATCAGCCGAGGAATCTGGCGAAATCGGTGACGGTAGAATAGTGGACCTATAAACAATATAACAATCGAATGGAAGAACTGAAGCATGAATGTGGCGTTGCCATGATACGCCTGCTGAAACCTCTGGAATACTATGAACAGAAGTACGGCACATGGATGTACGGTTTGAACAAACTCTATCTTCTGATGGAGAAACAGCACAACCGCGGACAAGAAGGTGCCGGTCTGGCTTGCGTAAAGCTGGAAGCAAATCCCGGTGAGGAGTATATGTTCCGTGAGCGTGCACTCGGTTCGGGTGCCATTACCGAGATATTCGGTACGGTGCAGAGCAACTTTAAGGATCTGACAAAAGAGCAGCTTCATGATGCGGATTACGCTAAGAAATACCTCCCTTTTGCAGGCGAGGCTTACATGGGGCACTTGCGCTATTCCACTACCGGAAAGAGCGGCATTTCCTATGTGCACCCTTTCCTGAGGCGTAACAACTGGCGGGCTAAGAATCTCGCTCTTTGCGGCAATTTCAACATGACGAACGTGGATGAGATTTTTGCACGTATCACTGCTATCGGCCAGCATCCACGGAAGTATGCCGATACGTACATCATGCTGGAACAAGTGGGACACCGTCTCGACCGTGAAGTGGAGCGCCTCTTCAATCTTGCCGAAGCGGAAGGATTGACAGGCATGGGCGTGACTCACTATATAGAAGATCATATGGACCTGGCAAACGTGCTGCGTACTTCGAGCAAGGAGTGGGACGGAGGCTATGTGATATGCGGACTGACGGGAAGCGGTGAATCGTTTGCCGTGCGCGATCCGTGGGGAATCCGCCCCGCATTCTGGTATCAGGATGATGAAGTGGCAGTGCTTGCCAGCGAACGTCCTGTGATACAAACCGCTTTCAATGTGCCGGCAGCCAGCATTAAGGAATTGATGCCCGGACAAGCCTTGCTGATTAACAAGACAGGCAAGCTGCGCACTACCCAAATTAATAAAGTACGCGAGGTGAAACCCTGTTCTTTCGAACGTATTTATTTCTCACGAGGCAGTGATGTGGATATTTACAGGGAACGTAAACTATTGGGTGAGAAACTGATACCTAACATCTTGAAAGCCATTAATAAAGACCTTGATCATACCGTGTTTTCCTTCATCCCGAATACAGCGGAAGTTGCTTTCTACGGCATGTTGCAGGGATTGGATGATTATCTGAATGAAGAGAAAGTGCAACAGATCGCTTCCTTGGGACATAGTCCCAGTCTGGAGGAGCTGGAACAGATACTTTCCCGCCGTATCCGTAGCGAAAAGGTAGCCATCAAGGACATCAAACTGCGCACGTTCATTGCAGAAGGAAACAGCCGCAATGACTTGGCTGCGCATGTGTATGA
>ERZ1673744.1549-NODE-1549-length-20092-cov-34.084544_pt1 | contig 20092 bp, 16 predicted proteins | sample MGYA00580207_ERZ1673744 | MGnify/ENA primary metagenome ERZ1673744 (study PRJEB41218, sample SAMN15661751) | gut metagenome | host: Homo sapiens | place: Canada: London | collected 2015-08-20/2019-03-30 | study: EMG produced TPA metagenomics assembly of... | reverse complement strand
TGTCGCTGTCCGCCATGGCTGCTTCAAGGTTCTGGATGGAGCGCTCGCTGATGGTGAACTGATAGCGGTTCGCCAGCAGACGGTGCAACCCTTCCAGCATCCACAGCAGGATGCCGGGACGCTCCTCGGACAACTCTTCGATGAGGAACGGGTTATCCACCCGGGCAGGGTCACGGTCTTTCACCGTGATGAGGATCTGTCTGCGCCAGAAGCCGTCGCTGTCATCATGAGCAGCCACAAGGTTGCCATTGCCGAAGCAGATGAAACGAACGTACAGCAGGCCTTGGACAGCCTGCTTGTTTTTCCGCTCGATGCACAAACGGTCTTCGGCGGTGACGATGGACTTGATGTTCCGTGTTTCGGGCAAAGCCACCATGTTCAGGTCGTCATCGACCATGACCAGCTTGTACTCCAGATTTGCACTGGCAAAGCGGTTCGTTTCGATGCGGAGGATGGATTCGGAGTGAGAGGCTTCCCCGAACAGCTTCTTCAGCAGCAAGCCGATGCGGGATTTCCCCTCGCCGCCCTTGCCGGTCATGACCAGCATCTTCTGCGCCTTGGTAGACGGGATCAGGAGATAGCCGAGATATTCCTGCAAGGTCAGAATGTCCTCCGGGATGAGCAGACCGTCCAGAAATTCCAGCCACTTGGTCGGTGCGGGGGCATCGGGCTGGTATTCCACGGGGAGCCGGTTCAGGCAGAGTTCCTTTTCCGGCACAAAGCCCCGCTCGTCCAGAAAGTAGGTTCCGTTCTGGAGATGGATGCGGTCAAGCTGGGGTTTCCATTCAGGGGTATAGGTTTCGATACGGAGTGCGTCCAGAACCTGCTTTTCCTTCTTGGCAAGGTTGTCGAGCACAAAGTCACGGAGGTCGCTGTGGACTTCGTAGAGCAGTGCGTCCTCGTCTACCTCGCCGTTCTGGTCAAACAGCTTCTGTTTCAGGCACATCATGGGGTGTTTCTCTAAAAGGTACTGGCAGTAAGCGGTTTCACGCACTTTGCCCTTACTGTCTACCCAAGGGCATTCGCATTCTTCCTCTTCTTCCAGTTCGTCCTCATCACGCCAATCTTCGTTCCTCTTTTTCCAGTCGCTCATGCAATCCCTCCCAATACTTCCGTAGCTCGTTTTCGGTCTGCGGGTCCGGGAGCACCGAACAGTCCAGATAATATTCAACGATGTCAAGGTTCTTTATCGCTTCAAGGAAGCAGGGGTGAAGTTCTTCTGTGGGTGACTGCGGTGCGTATCGGACCCGCCAACGCTGCAGACAGCGGTAATAGTCCAGCAGCTGCTGCCGGACGGTGGGCGGTCTGCGGGGAGCAAGCCGCACCTTGCCGTCGGCAAGTGCCATGCCGAAATCGTTCTTCAACTTTTCCACAGCCTTGTAGGGAGAAAGTTGAAAAAGTCTGCCGACAAAATCGATCACATCGCCATCTGCCTGACAGGCGAAACAGTGGAAACGGCTGTCCACCTTCATGCTGGGGTGTTTATCCCCGTGGAAGGGACAGCACATCATGCCGTTCCGGTTTACGGCGAAGCCGTACAGCTCCGCTGCCTGCCGGGTCGAGATGGCGTTCTTTACGTCCGAAAAGACAGAGGTGCTACCCTCCGTCCCAATGGGCGGGGTACAGGCGAAAGGACGAAGCCCGGTGAGGGGCGTGGGTGAGGTTGGGTTTATTCACACATCGATCCGTCAGAGTGTTGTTCATTTGACCTCCTGCTGCGGTACGGCGTGGTTGCGCTCTTCCTTGCGGAAGAAGGCTTCCACGTTCTGTTGTGCGGTGCGGAGTTCACGCAGTTCGATCTGCGCTTTCTTGTAGCGGGTATAGAACCCGTTTTTCTCCGAGGAAAGGGTCTGATATTCGGCATCCAGCTTTTTGAGGTCCGGCAGTGTCCTGAGCCCGTTGGCCTTGAAATAGGCGCAAGCGGCCTCGTACACAGCAAACTCTGCACGGTGCTGCTCCTTGAACTTGGCGGGATTCCGCACAGTCTGGAGCTTCTGTGCAAGAGGCTTGTACTGCCGATAGACCACAAGATGCCCGCGCAGCTCCTTGAGGGAGACCATGCGGGCATCCATGTCTTTGACCACCGCCAGTGCATCGTCGTGCTGGGTTTGCAGTTCGGCAATGCGCTGGTGCAGGGCATCTTCGCTGAGCAGCTTCTTCTCCTGCAGGAGACACAAGGTTTGCGACCAGCGTTTGAGGTTGAACTTTTTCGCCCAACGCTCATAGCCGATGCCCTTACCTGCGGCAACTTTCGCCTGAATGTCAACCAGTTTCCTGATCTTATCCGGCTTCTGTTCGCTGGCGGGCTGGATGGTGACGGCAAGCTGGATGTTCTGGGAGAGGGCGGTCAGCACCTGCTCCTTTTCCAGCTTCTTGCTCAGTTTCTTGGCGGTGATGAACTTTGTTCGGCCGGGCGGGCAGTAGCTCAACCGGCCTCGGCTCTCCTTCACGGCGATGCCGTGTTCCTGCATGAGCAATGCAGAAAATTCCTCGAAGGTGGTGGTCTTGTTCAGCACAGCGTAGATCTGCTTTCGCAGCTTGTCCAGTTCGGTCTGGTAGACGGTCTGGGTGGGCTGCTGCCCTTTGGCGGCAAGTTTGGCGTTGGCATAGTCGAGGCGGCGTTGTCCGCGCCGCTGCGCCCAATACTCGCGCTCCGAAACATGGTCGCCTTGGGCTTCCAGCAGATTGATCTGGTTCAGGTCGGCTTGCTCGCACATCTCCATGACAGCGACACGGAGGTGCCGGAGCATGGCAGAAGTGCAGCGGTGCTTCTTGCCCGCTTCCCAGTCGCACGGCTTGTCCATGAAGGGCTGCCGTTCCACGGTGCGGACACGCAAGCTGCCGATGACGATGTGGACGTGGATGTTCCCGGCACTGTTGTGACCGTCCGGGTGGGTGCAGACGATGGCGGGATGACCGGGGAAGTTGTCCTTGCAGAACTGCAAGCCAAGGGCTTGCGCCCGCTCCATGGTCAGGCCGTTCTCTACTGCGTCCTTCGGGTCGAAGCTGATGATATAATGGTGGGTCTTCACGTCCTCCCGTCTGCCGTTCTTGCCGTACTTGCGATTGGCAATCAGGCAGGCCATAGCAAACGAAGATTCGCCGCACTCAAGGGTGTCGAGCAGGTACGAATCCCGCAGCTTGGGTCTGCCCTTCTCGTCCAGAATGGGCAGACCGGTGTACTCGTTGTGCTGAAAGGTGAGATAGCTTTCGGCGGCGGCATAGTTAGAGTTTTTCGAGGTCAAATGCTTGATGGTTGCCATACAGTTCACCAACCGTTTCTTCGGCTTTCAGCCGAAAGTTCGTGAGTGCGGACAGTTCCTCCAGAATTTGCGCCCGGAGCTGCTCGGTGTCTTTGCCGCCGGAGTTGAAGTGCCGTGCAAGCTGGTTGAGGTTGCTTCCCACCTTGCTGCACTGGGCAGACAAGGCGGCAAGCGCCGCCAGTGCATCCTCGCCGCCCTGCGCCACCACAACGGTGTGCTTGACGTTCACGCCGTACAGGACGCGGCGGACGAGTTCGGATTGGGTGAGGTGGAGTTCTTTGCAGGCGTATGCGATCCGCAGTTTTTCTTCTGCGGTCACCCTGACTTTGATGATGTGTGTCTTTCGTTTTCGCGGCGTGTCATTGCGGTTCTTCTTTGCGTGTACGTTCGGACTTTTCATTTCAGTCATATTCGACCTCCTGTGAAAATGATAAATGCCCGCTCCGGGATGGAGAGGGCTATGTAAAACGACACGCCGCTTTCGCACCAACGGTGCGAAGCTGGAGCAGGGTTTGGGGAAGGCACTCCCCAACAAGGATGACTGAGTGGACAGCAATTTTTCAAGCATTGAAAATTTGTGGCCACAGGTCGATACTTGCTTTCGCCCTTTCCGTGCAACACTGAAAATTTCAGAAGTCGAACCGCAATGCACGTTGAAAATTTTGCAGAGCAAAACGTGTGAAAAGGCAAAGCCCCTGCTCATGGTCACCGTTCACACCGAACGCAGTTCCTGCCCCTGTTTTGCAGCGGCGTTGTCCGGCTCGCCCACAGAAAGTGTGAGGTCATGGCGCAGTATCTCGTTCAGACGGCTTATGAAGAATTCAAGGTACAGTATGAAGAAAGCTGGACGCAGTGCGGACACTACAACCTGCTTCTTTCAAGCACAAGAATAACACTTTACAGTTGTGTAGTCAACAACTAAAAACAAATTTTGGAAGATTGAACAACTACATAAGATTTTATTTGTGAAAAAGAAAAATACCGCCCACGCAGCGCAGCGATGATTTTGTCGGGTGAATCGGCGGCAAAATAGATCGGATGTGTTGCGGGGCGGTAAAAATCTTCATGGGGAATAAATCCTCGCCGCTCTGTACTTTTCTACAAAATTGGTGGGATTTGCGATAAAAGGTATCATGAATTGTGGAGCGCGTCAAGATGGTTTTGCAAGTTTTATTGCAGTAAAGCGGTGATAGTAGGACTTATCATCTAAAACTGTGTGGAAATCAGCAGTTCTGCGTTTGATACCATTCATTGAAATAGCGGTTGCTTTCCTCTTCATCGTGAACCCATTTTTTTGACGATTTGAAGGCATTAAACGGAGGACTGTATCCTCTCAGCGGCGTGATTTCCTGCACATCTTTGACATTCCGATGCTGGATGATTTCAAATTCACTGCGCTCAGGAAGATACGCAATTACCTTGTCGGCATGGATCGTTCCCTGATACACATGGCAGGGGCAGCGATAAAAGAGTTCGTTGCGGTGCGCAAACCATTCAGCAACATCGTAAGAGAGTGACCATGAAATAGAAAGCGGTGCACGCTCAATGTTGCCGATGCCGCCACGATATATGGTGAATGTGTCGAGATTTCTTACGCTCTCCGGCAGAGCATCGCGCCAGTTGTCAGGGCGAATGATCTTGGCTCGGCGGACGTACTTCCGAATGATGGGAGAATGATCGCCATGACTGTAATAATGTTGTAAGGCGTACCGACATTTGATTTCAAGAGGCATCAGATGCTCGCATTTGTACAGAAGGTCTTCCATCATCCTTGCATCGTAGAAGGAATATTTTTCAAAGGCTTGCCAATCTTGGTCATGGGCGGCTTGAACCGCTTCTTTGAATCTGGCGTTGAGAAACAAGTTGTCTCGATAACTCATACTTCGGGTCGCCTCCTTGTCATGGCTTATTGAAAGGTTCGCAGTTCCTGTCCCATAAAAAAAGAACCGCCCTGCAAGACAAGCGAAAAATTTTGTCGGGTGAATCGGCGGCAAAATAAATCGGGTGTGTTGCGGGGCGGTAAAAATCTTCATGGGGAATAAATCCACACCGTTCTGTACTTTTCTACAAATTTGGTGGGATTTGCGATAGAGGGTATCATGGATTGTTGGGGGCGTCAAGATGGTTTTGCAAAATTTATTGCGGTAAAGCGGTGATAGTAGGACTTATATGATTAGTTGCGGGCATTCTTCACAAAATTCATTTTTACTATTGCACGATATGACGATTTTTTGAAGGTTGACTTGAAAGAGTATTTGAAATCTGCTATACTAACCTCGAAATTAGGATGGTGATCACCTCTTGTGGTGAGCTTGACCTGTTTGCAAATGCTGGGAGAAGTGTTTGTGGACGGGTCTATTTTTTTGGAGGAATGCAAAATGCGGATTTGCCGGATTTTGACCAACAATGCGCTTGTTGTTCTGGATGAAAAGGGTAAAGAGCAAATTGTTTGTGGCAAAGGGATTGGCTATAAAAAACGTCCTGGCGATAATGTAGATGATAAATTGGTGGAAACTGTCTACGTCAAAGAAGGTGATCAGAGCTTTGAACAAATCAGACGAACATTGGAAGCATTACCGGAAGAGTATCTTCTGCTGGCGCAGCATATCGTGGAAGCAGCTAATGTCAGTCTGAATATGAAGCTCAATCCGGTTATGGCGGTATCTTTGGCAGACCATCTCTTTTATGCCATCCAGCGTTTTCTGGAAGGAACTCCAATTGCAAATAGCCTTACATGGGAAATCAAGCGTTTTTATCAGAAAGAATATGAAGTCGGCCTGATGGCGCTGGACATGGTGGAAAGCCAATTCAAGGTGCGCCTGCCAGAGAGTGAAGCCGCCTTTATCGCTATGCATATTGCCAATGGTGAAACAGATGATTCCACAATGGAAGAAACTTTTGCCATTACAAAAATCATTGAGGATATATGTAATATCGTACGTGTGTACTTCCGTATTGAGATGGATGCAGACTCCAGCTACTATTATCGGTTTATCACACATCTAAAATACTTTGCGCGCCGAGTGCTCAGACAAGAGCAATACGAGGATAATTCCAGCACAGACTTAGCCGAAATCATTTTCGCAAAGTATGAGGAAGCCTATCGCTGCGCTTGTAAAATTGGTGACTATCTATCTCGCAAATACCACTATCAGCTGCTGGAAGAAGAACGAATGTATCTGACAATCCACATCCGGCTGGTGGTCAATAAAGGCTCCAAAATGCCGCTCGAAAAAACACCTGAGAAAGGAGGACAGAACAGTTGAGGTGTCGTGCAGCTTTTGCGCATAGAACGATAAACACATAACCCATTTGGAACGGTAAGGATGGTTACATTAAGTTGGCTTGACCTTCAATTTCAAATACAACTTAATTGGAGGAACGATACAAAATGGGTAAATACAAAGAACTGGCAGCAGATATCGTTGCCCATGTTGGTGGCAAGGAAAATGTGACGGGTCTGCGACACTGTTTTACACGACTGAGGTTCAATCTGGCAGATGATAAAAAGGCAGATACCGCCTACCTGAAAAATCGGGACGGCGTAATATCGGTCGTTAATTCTGGTGGAGAATACATGGTCGTTATCGGTGAGCACGTTCACGATGTCTATCTGGATGTGTGTGAAGTACTTGGCGTGGATGCCGGAGACAGTGGTCAAGTTAAAAATTCGGATGCATCCGCTGCTCAGAAGAAAAATCCGCTGATGCAGGTAGTCAACATCGTTATGGCGGCTATGGCTCCACTGATGAATTTGATGTGCGCTGCGGGCATTATCAAAGGCATTTTGTCGATTGCCGTTCTATGCGGGTTGCCATCAGATAGCGGTTATTATCAGCTGTTCAACGCTATTGGTGATGCGATTTTCTATTTTATGCCGATGTTGCTGGGCATGAATCTGGCTAAGAAGTTTGCAATCGATCCAGTCTTTGGATTTTTGGTAGGAGCAGCAATGCTGTATCCTACAATTCAAGGTGTAGACCTGAACCTTTTTGGCATGACGGTCAATGCCACATACACCTCTACATTCCTGCCGGTCGTTTTTACAATGGCAATTGCGATTCCTCTTTATAAATGGCTGGAAAAACGTGTATCCAAATTAGTTAAGTCCTTTATGGTTCCTGCTATTGCTTTAGCCGTGGCTGTGCCGCTGGGATTTTCTTTAGTCGGACCTGCGGCAAACATGGTCGGCAATGCTCTGAATGTCGTTCTTACGGTGATTTTTGACACAGTTCCGTTGGTGGCATTCATTATCTTTGGTGGATTGTATCAGGTTTTCGTTCTGTTTGGTATTCATGGCGCAATCTGCATGGTTCCGTTTATGGAGTTGTTACAGGGTCATCCTGTCAGAATGCTGGTATGCACTCTTATTCCATGCTTTGCCCAGACAGGTGTTGTACTTGCTGTCTGCCTTAAGACCAAAGACAAGAAGCTCAAAGATATCGCGCTGCCTGCTTTCTTCTCCGGTATTTTTGGTGTGACGGAACCCGCTATCTATGGCGTGACCCTCCCGCGCATTAAAATGTTCGTCATTGCCTGTATTGGTGCAGCAGCAGGCTCTGCGGTTGGTGCAATCACTGGCCTGACTCTGTATAGCTATGCGGGCATGGGTGTTATTGGCTTGCTGGGAATGATTAATCCTAATGGTGCAACGAATTTTGTGGGCATTATTTTGATGGTAGCCGTTGCCTTTGGTTTCAGTTTTGTGATGGCTTGGTTTACTTATAAAGATGAGGATGGCACCAGTGAAAATATTCTGACAGAACAAGGGGAAAAGAATCAAAAAAAGAGTGCCCCTCGAACTGAAAAGTCCGCAATGGCTCTTCAGAAAGTGGAAATTGCAGCTCCCCTGTCTGGCACCGTTAAGCCGCTGGGTGAATGTAGTGATGAGGCATTCTCCACCGAGGTGCTGGGCAAAGGCGTGGTCATCCTGCCGGAAAACGGTATTGTGATGGCTCCTTTTGACGGTGTGGTAGAAAATCTGTTTTCTACCCGTCATGCTATTGCCCTGACCGATAAAACAGGCTGCAATGTGCTCATTCATATCGGGATGAATACCGTAAGATTGGACGGTGAAGGATTCAAGGCCTTTGTCAAACAGGGTGATACTGTAAAAAAAGGTGATAAGTTGCTGGAAGTAGATATCAATTCCATTCATGAAAAAGGATATTCTCTGGAAACGCCTGTTCTTGTAACCAACGCCGATGATTATGCAGATGTGATAGAGATGGCTTCCGGTTCAGTAAAGGCCGGTGCTCCACTGCTTACTGCATTAAAATAAAGGGGGATACAGACGTGAGCACATTTCCAAAGGGATTTTTTTGGGGTGGCGCAACTGCTGCTAACCAGTATGAGGGTGGCTGGGATGCTGATGGCCGTGGTCCGGTTATGACGGATGTTACTACGGCAGGTACAGCAAAAACACCACGTTTGATAACCTATCAGCTTCCCAATGGTGATATTAAGGCTTGTCCACAGATGGCGATACGTCCGATTGGAGCAAAGCCAGTGGTGGCAGATGGATACTATTATCCCAATCAGCAAGCTGTGGATTTTTACCACCGCTATAAAGAAGATATTGCTTTATTGGCAGAGATGGGCTATACGATGTTCCGTATGTCCATCAGCTGGAGCCGTATTTATCCCAAAGGAACCGAGGAGAAACCCAATCAGGCAGGTTTGGAGTTCTACCATAAAGTTTTTGCTGAACTGAAAAAATACAATATCGAGCCACTTGTAACGATTTGCCATAACGATACTCCTCTGTATATTGAAGAAGAGTTGGGCGGTTGGGAAAACCGCAATACGATCGCGTTATTCGATAAGTATGCAAAGACAATTCTGGACGAGTACAAAAATGAAGTCAAATACTGGCTGACCTTTAACGAAATCAATTGTCCGTTGCTGCTATTGAAAGTCATTCCTGATTGTCCAAAGGAACTGGCTGCATCGGCCTATATTAAGCTGCACCACCAGTTTATAGCCAGTGCCCATGCAGTGCAGTATGCCCATACTGTAAGCCCTAACTATAAAGTAGGCTGCATGAGTGCCGGTGGCTGTAATTATCCGTTGACCTGTGACCCGAAGGATCAGCTTTTCACACAGCAGGATCGGCAAATGATGAATTACTATTGCGGTGACGTGATGGTACGAGGTGCTTACCCGTTTTTTGCCAAGCGTCTATGGGATGCTGATGGTGTGACGTTGGATATTACAGAGCAGGACAAATCTGACTTGCTGGCAGGCAAGGTGGATTTTTATAGTTTCAGCTATTATTCCACCAGCTGTGTTACTACCCATAAAAATGTGGAAATGGATGGAGCAGGAAATTTGACACTTGGGGCAAAGAACCCTTACATCCATTATTCTGACTGGGGTTGGGGCATGGATCCGGACGGTTTGCGCTATTATTTGAACGAGGTCTATGGCCGCTATCAGGTGCCGTTGATGGTTGTGGAAAATGGTCTGGGTGCTGTGGATACGCTGGAACCGGATGGCACCGTGCATGACCCATACCGCATTGATTATCTGCGTGGCCATATTCAAGCCATGAAAAAGGCTATCAACGAGGATGGCGTAGACCTGCGTGCTTATACGCCGTGGGGCTGCATTGATTTGATTTCGGCTTCCACAGGCGAGATGAAAAAACGCTATGGTTTTGTGTATGTGGACTTGGACAGTGAAGGTAACGGCACCCGTGATCGTTACCGTAAGGACAGTTTCTACTGGTATAAAAAAGTCATTGCTTCCAATGGTGAAGATTTGACCTGACCGGTTCAGTTTGTAAGAAGGAAATGAAGAAGGAATGGCCACCTGCCGTACTAGCCAGTGCAGTAGGTGGCCATTTGCTATAATATGCAAATATTTTTCCTTGCAATGTTACATCGATGATGTATAATACCCTTAGAGGATAGCGGCATGACCAGCTATCGGTGGCGTTGAAGCAGTGGACTGGTTCGGCATCAGCCTGTTGTGGAGCCAAACTATGGGTTGAGCGAAAACCACAAGCCGAATAGATTCGATGAATCGAAAGAAAACGCAAAATGCCCGCTCACCGTGGAGAGAAACCTCCACAGGTGGGCGGGCATTCTTTTGTTATTCAGGTAAGACAAGATAACTATATTCATCGGGAAGAACAATCTTTCCCCATTCTACCTTCTTGGCAGTGAACACAATCTCCGAATACTGCTCCTCGCTGCGGCTCTTGCGATATGTAGCAATAATTCGGTCAGCAGCCTTTACCTTGGTTCGGATGTCGCCTTCCAGCACTGTGTTGGGAACGAAACGACCTTCACCGCCATCCCGGACAAACCCCATGCAGGCACTGAGGGATCCAGCGATTTTGTCAGTGTACAGCTTAGGCTGGCTCATGTTGTAATCGCCCAGCATTTTTGCGGAGAGGTTCTTCTTCATCAGGCTGGGCAGAACCCGCATTTTCATTTCGGTGGTTCCATCTGTGGAAAACTCGAAGTCTGCTTCGGTCAGACGCTTGTCATAGCACAGATTGAAAAAGTGCCGAGCGTTGATGCCGGGTTTCCGCAGCTTGAAGCCTGTCATGTGCAGGAAGTTGCCAATATCAAACGTAACTTCCAGACAATGAACATTCTTGTGCTTGTCGGTGGTGATGAACAGCAGGCTTCTGTCCACCAGATTTTCTTTGTACAATGGCGCACAGGAAAAAACGATGGACAATGCTTCCTTTTTCGTCATGGTTGATTCTGCGCTCCTTTGCATTTTTACAAAATAAAAGGGACACCTACAACACCGTGGTGCTGTCCGATGTCCCTTGCGACTGATTTTATCGTTGTCCGCCAACCTCAGGCCCCTATGTCCTGCATCGCTTTCGGGTTTTATCGCTGCCCGCCAGCCTCAGGCCCTTACGTCCTGCATCAGATCGGATTTTAGGTGTCAGCCACACCAGCGGAATGACGTCCGCTTTCCTATCTATATTATATTCGATTTTGGTTCAAATAGCAATGGACTTTGCAAAGATGATTCTTTAATTTTTTGCGAACGGCTGCCGAATCCTCAATCTTCCATTCTGCCGTGGTCACAGCCGAGGGAAAGATAATGCTCCATCCCTCCACCCAGCACAAGCTGTGCATACTCCAAGGGCTTGTTGTAGAGCAGCCAGTCCAGCTCTGCCCGCTGTGCCGGGGTGTTGCCGTATTCGTCCTCAATGGCGATGCAGTCGATGGCAAGGGTGGTGCCATCCTCGAACCGGGCTTCCACCCGGTTGCTGTCCGTGTTGTAGCGGCAGGGAAGTAGTTTGTTCATGGTGAACCTCATTTCTATATCAAACGGTGTCTGTTCGGATGTCCTAAACCCTGCCATAAAACCGGTGGTTGATTTGTCCATTGGGCTTTGTTTTGCCCGTCTGCACATTTTTGCACACTTTTTGCACACCTGAATAGCTGGATAACGGTTGCAAAGCATTACACTGTATGCAAATAATGCGGTGTGTGCAAAGGCGTGTTTTGCGATGATACGATAAAAATAACGCTTCTTCGAACTTTTGAAATTTGACGAATGATGCACCTTTGATTCTTTTAATCAGAGGGCCAGGGATTCGAGTTCCCTCGAGCGCACCAAAATCCCACGAAGAATCGTAAGATTCCTCGTGGGATTTTCTTTTTATTCTCAAGCTGCACGGTCTCTGCACGGTTTTTGCACACCGGCGGGAAAGCCGTGTTTTTCCTTGCATTGTCTGCATTCTGTGCATCGTGGCGGAACTTGTCGGGCCTCGCCCCGACAAGCTCAGTGGAATTTGTGACAGAGAGTGTCAAGGTTTACAAGGTGCGTCAAGATGGTTTTGCAAATTTTATTGTGATAAAGCGGTGATCGTAGGACTTATAGCATGGCGTTCAAGTGCTTTCCCGTTCAATCAATGTATTTCTGCATTTTGACAACCTGCCTATAAATCCCACATGAACGTTGTGGAATCTTCCAAAGCATCCATGGATGGTTTCTTGTGCCGCATCAAACGTTCAGCTTATTACAACGAAATTCCATATAGCTGCATTGCATCTTGCGGAGGTTCTTGCTATACTTTGTATCGAACGCCTTTATCCGATAAAAATGTTGCGCAATTTGCGCAACCAAAGGAGGCCGCTATCATGCAGCAGCTCAGATTACTTCATGGCGGAGACTACAACCCGGAACAGTGGCTGGACCGGCCCGATATTCTGGCGCAGGACATCGAACTGATGAAAAAGGCACACGTTAATACTGTGACGCTGGGTGTGTTCTCATGGTCCACGTTGGAACCGCAGGAGGGGGTATTTGAGCTGGATTGGCTGGCTGACATCATCCATAACCTGTATGCCAATGGAATCTATACGATCCTTGCAACGCCCAGTGCGGCCCGCCCTGCTTGGATGGCACACAAATACCCCGAGGTGCGCCGAGTCCGGGCAGACCGGGTCCGGGAGCTGTACAACCGGCGGCAGAATTACTGCTATACATCGCCGGTCTACCGGGAAAAAGTCCGCATCATCGACCAGAAGCTGGCACAGCGGTTCGGCAATGACCCGGCTGTCCTGCTCTGGCATATCTCCAACGAGATGAGCGGCGACTGCCATTGCGAGCTGTGTCAGGCTGCGTTCCGCCGCTGGCTCAAGGCACGGTACAACTCTTTGGAAGCCTTGAACAAGGCGTGGAACGCCCGGTTCTGGAGTCACGACTATACCGCTTGGGAACAAATCGAAAGCCCTGCCCCGCAGGGGGAAAATGCCGTGCAGGGTCTTGCGCTGGACTGGAAGCGCTTTGTCAGTGACCGGCATATTGATTTTTTGAAATTTGAGCGTGATACCGTGAAAGAATTTGCGCCGGTTGCAAAGTTCACCGTGAATATGATGTACCGGTTTGATGGCATCGACTATTTCAAAATGTCCAAGGAGATCGACGTGGCCAGCTGGGACAACTACCCCACATGGCACAAGCCCAGCGAAACGGTGGAAGAAACGGCGTTGGATACGGCCCTGATGCACGACCTGTATTACTCCATGAAGGGCAGGCCCTTCCTGCTGATGGAATCCAGCCCCAGCTTTACCAACTGGCAGCCGATCTCCAAACAGAAGCGCCCCGGCATTGCGGAGCTTGCGGCTCTGCAGACGGTTGCACATGGTTCGGACAGTGTGCTTTACTTCCAGTGGCGGGCCAGCCGGGGTGCGGAAGAAAAGCTCCACGGTGCAGTCATTGGCCACGATGGGCGGGAGGATGCCCGCCCCTTCCGGGAAACAGTCGGTGTGGGCCAAAAGCTGGAAATGCTCTCAGAGATCGCAACAGTCTGCCGCACAAAACAGGCAGCGATCGTCCACGATTGGGAAAACAAGTGGGCATTGGAAGGTTCCTGCGGCCCTCGAAATGCCGGGATGGGCTACTGGGACGAGCTGAAGCTGCACTACAATGCTCTTGCGCGGGAAGGCATTGCGGTGGAGTTCGTGAATCAGGAATCCGACCTGACGGGTTATGGTCTGGTCGTTGTTCCGATGGTTTATTTGCTGACCGATGCCTTTGCCCAAAAACTCTGTGATTTTGCGCAGAATGGTGGTACGGTCGTGGTTACATACTGGACCGGTGTGGTGAATGAAAGCGATTTGTGCCGTCTGGGTGACACGCCCTACGGCTTGACCGACCTGCTGGGCCTGCGCCGCACTGAGATCGACGGAATGTATGACGGCGAAACCCGCCGCTGCACCCCGATGGACGATTCCACTTTGCCGGAAACGCAGGCTTCGGTCCTATGCGAGGTCGCAAGTCTGAACGACACCGACCCTGCCACACCGCTGAGCGTTTATGCCGAGGACTATTATGTAAACTGCCCGGCGGTGGCTGTCCACTCCTACGGGGAGGGCCGTGCCTATTATCTGGCAAGTCGGTTCGATGAAGCGTTCTATCGCGCATTTTATCGTGCTGCTGTAAAGGAAGTCGGCCTGACCCCGGCCTGGCCGGAGGCACTGCCGGACGGCGTTCTGGCGGCGCGGCGCGGTACGTTCGTCTTTGTACAGAACTGCAATGAACATCCGGTCGAAGTAGGCGGTGTTGCGCTGAACCGTTACGGAACGGCCGTCTGGAAAAACGGCGAACAGGTCCTGTAAGGCGCAAAAATACCAACCTTCAGCGTTCTGCCGAAAAAGCAGAACGCTTTTTGTTTGCTTTCATACTTGACAAAGCGGGCTTACCCCGGTATGCTGGGGTGGCGCATTGTTGCGCAGTTCTGTGAAAAGGAGAGGATATCCTGTGGCTGCAAAGGAAACCGAAAAAATGACGATCGAGCAGGTGGCTGATGCGCTTGGCGTTTCTAAAACAACGGTATCGCGTGCACTTTCCGGAAAGGGACGCATCAGCGAGGAGACCCGCACCAAGGTGTACGCCTATATGGGGCGTACCTGCTCCGAGCCTGTTTCTGCACAGAGCGGCGAAAAACTGCGCACCAACAATATTGCCATGGTCGTACCGCAGCGGTTTATTGCGCTGGATCTGCCCTTTTTGCGCAAGTGCATGGGCGGCATCTGCACCATGGCAGACCAGCGCGGCTATGACCTGATGCTTTGCTACGCCTCCAACACCGAGTATTCACAGCTGCAGCGGCAGCTGGCCAACCACAAGGTGGACGGCGTGATCCTGACCTACGCTATGGCGGATGATCCCTGCATCGAACTTTTGCGGCAATACAAGACACCTTTTGTGCTCATCGGACGCAGCGAGGACAAGACCATCCCTCAGGCAGACAACGATCAGGTCGCGGCTGCCTGCGAGATGACACGCTTCCTTTTGCAGCTGGGCGCCAAGCGGATCGCGCTGCTGGTGGGCAGTACCATCTACGCCGTCAACACCGACCGCATACGCGGTTATCTGCGTGGATTCGCGGAATTTGGTGTGCCAGTAGACCAGCGGCTCGTTCATTCCGGTGTGGAATCTGCCGGGCAGACGCTCGATGCACTGGAGGCTGCGCTGGAGCAGAAGGCAGATTGCATCCTTTGCGGCGATGATGAGATCGCCTTTGAGGTCATGCGGGAGCTGCGGACGCGGCATATCCTCGTGCCCAACGATCTGCGAGTGGCCAGCCTGTACGATAGCTCCATGCTTGCCAGCATTACGCCCTCAGTCTCGGCGGTACAGTACGATGCAGAGCAGCTGGGTAAGACCGCCTGCCGGATGCTGCTGGACCGGCTGGCCGGAAAAGAGATCGTCATGCGGCAGCTGGAAGGCCATCAGGTCATCCTGCGGGATTCTACCAAGTGGAGGGAACGCTCCCACAGCATCAAATAACGCGCTTTTTGTGCCTGCTCCTTTCCCGGAGCGGGCATTTTTGCTCTTTGCATGGCAAAGGTTGCGCTAAAATTGCGCGCTTTTGCCTATGTATCCTGATTTTACCGTCACTTTCTCCAGTTTCGACTCAACAATACCGTGAATTTCGTCCATTGACGTGAGCAAAAGAATGCGGTATCCTATGGGTACAGAAAAATAGCTGCTTGGATGTGCGCAACTTATAAGCGCAACAAAGAGCAGCCGAAGATTTCAGATTGAGAACGAAGGAGAACTGGATCATGAAAAAGCTGATTTCCCGCCGTAACTTCCTTGCAGCCATGGGTACGATGGCTGCTGCCGGTGTGCTGACCGCCTGCGGCGGTTCTTCCTCTGGCACTGCTTCCTCTGCTGCCGCTTCCAGTACGGCTGCCTCTGCTGCGGAGAGCTGGGGTGATGTGAAGCTGACCATGTGGGGCGCAGAAGAGGATCAGACCATGCTGCGCGAGATGGCAGATGCTTTCATCGAGCAGAATGCGGACAAGGGCAATGTGACCATTGAGATCGGCGTGCAGTCCGAGTCCAGCGCAAAGGACACTGTTCTGGCTGACCCGGAGTCTGCCGCAGACGTTTTCGCCTTTGCAGACGACCAGCTGAACGAGCTGGTGAATGCCGGTGCGCTGCAGGAGGTTCTGCTGAACCCGGACGACGTGAAGAGCCGCAACCTGCCCGGCTCTGTGGGTGCTGCCACCATGAACGACAAGCTTTACGCCTACCCCATGACCGCCGACAACGGCTACTTCCTGTACTATGATGCAAGCGTTCTGAGCCCCGAGGACGTGCAGAGCATGGACACCATGCTGGAAAAGGCTGCAGCTGCCGGCAAAAAGTTTATGATGAGCGTGAACGACGCATGGTACATTTACAGCTTCTACGCCGGTGCCGGTCTGGTGGCTACGCTGGCAGATGACGGTATCAACACCGTCTGCAACTGGAACGAGGCTCCCGGCGCAGACGTAACGCAGGCCATTCTGGATATCGCCGTAAACCCCGGCTTCAAGTCCGGCGCGGATGCCGACATTGTTTCTGCCATCAAGGACGGCAGCTGCTGCGCCGCCATCTCCGGTACTTGGAACGCCAGCACCGCCGAGGAGGCTTGGGGCGAGGGCTACGCCGCCACCAAGCTGCCGACCTACACCCTGAACGGCGAGCAGGTCCAGATGGGCTCCTTCTCCGGCTACAAGCTGGTGGGCGTCAACCCCCACAGCGCCAACGTGGGCGTGGCTATGATGCTGGCCGACTTCATCACCAACGAGGACAACCAGATCAAGCGCTTCAACGACCGCAAGCTGGGCCCCTCCAACATCAACGCAAACTCCACCGAGGCTGTGCAGTCTGCACCCGCCATTGCCGCACTGGCTGAGCAGAGCTCCTACGCTACCCTGCAGCGGGTAGGCGCAAACTACTGGAGCTCCGCCGCAAGTCTGGGCGAGATCCTCGCCTCCGGCGACACGCAGGGCAAGACCACCCAGCAGCTGATGGATGACGCTGTGGCCGGCATCACCGCACCTGTGGCGCAGTAATCTTTAGCTTTTCCGGCGGGCACGCAGCAGAATGCGGTGTGCCCGCTTTTTATCGCAATACAAGAAATCGGCGTCAACCTAACATCCTGTTTGCTATAACCCCCTCTGCATACCAAGAAAGGAGTTGACTTCTGTGGCAGAAATGGTTCTCACACCGCCCTTGCGGGCAGATGGCCGGGAGCCGAATTTCCTTCAGAAGTTCGGTCACGCATTTGTTCACGGAGATATTTTTACAAAGCTGTCCCTCTTTGTCTGGGGTCTGGGCTACATTGGCCACGGCCAGCTTATCAAGGCACTGCTGGTAACGCTGGTGCAGGGGCTGGGACTGTATTTTCTGGGTACTTCCGGCATTCCTGCGCTGAAAAAGTTCGGCACGCTGGGCACGGTGCAGATGGAGATGCAGTTCAACCCCCTTACCTTAAAAAACGAGGTCAACAACTACGACAACTCGTTTGCCATCCTGCTGCTCAGCGTGATCGCACTGGTGGTCATTGTAACGCTGATCGCTGCTGCCATGCTGGTGGTGCAGAGCAATTACGCGTTACAGGCGCAGAAGGCCGCTGGCAAAAAGCCCAACAATTTCCGGCAGGATATCACCTTGTACCTGAACGAAAAGTTCTACGTTACCCTGCTCACCCTTCCGGTGCTGGGTGTGGTGGTGTTCACCATCATCCCGCTGTTCATTTTGATCGCTGTCGCCTTTACCAACTACGATCAGCAGCATATGCCTCCCGCCGCCCTGTTTACATGGGTGGGGCTGGCTAACTTTGCTTCTCTGTTTGGCGGGCAGTCGCTGAGCCTGACCTTCAGCTACGCCTTTGGCCGGGTGCTCAGCTGGACGTTGGTATGGGCCTTCTTTGCCACCTTCACCAACTTCTTCGGCGGCGTATTTCTGGCCATGCTCATCAACAATAAAAAGACCAAGTGCCAAAAGCTCTGGCGCACATTGTTCATCATCACCATTGCGGTGCCGCAGTTCGTCACCCTGTTGCTGGTGCGCAACTTCTTCTCGGACGCCGGCATCTTCAACACCATGATGGCCAATGCAGGCGTGACCGATTTTTTAAAGGCCATCGGTCTGCTGGGGCAGAACATGAACCACATTCCCTTCCTGACCGACCAGCACTGGGCAAAGTTCATGATCATCCTCATCAACATCTGGGTGGGCGTGCCCTACCAGATGCTCATTGCCACCGGTGTGCTGATGAATATTCCCACCGATATGCTGGAAGCCTCCACCATCGACGGCGCTTCGCCGTGGCAGAGCTTCATCCACATCAAGCTGCCCTACCTGCTCAGTGTGCAGGGCCCGGCACTGGTTACGGATTTTGTGCGCAACGTCAACAACTTCAACGTCATCTATCTGCTCACGCAGGACGTTTATATCACCAAGGATCAGGCACTGGCTTCCTCCAGCGCAAAAGAGGTGGACCTGCTGGTCACATGGCTGTTCCGCCTGACGCAGGAGCAGTACAACTACAAGATGGCCGCCGTCATCGGCATTATGGTGTTCATCATCTGTGCCGTGTTCACGCTGGTATGCTTCCGGTTCCTCAATAAAAAGGAGGCGACGTTCTCTTGACACAGACAACTGTTTCTCCGGCACGCCGGGCAGAGACCGCAGCGCAGCTGCGCCGCGGGCGTATCCTCCGCACAGTCCGCAGCATCCTGCGGCATCTGCTGCTGGCCCTGCTGGCAGCTATCTGGCTGGTACCCATTCTGTGGCTTCTGGTCACTTCCTTCTCCACAGACCGGGGCATCAATGTGCGGCAGTTCTTCCCGGCCAGTTACACACTGCGCAACTATGTCAACATTCTGTTCCACCCGGACTCTGTGGCGCAGTTCCCGCGCTGGTTTACCAACACCCTTGTGGTGGCCTGTTTCAACTGCGTTATCTCCACCTGCTTTGTGCTGATGGTAGCCTACGCGCTGAGCTGCTGCCGCTTCAAGGGGCGCAAGCTGATCCAGAACCTTTCTGTCAGCGTCAACCTGTTCCCCGGCGTGCTGGCAATGATCGCCGTCTATTTCGTCCTGAAATATCTGAATCTGACCAACTCCTATGCCGGTCTTATCATGGTCTATGCCGGTTCGTCCGGTCTGGGCTATCTGATCTGCAAGGGCTTCTTTGATACCATCCCCATCTCCCTGCGGGAAGCCGCCAAGCTGGACGGCGCATCCGATGCCCGTGTGTTCTTTCAGGTCGTTCTGCCCATGTCCAAGCCGATCCTGGTCTATACCATCATCAGCTCTTTCATGGTTCCATGGACCGATTTCGTGATGGCAAAAATGATCCTGAATTCGGGCGTCTCTGCCGACTGGACAGTGGCTATCGGTCTGTATAATATGCTGCAAAAGACCCTGATCAACAATTACTTTGCGCTTTTCTGTGCAGGCGGTGTGCTGGTGTCTATCCCCATCTCCATCCTGTTTGTCATCATGCAGAAGTTCTACGTCGAGGGCATCACCTCCGGCGCGGACAAGGGTTAACACGTTATTCTCTTTCTCCTCTTTCTCCTTCACCATAAAAGCAATCCCTACAGTCCTTTTTGTGGCTGTGGGGATTGCTTTTTCTCAATGGCGGCAGGAAAGCAGTTTGTTCATGGTGAACCTCATTTTTATATCAAACGGTGTCTGTTCGGATGTCCTGAACCCTGCCATAAAACCGGTGGTTGATTTGTCCATTGGGCTTTGTTTTGCCCGTCTGCACATTTTTGCACACTTTTTGCACACCTGAATAGCTGGATAACGGTTGCAAAGCATTACACTGTATGCAAATAATGCGGTGTGTGCAAAGGCGTGTTTTGCGATGATACGATAAAAATAACGCTTCTTCGAACTTTTGAAATTTGACGAATGATGCACCTTTGATTCTTTTAATCAGAGGGCCAGGGATTCGAGTTCCCTCGAGCGCACCAAAATCCCACGAAGAATCGCAAGATTCTTCGTGGGATTTTCCATTTTCTGGGGCTCTGCACACTTTTGCACACTTTTTGCACA
>ERZ1673744.1542-NODE-1542-length-20136-cov-50.236542_pt1 | contig 20136 bp, 34 predicted proteins | sample MGYA00580207_ERZ1673744 | MGnify/ENA primary metagenome ERZ1673744 (study PRJEB41218, sample SAMN15661751) | gut metagenome | host: Homo sapiens | place: Canada: London | collected 2015-08-20/2019-03-30 | study: EMG produced TPA metagenomics assembly of... | reverse complement strand
TAATACCCCGCGATCCCGCCGTATTCATCTTCGATCGGAACAATGAACGCCGTGTTATTCACCGAAAGGATCGTCGCGATCCGGTAAATGAACTTCGACGTATCCATAAACGGATTAGGGCGGAACTGCAATACCCTTTCAAGGTTCTTGTACGCCGTCCCGCTGATTTCCGGTTTCAACTTTGAACAGAAATTCGCGAACGAATGAATAGCCGCCCGCGTAAGCTCCATTTCGTAAAGGCTTTCCGGCGCGTTCGTGAAAACGGGCGAATACCCGTTAAGCATTTTGAAATATCCTTCCGCTTGAATATCCGAACGCGGTTTTCGGAAAATCGTTTCAAAAATTCCCATAGTGTTTATCACCCCGCATTTTTCAGCATTTCGCCGATCTCGTTATAATACTTCTGCCGTACCGTCATAGCGTCGATCACGGAAACGAAGCCGTCGATACGCGCCCGCTGTTCGATTTTTACCGGACGGAATTTTCGCGTTTCCATATTGTGCTTTAACGCGACGTTAAGGAAATGTGCTTTCAGAAGGTTATTATCCGCGATCTTGAAATTGCCGTCTTTGATTATGCCTTCAAATTCTCGGATAACGGGCGCAAGGTTTTCACCCTGCCATACGTCGTCCGTCTGGAAGCCCGCCGCCTTCAAGTCGTCAATCAGGTATTGCGCGCTGTAACGGTCATACCCGATCTTTAGGATATAAATTCCGTACTGATCCCGAAGGGTAGAAAACCATTCGTAAACGTCCCTGTAATCGACGTGATTTTCGCCGGACAGCTTCACGATCCCTTGCTTGACGAAAATATCATACGGCACGCCGTCCACCGCTTGCGCGGTTTCAAGCCTGTTCGCGGGCATAAAGAATTGTGTGAAGGCATACAGCACGCCGCCGCGCTCGATTATCACCGAAGCGGCGGTCAAGTCTGTTGTTTGCGATAGGTCGATACCGCCCACCGCGTAGCTGTCTTTGAAATCCTCCAGCTTTATTTTTTCTCCCGCTCGATCTACGACGACATAATCAAGCCAAGCGACGGAAGAATTCTGCTTGATATTGCAGTATTTGCAAAGGAATTCAGCCCGCTTTGAAAGGCTCATTTCCGCAACGGCGATTTCCTCTTTGAAGAACTCCGGCGAAACGGAAACGCCCATATTCGGATTTGCTTTTTTAAGCTCTTCAAGGTCGTTCCATTTCTCCACGTCGTCGATCATATAAAGCAGGGGAAGAAGGCGGCGTTCTTTGCTTCCGCCTTTCAGAAACGCCGTAGATCGCGCCATCAATTCGTCGAAAATACCGTCGTTTTCGTATCCCGCCGTACTGATAGACAGGATCAGCGGCTGGCGGCGTGCGCCAAGCGCGGATTTCATTACCTCGTATTGCTTCAAGCCGCCGTCGCCGCGCCAAGACGCGACTTCATCGTTCACGACTAAATGCGGATTGAAGCCGTCCGATTTCTTCGCATTGAACGCCAGCGGCTTTATTGCCGTGTTGCTTTCCTCGATGTAAATATCCGAACGGCGCTTCTTCGCAAGCTCCGAAAGCTCCGGTTCTTTTTTAATCATCTGGAAGAAGTTATCGTAAACGATGTTCGCTTGTTCCAGCTTCGGCGCAAGGCAGTATATTTTCGCGCCGTATTCGCCGTCAAGATATGCCATATACGCGATCACGGCGGAAGCGAAAAGCGTTTTGCCGTTTTTCCGCCCGATCACAATAAACACTTCGCGGAATATCCGCACGTTATCTTCGTCAACTATCCCGAAGATCAGCGATACCGCCGCTTTCTGCCATAGCTCCAATTTCAGAAGGTCGGTTCGTCCCTCGCAATGATGGCAGAAGTTTTCGATAAAGCGAATTGCCTTGTTCGCCTTTTTTGCGTTGAAAAGAAAAAGCCCGTTTTGAAGCCCGCTAACGATGTATTCATAAATCAGCCGCACCCATTTCCCGACGACAATTTTTCCCGTCGTTATGCCGTCGTAATACTCGTAAATGTAATTTGAAAACGGCATTTTTATTCGTCCCGCAAGGCTTGCAGACGGCTTTCTTTTTTCTTTTCGGGCGGCACAAGCTCGCAAAGCTGTTTGATTATGGCGGCGTGATTTTTCGTCATAGCGATATGCGTTTTTACTGCGTCGCTCTGTTTTGTCCCGCTCTGATTTGCGCCGTTTTGGTATTCGACGGTGTAACCCTCTTCGTTAATGATTTCCTGCAACTCTTCAAGGGATACCGCCATAAATGCGGCGTTGCGGATAAGGCTTTCGACGGTCTGCAACTTGTTTTTATCCAAGTCGCGGAAAACCCGCTTCAACCTGTTTATCTCTCTCTTGATCTTTTGATCTTTCGTTAATTCCTTCTTTGTCGCCATAAATTATCACCCCTTTTCGGCGGATACCTACACCCCTTTTTCGCGTACACCCGTTATGCGCGCGCCTGCGGAGTAAAATCAACCTCCCGCCCTCGGTGTTTCACCCTCCCTAAATCCTCGGCGAATAGGGGGGAGTATCACGTTTCCGTTTTCGTCAAACGAATATCTTTTTTTCCGCTTCGATCGATGGTGTTCTTTGTTATGGCAGTCTTGACAAAGCGCTTCGAGATTGTCCCACGAAAGCGCAATGTTCGGATCGTTTACGTTCTGTTTAGTCAAGTATGTTTTGTGATGTGCTATCTTTGCAACAACGGGATTGTGCGGCGTAGAACAACGTTCGCATAAGTAGCCCTTCGATTGCAAGAAGGCATCGCGGCAAGCGTGCCACGCTTCGCTGTTATAGAACTGCTCTGCCCACGGCTTCATACTCGCACCTTCCTTTCCCGTGCATAATAAAAGCGCCCTTCCGGATTGCTCCGAAAAGGCGCTATTCGCGCGTATGTGTATTGCGTAAGAATTCATCGTAAACAGTATAGCATATAAATATACCCCGTTCCACCCCTCGATATTGTCGCGATATTGTCACTTATTCGCCCGCCTTGTGCCTGTACGTCGCCGCGCTCACCGCCGCCGCGATCCCGAATACGCATACCGCCATATCGTTTACGATCTTGTTACGCCATCTGCACGCGGTCTTTACGCCTTTCAGAACGCCCGCTTCTTCAAGGTCAAAGGCTAATTCCTCCCACGTGTAGGGCTTGCCGCTCTCGCGCGGTCTGCCTTCGTAGTCCTCGCCGAAGTAGTACATACGAACAACCGTGAATTCCTTGCGATCGCGGTAAAGGTTTATAGCCCTCTCCAATCGCTCGAAGCCGTACTTCGTTTCCCGATACTGCCGCCTTTTTTCTTCCCGCATTTCCTCGACAATATCGGCTTCGGTTTTCTGCTCGTAGTATCCCGCGCTTTTACTGCCCGCCGCGAAGGTCTTTCGCCCTGCGTGATACTCCACTTCGCAATAGCCTTCTTCATCAGCGACAAGCGCCGCCAGCTTCTTGTAGTTATACAAAAGCGTTTCCATAGCCTTGAAGTAATTGACATAAGCGCACGCCGTGTTTCTGTATGCTTCATAAGCACCCGCGCGGGCGGCTTCGTTGATTGCTTCGCGCAACTCTTCGGAAATGCCCGTTTTTTTCTTCGCCATTTTCAGCCCTCCGTTTCTCGCCGTAGATAGTCGATAATTACGTCTGCGGCTTCCTGCCATCCCTTGCAGATCGCCGCCGCGTAACCCTGTTTCAAAAGCCCGTTGATCCAGCGCACCTGTTCTTCGCCGATCCTTCCGCCGCGCTGTCGTTTAAGCTCAATGTAAAGCCCGTGATTTCCACCGCGCGCAACGGGAAGGCATAGATCGGGAACGCCGGATTTTACGCCCTGCGCCCGAAGGCGCGCCGCTTCGATTTTGTTTCGGCTTCCGCCGTTCGGAACGTGATACAAAAGCGCCAATTCCGGAAAGCGCCCCGATTGAAGCGCCGCCCATTCAAAAAGCGCAATTTGTTCTTCGGCTTCCGTAGGAACGGGAAGGGGAAGCGCGCTATTTTTCCGCATTTTGCTTCACCTCCCAATCCTCGAAGAAGAAAAAGGGCTTGTTCTGCGCGATCGCTTCGCCGAACTCGTATTTTGCGCCTTTGCTCTCTTTCCAGTCCGGAAGGAAACAGATTTCGGCGCATTCGGTCAGCATTGCGCCCGACATTCGCATATAGGCTTCCCACGTGAAGCCCTCCGAAGGCAGTAACGCCGGATTGACGACAATAAAGCCGCCGTCCTCCAGCTTCTTCTGCGCTTCATAGAATTTTGAGCGGTAGAACGGATCGCCCGTGATCTTCCCCGCAAGGTAAAGCGTCTTTTTCTGCATTGTGTTTCCTCCCTTCGTCAAAACAGCGTCGTTTGCGCCGCCTTTTCCTGTTCCTCCAGCAGATCAAACAGGCGCATTTGCGCTTTTTCTTCTTCAAGCCGCCTGTTTGCCGCCGTGTAATATTTCTCGTTGATTTCAAACCCGACATAATCAAGCCCGCCGATCCGCTGGCAAGCGACAAGGGAACTTGCGCTTCCGGCGTGCGTGTCCAAAATCTTCATACCTTTTCGGGCAAACAGGGACAAAACCCATTCATACAGCTTCACGGGCTTTTGCGCAGGGTGGATCGTCCCTTCTCTCTGTAATTCAACGCGGTTCAAGGTAAAAATCCGTGTCGGCGTGTCGAAGCTGGTATAAGCAAGTTCGCAATCGGACATTGAAAGCCCGCGTTGTCCCTTATCCCATATAAGCCAGCCTTTATGCGCCTGTTTCAGCATCGGAACAAAGTAATTCCCGCCCCATATAACTTGATTTCTGGATACCCGTTCAAGCTCTCTGAAATATTCTTCGGTCGGCGGCTTGCTGTCCCATCCTTCCCGCGAATGCTCTTTCCGGTTATGCTTCGGATTTCTGCAAACCCGTTTCCGTTGTCCGTCAATTCCGATCCCGTAAGGCGGATCGACGATCGCAAGGTCGAAGAAGCCGTCCGGAAACTCCCGCATTCCCTGCATACAGTCCAGATTGTAAAGCCTGTTCAAGTCAAGCAATGCCGATCACCCCTTTCTTTGTCTTTTTCTCCCACCCCTCCGCCCCTCCCGCTGGGAGGGGGACAGGCTCAAAGGAATAAACCCCGCGCCGATCCGTTATGCACATTTCCCCACTTGTCATTGTGGAAAAGGGAAGCCGCCTTGATAGATTTTCTTTCCCCGTCGCCGCCCTGTTCCTATCACTCACGGATCACCCTGTCAAGGTCAAGCGGCTTCGCCGTGCTTCGCAACCTTGACGGGCTGATCCGTTCGTGATCTCTGATAAACAGGCGACGGGGAATAAACGAAAATCTATCTTCAAGGCTTCTTCCTGATCGAAGCTGTGCTTCGTCGCCAAACGTTACACATTTACAAGGCTTTATAAATGCCGATCCGAAATCAGCTTTCACCGTCCTTCGCCGCGCGCTTCCGTTTTCGCTTCGGCGGCTCCAGCACATACTTAAAATAAAGGTATCCGTACTTCGTACTTTTCGTTTCTACTAATATGTATCCCTTCGGCGGGCGCGGCGGCTTGCTCTCCGTGTAAACCCTCTTTGCAACGGTCGGCGTTTCCCGTTCCGGCTTGCGCGCGTTGCGCGTCTGCTTCCAACGGTGTCCGCCTTGCTCCGGTGTCCAATGGTCGAAAAGATAATTCGCCAGCCCTGTGTAATCCTGCCCGTGATCTACGCCGTCATAATAATTGTGTTCGCGCAAGTGATTGATCCGGACGATACTTCCGTAAATCCATTGCTTCTTGATCGCTTCTTCCGGCACGCCGTCCGAAAGCATATGCGCGTGAATGCGGTTCGTGTTCTTGCCGCGCCCCAAATAAATGAAGATCACGGCATCGGGAAAGGCATATTTCAGCCGCCGCACGAATAGATCACGTATGCGCTTCGCTTCCTTGAAGGTATGTACTTCGTTTTCGTCGTCCAGCGTCAGCGTGCTATATAATGAACGCGGGGAAAAGTTTTCGTTAACCAGCCGCGCGTGTTTCCTCCTTGAAATTCCGATCCTGTGTTGTTCTCGTTCTTCTTCCGTCTTGAAGCGCGGGCGCGGTTCAGCCTTCTTTATATCGGTAAGCCTGTCCGATATGTTGAAAACCTCCTGTTCGCACACAACGCCCGAAAATATCCTTCTTTTTACCCTTTGCATACGTCAAGCCGCCTTCCTTTGACAAAAAGCCGCTTTCGTGCTATACTATCTAATGTATTGAATAGCCTTATACGGCAACCCCGAACGGGGAAGAACCGTCCTGTACGCCCATACAGGACGGTTCTTTTTTTATTTATCCATTGTTCAGCCCTTCGCCCTGCACGAACTCTTCGCATTGCGGTTCTTCGCAAGGCTTGAAGCGCATTCCATTTTCGCACCCCACGCACGGGAAAGGGCGCACCCCGTCCGGCGTGAACCCTTCGCGGATTTTATCGCACTCTTCCAGCCGCGCGCATTGATCGCACCAGCATTTCCTGCAATCCGCAATTTCCGTTTTCACGGAACGTTCCTGTTCCGCTTCCTTTTTCCTAATCTCTCGGATCGCGGTTTCTTCCTGCATAACGTCGTAAGCGTCCATTCCGGCTTGAAATCCTCTAAAAAGCGCCGCGAACATAAACCCCAGCGCCGCGCCCGCTTCTTCCAGCGCTTCCGCGTCCAGTTTAATTTCGCTCATTCCCATTTCTCCTTTGCATATCCGCGTTGTGGCTGTATCCGGTGTTCTTCTTCGCGCCGCGTCTGCCGCAAGTGCGGAAGATCGCGACGATCACACAATAGGCAACCAAAACCGCCGCCGCAATGCAGATAATCCCGCAAAGCAGGAAGAAGGCGTTTTGCATAAAATCAAACATCGTCATTGATAACCACTTTCCTTCCTTCCATTACGCCAGCTTCCTTCAACCGCTTGCGTAAATGCTTTTGCTGTGCAAGGATCGAAAGGGCGCGGCGCTCGTTTTGCCTGTACTGCTTCGCAATATCCCGTATATCCTCGCTTTGATAGTAGCCAGCGCCGTCCTGCGCGTTAATGATAATCGCGCCCTTGCGCCTTGCCTGTTCAATCTCTTCTCGTATCTTCCGATCCGGCAAGCCCGTTACCGCGCGAAGGTGTGCGCGCGTTACCGCGTTTTCCTTGCCGATCGGTATATAGTCCGTAATGCTTGCCACCCGCATTTCTGTTACCTTCCTTCCCCGAATACCTCTTCCGGCTTGATATTCCACGCCGCCGCAATATGCTTCATTATATCGACGGCTTCGGCGCGTTTCCTTTCGTCCCCGTCAAGGTAGGATTTCAAGATTTCAGATTTCAGAACACAAAGCGGGCGAACGCCCCTGCTCCCGCTGCAAGCGTTGCCGCCGTTCAGCGTGCCGCCGGAACTGACGTTGCGGACGAACGGATTTTTCGGGCTGTCCGGTGTCGCCGTCCACCACCAAGTGTTCGGAAGTTCCGGAATGTTGCCGCGAAGAAGCCTGTATTCGTCGCACGTGATAAGCCCGACGCGGACGCGATCGCCGCCGTAGTCTTTCAAGCCGTCGTCGGCGGTCAAGTCCACGTTGAAATACTCGAACATTGCTTCCGGCGCGCCCGCCGCGATCAACTTGTGCAAGAATTCACCGTTCAATAACTCGCGAATATCAGACGCGGCAAAATCGTTCCTGTTCTGCGCGTCGAAAGCGCCTTCGCCAACGCACTCCGAAGCAATGCACTTCACCCAGCTTTCGGCGGTCTGAATGATCGTGAAGGCGATCCCGCCGATCGTGATTTCCTGCTTCGGCTCGAAGCCGTGTTTGTTTTCCGTCATATCGAAAAGCCCCTTTCTTTCTTCGGGCGGTTTTCCCGCTCGATCAATGATCCTGTTAATGTACCAAATAGCCTTTTGTAAATCTTCTTCGCCGTTCTTCCGCTTCCAGCGCCATAAGTATTTGATCGCGTTTGCCGTGCAGAAGGCTTCTATCCCTTCAAGCCCGATCGTCGCCGCTTCCAGCGCGTCGATACACTCGATCCCGCCCGCGTTGTAGTGCGCTGGGTGGTTTACCCGCTCCGCCGCCATTATCAACACTTCTTCCCGCCGTGCCTGTAAGGGCGCGTTTTGTTGAACTCGTGCTTCTGCGTAATAGCCGCGTCAATGTCAATTCCGGCATACCCGCAATAATCGAAAATGCGGATAATCACGTCTGCAAGCTCGATCGGTATTCCTTCCGGCTTGCCGCCGTTTCCGGTGTAAACCTCCGTAGGCAAGCGCCCGTTGCGGTATTCCTCCAGCGCTTCGGATACCTCCGAATGAATAAGCGCGATAATTTCCGGAAAGCCGTGCTTTTCGTCCCACCAGCCGTGTTCGACGGCGTTTTCGTGAATTTGCCTTGCAACCTCGTTAATTCCGATCATTGTTTGCGCTCCTTTCTTCGTCGCTGTCGGTTTCCTCCGCGTCCCTCTGGCAATCGCACGTTTCCCCGTTGTCAAGGTGTGCGCCGCAATGGTCGCATACTTTGTATTTCATTTCTTCGTTACCTCCGTTCTTTGGAATAATAAGACGGCGCAAGCCGTCCGCGCATAGTGTCAAGCCGTGTTCGCGAAGGTAGGCGCGTCGGCGTTCTGCTTCCGCCGCTTCCCAGCCGCAAGTAGGGCATTCGGAAGCGTTGCATTTCTGAACCTCCTTCGGATTGATACCTAAAAGGCAGATATATTCGCTTTTCTCACTCATTTTTCACCCGCTCCCCGTTATAGATAACTACCATAGAAGGGAAGGGCGCTGGATCGGCGGCGTTGCCGTCGTCGTCCGTGAAGCGAAGCCGCCCGCGAACGAACCGGATTTCCGCCTTCCCGTATATGTAATCGTGAAAATACGCCGTATCCGTCCGCGCTGGGATAAGCAGTACAACGGCGTACCCCCCCCCGCGTGCTTCTTCGTATGCCTTCTTTACCCACTTGCCGATTTCGCGCCCGTAGGGCGGATTGCAGAAAACCGCGCCGCCGCAATCCCAACTTTGCGAAAGCCCGTCCGTTTCCGGCGTGTAGTAAAGCGGGCATTTTGCCGTTTTGTCGGTCGCCGCCGCGTCAAGCACAAAGCCGAATTCCTCGTTCAGACGGTCGAAGAAGTCTTGCGGCGTACACCAATCCATTTTCTTTGAAGATAGAAGCGCACTATTCACCGCCGCCGCCCTCCTTTTCGTCGGAATAAACGCGGACAACCGCCGCAACCTGTTCAAAGTCCAGATACACGGGCTTGTTTTCCGTAATCCCTTCAATGTTGTATCCGGTCGCTTGTCCGAAGCCGTTTTTCGTAATCGTAAACTTGTCGCACTTGATAGCGAATTCCGAACCGCTCTTCAAAATAACGCGCATCGTCATTTTAGGCATTGTCCGCCACCTCGCTTTCGCCCTCGACAATCTCGCCCGTAGCGGGATCGACGTTCAAGGAAAATTGTTCCGGCTCTGCGGCGCGCGCCAGCGCCTTCTCCCGCTCCCGAAGATCAAGGGAAAGCGCGCATTGCTCCGTAAGTCGCTTCAAATTGTCTACGAACTGCTGGCTAATCACGTCATACGGCATAATCACCGCTTGAAGCAGGAAGCCCGCCTTCGCCACAATGTATGGTGTCCCGCCGGGCGTGATCCGCTCGTATAGCTCCAGCACGTCCAGAATATCGGATACGGGCGAAAGGTAGCGGCTTTCGATAAACACAAGCCCGCGCCGCGTCTGCAACGGCTTCAAGGTCTTTCCGGAATATGCGATCGAAATTGCTTCCCGCTCGACGGGCTTTTCGTTTGCGTCCATATCCTCGAAGCTGATTTCCGAAGGAATGCCCACTACTTGAACGAACCAATCTTCCCGCTGTTTTTCCGGAACGTCGAAGATCGTTAAAAGGCTTTCTTTATCCAGCGCCGGAAGCCCTGTTACCGGATAAGCCGCCGCGCCGTCGCCTATGTACTGAATAACGCCGCCGCTTTCGCCGTATCGCTCATAGATAACGGCATATTTGTTTTTCTTGCAGATCGCCGCGATATTTTTAATCTTCATCTTCCGCCACCTCGCTTTCGTCTGCGTCGTCCCGCTCCGTAATCGGCGGAAGGTCAACGCGGGGAAAACGTACCGCAAGCGCGATTTGACAACCGCAACGCGGACAATCCATAGCGCTGAACTGTAAAGGCGGTTTTGTCAGCGCGTCCACAAACGCGCGCGGTTCCTCTGCAATGTAGATTTCTTCTTTTGTCGGCGTTGCGCGGTATCCGCAAACGCCGCACGTCTGTTTTCTTGTAAACATATTGAATAGCCCCTTTCCGGTTAATATCTGCCGTAAACCCGAACAACGGTGAAGGGCTTGTCCGCCTTCGTCGCCGTTACGATTGCCGAAGTCATAAAGGATACGCGCAAGAAGTCCCGCGCCGCCCGCTTTGCAAGCCTCCACGTAATCATTCGGGCGTTAGGTTCCTGTATTGCGTCGCCGTCCAGCGGATACTCGCAAATAAGAACCGTATTTCCGAAAGGTCGCCGCGCTGGGCGTTCCTTCATAAATTCTTTGTTGCCCTCTTTGCACTTCACAATTTCAAGCGCCTTCGGGAACTGCCAGCCGCCGTCCTGCTTCTTCTCTTTTGTCATAGTGTTGCGCTTCCTTTCTTTGCCATTTATACGCCTTGCGGGAATTGAACCCGCTCCCGTTCGGTTCGGCTCCGAACGCTCTTTCCGTTGAGCTAAAAGCGTATATTCGTAGTCCTTAACATTCATACGGATTTTTCAAGCTCCAATCCCACGTTTCAGCATCTTTCCAGCCGATCGTGAAATGATTGTTCCGCCCGTCCCCTGTGAAGTACAGGTATTCAGCCGGAAGGACGCGCCCGACGTTTTCTTTTCCGCTCTTCTCCGCGTGATAGCGTTTCAGCACGTCAGCCGCCAGCGTCGCAAGCTCCGGAAGAACGGGATAATCCGCCGAATATCCGGCGAACTGATACGGCGCTTCTAAAACCTCCAGCACGGTATCCGGAAAGCGGGGATCGTCAACACGGTTCAGCACGCACCAAACGCACGCGGCTTTTTCCATATCCGAAGCGATCCCGCGCGCTTCCCCGTAAAGCATCTTTGCAAGCGCTTCAACCTCCGCCGCGTCCGGTATGTATTCCGGCTCTTCCTCTTCCGGCGCAAGCGTCAGGATCGGGGAAGGGGATATGATCGGCGAAGGTTCCGCCGACAAACGCGGCATTTCCTCCGCCGCATTCGTCCCGCTCCACGGCATAAAGGCGGCAAACGGGATCGCGACGATCACCAGCGAAAGAACCGCCGCGAACTGCCTTTGTTTCCTCTTCACATTGCCACCCCGCTGTCCGCTTCAAGGGATAGCCACCATTCGGGATTATTCCGGAAGCGCTCATTCCTGCAAGCGTCGCAATTCTCCGCCCCGCACCCGCTACAATATCGCTTTTGAAACTCCATATCCCACGGCGCTTCGATAATCGGAAGGGAACGCAAGAACCGCCCCAGCTCCTGCGCGCCCGCCGTGATTGCTTCAAAGTTCGTTTTGCCCATATTGAATAGCCCTCCTTGCTCTTATCCCTCAATCCCGATATAAAGCACGTTTTCGTCCGCTCGAAGCTCCGTCACCTTGCAATTTTCGTATTTGTGCATTTCGTCACGGGCGAAATCTTTATAAAGTCCCTTGTAAATCCGCTCTTTCGTGTATCCATCTTCCCTAATATAGATGTTTACGTTTGTCATTCCACCGATCACATATCCGATCGTTTGCAATGCGACGTGATTTGCGATCCTCTTCATTCTCATATTGAATAGCCTTCCTTTCGTTACTGATTTGCGGCGCGTCTTTTGCCCCTGCGCCTAATGTTTTCAAGTGCTGTCGTCTGTGCAAGATCGGCGCTGTAAACAGGACGCTTGTTTTCGTCAAGCTCTCCCGTGTATCCGCGTTTAAGCTCTTCGTAAATAGCGGCAACGCTTCTTCCGATCTTCGCGGCAATATCCACCGCGCGTTCGCCGTCGCTGTAAAGTGCTTCGATTTCGCGGCGCTGATCGAACGTCAAATACGAATATCCGTCCATTTCGCAAGCCTCCTTTCGCCGTCCGGATAAAAAAATAAAGCAGGAAAACCCGTTTCGGTTTTCTCTGCTTTTAATGTTACTCCGTACAAACGCAAAAGTCAAGAGTAAAAGCAGAAAAAACTAAAAAATTTTTTAAGCGGCGGCAAGGTGGGCGGAAAACAGGTCGTTTGAACTCGCAAAGCCCAAAATTTCGCGCGGATAATTGTTGATCCAAGTTTCGACGCGAAGGATATATGCGGCGGTTACTTTCCGGAAGTCTGTTCCTTTCGGCAAGAACCGCCGTATCATTTTATTGATATTCTCATTCGTTCCCCGCTCGAACGCGCTATAAGGGTGGCAATAATAAGCCTTCGTGCGTTTCCGGTTCTTCCCGTAGATTGATTTTTCAATTCCGGCGCAATCCGCAAATTCCGATCCGTTGTCAAACGTAATGCTTTTGAATATCTTTGAAAAGCGTTTCCCGTATCGGCGTTCCAGCTTGTTCAACGCCGCCACAATGCTGGCGGCTGTTTGATCCGGTATCTTCATAATGATTTCTTGCCGCGTCAGCCGCTCCGAAAGGACGAATAACGCTTGCTTCGTTTTTTTCTTCCCGCAAACGCAATCGCCTTCCCAATGCCCGAAGGTTTTTCGTTCGTCAACCTCCGGATCGCGTTGTTCTATACTTTCGCCCGCCGACGTGCGGGCGGCTTTCTTCCGTTCCACTTTTTCATATTTCCGCTTCCGTTTTCCTTTCTCCGGTAAGCTCTCGCGGCTGATCCCGTAGAATATGCCTTTGTCGATATAATTATAAATCGTCTTTTCGCTGATCTGCGTCTTGAAGGTCAGCCCCAGCCGTTTGATTTCCCCTAATACGGCGGCGGGGGAGAACCCTTCTTCGCCGATCTTCTTTTCGATGAATGCGGCTAATTCGTAATCGCTTCCGATCTTCAATTCTCCGCCTTTTGCCGCAAGGTTTTCACGGTATCGGGCTTCGGCGATCTCCGGCGAATAGCGTTCTTCCGTCGTTAAGTCAGAATTCAAATGCGTATAGGTTCCGCGCTTTAACTCCCTGTAAATCGTCGTATTATGGACGTGCAAACGGTCGGCAATTTTGCAGGGCTTCAAGCCCTCTTTTAACGCCTTTTCGATTTTAAGGCGATCCGTCCACGTTAAATGCTTGTGCATTCTCTTTCCTCCTTCCTCCGAAAGAAAAAGGGCGGCATACCCTGCCGCCCTCCGAAGCTCCGCTTTATTCCGCCAAGAATTCTTCAATCGCTTTCTTGATAACTTGCGCCTGCGCCGTTCCTGTTGCGGCGCATTTTTCTTTGAATGCTTCCGCCATCTCCTTCGGAACGCGAACGATAATCGAACCGTATACGCGGCTGTTATATCGGTTCTTCACCGCCGACGAAGTTTTCGTTTTCCTTTTCTCCGCCATCCTTTTCACCTCTAAAACAATTCTTCCGCTTGAACGTAGGCGCGCAATTCCTCTTCATCGGCGCAAATATCCTTCGGAACTTTGTATTCCACGGATAGCCCGCCGATCTTGCAGGACAGCACCCAGCATTCGCGGCGCTCTTCGATCGAATATTCCCTTGTGTCTTTGCGAATAATAATCATATTCCGCCCCTTTCTGCCCGCTCCGTTGACAACGGCGGGCAATATATATTATAATAGGGCTTACGGGAAGGGCGGTTTCCCGCCCGTTCCCTGCCTATGAAAGCTATTTGCTTTCTTTGGGATTTGAAGCCTTGCCGGATTTTTGCTTCTTCAAAGTGATTTTGATAACAACGCTTTCCACCGCTTCGTTATTCTCAATCGCTTTTGAAAGCTCCTGCAAGGCTTTTCCTATATCCTGCGCCATTTCTTCACCCCCTTTCTATGCTTTTATTGTAACATACTTATTGCAGTATGTCAATAGATTTCCCGAAATAAACAAGAAAAAATCATAAAAACAAGGCGACGGGCTATCCCGTCGCCTTTATTCGTCCTCTAAAAGCCAATCAACCGAAACGCCCAGCACCTTTGCGAATATCTTTAATTCAAAGTCGGATACAAAGCGCGTTCCGATCTCTATTCGGCTTATGCTGTCCCGCTCCATATTAACGCCCTGCGTCTGTATCTTTGCGGCTAAATCCTCTTGCCGCAAACGCTGGATCACCCGCGCTTGCCGCACTCGTTCGCCGCAAATATTCTTTTTCCCGTTATAGTCGTATATCTTCATATCGTGTGCGATCCCTCTTCATTCTGATTATTTGCAAACGGCGTGTAAATATTCCGCTTTATTCTTGATTTTAGCGCGCGGAAGCCGTATAATTGTGTTAAAGGTCAGAATGGGCGTTTCCAGCCTAAAAAATTTACAATTATCAGGGGAGGTATTCACGATGAAGAAGCCTGTTATCTTGTGGATCGTTGCCGCTTTGTTCCTGTTTTGCTCTTTCCCGTTTTTCGGTCAAGGGAATATCGGCGCGGGCGTTACCGGAATAGCGATCGCCGCCGCGCTGGGCGTGTTCGGATACGTAACAATGAAGAGGGCGCAAGCCGCCGCCGAAGCCGAACGTAAGAGGGCGGAAGAGGAAGCGCGAAGGAAGGCGGCGGAAGAAACGCGCCGGAAGGAATATGCGGAAACGCACGAATTTCTAACGTGTCCCGTTTCTGGCGTTACGTTTGACAGCCGCCAGCGCGTTCTCACTTCTCTTTACAGGGACAGCGAAGGCGTAGGGATAGACGGATCGCTTGAAGCGTGCGAATACGAAGGCGCGCCAGCCGTCAGCGTGTTTGCCGAAGGGGATATGATAGGATATATCCGGAAAAGCGATCTTCGCAAGGTTCTTCCGATCCTCGAACGTGTCGAAGATGTTACAATAACGATCGACAACTTCGACGACGGCGGAAGTAAAGTCTACAACGCGGAAGCCCGCATCGTTTACCATATTTGAAGCCAACAAAAAAAGCCCCGCGAAGGCGTGTAGCCCTCGCGGGGAATTTTTTATCGACGGGATAGCCCGCCGCCGAAAGCCGCTTCGCGGAAGGAGGAAACGCGGGCGGCGTTGTCGGTGTTAGTCGTTTTCTTCGCCTTCCGCTTCGATCAGCCCGATATACTCCGGAAGATTGAAAACGGCGGCTTCGATCAGTTTATCCAAGCTGTCGGGATCAATGGTAAAGCCCTTTTCCTGCAAGAACTGCACGACATAGGCTTTCTTTTCTGCGCCGCGCCCGCTTCCCACGTAAAGCTGTTCGGCGGCTTCTACGGCAACCGTTACCCACAATTCGATCTTCTCCAGCTTGTCCGCGTCGATTTTCCCTTTCAGCCACGGGATCACGAACGCGGTAATAACTGCCGCGACAAGCGCGATAATTGCTTCCATAATGGGTGTAAGATCAATCATTTATAAAACCTCGCTTTCGTCTGTTTCCGTTTCCGGTTCGATTTCTTCTTTTTTCTTCACTCTTGCGACAATGATTTCCGATACACGTTTCAGCATAAGCGCGCCGCACTCGATCACAACGGCGGAAAAGTAGTACGTAATCAGCGTTGTTTGTTCAATCCCCGTAATGAGGAAAGAAACATACTGCGCCGCAATGAAGATCGCCGTTGTAATTCCGATCGCGACAATAACTTTTGTTGCGAAACGTTCGTCCGCAAGAAACTTCTTTTGACGCTTTCCGCGCCTTGAACGCTTCCCCATATTTCCCCCTTCCATAGATTGCACGAAATCGCACGGCGTGCGATCCGATAACGCGCGCGTGCGATCCGTGTGTTAAACAAGCGTCAGATCGGACAGCTTCACCGCCGCGACAACCACGCCGCCGTATGTAATCACGGCGCGATCTCCGCTGATTTCCTTTACGACGTGATCGCGGTTATACACGAAGGAAGCAAGGCTTTTCCCGTCGTAGGTTTTTGCGCCCTGCTTCAAGCGCACTTTGCTTCCCACCTTCACGGAAGCCGCCGTGCCGCCGCTTCCGGTCGTAATAAAAGCGTCAGAATATCCCGCCGCTTTCAGCTTTGCAAGCATAGCGTCGGCGTTTGCCTTCTTGCTGAACGCACCCACCTGTACTTTGTAATAGCCGCCCGTATTCACGACGTAGGTATCGAAACCAGCCGCCTTCAATTTCTTTTCCAGCGCCTGTGCGTTCGATTTCTGCTTGAAAGCGCCTGTCTGCACTTTGTAAAGCGTACCCGCTCCGGAAGAAGGCGTTTCCGGCTCCGCCGGGGAAGCCCCCAGCCTTTTGTTTACCTCCGCCGCGATTTCCGCTTGCCTTTCATACAGGTAAGTGCCTGGGCAAGATTTGTTCGCGTAATCTCTGTGAACTGTCATATTGCACCCGTTCAAATGATTTACGCGGGTATTCTTGTTTGTACTCCAAACAAGTTTCTTGATCCCGTTGCGGCGGCAAATATCCGTTACAAGGTCAAGAAGGGCGGCGTATGCTTTATCGTTTACCGCGTAAGGTTCGGTGGCGTCGCTTGCAACCTCGATCGTAATTGCGCGGTTATCGTTTGCGGCACTCGAACTGCACCACGAACGATCCTTTTCTTCGCAATACATACCGAAGCGCCCGTCGTATCCGATCCCGTAATTACTGGACGCTTGACGCGAAGATGGCGCGAAGATAGCGCCCAGCGTTTCAACGGAACATTGCCCGACGACGCAATGAATTGTAATTGTGTCGATTTTGTTCTTTCGCGGGCTTGTCCTGTTCGGTGAAATTTTCGTGTAATCTACCAGCGCGCTGTTACTCATCTTCATCATCTCCTTTCCCGTCGCCCGCGCAAAATCCCGCCACGGTGTCAAGGTCTACAACGTCGCCTTCTTCGTCGTAGATCAGCCCTGTTTCTTCGTCGTAGTTAAGCCCGCCGACGTAGGGCAGATCGTCGTCGATCTCTTTGTTGTAATAGCGCATATTCAACACGGGCTTTTCCTGTTTGTTTTTCATTTTGATACCTCCTAAAATTAAGAACGGGAACGGCTCATTCGTGAACCGCTCCCGTTCTGTTTTACTTGCTGATTTGCTGTTCGATATGGTCAATTCGTTTGTGTGCCTGTTTCGCCGACGCTTCAACCGAAACAAGCCTTCCGACGAAATCCGTATTTGTCTTTCGCTGTTCGCGCTGTTCTGCCTTCACGTCGTCGATACCGCCTTTGATGTACCCCAGCTCCGTTAAGATCGTCGCGTCGCTTTTCGCTTCCTTCGTTTTGTCGCTGTCCCTGTTGCGAACGAAAGCGATATACCCGAACACGATTGCACAAACGGAACTGATAACGGAAACGGCGGGCAAAATTCCTTCCGTCATTTTCAGCCCTCCTTTTTCCCTTTGTTTACCTTTTCCCATTGCCACAAGGAAGGTGTATCTGGCGGATATACGCAATTCGGCATATCGGCTTTTGCAAGGTAGATTTTCCCCTTGTAACTGTAATACTTCCCGTTTTCGACGTTCACGACAATTCCCGCCGTTTCCGGATAGGGGATCGGATCGTCAATCGTCCCCGTGTGCGTAAGTTCGATAAGGCGGTAATATGCGAAGGTCGTTTCGACGGGATAGGCAACGCCGTTCGACGTATGCGCCGCGATAACCTCGTAATAACGCCCGTTGTATTTGAGGATTTCCCCAACTGTGTTATAGCTGTGCGCGTCCTCCCACTCCGGATAGTCGATCACTTCCGCCGATTGCAGGATCATTTCATCGGAAATCGCGTCCGTTCCCGCCGCGCGATCCTGCACGATTTGCGCTTTGAAGGACATTGCAAGAAGGGCGGCGGTACTTTCGCCCGCCGCCTTTAAGTCTTGAATATCTTTTTTCATTGCGGCGTTGCCGCCGCCAGCGTTGTTGTTCTTCTTCTTCTTGTTATGCTTGACGCTCATTCAAAATTACCTCCGATCCCCGATACCCAGCACGCCGTCAGCGCGTCGCCGCGTGTTACGGTAACGCGGACATTCAAGCCGAATTGCGTTGCCGTGTTTACGTTGTTTTCAAAGACGTGCGCCAGCCCCGAAATTACCGCGTTCGTGCAATCCTCCCATACGGGCTGAACGTCGTATGGATTGTTGCACGCTTCAACCTTGAACGTGCCGCCAGCGGGAATATCCCTGTTCACATTGATATTGCACCGCGTCGGCTGGCTCTCCGCTTCCAGCGGCTCCGTAAGGGTAATAACAAAGCTGTTGATCGCCTTCGTGAACGTAAGCGTTCTTGTCGCGCTGTTTTCTGCGCTGTCGGTCGCCGTGATCGTGATTGTGTGCTGGGCGTTCGTAAGCCCCGTGAAGGTGTTTCCGCTCACGGAAAGGGTAAGCGTTTCGCCCAGCGTTACGTTGTTCCTTGTGTTGATCGTGCTTCCGTCGATTTTCTCTACGACGTTTACAACGTCGTTATCCGGATCGGTAACGCTGTATTCGTAGGTGAAATCCGCGCGCTTCACGCCAAGATCGGCGTTCTGCCCGCTGATAACGGGCGGCTGATTGTGAATTACGGGGATTGATCCGCTTGTGGTGTAGGCGGAAGAATTGCCCGCCGTGTCAACCGCCTTCACGCGGTATTGCAGGGTGTTCCACGCCGTCGATACCATTTCCGCAAACGTGCGGGCGGCGGAACTCTGAACCTGTGTCCACGCGCCGCTGTTCGCGCTTCGCTCGAAAACGTAGGTCAGCGCGTCGCCGTCCGGATCGGTCGCTTCCGCGCAAGAAATGTTGATGTTCTGCCCGCTGTACGCGCTTTCCGGCGCGGTAATGCTGGGCGGCGCGGAAGGCGCGGCGTTGTAGATGATTTCATAGTTCCCGCTTGCATTCGGGCTGTCAGATACCAAGATTGAAGATTTCAGATTACAAAGCGGGCGAACGCCCCAGTTCCCGTAGAAAGCGCCGCTGTAGAACAGCGCGCCGTCGGAACCGACGTAGCGGACGCGGTAGGCGCTCGACGAATAAGGCGTGCGAAGCCACCAATACCAGCCCTTCGACGTTGAAAAATTGCTGTTTGAGTATTCCGAACTGTTTACGCATTCCGCCGTAGGATAGGCAATTCGGGAAGCGTTGTTGCTGAACAAAGCAAGAAGGGAACCTTCTGCAATGCCGTTTTCGTTCGCAAGCCCCACTTCTGTGGTGGACGCAAGAAACATTTTCGCGGTGAAGGTTTCATAGCTCCCGCCGTCCGTCGAAGATTTTACGACGGTAAGCGTTGTGTTTTGAAGCTCCGCTACGAAGTCCGGATCAAGCATTGCAAGGAAGCCCGCCCAAGCGTCGTATTCGTTGTAATTATCCCATACGTTCGCGTTTGTCGGCGGCGCGTCGGCGCTGTGCTTCGCGCTGTACCAATTTCCCGCCGTCGCATTGCTGTTCAGCCATTGCAGGATATTTGAATAAATGTGCCTGTTGTTGCCGTAGTTCTTTCGATCGGAATTGCTGTTGCTCGGCTCCTTCGCGTCCGAACACATAAGCTGGATAATCTTTTCGGTTATCAGCGTTACGGTATTCGACGGATAGCCGCTGTGGTTCTTGTCGGCAACCTTGAAAATGATCTTTGCACCGAAACGCGATTGATACGCCGAAAGGACCGGAACTTCGATCTTGTCGCCCACGGAAAGTGAACTTATTGCTTTTGACATTTTCCCGCCTCCTTTGATTTGAAAAGACTGTCGTAATAATGATCCGTCCTTCGGATCAGGTGGTAACAATTTCCCTTTGAAGCGTGTCCCCGCCAGCTTTTGTAAGACTGTTCGACGGTCGCCGTCGTGATTTTGCCCCGCTCCACAAGCCCGCGCATTTTCTTCAACTTGCGTTTCATATTGTTCTTGCTTCTGCGGCGAACCTTTCGGATAACTGCGCCCGTTTCGGTTAAGTAGGTATGAAATCCCAAGAAATCTATACCGTTACGCAAAGGGTAAATGTTCGTTTTGTTGTTCAAAGACAAGCCAAGCGCGGCGACGTGCTTTTCTATTTCCGCGCGGCAATACTGCAAATAGGCTTTATCTTCGTGTATCAAGAAGAAATCGTCCATATATCTGCCGTAATATTTAATGCCTAACTTCTCTTTGACAAAGTGATCTAAATTATTGAGGTAAAGAAGGGCGAAAAGCTGTGAAGATTGATTTCCGATCGGTATTCCGACGTTTCCTTCCGTGCTGTCGATAATCATATCAACAAGCCACAAAACGTCCGGATCGGTT
>ERZ1673744.1541-NODE-1541-length-20138-cov-4.133297_pt1 | contig 20138 bp, 16 predicted proteins | sample MGYA00580207_ERZ1673744 | MGnify/ENA primary metagenome ERZ1673744 (study PRJEB41218, sample SAMN15661751) | gut metagenome | host: Homo sapiens | place: Canada: London | collected 2015-08-20/2019-03-30 | study: EMG produced TPA metagenomics assembly of... | reverse complement strand
CGCGCAATGCCGTACACGCACTGACAATCGGGGCGGTTTGCCGTGAGGGAAATATCGAAAATATAATCGTCCAGCCCCACGACTTTTTTAATATCTTCGCCGAGCGGCGGATTGCCCTTCAGATCGAGCAGACCGTACACTCCGGCGCCCTCGTAAAAATCTTCGTTGATGCCGAGTTCGTCGCCGGAACAGAGCATGCCGCACGATTCCACGCCGCGAAGCTTGCCCTTTTTGATTTTTTTCACGCCGTCCGGATTTTTTTCCAGCTGCGCGGGATTTGTTTCGCATACGGTGGAATTATCAAGCGCCACCGGCGTACGCATACCGACGTATACGTTGGAAGCGCCCGTAACGATCTGCAGATCGCTGCCGTATTTTTCGCCGCAATCCACAGTGCAGATCTGCATGTGATCGCTGTCCGGATGCGGAGCAAGCGCTTTCACTTCGCCCGCCACTACCCGATCGATTTTACTGCCGAGATAAGTAATTTCTTCCACTTCGAACCCGCAGGAAAACAGCTTTTTCGCAAGCTCTTCCGCGGGAATATCTATATCCACGTAATCTTTCAGCCAACTGTAAGGTACTTTCATTATTCTTTTCGCTCCTTGCCTGTATGCTTTTTTGTTTACTTCGCGAACTGACGAAGCAGGCGCACGTCGTTTTCGAACAGCGCTTTGATGTTGTTTATGCCGTATTTGAGCATGGCGATACGCTCTATGCCCATACCGAACGCGAAGCCCGTGTATTTATCGGGGTCCACGCCGCAATTTTCAAGCACTTTTCTGTTCACCATGCCCGCGCCGAGCACTTCGATCCAGCCCGTGCCCTTGCAAAGACGGCAGCCTTTGCCGCCGCATTCGCAACAACTCAAATCCACTTCCACGCTGGGTTCGGTGAACGGGAAATACGAGGGGCGCAAGCGCACTTTCGTGGCGGACGTGAACATTTTTTTCGCAAATTCCGAAAGCATACCCTGTAAGTCGCAAAGCGTGATGCCCTCGTCTACCACAAGTCCTTCCATCTGGTGAAACATCGGGGAGTGGGTGGCGTCGTCGTCCGAACGGAACACACGCCCCGGCGATAAAATTTTTATCGGCGGTTTTTCGTTTTCCATCACGCGGATCTGCCCCGCGGAAGTCTGCGTACGCAGCAACAGATTTTCGGAAAGGTAGAAAGTATCCTGCATATCGCGCGCTGGATGATCTTTGGGCGTGTTGAGCGCGGTGAAATTGTAATAATCCGTTTCGATTTCGGGCCCTTCGAACACTTTAAATCCCATTCCCGCAAAAATATCGATGAGCTGATTTTTCACCAACGTGATGGGATGCAGCGCGCCCGCGGCGCACGTTTTTCCGGGCAGAGTGATGTCTACGCGCTCCGCCTCGTACTTTTTTTGCATCTCCTCTTCTTTCAAAACGGCGGCGCGTTCTTCAAACATCGCTTCCACGCCGTTTTTGAATTCGTTCAGAAGCTTGCCGAACGCCGGGCGTTCCTCTTTGGGCAAATCTTTCATTCCGCCCGAAATGCCTTTCAGTTCCGACTGAAAATGAAGCTTCAGATCATAAAGCGCACGCACCGCTTTCGTTTCTTTCAGCGCCTCGGTTACCTTTGTTTTCAATTCTTCGATTTCTTTCTGCATCCTGCTTTCGCTCCTTGCTTTGTTCTTTTTTCTGCAGCAATATAAAAAATCCGCCCTGCTTCGGTTTACACCGGAACAGGGCGAAATTATTCTTCGCTGTACCACCTGTTTTCGCTTCGCGCGCCTGAAATTCCGGCATTCATGCCGCACGCCGCCGCCAAGCCTTGTTTGCGCCCGTATCGTGGGCAATCCGTCGAAGCCTACGCGCCGCGGAATTTCTCCCGGTTTCAGCCCCGCCGCTCGGAAGGGAAACGGTTCGTTCTCCGCGCCGATACCGTTTTTCAGCCCCGGAACGGTATTCTCTGCACGCGCGCTTATCCGCCTTTTTTCGGGCAGGAAAGGAAAACTCCCCACGCTTCGTTATCGCGTTTATATGATTGATAAAAATATTATAGCCGATTTTTGCCGTTTCGTCAACGAAAATCGGGTACCGAAATTTATTTCGCTTGATTTTCTTTCAGAATCTCCACGATTTCGGCAAGGAGGCGCGTGTTTTCCGTTGCTTTTCTTTCCGCTTCGGCAGCCGCCTCTTCCGCCGCTTTCTTTGCCGCCGCGTCCGCCGCGGCTTTCTGTTCCGCCGCCGCTTTTACTTCGTCTTCGTATTTTGCAAGCGCCTGTTTGCGGGAAAGTCCGCTCTTTCTGTATTCGGCAATCTTCTTTTTCTTCGGCAGGTTTACGTCGTCCCACATTTTGTCGTGCGCTTCCGATACCTTGTTGATCGTTTTGACGATGCAGAACAGCACAAACGCGATTAAAAGGAAATTGATAACGGCGTTGATAAACGCGCCCCAGTCGATATAAATGGAAGCCGCGAGATCCACCGCGCCGCTGCCGTCCGCCGCGGGCACTTTTCTTAAATACGTATAGATGTTTTCCAGCGAATCTTCGCCCAGAATCAGCGCCAGCAGAAAATTGATGATCGGCTTTAAAATGTGATCGGAAAGCGCGTTGACGATCGCGGTGAACGCGCCGCCGACGATAACGCCTACGGCAAGATCCAGCACGTTGCCGCGCATGATGAATTTGCCGAACTCATCGAAAAACTTCTTCATTCCCTTTATCTTCTTTTCTTTCGTTTTCTGTTTCATTTCAAAAAACGCTCCGTAAATTATTGTTTGCGCCGTCGGCGTTACGCGTTGTTTATGCGTTGTTTGCACGCAACCTGCGCCCTGCCCGCGCCGCTTTTACATTGTAGCACGAAAAGCGAAAAAAGTACAGCTTTTCGCCGTACTTTTTCGCCGTTTTTTACGATTTTTTTGTGGTTTTATCCGTTATTTCTATCCGATCGCCCGGTTTATTGCCGCTGCGCGCCGTCGGAAAGTCCTTCCAGAAAAAACACGTTTCGCGCCGCGCGTTCCATTCCCCGCCAAATCATCTCCCGCGTTTCGTGCCTTTCCGCCCTGAACAACGCCCGCGCAAAGGCATAAAAAAGCGTACGCTCGGTTTGCGCCATATCTTCGATGCTGTCTTTTTCGTTTAATGTAATATCCCGTTTCGCGTTTTTCATTTTTATCCCCCGTTTACGCCTCTTCTTTTTTCGCCAGCGTCAAAAGCGCCTTTTTGCCCTGCGCGTGCGATACCGCAAGACGTTCCATGTCCTGCGCCAGCGCCGCGTTGAAAAACAGCCGCGAATATATTTTGCTTTTCTTTTCGGCCAGATCTTCGATTTTCGCCAGATAATGCAGCCAGCCGCATTCTCCGCCGCACTTTGTTCCGGCGCCGGCTTCGGTATTCTTCTCCGTTTTTTCTTTTCTGATGTCGTTCATTCCGCCGCTACCCCCGTTGCTTTCTGATTACCAGCTTGCGCGGTTTCCGGAAAAAATATACCCGCCGCAAGCGAAAAAAATTTTAAAATATTCGGATACGATAACGGCTCGTTATTATTCAATCTTCTTATTTCTTTTTACCAAACTTTGCTTTGATTGCGGCGATTAAACCCGCAAGCGATTTTTTCTTAATAGCAAATCCGCCGATTCCCGCAACCGCAGCCGAACCGATTACGATACCCGCAATCGTTCCCCCCGAAAGTCCGTCCTTTTTATCAGGAGGGGTAATTTCGCCACCCGAAGTCTTATCTTTATACACTGCGGTAAGGGTTGTTTCGCCGTTTACGGTAAAGGTATAACTTTTTTCGGTGCTTACGATTTTTCCGGTTTCGTCCTGCCAACCTTTGAACACTTTACCTTCTTTATCTTCTGCCGTTACGGTTACGCTTTCGCCGTGTGCATAGAATTTGCTTTCGCCGTTTATTACCACGTTATGCGTGCCGATTTTGGCAATTCTAAGGTCGGTGATTTCGTTTCCGTCAGTGTCAAAATGCCTGCCGCAAACCGTACAGTCTTTATGCCCTTTCGTTCCGAAATTTTCCGTTGTTGGAGGAATTTCGTCTTTCCACGCACCGTAAGTATGCGGAGCAAAATCGATATCGACTTCACGGGATTGCGCAAAAAACGCAGTATTCGCAAACGTAGCGGTGTATTTCATTTTGCCTTTTTCTTTGCAGGTTGCCGCTGTGATTACCGTTCCGCTTGCGGTTACCGTTTCGCTTTCGATATGCGTATTGTCATGTTTGCAAACTCTTTCCGCTTTGCATGTATTATCACTTGTCCAAGTATATTTTACTTCGCCCCAATCGTGTATATGAACGTTGGATTGTTTGGTATAATAATACGTCACGGTTTGACCGCTCCCATTCACCATTTGGTCGTGTCCTTCTGCCCTAACGAACGTATGTCCAAACATCGTCGATGGCGCCGTCCAATTAAGCTTACTACCTACCGCAACCGGAATTGTGGCTTTGTTTGCATTAGGCATCGGGCTTCCGTCCTCGAACTTGTACTCAATATTTATGTTTGCATAAGTTTGGGTTTCGGTGTTGTCGTTTGCAAGCACGTTGCCCTTTTCGTCAGTCACTTCGAAAGCAACCGTGTCGCCGTTATTTAGCAATGCGTCCGCCGGGATTTGGTAAATAAGTTCACAATTTCCTAATCCCGAATTCATATTGCTGCCTTCATAGCTCAAAGCACCTTTTGGCCAAAACTTGCTCTTTTCGCTCCATACGGGAATGGTGAAAGTCTGCGATGTCTCAAGTTTGTCCCCACTTCTCGTGGTGGCAACACTGCCATCAGCTCGCTTTATCCACAATTTCATGGTAACGGAGCGCTGTGTAGTGTCCGATAAATTTTGTACGATGGTGCGGAGCTGAATTTTCTCGCCCGCCATACCAGTGTTGAATTTGTTTTTGTCCCAGCCACTGAGCAAAACTCCACTGCGATAATATGCAAAATTGGCATATCCATTGTATGTGGTATCCGCAAAGTCTGACGGCTGAGAATACTGCCCCGTATATTTCTTGACTTCCGGATCGGCAACATAGAGGCTCTTGCCGTCTATGAGTTGCGACATTCTTTTGCTACCTTGCAACTTACATACTTCACAAAATCCATAGGTAGTGTCACGCATAAGGCATTCCCAACTCGAATTGTATGCAGTGTAAGAAGGATTTGTATGGCAAGTAAAAGTTTTTCTAAATCCTAGCATTTTTTTCCATTTTACTTTTTCAGGATCGTGCGTGTATGCTACGTTTAGAGAAGTATAGTCAGTTAATTCTGTTGCACTAGTCATATATTCATCTCCAAGTTCCAGCAATCCGTGGCCAAGTTCGTGCGTAAAAGTCTTTTGCGCACGTGCGCTATCAGCCGGAGTTATAAGATAATGAATACCACTTTTATAATTTCTATGCGAACCACCAAAATCTTGAGTTGTATTGACTAACACAGCAAACTGATTGATATATTTATGCACATAATAAAATGGCGGATACATTTTATCATCATCCCAAATAAACGTGTCAGGATCAGTTTTGTTAGGAATATGAGCGTCGTGAATTTGCTCAAGAAATGCAGGTCCAATACAGCGTTCGAAAATATGGTTTTTCCAAGCACTCTTGTTTCCTGAAATCCTCGGACCGCTCTTTTTATCAATAACCACGTCGAAAAACGTACTGCCACCACTGTTGAAGCTGGACTCTGACGCCGTGCAAAGCGCATAGACGTTGAAGCGATCTGCATAGCTACGATATGGCTCGTGCTGCATTGCGCCCTCCCACACCTTTTTGACGTCATCGATGAATTTTTGTTGCTGACTCTTGGTGTAGCCCTCGCCACAAATGAGAATTACCATATTCTCGGTGTCGCTTCTTGTCTTTTGGATAGTATAGACAGGAATGGTCGGTGTGGCGTATTTGCCATCGCTAGAATAATATGGACCAAGCGTAAGTCTGAGTTGTTGATCGAGGCTTATATCCCACTCTTGATTTGGATCCTCTTCCGGCTCGGCTACTGTATAGTCATCTTCTACCTTGTCAGGCGCAGAGCCGACATAAGGATTACTCGCACTACCATCGCCGGAGGTTGTTACATAACAGTCTGAGTCGAGATAAAACGCAGGTCTTACTCCGATATAATCTGTATTCGGCCACTCGCTGCCGACAGATCCGTTGCTATGTACGTAACGCATATCATGGTTACAATCGGAAACCGGCGTTCTGAGCCAATACGGCCAGCTCATACCTTGCTCGTTACTGCCTATATAATAATCGCCAAAATTTTTCCAGACGGCATTCACTTGCTTAACGTCGAGAAGAAATACTTTTTCGGTTGAATTTTCTCCGTATGCGCTTTCAAAGTTATCGGCAACGTTTTGGATATCATAATTCAATTCCAGATCAGAGCGACCGTCGCCGTCATAAATTCCTTGTTTATATTCGGGGTGCGATACAAGAGAGCGTTGAGTAACGGTTTTCATGGCGGCAATCTCCGCTTTTGTAAAGTCGTTCAAAAAGCCGGCTTTTTCATCGTACGCATTGCCGTCAACATACCCCGCCCTCGGCGGATTGCCGCACAACCACTTCACCTCGCCGGCATCAGCCGTAGAATTAAGCCAGGAGCGCATATTGCTGTCTTTCCAGTAATTAGAACCGTAGGTATCGCGCTTATAATTGCGGCTGTGAGATTTCGAACGGCTGTTGTCGTTTGTCATAGCATCGTAAGGAAGCGTATCAATGATATAGTCGGCAAGCATTAGCGAGCCTTTATCGTCGACGTCCACGCATCTCCAGACAATGTTTTTGCCGTTATATTTGCCGAGATTTATATAAGTACCCGGCTCTATTTGCGTTGTTTTCGATTCGCCTGCCGACAAGGAGTTCTGAACGTTTGCCCCGTTATATCCCGCATCGGCGAAGTTTTTGCGCAACTTCATTGCCTCGCCGCCGCAAATCGCAATAACGAAAGCCGTCATTAAAACCGTACTTATTTTTTTTAAATATTTCTTCATCGGATCTCACTTCCTCGGAGCTTTTACTTTTGTAAGTTTCGGGCGTTATGTTTTTATTCGCCGCAATCAAAACTATTTTTATATGTTATTTCCCTTTATAAGACTAAAATCGCACCGTTTCATAGGCTGTTTACCTATGCAGCAGTGCGGTCAGATAAAGATTTCTTCCTGCGATTAACCCATCTTCGTCAAATCGGTGGCGTAGCACCATTTCGCGCCCGTGAATTTTCCGAACTTGTATTTATCGGAAGCGGATTCGCACATCACGTACGTTTTTCCGTCCACGAGAACGATTTCTTCGCTCATCGGCGCAATTTTATAATCGGCGGTAAGAGAACCGTTATCCAGCGAATACAAAGGAAGCTCGGCGCCCATCAAGGTTACTTTGCCTCCCGTAGCCGATTTCGAAAGATCGTATTCGTACAGATGCGAGAACGCCACGGCATAGGATGTGGAAATAACGGCTTTGCCGTTTTCGAAATACGCGCCCTGTACAAGTCCCGGCATGGAGATTGCCGCCGACGGCTGTTTTTTTAAACCGAACGCCGCTTCGTTTTCCCCTTCCGTGCCGTCGGCAAACGGATAGCAGACCGCCATGGCGTAGTTGGTTTCGCCGCTTGCCGTTACGCGCTTATGCGTATCGAGCGTGGGATAATTCTGTTCGCGGTAAAATTCGCCGGCTACAAGCGCGTTATCCCACACGGTTACGAACGCTACGCCGATATAGTCGCTTTTGTCTTCGCTTTCGATGAGAAACGTGCCTTTGCAATCCAGCCCCGATTCATCTTCCGCAGCCAGCGCTTCCGCATACGAGTACACGTACAGGCAGTGCTTGCCGCTGCCTGCCACGTAAATATAATCGCCGTGCACGGTAAGGCCGCCGCAGTGCCCCGTGTAGTCCGATCCGTCGGTATCTTTCAGATACAGCGTTTTCGCCTTTGCTTTTTTGCCCTCGGATTTTTTCACGAGGTACACGGGCGAAGCGCTTTTATCGTTCATGTAGCCGCTAAGAAAGAACGTATCTTCGCGCGCGTCGTATGAGATGCCCTGCGCGACGAATCCGTCGGAGATACCGGGAATTTCAAACGCCTTTTCGCTTGCCTTATAGTACCCGCTTACGGGAAGCTTAAAGTACCCGATCACCGCCCCGAAAAACACCACGATGACAATCGCCGCAATGCCGAGCGCGATGATAAGTTTTTGCCACCACGCTTTTTTCTTTGCTTTTTCCGCCATTTTCGTACTTCCTTTGCGCTTGTATTTTGCGGGCGTTGCCGCCGCAAGTTTATCGCCGAATGAAAACAAACTTATTTCCATTCGACTAAAACAGTATAGCACAAAAATCGCGCCTTGTCAAGTGCCGTATTCCGTGCGGGCGATGACGTGATTCTGATACGCCCTGTCAAGCTCGACGAAATACCCCGACCACCCCCACACGCGGACGATGAGATTGGGATATTTTTCGGGGTGCGCCTGCGCATCGAGCAGCGTTTCGCGATTTACGGCGTTGAGTTGAAGCTGATGTCCGCCGCGATCAATAAACGCTTTTACGAGCAGCGCGACTTTTTTCAACCCTTCGCCGTTACGGAAAACGCCGCTGTACAATTCCATGGTGAGCGGTCCGCCGTTGATGATTTTGCTCATATCGAATTTCGTGAACGAAAGAATCGTGGAAAACGGTCCGTCCGTTTTCGCGGCGAGCGACGGCGAAAACGAAGAAGCGAACGCTTCGCCCGCTTTTCTTCCGTCCGCCGTTGCGCCCACCCCGGCGGCGGAAACGACGTATTCCATCGCGCTGCCCGTGCCGGCGCGGTATACTCCGCCGCGGCGATTCGGTTTATTATTGAGATATGAAGAAAACGTTTCCATAAGAAAGCAAAGTCTTTCGTCCGCTTCGTTGTTATTGCCCGTTTTCGGCTGCGAAAGCAGCGTTTGCCGCAAATCTTCGCGCCCCGCGAAGTTCGTTTCAAGCGCGGAAACAAGTTCGGCTTTACCCGCCGTTTTTTCTTCGAATACGGCTTTTTTTATGGCTTCGAGCGCGTCGGCGGCGTTGGAAAGTCCCACGCCGTGAACGCCGTAATTATTGTATTTCGCGCCGCCTTCGAAAGCGTAACGCCCGCGCTCTATGCACGGCGAAACGAAAATCGAAATCAGCGCGTCGCGCGGCTGCGCTGCGGCATTGCACCTTTCTATAATCTTATCGCACCCGGCTTCGATCGCGCTTTTTACTTCGCGCTCGAATTCCGCGTAAGATTCGCTGCCGATCAGCTTTGAAAGGGTTACCTGCCTTACGACTTCGGGGAAAATCAATTTATCAATATTCGGCACGTCTGCCCCGCAGCGCGGCACGATGATTTCCCAACAGGCGGCAACGGCATAGTTTCTTGCGTCGATCGGATCGTAGCCGAGGCGGACAAGTCCTTTGATCGCCGCGTCGTCGTTGCAATACTGCGGAAAGCCAAGCCCCTGACGGGTGAGCCGCGAAGCGCGTTCGTAAAGCTCCACGGGCGTTTCCGAATTTACGCGAAGGTTGATTTTCGGATCGATCAACGCGAGTTCTTCGCTTGCCGTAAGCGCGATTTCGCTCAGAAAAGAAAAAGAATTTTCGCCGTTTTCGTCGCACCCGCCGAGAACGAGACTCTGCCCGTTATCGCCCTGCTGAATACCGCGATACAAGTCGGTATCGTAGTTCATCGCGATGAAAAACAACTCGGTATCTTCCGTGAGTTCGCCGAGAGATACGCCGCGCCGGACGGACTCTTCGGCATAGGGAAGCATGTAGCGATCGAATCTGCCGAGCGTGAGATGATCGTTGCCGTTCAGGCGCAGAACGTAGTGAAGAAACCGCAAAGAAACGAGAGCATGATAGTAGGTGGAAGCGCCGTTTTCCAGCACGACGGCAAGCGCGGCGGCAAGCCTTTCGCGCCCCGCTTCTTCCGCGCCTTTCCGCCATTTTTCCGCGAGATTTCCGCAAACCCGGAGATACCGCAGCGAAAGATCGTAAAAACGCTTCGCTTCCGCATCCGCCGCGGACAGGCGTTCGAGAATTTTTGCGCGCAAGCCGCTCAGCCCGACCGCAAGAAACGTTTCGTAATCGACGGTGAGATTGCCGCCGCGCGAACGCCATACTTCGTCTTGCGGAAGGCGCGCGCGATAGCGGTTAAACCCGAAATCGTCCGATTCGTAAAACAAGGGCTTCTCGTTTTCGGCGGCGCGTTCGAACAATCGGAAATACTGCTCTTCTTCGCTTTGCGCGCCGAGATCTTCCGGCAGATTTTCGGGGCGTTCGGGATTGCGGCGTTTGCGGTACTCGCGGCCGAGCAGAAATTCTCTGCATTTTTTTACTTTTTCCGTCATGTGAAACTCCTTTGCCGAAAAGAAAACGGGCGCGGTTGCGTTCGGCGGCGCAACGGCGATTATAAAACCACGGCTTTTACCCCGTACTTTTCAAAGATTTCCGTATGCGGCGAAGGCGGCGCGGATTCATCGAACGAAGGAGAATATTTCCGCCCGAGCGAGGCGTATTTTCCGCCCGCAAAGCGATTGTACGGCAAAAGTTCCGCGCGGGTTGCGCCCGCCCGAGCTATGATTTTCGCGATTGAGCCGAGATTTTCGGGCGTATCGGTGACGGCGGGGATCAGCGGCACTCGCGTGACAAACGGCACGCCGCTTTTCGCCAGCGCGAAATAGTTTGAAAGCACGATTTCCGCATCGCCGCCGCAATACTTTTTAAACCCCGCGCGATCGGCGATTTTTAAATCGTATAGCACGAAATCGCATGCCCCGAGCGACTTTTTAAACGTTTCTTCCGGCGCGTAGCCGCTCGTTTGCAGCGCGACGTTCAGCCGCGGATCGAGAAGGGAAACGGTTTCTACGATAAAATCCGTTTGGCAAAGCGGCTCGCCGCCCGAAAACGTTATGCCGCCGCCCGATAAAATCTCCGCGTTTTTATTGAGCTTTTCCGCAAGGCGGGCGGGCGTGTAATCTGCGCCGCAAACGCGGATCAGCCCTTTGGGGCAAGCCGCAGCGCTTTTTTTCGTGTACTCCGTTCTGCCGTTCGCGCGCACGGCGGCTTTCAGGCACGCGCCGCAGCCGATACAGCCGTTTTTCGCTTTGACGTATTCTTTTCCGAAACGTTGCCCTTCGGGATTGTGACACCACTCGCAGCGCAGCGGGCAGCCTTTGAAAAACACGGAGGTGCGCAAGCCCGCCCCGTCGAATGCGGAAAATTCTTCTATGGAAAATACGATCGCCGTCATTTTTTGACTCCTTTCGGCTTTACATTCGCGCGGTAAGTGTGATATAATATAGCTATAATTCAGTCTACGAAACCATTATACACCCGGGAAAAGCCTGTTTTCAAGTGTTTTTCCGACGATTTATAGCCAAATTCCGACTTTTACAGAAGAGAGAAATACTTATGATTTTTCATCAGCCGACAAATTCGGACGCGGACGTATTCAACGCGTTTTTGTACCGCGAAATTGATTACGGGGCGCATTTTCACCGCGGGTGCGAAATTCTGATCGTTTTAAAAGGCGTGCAGAAAGCCGTTGCGGGCGGGAAGCGATACGAAGTGAAAACGGGCGAAGCGTTGTTTTTATGCCCTTACGAACTTCATTCTTACGAGCCTTCGGCGGGCGCGATCACGTTTGCGATCGTATTTTCTGGCGCGTATGCGGAAGCCTTTTCTTCGCGCCACGAAAACGAAACGCCAGCGAAATCGCTGTTTACGATTCCGCGGGAAACGCTGGGGTTTGTGCTTTCGAAATTTTTCGGCGCGGGCGAAGCGGAAACGGTTGCCGCGCTTTTCGATCACGAAGAACGCGGTCGGCTTAGCGCGCCCGAAATCGACGGGCTTACCGTGCGCGCCTGCCTTTACGCGCTGCTCGCCGAGTTTGAAAAAAACGCCGTCTACGTTAAGAGCGAACGCGACGACGAATTTACTTATTCGGCGATAGATTATGTGGAAAAAAATTTCCGCGCGGATATTTCCGTGGCGACGCTCGCAAACGCGCTCGGCTATTCTTACGATTACGTTTCGCGGCTGTTTGCGGCGCGGTTCGGGATTCGGTTTTCTTCGCTGGTGAATCGTTACCGCGCGGAAGAAGCGGCGAAACTGATGGATTCGGAACGCGTTACGGCTACCGAAGCGGCGATGCGCAGCGGCTTTAAAAGCATACGATCTTTTAACCGGATTTTCAAATCGCTTCTCGGCAGAACGCCTACGGGAAGATGAGTCTGCTCTCCCTGTTCGCCCGTTCGCTGCCCGAGCAAACGGGCAAACAAAAGATGAAATGCGGGCGGATGCGCTTACACCGTGCTCATCCGCTCTTTGAAGTCCTTTAAAATGCGGCTTTCGATGCGCGAAATCTGCACCTGCGATACCCCGATCATCCCGGCGACTTCGCTCTGCGTTTTATCGCGGAAATATCGTAAAAAGATGATTTTTCTGTCCCGTTCGGATAATGCCTCCAGCGCCGTTTTCAGTTGCAGTTTATCGAGGAGTTCCTCTTCGCCCTCACCCGAAGCGATGGTATCCATCAGCGTTCTGCCGCCCTCTTCTTCGTCGCCCTTATCGCTTTGCAGAGAAAGCGGCATTCTGGAAGAACCGAGCAGGAACGCCACTTCGCTTTCTTCGATGGAAAACGCCGCCGCGATTTCGCCGAGAGCGGGTTTTCTGCCGTTTTTCAGAGAAAAATCGGAAACGAATCCGTTGATCTCTTTCGCCGTCTGCTTGATGGCGCGCGATACTTTCACGCTGCCGTCGTCGCGCATGAATCGTTTGATTTCGCCCGCGATCATCGGCACCGCATACGTGGAGAATTTCGTTTCGAACGCTTCGTTGTACCCCGCGATCGCTTTTAAAAAACCCATGCAGGCAAGCTGAAACAAATCGTCGTATTCCACGCCTTTGTTCAGATACCGTTTTACGATACATTTTATCAGCGACACGTTTTCGGAAATCAGCGTTTCCTTTGCCGTACCGTCGCCCGATTTCGCTTTTTTTATGAGCGCAGAAGTTTGTTCGTCATTCAGCATTATCCCCTGCCTTTTTGCCGAATTTCTTTTTCATGCGCACTTTTGTGCCCGTTCCCGCGGCGCTTTCCACTTCGCAGCCGTCGGTAAACGTCTGCATGATGGTAAAGCCCATGCCCGAACGTTCCGCGTTGCCCGAAGTGGTGAAAAACGGCTGCAGCGCTTCTTCTACGTTCTCGATGCCGCAGCCCGTATCGGCAACTTCGATATGTAGTACTCTTGCGCTTTCGTCCGCCTCGCAGGTAATCGTAATATAATTTTCTTCGCTTTCCGCGCCTTTGTACGCGTGCACCACGCAGTTTGTAACCGCTTCGGATACGGCGGTTTTCAAATCGGAAAGCTCGTCGATCGTGGGTTCCATCGCCGCGGCGAACGCCGCCACCGCGCTGCGCGCGAACCCCTCGTTTTCGCCGATCGCCGATATCTTTAAAATCATACGGTTTTTCATTTACGCTCTCCTCCCGCCGTTTACGCCGCTTTCTCTTCCCGCTTTTCCGCACGCCTGCCCTGCGGAAGGCGGCAGTTTCGGCACCACCGTGTATACGCCGGATAGCGAAAGCACTTTGTCCGCTTCGGCGCCTACGTCCGCAAAATATGCGGGAATCGAATACGATGCGAGTTTTTTATATCTGCCGATAAAAAAGCCGATGCCCGTGGAATCCATAAACGTAACGTTCGTCAGGTGAAACACAGCGCCCTCCGCGGCGGCGTTGTCGTCGATGAACGCGTCCGTCTGCCTGCGGATGAGGCGCGCGGCGTGCTCGTCCAGTTCGCCGTCGAAATAAAAATGTAAAATGCCGTTTTTCTTCGTTGCGCTCGCTTTCATTGCCGTGCCTCCTTCGCTTTGCCCCGCGATTTTTCTTCCCGAAAATTATAACGGATAGAAAAACGAAAATTTTGCGCGATTTTGTCGGATTTTAAGCAATTTCGTCGAAAATTCTTGTTCACGCAGGCAAAAACTTCTTCAAACCGTTGACAGAAAACAAAGAATTATGATACAATTAACTTGCATAAGATAGTTTATGCGGCATCTTATTTTGCACGGTTTAGGCTAAGGAGGTAAAAAAATGCCTGAATGGGGAACGGCTTTAATCATCGTAGCGGTGGTGATCGTAGTATTTTTGCTGATGGGTTACATCAAGGCTCCGCCCGATACGGCGTACATCATCACGGGGCTGGGGAAGCGGCGTATTTTAATAGGAAAGGCGGGAATCCGCCTCCCCTTTATCGAACGGCTGGATAAACTTTCTCTGCGCGTGATGCAGGTAGACGTAAAAACCAGCGAAGCGGTGCCTACGAACGAATTTATCAACGTTACCGTAGACGGCGTGGCGAACATCAAAATTTCTTCCGACCCCGAACTTCTGGGGCGCGCGGCGGAATCGCTTCTGAACATGGATCAGCAGGAACTCATCGCGCTGGTAACGCAGGTGCTGGAAGGCAACATGCGCGAAATCGTCGGTTCGGTGGGGCTGAAAGAAATGGTTCAGGATCGTCAGGGCGTGGCGAAGAAAATCACGGAAAACGTTGTGCCCGATATGGAAAAGCTGGGCATCGAAGTGGTAAACTTCAATATTCAGAATTTCAAAGACGGCGCGGGCACGATTGAAAACATGGGTATCGACAACGTGGAGCAGATCCGCAAGAACGCGCAGATTGCCAAAGCAAACGCCCAGCGCGACATTGCGATTGCCTCTTCGCAGGCGCAGGAACAAGCGAACGCCGTAAAGGTGGAAGCGGAAAAGAAAATCGCCGAGCAGAACGCCGAACTTTCGGTGCAGCAGGCGGAAATGCAGATCCGCGCAGACACGAAGAAGGCGGAAGCGGACGCGGAAAACTACCGCATCGCGAAAGAAGCGGAAGCCGAACTTATCCGCCGCCAGAAAGAAGCGGACGCGAAAAAGTACGAGGCGACGCAGGAAGCCGCCGCGCGCCGCGCTCAGGCGGAAGCAATCCGTTACGCCATGGAACAGGAAGCGGAAGGCGTGAAAGCGAAAGGTCTGGCGGAAGCGCTTGCCATTGAAAAGAAAGCGGAAGCGCAGAAGCGCATGGGCGAAGCTTCCGTGATAGAAATGTATCTGCAGGCACTGCCCGAAATCGTGAAAAACGCAGCCGACCCGCTTGCGCAGACGGATAAAATCGTAATGTACGGCGACGGCAACGCAACGAAGCTGGTGAAAGACGTAATGCACTCCGCAAATCAGGTGGTTGACGGCGTAAAAGAAGCGACGGGCATCGATCTGGCGGCGCTGATTGCGGGCATCGGCGGAGGAAAACTGGCGGCGGCCGCGGCAAAACCTGCGAAAAAGGCGCAGAATCCGCAAGCGGAAGCAGCCGATGAAGCGGCGATTGCCGACGCGGAAAACAACAAATAAAAAATTTAAAACGGAGAAAATACTATGAAAAAAATCGGTAAAAAATTCGGCGGACTCATCGTTTGGGCAAGCGCGTACGTAAACGTGATTGTATTTGCGCTTTGCGGCGGATATTTCTTTCTGAAATCGGACGACGAATCCTTGAAAAACGAAACGAAAAAAGCGCTGATCGTTACCCTCATTTTTGTGGGAATCGGCATGATTCAATCGCTTGTGAGCTATCTTTTCACGCTTTGCGGCGTTTCTTATTCCGGCGACTTGTACCGCGCGCATCAGACGATCGGTTCGCTGGTATCCGTTGCGAAAATCGCGGTATATGCGGTGTTTGCGGCGCTTTCCGTTTTCGGCGGCAAGAAAGGCGAAGAAAAATCGGAAAAACCCGACGATTCAACCGAAAACGATACGCAGGATAACAACGGGCAGAACGATTAAACGATTTTCGGCATAAAAGCATACATAGCGGGCGGACGATTGCAGTCCGCCCCTCTTTTTGCACGACCACGGTTTTCGCATTTATATACGACGAACGCTCCGCAAAACAAGCCGAATTTCCGAATACGAAAGAAAGTTTTTGAAACTGCGCAAAAATTGCTTGACAAATCATAAAAAATAAGCTATGATATACAAGCGTTTTGTGATAGAACGCGCCGGGAAGTGCAAGCGAGGGCCTTTAGCTCAGTGGTCAGAGCTGTCGGCTCATAACCGATTGGTCCGCGGTTCGAATCCGTGAAGGCCCACCAAAATTTCGCTTTTCCCTGCGTTTGTTTATGTTACAGCGCAATAAATCACAGCCGTTTTACGGCCCGGTAGCTCAGTTGGTTAGAGCGCCAGCCTGTCACGCTGGAGGTCACGAGTTCGAGCCTCGTTCGGGTCGCCAGAAATGCCCCTCTTTGCAAAGTAGCAAAGAGGGGCATGGTTTTCTGTTTTTCCCGACGTGAAAAATGCGTGCCGCAAGCAGCACGCATTTTTTTTATACTTTCATTCGTTACAAGCCGTCAGTCGTCAATCAATACCGCCCTTTCCTGCGGCGATGTGTTCGGCTGATGCAAAACGATATGCGACTTCCCCTGCAAATCGGTGAATCGCATGCAATGCCCGCCGTCCTTTTCAAACAGCTTTTTATCAAACGCGTAATCGCCGTAAACGCCGTTTTTACTGACGCTCCGTATGACGGAATACCCGCTTTCGGTAAACGTTGACCACAGCAATACGATTTTCCCGCCCTCTTCGTACAGGTACGGTCCTTCCGCCACGTAGCCCGTGGTTTTGCCCTCTTCGCCGATTCGCACGGCAAAGCCGCTGTATTTTCCGCTGACGATTTTTTTCGGCGGCTCTGCAAGGCGCGTTAAATCGTCCGAAAGCCGGGCGATAAACAGGCTGCCGTCGCCGTCGCCCGTAATCGGCGTCGTCCATTCGTTGGAAAAGCAAAGATACGGCGCGCCGCGGTATACGAACAACGTGGCGTCGAGGCAGCCCCAGCCCGAGGGCGTGATATATTCGCCCGTCAACGGCTTGAAATCGCCGTTTAAGCCGTCGGAAACGAAAATGACGCTGCCCCTGCCTTTATCTTCGCGGAATACGGAAAAAAACAGATAAAATTTTCCGCGGTATTCGTGCAGTTCGGGCGCCCATACGTTGGTATAGCCCGCGAGATACCGGGGCTGTACCATCACGCATTTTTCGGTAAAATTTTCGAGATCGCGCGATTCGTACAAAACGAGATTGCTGCCTTTCCTCCACGAATCCTCACCCGTGGTGCCGAGAAGATAATATCTGTCATCGCGCACGAGGACGAAAGGATCGCGGATATGAAGATCTGAACGCTTCATAGCTTTTTTCGTTCCTTTTGATTGTTTGATAGAGTTGACTATTACCCGATTCGTTGACAGCTCCCCCCCGGGGGGGGAAAAAAAGGCTATATCAAAGGCAGTTATTAAAATTTCAAACGGTTTGAAACAGTCCGTAATGAAACGGGCGATGCCCGCGTTACGAAACGGGCAATGCCTGCCCCCCCGAGGGGAAGCCTTTTTCAAGGAAAATCTTAATCGGGGGGAAGCCTTTTGTGCGGAGAGCTTTTTTCGGGTTTAGCTATTATGAGCGGACATATATGCGGTGATGTCGCTATCGGCGGCGGAATAACTCCAATCGCTGAATTTCACCGTTTTTGTATACTTTCCGCGAAGCGACATCCCCACCGTAACGCTGCCGAGCGCATTAAAATCTACCGATGTAACGCTTGATCCATTAAAGGGCAATGCGGATTTTATCGTTCCCGAGAAAGTAGCCGAATATACGTTATTGATGTACATTTTTAATTCTTTATTATACCAAACAAGTGTAAGCGTGAAATCATTCACATCATAAGCTACGCCGTCTGCTACGAATCCACTAGTAACCCAACCTGCCCCCCACGAATATATGGTGAACTTTTTATCGGTATCTTTACCGTTTCTGAAAATTTGTAAATCTTGTGTTGAGCCGCCGGTAATCAAAGAAATCCCTGCCTGCATATTAGACGCGCCCTTAATTCTCACACTCACAACAAACTTTTCGCCGGTGCCGATTTGTGCAGTTGTATATGCGTTTTCGTGATTCGTTCCGTATGTAGTGTACTCGTTATTTGCCGTCCGTACCCAATTGCCGGAAGTAGTTGTATCGCCACTCATTGCCCCATGCTTACCTACCGTGATTTTCGCGTAGGTTTTATCGAGATTTGCCGTAGCGCCTTCCTTCGTTGCCGTTACGCCCTGAATTATGCCGTCCGTTGTGCCGCAATCGAAATACAGATTGTACGTTTTGCCCGCGGTGAGCGAAAGCGAATACGCTTTATTCGTGATGTTCGCCGCATATTTCACGTTCGTTTCTACGCCGTTTTCCACAAGCGTTGCCGTCACCGTGCCGTTTCCGCCTTCTACCGTGCCGCCGATTCTGCCCAGCGCAAGCTTTTCCGCAACCGCCGTTTTATCGGACGTGTATTCCCATTCCGAAAATCTCACGTCGGTGCTGCCGTAGTTGCCGCGAAGCAACATGCCCGGGACTACCGTGCCGATTTTTGTGAGATCGATTGTTCTGCCACTATCGTCCACCGTGTTTTCCCACGTTTTGACGAAATGTCCGTTAATAAACACGTGAAAAGCCTTTTCGTAGCGGATTAACGTAAACACGAAATTATCTGCGGAGTTGCCGTCTTTTACGATCATCGCGCCGCCTTCAATACCGTTTTGCCATCCGCCGGGTCCCCAGGAATACAGCTGCACAAAAGAATCCGAATTGATTTTGAAAAATTGCAGATTTTTGTTTGCCGTATCATCGCCGAAATCGTCGCCGACGATATTCACGCCCGCGCCGACATAGTTGCCTTTGCCGCCTTGAATCCTTGCGCTTACGTAGAAATCTTCCGCTTCGGCAAACGCACCGAGCGTGTAAGAGTCGCCGTCGGAAAGACGTTTCGCGGTGTACTCGCCGTTTGCCGTTCTCGTCCAATCGCCGTAGGTATTGCCCGTGCCTTTGCCGTGCTTCACGCCTTTTACTTTCGCGTAGGTTTTATCGAGATTTGCCGTAACCGCTTCGGTTTGCACCGCTACGCCGTTTATAATGCCGTCCGTGGCAGTTGCGCCGCTGCCGCAATCGAAATACAGATTGTAGGTTTCGTTTGCAAGCACGTCTACCGTGTAGGCGTTTTCGTCCGTGATTTCGCCCGCGAAAGACTTGCCGGCTTCGTTCGTTGCCGTTACCGTGCCGCTTGCGCCCTGCACCGAGCCGGAAATCGTTGTGTACCCGTATACAAACGAAGTATTCAGCACGTTGTTTTCGCTATCCATTAACGTAAGCGGAAATTCTTCGCCGATTTCCGCCTTAACGGGCGTATTCAGCGAGACTTTATTCTTCGCCACCGTACCTACTTTCTTTGCGCCGAAATACGCCGTATCGTAAGCCGCCGAAACGTCGTTTCCGATCACGCCGGAAAGATCGATTGTCTGCATATCGGAAACGTACATTTTGCCTGCGACAGATACGTTTGTAACGTTTCCGAGATAGTTTTTTACAGCGCTTTCCGTCACTTCGCCCTTTGTAAGCGCCGCATTCGCTACGGCGCGCATGCTGCGGGAATTATCGTGTTCTTCCGCCGGCACAGCCGATTGCTCTTCGCCGTCCGTAACTATGTAGTAACATGCGGAAATTTCCACCGCCGCCGCCTTTTTGATTGTATCTGCGGCGAGTTCGTCGTAAGTAACGCGCGCCTGCAAGGTGTAGCCGCCGTTTTCGTCGGGCAAGGGAAGCGATACTTCCTGCCGCACGGCGTTCGTCGCGCCAAGCGTTGCGCCCGTATCCGAACGATTCGCCACCGCGTATATTTTTACGTCTTTGCCCGCTTGCTGCGGCGTTTCTATCAGTTCCGCGTATTTATCGGCGGAAAGATACGCCTGAAAGCGCACGCCCGCTTTGCCGTCTATCCGCACGGACGCGCCGGCTTCCATATAAAAGCCGTTTGCCTTTTGCGTTTCGCCTACGGTTTCCGCCGCGTTTGCTCTTACGCCCGCGCCTGCGAACCCTGCCGCCAATGCTGCAAACGCAAGCAGAGAAATACAACTTAAAAGTTTCTTTTTATTTTTCATCGTTTTTTCTCCCTCACGATTCCTCTCCCACCGTTCTTGACGGATCGTCAATCCACTCGGTTTTAAAGCCGATCATTGTTTCGCCGGACGTGGTAACCACGTCCGCTGCAATGCTCACGCATTGCAGCGCAG
>ERZ1673744.1538-NODE-1538-length-20146-cov-6.448758_pt1 | contig 20146 bp, 20 predicted proteins | sample MGYA00580207_ERZ1673744 | MGnify/ENA primary metagenome ERZ1673744 (study PRJEB41218, sample SAMN15661751) | gut metagenome | host: Homo sapiens | place: Canada: London | collected 2015-08-20/2019-03-30 | study: EMG produced TPA metagenomics assembly of... | reverse complement strand
CCGAGGTCCTGAGCGTCGAGAAGGCCGCTGAGAAGCTGGTCGATCTGATCGGTGCCGATGTCATCGTCTCTGTTGGCCGCGGCATCAGCAAGGATGTCAACAAGGGCATCGAGCTGGCTGAGCAGCTGGCTGCTGCACTGGGCGGCGGCGTTGTGGGTGCTTCCCGTGCCGTTACCGATGCAGGCTGGATGACCGCTGACCATCAGGTCGGTCAGACCGGTAAGACGGTCCACCCCAAGATTTATGTTGCTCTGGGCATTTCCGGTGCCATCCAGCACACCGCTGGTATGCAGGATTCCGAGTGCATCATCGCCGTCAACAAGAACGAGAGCGCACCTATCTTCGGTGTTGCTGACTACGGCATCGTGGGCGATCTGTTCAAGGTCGTTCCCGAGCTGATCAAGCAGATCGAGGCTGCCAAGGCTGCTGAATAAGCATCTGATTTTCCCCGAACCCTGATTGTGATAAGGCCGCCGCGCAGTGGAAACGCTGTGCGGCGGCTTTTTGCGTCTCCGGAAAAGCGCTCCGTTCTATCCCACCTGTTCCCGGAATAAAATGACACCAAGAGCGGACAGGAAAGGAGCGCGTACCATGGAGTTGAAGATCTTTCGGGATGCCCTGCCGGCGGCGGGGACAAACTGTACCCTTAAGGCAGAGCTGCCGCTGGAAACAGAGATCCTGATCTCTGATTATCTGCCACCGGTGTTTAAGCTGGTCAAGTGCTTTGTCAGGCCGGTGGTGCTGCAAAAGCGGCTGCAGCCCGGCAAGCTGCAATTGGAGGGATATCTGCGCTGTGTGGTCTATTATCAGGGGGAGGATGGGGCGGGTCTGTGCCAGACCGAGCAGAAGCTCCCCTTTACCAAGCTGCTGGACCTGCCGGAGTTCGTCTTCACGGCATGGGCCGTGCAGGTGGAAGGCCAGACCGAATATCTGAACTGTCGCACCGTCAACCCGCGCCGCATCGAGGTGCGGGGGGCGTATGGGCTGGTGGTATCGGTGCATACGCAGGTCAAAACGGATGTCATCACGGCTCTGTCGGATGGCGGTGTGGAGCAGAAATTGCTCACCCTTTCCGGGGTGCGGCGTGCCGCTGTGCTGGAAAAGCTGGTCACGGTCGAAGGCGAGATCCGCTTTCCCACGCCGCCCGCCGCCGTTTTGGACCTCAGCGGCAATGCCTCTGTCGGAGACCTCAAGCTCCTGAACGGGAAAGCCGTTGCCAAGGGCGTGCTGGTCGTTTCCTGCGCCTGGCGTGCCGAGGGCGACCCGGTACTGCAGAGCCAGAGCGTGAACCTGAACTTCAATCAGGTGCTGGATGTGGACGGCCTGAGCGAGGACTGCCGCTGCCTCTGCGTGGCCGAGCCGGTGGGCTTTACGCTCACGGAGGGAGAAGGGGAGGAACCCAGCCGCCTGACCGCTACCCTGATGCTGCGCCTGCGGGCATGGAGGCCCTATCAGCTGCAGTGCGTGGCGGATGCCTTCTCCACGAAATTTGAGACAGAACAGACCCCGCAGACGGTACAGACGGAATCGCTGGCCTGCACCCTGGATGAGACCGTGACCCTGACCGGCTCCGGCCCTCTGCCGGACGCTGGGGCTAAAATTCTGGCCTGCTTTGCCTCCTTTGGCCCGGCCTTGCTGGCATACAGGGAAAATAACTGGGAGCTAACCAGCCGGGTAACTGTGACTGCCTTTGGGGAGAACAGCCTTTCGGAGCTGGAAAGCTATGAAAAGGTGTTGGAGCTTGCCCTGCCGCTGGAGCGGGAGCTGCCCTCGGATGCGGAGCTGATCCCGGAGTGCTGGCTCCGTGCCGAGGACCTGCGCTGTGTCTGCGCAAACGGCACACTGGAGGTCAGCCTTTCCGTCAAGGCAGAAGGAGCCATCCTACAGCGGAGCGGAAACACCTGTGTGGGCTCCATCGCGCTGGGAGAGCCGTTGATCCCGGCAGACCCGGAGATCAGCCTGCGCATCTATTATGCACAGGCGGGGGAGGAGCTGTTTGCCATCGCCAGGCGGTTCCATGTCTCCCCGGCCCAGATGCTTGCCGCCAACGACCTTGCAGAGGGCACCACGGCCATTGATGCGCCTCGGAGGCTTCTGGTGCCGGGAGCAGGGGGCTGATCCATCCGATTTTGTACTTCATAGAAGGACAATTCAAAGCTAAAGTATGACTTATGAACTAAAAATGAACAAAAAACATCCCGGACCTCTCCCAATTTGAGAAAGGCTCTGCTATAATAATTTTTGTCGTGTAAAAAAGCCTTTTAGATAAAGGAGAAGTTATGATCAAAAATATCGAGTTGGAGAAGGGCGCATACCAGTTTGATGCCAAGATGCCCCTTCGCCAGGCCATCCCGCTGGGCCTGCAGCATGTATTTGCCATGTTCGTGGGCAACCTGACCCCGCTTCTTATCATCACCAGTGCCTGCGGCCTTGCAGGCGGTGAGTTTGCTGACCTGCAGGTCAGCCTGCTGCAGAACGCCATGTTCGTGGCCGGTGTGGTCACGCTGGTGCAGCTGTTCTCCATCGGCCCTGTGGGCGGTCAGGTCCCCATCATCATGGGCACCAGCTCCGGCTTCCTGGGCGTGTTCAACAGTGTGGCTGCTTCCATGGGCGGCGGCGTGCTGGCCTACGGTGCCATCATGGGCGCTTCCATTCTGGGCGGCCTGTTCGAGACTGTGCTGGGCTTCTTCCTCAAGCCCCTGCGCAAGTTCTTCCCCTCGGTGGTCACCGGCACGGTGGTGCTGTCCATCGGTCTGTCCCTGATCTCCGTGGGTGTCAACTCCTTTGGCGGCGGCAACGCAGCCAAGGACTTCGGTTCCGCGGAAAACCTGTTGCTGGCCGTGTTCGTGCTGGTGGTGATCCTGTTCTTCAAGCATTGGACCACGGGCTTCCTGAGTTCTTCCTCCATCCTCATCGGCATTGTGGCGGGATATCTGGCAGCCTTTATCATGGGCTTTGTCCTGCCTACCACCGGTGTCACTGCCGAGGGTGTGGAGTTCACCAAGGCATGGGTGCTGAACTGGAGCAAGGTGGCACAGGCCGACTGGTTTGCCATCCCCAAGCTGGTTCCCGTCAAGATCGTTTTTGATATGCGCGCCATCCTGCCCGTGCTGATCATGTTCATCGTCACCGCTGTGGAGACCGTGGGCGATATCTCCGGCGTGATGGAGGGCGGCATGAGCCGTGAGGCTACCGATAAGGAGCTGTCCGGCGGTGTTATCTGCGACGGCCTGGGCTCTTCCTTTGCCGCCTGCTTCGGCGTTCTGCCCAACACCTCCTTCAGCCAGAATGTGGGTCTGGTTTCCATGACCAAGGTCGTCAACCGCGGTGCACTGGCTACCGGTGCCATCTTCCTGATCCTCTGCGGCCTGATCCCCAAGCTGGGCGCACTGGTCTCCATCATGCCGCAGGCCGTTCTGGGCGGTGCTGCCGTTATGATGTTCTCTTCCATCGTGGTGTCCGGCATCCAGCTCATTACCAAGGAAAAGATGACCCCGCGCACCCTGACCATCGTTTCCGTTGCACTGGGTGTGGGTTACGGCATGGGTGCAAATTCCAGTATCCTGGCACACACCCCCCAGTTCTTCCAGTTGATCTGCGGCGAGAGCGGCATCGTGCCCGCAGCTTTTGTGGCCATTGTGCTGAACGTGTTGCTGCCCAAGGACGATAAGGCCGAATAAACCTCTCAGTCACCTTCGGTGACAGCTCCCCTGACAGGGGAGCCAAGAAGTGCCCTTGCCTCTCCTGTCAGGTGACGCACCATTGCGCTGCAATGGCGGAGAGCTCCTCCAGAGCTTCCGGCGTATCTGCATCCAGCAGTTCTTCCCGCCGCTGGGCGTAAACGATCTGTACCTGCTCAGGGTGAGCCTTGAGCACAACACTGCCGCCCTTGCCCTCGGGCAGGGTGCGCAGAGCGGGAAAATATCCGCATCCAAACAGAACGGGACTTCCGACAACGGTGTCCGGGCCATGTGCGGCCCGGGCTCCCAGCCGGAAGATTGCCCGCTCTGTTTCTTTTTGTGTCTGGGCAAAAGCAGTGATCAGCGCTTCCAGCGTCTCCCGCTGCAGCAGGGGCTGATCTCCGGGCAGGAAGATGCAGCCTGCAAGGTTGGGGCATTGCTCCAGCAGCGCCTCCAGCCCCAGCCGGACGGTGTCGTTCCGGCCCGGCAGGCTGTGGAGCAGGCAGGGAACGGCCTGTGCGTCACACAGGGCCTTTACCTCGGCAGAGCGGGTCACGACCACCCGGGCGGCAAGGGCAGGGGTGGCGGTGACCTCCAGCGCCCGGCAGAGCAGGGGGCGGCCCCAGAAATCGGCCAGCAGCTTGTTGAAGCCAAACCGCCGGGCCAGCCCCGATGCCATAATGACGCACCCCACCGGAGGACGGGCGTTTTTTCTGCACAACTCTGCCATAAAATCATTCCTCCTGAACCTGCCGGATCTGCGGCAGTCTTTCCAGTGGCATTATAAGGGATTTTGTGATAAAATAAAAGTAGCAATCGAAAAAAGAGAGGTACTGCGTATGATGACGATCCGGGAATACAAACGGGCCGAAAGCCTCGAGGAAGCCTGGCAGCTCAACCAGAAGCGAAACAATCGGGTCATCGGCGGCATGATCTGGCTCAAGATGGAGAACATCAATGTCGGCACCGCCATCGACCTGTCGGGCCTTGGGCTGGACAAAATTGAGGAAACGGCCGAGAGCTTTTCCATCGGGGCCATGGTGCCCCTGCGGCAGATCGAGCTCCACGAGGGGCTCAATGCCTACACGGACGGCGCTGTGCGGGAATCTGTGCGCCACATTGTGGGTGTGCAGCTGCGCAACCTTGCCACCGTGGGCGGCAGCATTTACAGCCGTTTTGGCTTTTCCGATGTTCTGACCATGTTCCTGGCCCTGAACGCTTCGGTGGAGCTCTACAAGGGCGGCATCGTGCCGCTTTCGGAGTATGCTCAGCGCCCGTACGACAGGGATATCCTGGTGCGGGTCATCGTGCCGAAGGAGCAGGCAGCATTCTGCTATCAGTCGGTGCGCAACAGCCAGACGGATTTCCCGGTGCTGACCTGTGCCGCCGCGAAAACGGCCGGGGGCTTCCGGGTCGCCATTGGTGCCCGGCCCGGCAAGGCAGTGCTGTATACCCTGCAGCCCAATGCCGCCGAAACGCCGGAGCTGACCGCCGCCCGCTTTGCCGCTGAGGTGCGGGCAAACATCCGGACGGAGAGCAACATGCGCGGCAGTGCGGAATACCGCAATCATCTGGCCGGGGTGCTGGTCAAGCGCGCTGTGCTGAAATTGGAAGGGAACAGGTGAGACAAGATGCAGGTGAATATTATTCTGAACGGAACCAAAGTCACGGCAGAGGCCGCACCGGACACCCTGCTCATCGATTTTGTCCGCGCACACGGCTGTTACAGTGTCAAGCGCGGCTGCGAGACCTCTAACTGCGGCCTGTGCACCGTCTTTCTGGACGATGTGCCGGTGCTGTCCTGCTCTGTGCTGGCAGCCCGTGCCGACGGCCACCGGGTGACCACGCTGGAGGGCCTGCAGGAGGAGGCTGCTGAGTTCGGCGCTTTTATCGCCGATCAGGGTGCGGAGCAGTGCGGCTTCTGCAACCCGGGCTTTATTATGAACGCCCTCGCCCTCTTCCGGGAAAAGGAATACCCCACTGAGGAGGAGATCAAGGAATATCTTGCGGGCAACCTCTGCCGCTGCTCCGGCTACGAGGGCCAGCTGCGGGGCATCCAGAATTTCCTCGCCTGGAAAAAAGCAAAACAGGAGGGTGCCGAATGAAAAACGTCAACAAAGCATTCCGCAAAAAGGATGCCATGCAGCTTGTGACCGGCAAGCCCGTTTACATGGATGATCTGGCCCCGGCAGACTGCCTGATCGTCAAGCTGTACCGCTCGCCCCATGCCAACGCCATGGTAGAGCGCATCGACACGTCCGTGGCCAAAAAGGTGCCCGGCATCGAGGCCATCTTCACCTGGGAGGATGTGGATCAGAACGCCCGCCGCTACACGCAGGCCGGCCAGACCTACCCCGAAGCCAGCCCCTACGACCGCCTGGTCATTGACCGCCACGTCCGCTTTGTGGGGGACGTGGTGGCCATTGTGGTGGGCAAGGATGAGAAGTGTGTCGAGAAGGCCATGAAGCTCATCAAGGTGGAGTATCAGGTGCTGGAGCCGGTGCTGGATTTCCACACTGCGAAGGACAACCCCATCCTTGTCCACCCGGAGGACAACTGGGAGAGCCTGAGCCCCGTGGGTGCCGACAACAAGCGCAATCTCTGTGCCCACGATGCGTGCGGCGACGGCGACATCGATGCCGTGCTGGCAAAGTGCGATGTTGTCATCGACCGTGTCTACCACACCAAGGCCTGCCAGCAGGCCATGATGGAGACCTTCCGCACCTGCTGCTGGATGGATCTGTACGGACGGCTGAACATCCTCAGCTCGACCCAGATCGTGTTCCATACCCGCCGCAATGTGGCAAACGCCCTGCACATCCCCAAATCCATGATCCGCGTCATCAAACCCCGCATCGGCGGCGGCTTTGGTGCCAAGCAGACGGCGGTCTCGGCCATCTATCCGGCCTTTGTTACCTGGAAGACCAAGAAGCCCTGTAAGCTGATCTTCACCCGCGAAGAGAGCCAGACCGCATCTTCGCCCCGCCATGAGATGGAGATGCACGTCCGTCTGGGTGCCACCAAGGACGGCATCGTGAAGGGCATCGACCTCTATACCCTGTCCAACACCGGTGCTTATGGTGAGCACGGCCCCACAACGGTGGGCCTTTCCGGCCACAAGTCCATCCCGCTGTACGGCAAGGCCGAAGCCTTCCGCTTTGTCAGCGACGTGGTCTACACCAACCACATGTCTGCCGGTGCGTACCGCGGCTATGGTGCGACCCAGGGCCTGTTTGCGGTGGAATCTGCCGTCAACGAGCTGGCTGCCAGACTTCACATGGACCCCTTCAAGATCCGTGAAATGAACATCGTCAAAGAGGGCGATGTGATGCCTGCCTATTACGGCGCTGTGAATACCAGCTGCGCGCTGGACCGCTGCCTGAAAAAAGTCCGCGAGATGATCGACTGGGACAACAAGTACCCTGTGCGCGACCTTGGCAATGGCAAGGTGCGTGCCGTGGGCATGGGCATGGCCATGCAGGGCTCCGGCATTTCCGGCATGGACGTGGGCAGTGCCACCCTCAAGGTAAACGATGACGGTTTCTACTCCCTCATCATCGGCGCTGCCGATATGGGCACCGGCTGTGACACCACGCTGGCTCAGATCGCCGCCGAGGTGCTGGACTGTGACCTGGACAATATCACCGTCTTTGGCGCGGATACCGATACCTCGCCCTATGACTCCGGCTCCTACGCTTCCTCTACCACCTATGTCACCGGCAAGGCAGTGGAGAAGTGCGCCCTCCGGCTGCGCGGCCAGATCTGCAAGCTGGGCGCGGAGCTGCTCCAGACGACCGAAGATGCTGTGGATTTTGACGGCAAGTTCGTCTCCCTGAACGCAGACCCGGAGAAGAGGGTCTCTCTCTCTGAGGTGGCCTTCGCCTCCCAGTTCGGCCACATGGTGCCGCTGGAGATCACCGAGACCCACACCTCGCCCCTTTCGCCCCCGCCCTACATGGTCGGCGCAGCTGAAATTGAGCTGGATAAGGAGACCGGAGAGGTCAAGGTGGTGGATTATGCCGCCTGCGTGGACTGCGGCACCCCCATCAACCCCAACCTGACCCGTGTGCAGGCTGAGGGCGGCATCCTGCAGGGCATCGGCATGGCCCTGACCGAGAACATCACCTACGATGCCAAGGGCTGGCCGATGGAAAATTCCTTTATGCAGTATAAGATCCCCGCCCGTGTGGACATCGGCCACATCCGGGTGGAGTTTGAGAGCAGCTACGAGCCCAACGGCCCGTTTGGTGCAAAATCCATCGGTGAGGTGGTCATCAACACCCCGCTGCCCGCCATCGCGGATGCCATCTACAATGCCATCGGTACTCGCTTCTACGAGCTGCCCATCACCCCGGAGCAGGTCGCCATGGCGGTGGAAGAAAACCGCTGATGCTTCCGGAAACACAATTTCCGTTTCTGGCTGAAAAGGGCCATGTGGTCTCGCTGGTGGGCGGCGGCGGAAAAACCACCCTGCTCTATGCCTTTGCCCGGCATTGTGCCGCCAAAGGCTGGCGGGTGCTGGTGAGCACCACCACCCACATCCGGCAGCCCGGGGCACATTATGCCGCAGATGAGGCTGCCCTTGCGGCCCTCTGGGCGGCAGGGCAATATGCCGTGGCCGGTGTCCCGGCAGAGCAGGGCAAGCTGACCGCCCTGCCGCTGGAGCAGTTGACCTGCTGGATGGCACAGGCGGATATTGTCCTTCTGGAAGCGGACGGTGCAAAACGGATGCCCTGCAAGGTCCCGGCGGCCCATGAACCGGTGCTGCTGCCGGAAAGCGATATCGTGCTGGCCGTGGCCGGGTTGTCCGCGCTGGGCAGACCTCTGCGGGAGGTCTGCTTCCGGCTGGAGCAGGCCTGCGCCCTGCTGGGCGCTGCCCCCGAAACGCTTCTGACCCCGGAACTGCTGGCAAGGCTGCTGGCTAGTGAGCAGGGGGGACGAAAACTGGTGGAGGACCGCCGTTTTTCTGTGGTGCTCAATCAGGCGGATGCCCCCGCCCGCATTGCCGCAGGCGAACAGACCCTCGCGCTCCTGCGCGAAAAATATGAGGTGCAGGGCGTGTTGACTTATTTTGATGAAAGGGAGCGTGCATGAAATGGCAGAACAAGGCCCCATTGTCTTCTGCACCGGCGGCGGATGCACCGCCAAGCTGGGTGCCGGGGTACTGAGCCGCATTCTGGAAAAGCTGCCCCGGGGCGAAAAAGACCCCGACCTTCTGGTTGGCTACGACAGCCGGGACGATGCTGCCGTCTACCGCATCACCGAGGACATTGCTCTGGTGCAGACGGCGGATTTCTTCCCGCCGATGGTCGATGACCCCTATACCTTCGGACAGATTGCCGCGGCCAATGCCCTGAGCGATGTCTACGCCATGGGCGGTGAGGTCAAAACGGCACTGAATCTCGTCTGCTTCCCCGAGAGCATGGATCTGAACGTGTTGGGGGAGATCCTGCGCGGCGGTGCCGAAAAGGTGGCCGAAGCCGGGGGCACGCTGGAGGGTGGGCACTCCATTGCCGATACCGGCGTGAAGTACGGCCTGTCGGTGACCGGTCTGGTAGACCCGCACCGCCTGACGGCCAACGATACCGGCCGCCCGGGCGACAAGCTTCTTCTGACCAAGGCGCTTGGCGTGGGGCTGATCTGTACCGCCAACCGGGTGGGCGAAGCCGCTCCGGAGCAGATGGAAGCAGCCGTCCGTTCCATGACCACCCTAAACAAAACGGCGGCAGAGATCGCACGCAGGTACGAGGTGCACGCCGCCACGGATGTGACCGGGTTCAGCTTCCTGGGCCATCTGCACGAGATGATGGGGGAGAAGCTCTCCTGCGTCATCGATGCCCATGCGGTGCCGGTACTGCCCGGTGCGTGGGAGGCCGCGGATGCCTGCCTGTACACCGCCGCCGGTCAGCGCAACCGCAACCACACCGGGCCCTTTGTTCGGTTTGAGAAAGTGCCCTTCCCGATGGAAGAGATCCTGTTTGATCCCCAGACCTCCGGCGGCCTGCTGTTTGCCGTGGCCCCGCAGGATGCCGCTGCCCTGGAAGCAGAGCTGCAGGCGGCGGGTCTGCCCGCAAAAATCGTGGGCACCATTGGGGAAAAGCAGACACCGGAGATCACAGTAACATACGAATGATGGAGGAACAACCGATGATCAAGATCGATGCCCGTGGAGATGCCTGTCCGCTGCCCGTGGTCAAGGCCAAAAAGGCCATTGCAGAGCTGCACGGCCCCGGCGAGGTGGAAGTGCTGGTGGACAATGAGATCGCTGTCCAGAACCTGACCAAGATGGCCCAGCAGAAGGGCTATCTGTCCAGCTCCGAAAAACTGGCCGAGCAGGAATACCGTGTCCGCTTTACCATCAAGGACACGCCCGCTGCGGAGACCGCTGTGCCGGGCGAAGAGAAACAGCAGGCAGAAGCGGAAACCTGCATCCCGGATGCCCGCACCGATACAGTGGTGGTCATCGCGTCCGACAAGATGGGGGAGGGGGCCGAGGAGCTGGGCAAGACCCTGCTCAAGGCTTTCGTGTTCTCCCTGACCCAGCAGGACAAGCTGCCCAAGACGATCCTCTTCTATAACGGCGGTGCATCCCTGACCTGTGAGGGTTCGCCCATGCTGGAAGACCTGAAGGCACTGGAGGCTGAGGGTGTGGAAATCCTGACCTGCGGCACCTGCCTGAACTACTACGGCATAACGGAGAAGCTGGCCGTGGGCGGCGTGACCAATATGTATGTCATCGCTGAAAAGATGCTGAACGCCGGGAACGTGGTCAAGCCGTGATCTACCTTGACAACGCCGCAACCACTCTGCACAAGCCCCCGGAGGTGGGGCAGGCGATGCTGGATGCTTTGCAGACAGCGGGCAACCCGGGCCGTGGAGCCCATGCGCCCACCCTGCACGCCTCCCGCATCGTCTACGAGACCCGGGAAGCGCTGGCCCAGCTCTTCCACGCCGAAGGCCCGGCCTGCATCGCCTTTGCATCCAATGCGACACAGGCGCTGAACACGGCCATCAACGGGCTCTTTGGCCCGGGGGATCATGTCATCACCACGGTCTGTGAGCACAATTCCGTCCTGCGGCCCCTCTACCGCCTCCAAAGGCAGGGGGTTGAGGTGAGCTTTGTGGATGTGGACGCAGACGGTGTGCTCTGCTATGCGCAGTTTGAGCAGCTGCTCCGTCCCAACACCAGGGGAGTGGTTGTGACCGGTGCTTCCAATGTCACCGGAAACCGCACGGACCTGACGTTCGTGTCCGCTTTTGCAAAAAACCACGGCCTGTTGTTTCTCGTGGATGCCGCCCAGACAGCGGGTGCCATGCCGGTGGATGTGCAGGCACTGGGGATCGATGTACTTTGCTTTACCGGGCACAAGGCGCTGCTGGGCCCGCAGGGCACCGGCGGGCTGTATGTCCGGCCCGGGCTGCCGGTTGCCCCCCTTGTGGTGGGCGGCAGCGGAGTCCACAGCTTTGATGAACGCCACCCTACCGAAATGCCCACTGCTCTGGAAGCCGGAACGTTGAATGTGCCGGGAATCGCCGGGCTGGGGGCCGGGGTGCGCTGGCTCCTGACGCAGGGTGTGGAAGCGCTGGAAACAAAAGAAAATGCGCTTGCACGCCTGTTTTATGAAACTGTCCGGGAAATTCCCGGTGTGCGGCTTTATGGTGACTTCACTGCGCCGCGTGCGCCCATCGTCTCACTGAACCTGGCGGGCGAGGATTCCGCCCGGGTGGCGGATGCGCTCTGGGAAGAGTACGGCATCTGTGTGCGGGCCGGTGCGCACTGTGCTCCGCTGATGCACAGGGCGCTGGGCACCGTGGAGCAGGGTGTAGTGCGGTTCAGCTTCTCCCACACCAACACCCGGGAGGAGACGCTTGCCGCTGCCTGTGCGGTGCGCAGCCTTGCGGAGGAATAAATAATGCGTGCAAAGAGACCCTATATCGTGTTATCCTTCCGCACCACAGTGGAGGCGATGGCATGGGAAAAACACTGCGAAGCGGAACACATTCCCGGGCGGCTCATTCCGCTGCCCCGGGAACTCTCTGCCGGGTGCGGCCTTGCGTGGCGGATGCCGCCCGAGGACTGGCCGCTGTGGCAGAGCCGCATCGACCCCGCTGCCTATGATGCCGCAGCGGAGGTAGAACAATAACAAATAAAGGAGAATTGGATGGGAAACCGTTCTTTTTTCAATGCACTCCATGACCGGGAGGGGGATTTTCTGCTGGCCACGGTGCTGGAAGGCCCGGCGCAGGGGGAACGTGTCCTGCTGCGGAACACAGCACCGGTCTGGCCGGAGGAACTGCCTGCGTTCTGGGGGGAGCATCTGCCTGCCTTGGCTGCTGTGACCTCCAGTGGAATTCTGAAATCAGCCGGACAGCGCATCTTTGTGGAGCGCTTTGGCGCAGCCCCGCAGCTTGTGGTCTGCGGCGGCGGCCATGTGGGCGCGTCGGTGGTGCGGCTGGCAAAGCTGCTGGGCCTGCCGGTCACAGCGCTGGAGGACCGCCCCGAGTTTGCGGAGGAGCTGCGTCAGGCCGGGGCCGATGCTGTGCTCTGCCTGCCCTTTGCAGAGGGTCTTGCGCAGATCCCCGGCGGGCAGGAGACATACTTTGTGGTCGTGACCCGTGCCCACAGCTGTGATATTGCCTGCCTGCGTTCTATTCTGCAAAAGCCCGCCGCTTATGTGGGCATGATGGGCAGCCGGAAGCGCGCGGCTCTGGTGCACACACAACTGGCCGAGCTGGGGCTGCCGCAAGAGCGCATTGATGCCCTGCACGCGCCCATTGGGCTTTCCATTGGCGCAAAAACTGCACAGGAGATCGCACTTTCTATTCTTGCGGAGATCGTCTCCGTTAAAAACAGCCGCCAGCAGACCGAGGGCTTTTTCCCGGCGCTGCTGGCCGCGCTGGAACAGCAGACCGCTCCGGCGGTGCTGGCGATCATCGTAGGCCGCCATGGCTCTACACCACGGGAGGAAGGCTCCAAGATGTTGGTCCTGCCCGATGGCTCTGCCGTGGGCAGCGTGGGCGGCGGCATCATGGAGTACCGCACCCAGCAGCTGGCGCGGGAATTGCTGGAGCCGGAGGCTGCCCCGTGCAGGCTGGCCGCCTTTACCACAGAGGGGGCCAGCGATGCCGCGGCCATTGCGGCCTGCGGCGGCTCCATGGAAGTCTTTTTGCAGCGTCTGGAACCGGAGGGATGAGCCATGAAGCGTGATGACTTGATCGTTGTCCGGGGCGGGGGAGATCTTGCCACTGGTGTTGTGCATCGGCTCTGGTCGGCGGGGCTGCGGGTGCTGGTGCTGGAAACAGCCCATCCCGCCGCCATCCGTCGGCAGGTGTCTCTCTGTGAGGCTGTCTACGAAGGCGAGACCGCTGTGGAAGGAATGCGGGGCATCCGGGTGGAGACGCTGGCGGATGCCGATGCCGTCTGGGCACAGAACGCAGTGCCGATTCTGATAGACCCAACGGGTGCTTGCCTGCCGCAGGCAAGGCCTGCTGTTCTGGTGGATGCCATCATCGCAAAGAAAAATCTGGGCACCACCCGGGAGATGGCTCCGCTGACCATTGCCCTTGGCCCCGGCTTTGCGGCGGGGCAGGATGTGGACGTGGTGGTGGAGACCAAGCGCGGCCACAAGCTGGGCCGCATCATCCGGGAAGGGGCTGCCGCACCAAACTCCGGCGTGCCGGGCATCATCGGCGGCTATGGTGCCGAGCGTGTACTTCATGCACAGGCCGCGGGTATCTTCCGCAACCTGCATTCTATCGCTGATTTTGTGGAGGCTGGCGAGGCTGTGGCTGAGATCGAAACACCAGACGGCCAGCGTCTGCCGGTGGTCACACAGATCTCCGGCATCCTGCGGGGGCTGCTGCGGGATGGTTACCCGGTGACCAAAGGATTCAAGGTAGCCGATGTGGACCCCCGTCGTGCGGAGCTGGAAAACTGCTTCCTCATCTCGGATAAGGCCCGCTGCATTGCGGGCAGTGTGCTGGAACTGATCACAGCAGCGTGCTGGAACTAAAAGAAACGGGACTGTTTTTGCAACAGCCCCGTTTCTTTGTTACTCTGTCAGTTTGGTGATGAGCATCTGATAGATCTCGTTGCCCTTGAGGATGAACTGCTTCTTGACCAGATCGGCACTCAGCCGGTCAGGCGTGCCGATGTCCAGACAAAACAGCTCCTGATCCAGTGCCTTGATGGTGCAGCGGATGGAGCAGTGGCCGTCCGGCTTTTCGGTGATACGGGCGCTGTACTCGGCCTCTTTGCGGGCCCAGGTCTGGCTGCGCAGAACCGCCGCCACCGCACGCTCCCGCACACTGCGGGGCAGGTCATAGGCAAGCTCCTGCGCGACCTTGCGTCCTTTTTCGGTGATGGAATAGCGGTCTTCCTTCAGCGTGACCAGCTGCTGGCGGGTGATATCATCCAGACAGGAGCCGATCTCAAAATAGTTGACCAGCTGCTCTTCCATCAGCGCGTTCTCGATCTCCGTCCGGGTGATCGGCCCGGCATTCTTTACCAGATAACACAACAGCAACCGGATCTCCGTGCTGTCGGTCAGCCCGCCGGGACGAACACCGGCGGTAAAAGCATCGTTGGCGGCCATCGTTCTGCACATCCCCCTGTTATTTCAAATTGCTGCCCGGCACTGCCTCGGGGCAGGCCGTAAAGAATCACTTTCTTATAGTATAAAGGGTTTCAGACCGGATTGCAAGCCGCAACCGCAAAATCTGTCTCAATGCGCTTGCGGCTTTCAGGGGTGGAATACAGCCAGTGGTCGATATGCCCCTCGGTGATGAAATAGCGCAGGTCGAACCGGTGGTTCTGGCCCAGGCTGTGGTTGACGATGACCAGCTTGATCTTCATTTTATCGGGCAGGATGTTTTTGATGTAGACGCTCACCGCCTGCCCGGGGTGCAGGTCGGGGCAGGTCTCGGCAAGGCCGGCCAGATTGGGGGCAATCTCCACAAAGGTGCCGTATTCCTCCACGCTCCGCACAATGCCCACCACGGTCTCGCCCACGGTGAACCCGGCGGCGTTCTCCTCCCAGGTGCCCAGCAGCTCACGGATGGTCAGCACGAACCGCCCCTGCACATCCCGGCTTTTGATGGCGCACAGGATCTGCTGGCCCACACTCACCCGGTCGGCAGGGGAGGAGATACGGCTGACCGACATGCAGTCGATGGGCAGCAGGGCGCTGATGCCGCACCCAACGTCACAAAAGGCACCAAACGGCTCGATGTGGGTCACAGTGCAGGGCAGGATGTCCCCGGGCTGTAAGGTGTCCAGATACTCTGCCTTGCACATCCGCTGTGCCTCAGCCCGGGAAAGCAGGTAGCAGGGCTGGTCGTTTTCCCCGGTCTCCATCCCTTCGATCACAAAGCAGGTGGGGCGGCCCACCCGCGTCAGCACGGCAATGTCCCGCACGGTGCCGTTTTCGGCTCCGTCGGCGCACTGCACAAAGGGCATCACGGCCCGGACGCCGCCCAGGTCGAACCGCAGCTGCCGCTGGGTGTCAAAGGCCAGGGCGGTGGCCTGCAAAATCTCGTGGCTGGCCATGGCGGCCCGCAGCTCTGCAGCGGACAGCCGGGCGGCGGAACGGTAATTGCCTTCGGTACGGTATGCTTGCATCATCTTTCATTCCTCTTTCTCTGTTGATTTTTGGGTTCTGCGCTGCGCGGGGCAAAGCACGCTCCCATTTTCAACGATATGCATCCGGTGCGGCAGATATTTGCATTTTGCAGGCGTTTGCATTATACTATATCTGTATGTGCGGCAGGGCCTGTGGTCCGGGTGCCGCACAGTTGCCGCCGACCATTCTGAGGGGCGGCAGAAGGGAGCGACCAACGCTATGGATATCGCTGTGGGAGATACCATCCTCACCCGCAAGAAGCACCCCTGCGGGGCTTCCAGCTTTGAAGTGCTACGTGTCGGCATGGATTTCAAGATCCGCTGCACGGGCTGCGGGCGCGAGGTGATGCTGCCGCGTGCAAAAATTGAAAAGAACATCAAAAAGGTGGTCAAACCTGCACAGCAGGCGGAGTGACCGCCCTTGTGCCCATTTCCATCTGAGAACGTTTGTAAGGAGAACTGCCTGTTATGCCCGATCTTTCTGCCCAAATGGATGCCGTGTGCCACCGGTTTGAGGAGCTTTCCGTCCGCCTGAACCAGCCGGATGCCGCTGCCGACCCGGCACTGTTCCGCAAACTGATGCGGGACTACCACGAGACGCAGCCGGTGGTGCAGGCCTACCGCGACTGGCAGACCGCCCGGGACCATCTGGCGCAGGCCAAAGCCCTGCTCGAAGAACCCATCTCCGATCCGGACTTCAAGCAGATGATACAGCAGGAAATCAGCGAAAAAAGTCAGGATGTGGCAAAGCTGGAAAATAATCTCAAAATTCTGCTGCTGCCCAGGGACCCGCGGGACGAAAAGAACGTCATCATGGAGATCCGGGGCGGGGCAGGGGGAGAGGAAGCCGCCCTGTTTGCCCACAGTCTGCTGCGCATGTACACCATGTATGTGCAGAGCCGCGGCTGGACGCTGGAACTGCTCAACCTCAACGAGACCGAGCTGGGCGGCGTGAAGGAAGCCATCTTTTCGGTGGAAGGGGCCGGGGCCTACAACCGCCTCAAGTACGAGAGCGGGGTGCACCGGGTGCAGCGTGTGCCCGAGACCGAGACCCAGGGCCGCATCCACACCTCCACCGCCACGGTGGCCGTGATGCCCCAGGCAGAGGAAGTGGACTTTGCGCTGGACATGAAGGACCTGCGCATCGACACCTTCCGTTCCTCCGGTGCGGGCGGCCAGCACATCAACAAGACGTCCAGCGCCATCCGAGTGACGCACATCCCCACCGGCATGGTGGTGGAGTGCCAGAACGAGCGCAGCCAGTTCCAGAACAAGGATAAGGCGCTGGAGATCCTGCGCAGCCGCCTGCTGGCCCAGAAGCAGAAGGAACAGCAGGATGCCATCAATGCCAACCGCGCAGGGCAGGTGGGAACCGGTGATCGCAGCGAGAAGATCCGGACTTACAACTTCCCGCAGGATCGCTGCACCGACCACCGCATCGGCCTGACGGTCCACAATCTGGATAAGATCATGGACGGAAATCTGGACGAGATCATTGACGCACTGGCAACCCATGAACAGGCCGAAAAACTGCGTCAGCTCAACGCACAGGCTGAATGAAGCTGTGATGAAAAGAATAACGTGCTTGTGTTGATTTGATGATTGAAAAGTATTTTCACTTTACAGATAGAAAGAACGATGAATCGCATGAAAATGAAAACTGAAATTTTACCTGCTGAGGGCGAAGCAATCGCCAAAGCGGCTGATCTGCTGCGCAGAGGGGAGCTGGTGGCCCTGCCCACCGAGACGGTCTACGGCATTGCCGCAGATGCGCGGAACGGCGCGGCGGTCGCAAAGATCTTTGTGGCCAAAGGCCGCCCGCAGGACAACCCCCTGATCGTCCATGTCACCGGCCCGGAGATGCTGCCCGGCCTTGTCAGCGAGGTGCCCGAGCGTGCCCAGCTGCTGATGGCCGCGTTCTGCCCCGGCCCTTTGACCATCATCATGCCCCGCGGCCCGGAGGTGGCCGCGGAGTGCTGTGCCGGTCTGGACACGGTGGGCATCCGGATGCCCAGCCACCCGGTGGCACGGGCTGTCATTGCGCAGAGCGGCTGTGCCTTTGCGGCCCCCAGCGCGAACCTTTCCGGCAAGCCCAGCCCCACCAACGCACAGGATGTGTTCACCGATATGGATGGCCGTCTGCCCCTGATCCTGGATGGCGGCGAGTGCGATGTGGGTGTGGAGAGTACCGTGATCTCTGTGGTAGGCGAAAAGCCCACCCTGTTCCGCCCCGGCCATATCACGCTGGAAGATCTGGAGCGTGCTCTGGGGGAGGAGGTCGAGGTCTCCAAGGCCATCCTCGAGAAGCTGCCCGAGGGTGCTGTTGTCCGCAGCCCCGGCATGAAGTATAAGCATTACGCCCCTAAGGCAGATGTCACCCTGCTGGACGGCACCTTTGAGCAGTTCAAGGCCTATGTGGATGCCCATGCCGACCAGAACCCCAGCTGTCTCTGTTTTACCGGCGAGGCAGAAAAGCTCGGCTGGCCCTGCGTGGAGTATGGCAGGGAGGACGATGGTGCCGATCAGGCAAAGCATATCTTCCGCAGCCTGCGTGCCCTGGATGAGCAGGGGGACGGCGTGGTCTATGCCCGCTGCCCGAAAAAGGACGGCCTGTCCATGGCAGTGTACAACCGCCTGATCCGAGCGGCAGCGTTCCGGGTGATCCAGCTATGATCACGCTTGGGATCACCGGCCGCAGCGGCTGCGGCAAATCGACTGTGACGGCGGTGTTTGCCGCCCATGGTGTCCCGCTGGTGGATGCCGACCAGATCTCCCGCGAGATCCTTCTGCCCGGTTCTCCGCTGCTGCCGGTGCTGGCCCAGCGGTTCGGGGCAGATATCCTGTATGCCGACGGCAGCCTGAACCGCCGCCTGCTGGCAGACCGCGCCTTTGCTGCGCCGGAAGGAAAGGCTGCTCTGGATTCCCTCGTGCTTCCAGAGATCATCCGGCGGGTCTGCAGACTGAAGCAGGCCGCCCGGGAGGCCGGAGCACCGCTTTTTGTGATAGACGGAGCCGTGATCGTGGGCACCGATGCGGAAAAAGAGTGCGACCACCTCTGTGTGGTCACTGCGCCCTTTGCCACCAGTGTGGCCCGCATTGCGGCCCGGGACGGCATCGCCCCGGAAATGGCGGCACGGCGGCTCAACGCCCAGACCCCGGAAGAAGTCCTGCTTGCCAGGGCCGATCTTGTCCTGCGCAACGATGCTGACCTTGCTTCTCTGGAAGCGGCGGCAGCGGCGCTCTGTGAGCAGCTGCAGGCTGAGGGTGCACGGAAAGGGGGCGCGGACACTTCGCTTTGAAAAAGTTTTTGAAAACGCTGGTTCTGCTCTTTCTGCTCTGTATGGTCCTGCTGGCGCTGCCGCCGGTGCGCCGTCAGGTGGAACAGCGGCTCTACCCGCGGAAATACAACGACCTTGTGGAGCAGTACGCTGCCGAGTATGACCTTGACCCGCTGCTGGTCTATTCCTTCATCCGCACCGAGAGCGGCTTTGACCCGGGCGCAACTTCCAGTGTTGATGCGCGCGGCCTGATGCAGATGACGGAGGAGACCTTCCTCTGGCTCCGCAGTAAGCTGGGCCTGGAGGAGGAGGTTTCCTTTGGCGACCTGTACGACCCCGATGAGAGCATCCGCTTCGGGTGCTATTACCTTCACCTCTGTCTGGTGCGTTACAACGGCGATATCTCCACGGCCGCCGCAGCCTACCACAGCGGGTGGGGCACTGTGGATGCCCTGCTTCAGAAGGAGGAACATTCAGAGGACGGGTTGACCCTGTCGGGTTTCCCCTATAACCAGATGCACCACTATGTGGAAAAGATCACCGCCTGCTATGCCAAGTACACCGAGCTGTACGGAGCCTGAGCAGGCTGCAAACCCGCTTGAACCGGCTTGCGCCGGTTTGAAATATTTAGGAATACCGAAACAGAAAGGCAGGAGAAATTCTATGGCAGAAAAAACTCCGAACCAGCAGCTGGCTGAAAAGCTGCTCTATAAGCCTGCTTACGTCGCCGATAAGGACGCTGACGTGAAGCAGAAGGCCCACGACTTTGCCGAGGGCTACAAGAAGTTCCTGGATGCAGGCAAGACCGAGCGCGAGGTTGCCGCCGAGAGCGAGCAGATGCTCAAGGATGCAGGCTACCAGCAGTTCGACCCGAAAAAGACCTACAAGCCCGGCGACAAGATCTACTTTGTCCAGTACAACAAGGCTGTGGTGGCTTCCACCATCGGTACCAAGAGCTTTGAGGATGGCTTCCATCTGGTCATTGCCCACACCGACAGCCCCCGTCTGGACCTGCGCCCCACCCCGCTGTATGAGTCTGACCACCTGAGCTACTTCAAGACCCATTACTACGGTGGTGTCCGCAAGTATCAGTGGGGCACCATTCCGCTGTCCATCCACGGCGTGTTCACCCGTGAGGATGGCTCCACCGTCACCGTCCGTGTGGGCGAGGATGAGAACGATCCCGTCTTCTGCATCACCGACCTGCTGCCCCATCTGGGTGCCGAGCAGAACGCCCGTCCCCTGAAGGACGGCATCAAGGCTGAGGAGCTGAACCTCCTCATCGGCTCTGATGCTGTTGATGACGAGAACGTCAAGGAAGCTGTCAAGCTGAATACCATGATCCTGCTCAACGAGAAGTACGGCATCACCGAGAAGGAGTTCATGCGTGCTGAGATCGAGATCACCCCGGCTTACAAGAGCCGTGACGTTGGCTTCGACCGCTCCATGGTGGGCGGCTATGGCCACGATGACCGTGTGGACGCTTATCCTGCACTGATGGCCGAGATCGAGACCAAGAACCCCGCCTACACCACCGTCTGCGTCCTGACCGATAAGGAAGAGATCGG
>ERZ1673744.1511-NODE-1511-length-20385-cov-6.273487_pt1 | contig 20385 bp, 21 predicted proteins | sample MGYA00580207_ERZ1673744 | MGnify/ENA primary metagenome ERZ1673744 (study PRJEB41218, sample SAMN15661751) | gut metagenome | host: Homo sapiens | place: Canada: London | collected 2015-08-20/2019-03-30 | study: EMG produced TPA metagenomics assembly of... | reverse complement strand
CCGAGAGGAAGGTTCGTGTCGAATCTGCTCCTGATAATGGATATGACCCTGAAAGGCAAATACGAAGTCGGAGAGGACGGATTCGCAGAGATCGTCGAGAGATTCTGCGACGAGATGGACTCGAAAACCGATTGATGAAACCATGTATCATCGAACGCCGATAATTTTAAGAACGATAACAGAATGCGGATGATTCGATAGCCTCGTAGTGTAGTGGTCAATCATGCGGGACTCTGGATCCTGCGACCTCAGTTCGAATCTGGGCGAGGCTACCATTTCTTCTCCCTACTAAGTGTCTGCGTGTCATCGCAAAACCCTAAATACGGTTCCCAAAATCATACGGCATGGCCGTCAAGCAGTTCATGGGCTATGCGAAATGGTGGATTCTGTCCAAATGCGGGAGGAAGAACCCGCTTGTCATCACCATGGGCATAGGCTACGCCTGCAATCTCAGATGCAGACACTGCCACATAGACTCCATGCTGAAGGCCAATCCCGGAATCAAGGCCGCACAGACGTACGATGAGATCGTCACCGACCTGAGGGAGAGGTACGAGTCCGGTGCCAGGATAGCGTATTTCGAGGGCGGCGAGACCACCATCTGGAGAGACGGCGACAAGGACCTCGGCGACCTGATAGACGCTGCCAAGAGCATCGGATACTACAACGTGGGATACACCACGAACGGGACCACGGAAAGAATCTTCACGAACTCCGACGTCATCTCCGTCAGCCTCGACGGTCCGAAGGCCGTTCACGACTACGTCCGCGGCGATGGAGCCTACGACAAGCTCATGGACACCCTCTCCGGCCTCGAATTCTCCGGCAGGGTGTACGCGAACATGGTTCTGCAGAAGGGCAACCTCGAGCATGTTCGCGAGGTTGTGGAGATCGTCAAATCCAATCCCCGCCTCGCAGGCATCGTGTTCAACTTCATCACCCCGCCGCCGTACGAACTCCTCCCGACCCCCGAGGAGAAGAGGAAGGCCATCGACGAGATAGCCTCGCTCAAGAGGGAGGGCTTCCCGATCCTGAACTCCAAGAAGGGCCTGGAGCTCCTGGCCGATGAGGACTGGGGATCCAGATGCCCCAAGTACCTGTCGGCGTTCACCATGCCAGACGGCTCCAGGAAGAACGGATGCCCCTCGGAGGGGACCGAATCGTGCAGGCACTGCGGCTACGACGCCGTCCGCGAGTACTACCTCATCGACCGCGGCTCCCCAGCCACCATCCTGGAGATGTTCCCCGTCTTCGCCAGATCCAAGAGCTGACACTCACCAGAAGACGACGGGACCGACCGCCATCGTGCAGAGCGCGACGACCAGGAAGAGGACCTCCGTCAGCAGCGAGAACAGGAACGAGAACGGGATAATGGCGACATCCCAGTGCTCCCTGCGAGCATCGATCACCCTGACCATCTTGACGGTAATCAGAAGGGTCGCGAAGAGCAGGACGTTCAGCAGGTTGTAGTAGCACATCAGCGCCGCCAGCACGTACGCGATGACCACCGTCGCCTTGATCGCCCTCACGGTGCCTTCCGTCCCGAGCCTGATGGACATGTTGACCTCGTGCATCTCCAGATGGACGTCGTTGGCCGACATCGAGTCGATTAGGCGCATCAGACCCACGATGATTCCGATCATTATCGAGAACAGCAAGATCTCCACGGTGAACGTGCCGGTGGCCACGTAGAACGAGCAGAAGCACATCATGAAGAACGATATCGCCACGGAGACCTCGCCCAGGCCCCTCGCCCCCATGTTCACGGGAGGCGCGGTGTAGAAGAAGGCCAGGGCGGCACCTATGAGCCCCAGGACCACGACGGACCATCCACCGTAGGCGATAACCGGCAGTGCGACGATGACGATCAGGACCAGCAGGGCGGCCATGATCGCCTTCCCCTGCCTCTCGGTCACCAGACCGGTGTCGAACTGGTTGCCCTCCCAGTACACCCTCTTCACGGCATCGGAGGTCATCAGGTTGTCCCTTGTCCTGGACTTCCGGTCGTTGACCTTCTTGTCCACGCCGGACTTGTGGTCGAAATAGTCGTTGGAGAAGTTCACGAACAGTGCCAGCAGAAGGACAGCCACAGGTATCAGGACCATTATGTGCCCGGGTACGTCGTAAGGTACCGCGTAGACGACACCGCACACTGATGCCAGGAGGAACGGGATCGTGTAACTGAACCTGAAGATCAGATTCACCCTCGTCAGCATCGACAGTTCGTCCTTGCTCGGCGGGTCCATGGCGTCGCCAGTGCCTCGATGTATTTGTAGGTACTTGCAGAGGCCTCCGGAAACCGACGGGCATGCTGTCCCGCGCGCGCGAAGTTATTATTACAACGGAGTAGATGGCCTAGCCAGTGATTCAACATGATCAGCAGAGACGAGGTACTCGGCAACCTTGAGAAGTACAACCTCAAGGAGGCCAAAGTAGGTGTAATCGCCTCCCACTCTGCCCTCGACACCTGCGACGGAGCCGTTTCCGAGGGATTCAGGACCGTCGCGGTCTGCCAGCAGGGCAGGGACGCAACGTTCTCCAAGTACTTCAGGTCCCAGAGGGACGCCCAGGGCAACCTCATCAGGGGCGTCGTGGACGAGCCCGTGGTTCTGGACAAGTTCAACAGCATCCTCAAACCCGAGGTGCAGAGAAGCCTGATGGACAACAACGTCCTCTTCGTCCCCAACAGGTCCTTCGTTTCCTACTGCGGGATCGACGCCGTCGAGAACGACTTCGCCGTCCCCATGGTCGGAAGCAGGAACCTCCTGAGATCCGAGGAGAGGGGTGACGAGCGCGACTACTACTGGCTGCTGGAGCAGGCAGGGATGCCCTTCCCCAAGAAGGTCGAGAAGCCCGAGGACATCGACGGCCTCACCATCATCAAGGTCCACCACAAGGTGAAGAAGCTCGAGAGAGGATTCTTCACCGCCAAGGACTACGACCAGTTCGTGGAGAAGTCCAACGAGCTCATCGCCCAGGGCGTCATCGAGGAGAACTTCCTCGAGCACGCCAGGATGGAGCAGTACATCATCGGACCCGTGTTCAACCTCGACTTCTTCTACTCTCCTCTCGAGGAGAAGGGCGAGAAGATCGAACTCCTGGGAATCGACTGGAGGTTCGAGAGCTCCCTCGACGGATACTGCAGGCTCCCCGGCAAACAGCAGGTGGAGCTGGAGGAGGACGGGATCATCCCCGAGTACACCGTGTGCGGACACAACTCCGCCACCCTGAGGGAGTCCCTCCTGGACAAGGCCTTCGGACTCGCTGAGAAGTACGTGGCCGCCACCAAGAAGTTCTACGATCCGGGGATCATCGGCCCGTTCTGCCTGCAGACCTGCGTCGACAAGGACCTGAACTTCTACATCTACGATGTGGCGCCCCGCATCGGAGGCGGAACCAACGTCCACATGTCCGTCGGACACCCCTACGGGAACACCCTGTGGAGGACCAACATGTCTTCCGGAAGGAGACTGTCGATGGAGATCCGCAAGGCGATAGAGCAGGAGCGCGTCGAGGAGATCATCACCTGAGGCGAGCACATGAACTGCAAACAGATCATCGCCGTCTCGGCGGTCGTCCTCTTCGCCCTGATGCTGGTGCCCGTCGCGGATGCCGCGACCATCGAGAACAGCCCCAGCGGGACCGTCGAGGTCGACAACATGAACGGAGGGGGATTCGACTTCACCCTCCAGAGCGACAACAGCTTCGAACTCACGGTGACCATCACCGAGAACGGCAGGGAACTCTCCGTGCAGACCTTCAACGTCACCCCCGGCGAGAACGTCATCCACGTCGACCTCGGCATGATGACCTCGGTCGGTAACCACACCATCAGGGTCGAATGCACACCTGCGAACGAGATGGAGGGAGGACACGGGTTCAACGTGAACGTCGAGGTCACCCAGAACATCCTGTCCAACTGGGCCGTCTACGGAGCCATCGCCGTCGTCGTCATCATCATCGTGATCTTCGCATACATCAAGATGCGCGACACCCCCAAGGTGAAGCCCGAGATGACCTTCGAGGAGCTCGAGGCCCAGAGGAAGGCGGAGATGGCCGCCAAGGCCGACAAGAAGCAGAAGAAGGAGAAGGCGCCCGCCCCCACCACCGAGAGGAAGAGGTACGTCGCCAAGTCCGAGGAGCAGCCCAAAGCTGCCGAACCCAAGGTCGCGGAGGAGCCGAAGGTCAAGGAGTCCAGACTCCTGGAGAGGAAGGAGAAGGCGCCCAAGATGACCTTCGAGGAGCTCGAGGCCCAGAAGCAGGCTGAGAAGGCCAAGAAGGCCGCCGACAAGGAGAAGAAGAAGTCCTCGGACAAATCCGAGAGGGAGAGATACCTCGAGGAGAAGAGGAAGAAGAAGGAGCAGGAGTGATCCTCCCTTGAAACCGGACGGGGTGCGCCCCGTCCACTTTTTTTTTGTCTTCGTTTCACAGTTTTCCCGGAATCCTGCAGTCCTCCGAGATGTCGAAAAGGGAAGATGGCCGCGCCGACAGTGATGTCGGCACGGCGTTTGCTCAGAGTTTGAGATTTGGATCGTTCAGGTCCATCAGCGCGACCTCGCGCCTGTCCATGAAGAAGCCCAGCTTCTTGAACATGAGGATGGAAGGCGCGTTGTTGGGCTGGATCATCGCATGGGCCACACTGGCGCCCTGCTCGCGACCGAGTCTGACGCATTCCCTGAGGAGCTGGTATCCGACCATGTTCCTGCGGAAATACGGATGGACCCCCATGTTCTCGATCCAGAGCAGGTTGTCCTCATCGGCGATGTGGTGGAGCATCTGGGCGAAGATGAATCCCACGATCTCCCCGTCCTCCTCGGCAACGAGACTGAGGCCGCTGTCGAGGTACGCCTTGAAGTGGTTCCTGCTGCTGGCCCCGAGGTTGTCCTTCCACTCCTGCGGGAGGTCCTCCCACTTGTTCTCCAGCGTCTCGGCGAAGTACTCGCGGATGCAGGAGAGCTCCAGCTCGCGGACCTTCTCGATGTCCCTGATTTTAACGGGACGGATCTCCATGCTCACATCTCCTCGGGAGCGCCCATGCCCAGACAGTCGAGGACATCCGCCAGGACGGTCTTGGTGCACTCCACCAGGGTCAGCCTGGCATCCCTGCGGGGACCGGCGTCGAGAACGGACACGGCAGCGTAGAACTGGTTGAAGGCTACGGCGAGCTCATGTCCGTATGCGGGGAGCATGTGAACCCTCTTGCCGTCACCGGCCTCCCTGAGTACCTCCCCGTAGCGTGCGAGCTTCTTGACGAGGTTGACCTCCATCGGGTCGGTGAGCTTGCTGGGATCGGTGTCGCGCTGATACTCCCCGGCCTTCCTCAGCATGCTGCATGCCCTGGCATGGACGTACTGGAGATACGGTCCGGAGTTGCCGTCGAAGTTGAGCGCCTCGCTCCACTTGAACACCAGCTGCTTCTCGGGCTGGACACGGACGATGTTGTACCTGATCGCGCCGGTTCCGACGATGCGGGCGATCTCCCTCATCCTCTCCTCGGTCATGTCCGAGTTCCTGGTCTCCACCCTCGACTTGATCTCGTCGTAGGCGTGGGCCACGGCCTCGTCGATGAGGTCGTCGAGGTAGACGACCACACCCTTGCGGGTGGACATCTTCCCCTCCGGAAGGGAGACAAAGGAGTAGAACAGGGGTTCGGGCATCTTGTCGTGTCCGAGGATCTCCAGAACGGAGCAGAGCTGCTTGGAACCCAGCTTCTGGTCCTCCCCGAGCACGTCGATGACGCGGTCGGACCTGGAGAACTTGTCCAGATGGTACGCGATATCGCGGGTCGTGTACAGCGTGGTTCCGTCGGACCTCGTGAAAGTGAACTTGGTGTTCTTCCCCTGGATGCCGAAGTCCTTCAGATCGACGTACCACGCACCGTCGTCGGTCTGTCCGGCATAATCCGAGACCTTGAGCCTCTCGACGACATCCCTTGCGGAGCCGTCCGCGATGAAGTCGGACTCCCATGTGTACCTGTCAAGCGTGACGTTGATGTTCGCCAGGGTCTCCCTCAGGCCTCCGAGCATGATCTCGGCGGTGTGACGGACCGTGTCGATGACCTCGCGGTCCCCGGCCTCGAACCTCCTGAGCATGTCGGCGATCTGCGCCTGGACGCCGGGATCGCTCTCCATCATCCTGTTGGCGACCCTGTACTTGGCGACCAGCCTGTGGTCTGTCTTGTCCCTCTCCTTCTCGTGGCCGGCGTTCTTGGCGTGCTCCTCGGCCTCGGCCTCGGCGACCTCGTCGGAGACGTTGTTGACGCCCCACGTCAGGATGACGACCTGCTTCCCCACGTCGTTCACGTAGTACTCGGTGGTGACCTCGTGGCCGCATCTCTTCAGGCATCTCGCCAGGGTGTCCCCGATGATGGGGTTCCTGGCCCTGCCCACGTGGATGGGTCCGGTGGGGTTGGTGGATGTGTGCTCCACATTGACCCTCTGTCCGGTCGGCTCCGCGTTGAAGCATCCGCCGGACGCGATGATGTCATCGAGCACTCCCTTGACGAGTGCCGCGCCGTCCATGCAGAAGTTGAGGTAGCCGTTGCACGACGAGACGGAGGACACGAGCCCGGAAGGCTCGATGGCCGCCGCCAGTTCGTCTGCGATCGCCTGAGGGGCCTTCTTCAGGGCCTTGGACATCGTGAAGCAGGGCACCGCCAGATCGGCTGTGTCCACAGATGGCAGCTCCGTCACGAACTGCACGTCCGCGCCCATTGCTGCCAGAGCGTCCGCGACCTTCGCGCGGACCTGGTTCTCGAACTCGTTCATTACGGACATTTCATTCACACCCTGTACCTGAGAATCGCCGCGATACCTCCGAAGGCCTTCAGGAGCATGTCACCCTCCTCCGAGTCGGGGGAGATGATCTGGACGCGGGTGTTGAACGCGTCCGCTCTCATGAAGAAGTCGTCGATGAGGTCCTCGTCCTTGACGACAGTCGCCGTGGCACCGCATTCGGGGCAGGCGATCCTCTCGTCCGGGTCCTTCACGGTGAGCTCGTGCTCGTGTCCGGAGGGGCACTGGACAGTGACCCTCCTCTTGCTGAGTGACTCCGAGATCAGGAGCATGTCCACTGCGCCCATGTCCAGCGCGTTACGGACCTCGACCTCCCCGTAGCAGGAGAGACCTCCGTCGGTCTTCCTGATCTCGGTGAAGAGACGCTGCATGTACTCCTTCTCCTTCGTGAGCTGCATGTCGGTGATGATGTTCTGGGCGTTCTGCACCAGCTCCCTGAGACCGGACTCGTCCGTGTACCCCGTGTCGACGAGGGGGGTGACGACTTTCTTCCTGAGCTCGTGGCGCAGGTACTCCTCCTTGACGAAGAAGTCCTTCGTCGCTCCGGGCCCTCCCACGAGGATGCCCAGGAGCTCTGGCCTGTTGAGGAAGACCTCGGTGGCGTTGTCCGCGACCTTCTTGAAGAACTCGTGGGCCGCGATCTCGATGAGCCTCTCGAAACGGACCGAGGACTGACCTCCCTGGTGGTGCTTGCTGGGGACGAGCGAATCGAAGTGCTTCAGGACCTGGATCCTGCTTCCCATGAGCAGACCCAGCGTGGCCTCGGACCTGTCGATGGTTATCAGCCCGTAGCACTTCTTGTCCAGCATCATTGACTGGAGCGGGTCTGTGAAGAACGTCGAATCGCATCTGTAGAGGAACGCGGTGATGGGTTCGGGCGGATTGATGACGTACTGGACCATCTTGGTCTGGTCGCCGGCCCTGGGGACCTCCCCGCAGAAAATCACGACACCGTTCTCTGGCGGTGCCTTGTACGTTTTGAGTCGAGCCGCTATCGAGTCGATGGCGCTGGTGACGTTCTTCATCGTAGTCTTGGACTTGATGTTGGACGCCTGGGACTGCTCGTTCCTCAAATACGCCATGACGTCGGAGATCTGCTTGTTGCCGGGGATGTAGACCGAGATGAGCTCGGTTCCCCTGCCCCTGTAATTGGTGATCTCCTGCATATCCTTCTTGAAGTCGTATCTGGCTTTGTCCTCTGAATTGGTTTCTCCCATGACTTCACCAACATTTTTATGTCAAGTCCCATTCTTATTTAACATATTGGTGTGTGGTCAAACGGACAGCGTAGTCGTCTCGATAGGCGGGTCCATTCTGGTTCCCGGGAACAACGATGCCGAATACATAGCCAGACTTGCGTCGATGCTGAAGGAGCTGTCCGGAAGCGTCAGACTCGCAGTGGTCTGCGGAGGCGGGAAGACCGCCAGGTACTACGCCGAGACCGGTCGCGAGCTCGGAGGCGACACATATCAGCTGGACATCCTCGGCATAGGCGCCACCAGGCTCAACGCGCAACTGCTGGCACTCGCCCTCGGCGACATGCCCGACAGGGTGCCTGAGACTGCCGAGGAGACCGCATCCAGGGCCGAGGTTGGAAGGATCGCCGTCATGGGCGGGACCGAGCCCGGACACACTACGGACGCCGTCGCCATGATGGTCGCGTCCTGCATGGACGCCGACAGGGTGGTCAACGCCACTTCCGTGGATGCGGTGTACACCGACGACCCCCGCAGCAATCCGGACGCCGTCAGGATCCCCGAGATGACGATAGAGAGACTGGGCGAGATCGTGTACAAGGAGCACGGAGCGTCCAAGTCAAGCGTCTTCGACCCCCTGGGCGTGAAGATAGCCGCCGAGAAGAACATCGACATCATGATCGTCGACGGCAGGAACCTGGACGAACTCAGGAAGGCCATCCTGGGCGAGAGGTTCGACGGAACGTTCGTCAATTCCCATTGAGCGGCTCGAAGTCCGCCGACTTGGGCGTGTCGTAACCCGCGGACTGCACCAGCCCCTTCACCCTGTGCTCCTCGGGACCCTTCATGGACTTCCTGTGGATGTACACCTGGTCTGTGCCTGTGGCCCTGCATGCGTCATCGAGCATACGCAGGAAATCCTCGTCGTCCCTTCCCTCGAACTGGTAGACCGGCAGCATGTGGCCCATGTTGACCTTGCGAGAGAGCACCAGGTCCGTGAACCTGGGGGCGTAGTGCCCGCCGCCGACACCGACGACCGTGGGATACTCATCATGGGGCTCCAGATCCGTGATGACCCTCGCGAGGACCTCCGCGGAATGGACGTCACCCCAATGCGACTCGTCGCTTCCTATCTCGATGTAGAACGTCGGCCTCTCCATCCAAGGCCCGTGGTGGGTGACCTCGAAGCATGTCTGTATCCCGGGAACGTCGTTGTATGCGACGATCCTCCTCAGTGCGTCAGACATCAGCGCCGGCGAGGGTCTGACCAGGGCCTCCGCCCTTCCACCGTACTCGTTGCCGTGATAGTTTCCGATGGGGTGGGCCGTAAGCGCGGGCTTGCCACTCTTGGCGGAATGCTTGGACATCACGACCACATCGTCCACCCTGATCCCGAAATCCTCCGCCTGGCGGTCGATGTCGTCGTGGCGTATGTGCATGTCGTCGATGGAGACCATGAAGGTGTCGCCGCATACGCTGAAACGGGCACCGTCCCTCTCCCCGAGGTCCTCCCAGCGATGCATCTTCATGAGAGCCGCCCTCATGTTGACGGACGGCAGGTCGGGTTCGCTGCACACCAGGAGTCTTGACATGTGCCGATGATTGGAATGGCTCCGATTAACCGTTTTCGGTCCGTGCTCTAAGTTTTAGCGCACGATGTTCCACCGCTCGTGACTTAAGTACACCTCCCGTGTGAACTTCCATGAAGGAGCTTACCCAATCGGAGAGGACCATGATGCACCTGTACAGGTACAGGTTCTTCAACATGGATGCGGAGAAGGTGGCGCCGTTCGAGCTTACACAGGACGGCATCGGGGAGGCGCTTGGGATATCCAGATCGTACGCCTCGCTCATAGTCGGGAGGATGGGCAAGGAGGGGCTGATACGCATGGGACGGCTGGCCATCGCCGACGACGCCGGCAGGAACCCGCGCAAGGTTTACCTCCTGAGCTCGAAGGGCGAAGAGCGCTGCAGGACCCTGATCGACGGGAAGGACCCGGACGACATACTGCCGAGGAACATCAACCACTGCCGCACCGACTGCTTCGACGCCCTCGGTCGGGAGGACAGGGACATCCTCGGGGCTCTGATGCTCATCGAGGTCCCCGTCCATCACAGACAGGTCCCGGGAGGAAGGTCTGTGCCGCTGCTCCCGGTGGACCCCAGCGGATTCGTCTCCATCAGGAGGAGGACGAGGAAGCTGTACACCGGCAGAGCGGACGCGGAGACCCTCAGGAGATGGCACAGCGTCGCGGCCGACTGGTGCGCGGACAACAGCGGCCCCCTGGACGAGAGGATCCTGCATCTGGTGAGCGCAGAGCGCATCCGCGAGGCCGCGAAGCTTGCCGGCAGCAACAGGTACGCCATAATGGACTCGCCCGACCCTGGAACGGTTGACGCGCTCGACCTCATATCGCGCAACCCCAGCATGGACGACCTGGCGGAGGTGGCAGCCTTCTCCTACCTGAGACTCGGGATGCTAGACAAGGCTAGGTCGGCCGCCGGACGCATCAGCGACGACAGCGTCTGTCTGAAGGGGGCGATGATGGCGGAGATCCTCCTGGCCGAGGGGAGAAGGTCGGCGGCCCTCGAGCGGGCGCTGGACGTCTACTGTGCGGATGTTAGGACCGCGCTCGTCCTCGGGAAGTGCATGGCGGCTAACGGCAGGCACGCCGAGGCGGTCGTCTACCTGAGGAAGGCGAGACGCTGCATGACCGAGTCCGGATGCCTGTTCAGGCTGGACGAGGCCCTCCGCTGGGAGGCCGAATCGTACCTGTCACTAGGGAACCCGGAACTCGCGCTGCATCTGCTGGAGGCCGCGTACTGCTCGGCCAAGGATCCCGGTGTGACGGAGATGCTCAGGAACCGCGTGGACGTGGTGTCCTCAGAGGACGGCGTTGGTCTTCAGGGTGTCCATATCTGAGATGTACAGGTCCCTGATGTCCTTGATGTCCCACTTGAGCATGGCGAGCCTCTCGAAGCCGAATCCCCATGCGAGGACTGGATACTTGACCCCGAACGGCGCGACGACCTCCGGCCTGAATATGCCGGCGCCACCGAGCTCCATCCACTTGCCGTTGAAGAAGGCCTCCAGCTCCAGGGACGGCTCGGTGTACGGGAAGTATGCGGGCCTGATGCGGATCTGGTCGAATCCCATCCTGGAGTAGAACTCGCGGATGAGCGAGATGAGCATGTCGAAGTTGGCGTTCTCATCGATGATGATCCCCTCGATCTGGGTGAACTCCGGCAGGTGTGTCGAATCGATGGACTCCTTCCTGAATATCCTGGAGATGGAGAACGCCTTCTGCGGGGCGTCCGGGTGCTCCGCGATGAACTTGATGCTGCTGACGGTGCTGTGCGTCCTGAGGATCGCCGCCTCGGCCTTCTCCCTGGACCAGTGACCTCCCCATCCGGTGGACCCTGTGTCGCCGCCGTTCTCGTGGATGTTCCTGATGGTCTCGACCATCTCCTCGTCGTCGATGTGGATGCTCGCGGGGTGTTCCAGGTAGAAAGTGTCCTGGAGGTCCCTCGCCGGATGGTCCTGGGGCGTGTAGAGGACGTCCATGTTCCAGAAGGAGGGCTGGACGTACTCGGAGGACATCTCGGTGAATCCCATCTCGGTGAAGATCCTGCTGACCTGAGCCTCGAGCCTGGAGAGCATGTGCTTCTTCGCCGCGTAGACCGAGGGCGCGAAGGTCTGGATGTCGTACTTCCTGAACTCGGCGTCCCTCCACTCGCCGCTCTGGATTATGCGGTCGGTGATGTCGGTGATCTGGGGCTTCAGCTCGATGCCCGAGGACGCGGCCTCCTTACCGAGGTCGGTGAGCGAGACAGACCTGGCCGTGACGACCTTCTCCGCGATCATGCCCTGGCGGCCCTTCAGGTCCTTCACGACCTTCGGGTCCGCATCGGCCTCCGGGACAGGCCCAGAGGACATCCTCTGGATGAGCTCCTCGTCGGGCATCCTCTCGCCCAGGACGGCCCTCCCCTTGTCGGTGAGCACCAGGTTCTTCCTGTCGCCGTCCTTGACGATGTCGGCGAGGCCCTTCCTCTTGAGCCATCCGACGGCGACCTTGTCCATGCCGCCGGACATGGCCTGGGCGAGGGCGTCCATGTCCATGGAGCCGCCCGCCTCGGAGATCAGGTTCACGGCTACCCTCTCGGGAAGCCCGTCGACGACGGACTGATCTGCCAGGACGTAGAACCTCTCCGAGCTCTCGGACAGCTTCGCCAGACCCTTGGATTCGAGCCAGGACGCGGCCCCCATGACCTCCACCTCGAGGCTGAACGCCCCGTCCGCTATGAGTTCCGCCGGGGAGGCGGTTCCTCCCCTCCCGTTCAAGGCCAGGAGCAGCCTCTTCTCGTTGTAGCTAAGTCCCTCAAGAATTTCCTCGATGCCCATGGGAATCACCATTCGAATCCGTCGTAGGTCATGTCCGCCACGACGTCCTTCGCCTTCTCCCTCTTGTCCTGGTGCTGTTCCAGGAAGACGTTTATCCTCTCGGTGAGGCACATCTTGCACTCACCGCAGAGTATCTCTCCCTTGCGGCACTTCTCGGCGAGCTCGTTGATCTTGCCGTCGTCATGCTCGAAGAGGAAGTAGTTGTACTTGAAGACGGAGCAGACCTCCGGGTTCCCGCCCTTCTGCCTCTGCTCCTCCACGGAGACGCATCCGCCCGTGAACGCCCTTCCGACCTTCTTCTTGACCGCCTTGGGAGTGTCGGTGGTGAATATGGTGGCGTTCTCGTCCGAGGACGACATCTTGTCCCCTCCGGCCAATCCGGGGCACATCTTGCAGTAGATGAGCGAGGGCTTGGGGTATCCGAGACCGGGTGCGACGTCCCTGGTGACCCTGAAGTGTGGGTCCTGGTCGATACCGCAGGGGATGAGGACCGGGACCTGCTTCCCGGCCTCGTCCGTGGGCAGGAACGCCGGCACGGACTGCATCGTGGTGTAGAATATCGAGCCGATGTTCGTGGAGTTCTCGAAACCGAACACGGCCTTCGCTGTGGAGAACGTGACCTTCTTCGCCACCTTCAGGGCGACGGGGTACAGCTTGTCCACGTTCTTCGTGTTGACTATGATCCTCGTCTTCTTCGGATCGAACCCCAGCGCGATGAAATCGAGGGCGTTCTCGTACGCCATGCGCCCGGTCTCCTCCAGGGTGAGATCCTTGAACAGGAACTTCTCGTCGTCGGTGAGCTGGAACAGCATGTCCACACCGAATGTGTCCTGGACCCACTTGTTGAAGATCCACGGCATGATGTGTCCCAGGTGGGTGTTCCCGGAAGGGCCCCTCCCGGTGTAGAGGACGAACCTGTTCCCCTTGTCGTACTCGTCAAGAAGGGGGATCATGTCCCTGTGCGAGTAGAATATGCCGCGCCTCAGCATGTAATGCAGGTCCCCGTACCTGGCGAGCCTCTCCAGTAGGGCGTCGTCGATCGGGGTGGTCCCGAACCTCTGCTGCAGCAGGTCGTAGTCTATTTCCCCGGTGACCTCCCAGGGGGTGACTTTGAAATCTTCCGGCATGTCTAGTACCCATCCGCCCGTATGTCGGAGTCGTCTTTAACTTATTGGCGCGCGCGCACGTGCGTTCCAAGCCAACTTTTTACTAAGGGAGCGACGATGACGCCTGCATGTGGAAGATACTCGGGCAGGACGCCCTTTACGTGGAGATCCCGGACGTTTGGAAGAAGCGCATGCTGGAGCTTTCCGGCGAAGGCGAGAAGGCCGAGAAGTTCAGGGAGATCGTCGGGAAGTCCGAGGTCACATACATGCTCAACGGGACCACCGAGGAGCACACCTTCTTCATCAGGCTAGCCGACGAGATCACCCCCGAGGAGATCCAGGATTTGGCGGACGTCGCTCTCGACATCCTGAAGAACTCCGAGAGCCCGTGCATCGAGGTCGAAGGGGTCAGGCAGAAGTACCAGGTCATAATCACGAACTGGCACGAGCCGGAGATCATCGGCCTGAACAAGACGCCGGGCATGTCGTCCGGAGAGGTCTTCAAACCCATCATCCAGGGACTCGACGGCCCCGGCAGGATGAACCCGCAGTTCAGCAATCAGTACTTCTGATCGGGTACAGGGGATTCCCTTCCCCTTCCCGGTGTCCCGGGGATGTCGTCCTCGGGACCCTCCCCGGCACCGGACTTCCTCTCGACGACGCAGCCGCGGACCATCTCATCGGAGAGTACGGAGTCCACGGTCTCGCGCTCGTACTCCAGAAGATAGAACGCGGCGGAGACGCCGACGACGCCGACGGTCATGGCCGCGGAGGCGACGATGTACCAGAACGTCTGGACCCCTGTGTACAGGGCTGCCGCGGACACTATGAGCATGACGAACAGCGCCACGGACATGCGGGTGCAGGTTCCCAGAAGGCCCTCGTAGACGGGCATGCCTCCCCCCTCGGTCCCGACGCGGACGTCCAGCGACCTCAGGATGAGCCAGGGCAGGGAGAACATCGCTATGTAGACCACGATCGTGAAGACGCTGGTGTAGGCCTCCCCGACGGAGAAATGGAAGATCAGGAGCGTGAACAGCCCGGCCCACATGAGCAGGCAGGGGACGAGGGCGATCCTCAGCGTGCCGATGAAATCGGACCATGGGAGGCCTTTCCTCCTGACGGACGACTCCACCCTGATGACCCTCGTGTCGAGGTTGGACGGGATGCCGAAGACGAACTGTGCCAGATGTTCCGGGACCGACCTCTTCCCGGTCAGACCGGAGCGACCGACGATGTCGACGACGGTCGGGAACGTGCGCTTCTGGACGATGGACGTCATGACGGCCACGCCACGGGTGCATACGAGCAGGAACACGGCGACCATGCCCGCTATCGGGTGCAGCACATAGAGGACGATGCATATCACGGCCACGATGATGAACGGAATCCACTGCCTGCGGTACAGGTAGCTCAGCAGCCCCACCGCCGTGAACGGGAGGGTGAGAACGGGGAACACCTCGAATGAGCTGTGGTCCGTGAAAGCGGCGACCGCCACGGCTGCGACGACGGATGCCAGCAGAAGTGCCAGGAAAAGATATCCTGCGACCCGGTCAGCGTCCTTGAACGACAGCGCCCTGCCGATTCCCGAGAGGTCGACCTTGGGTGCCATCACTCCTTCTCCATCCAGGCCTCGACGTTGACCTTGGCCTTGTCCCCGGGGTAGAGCCCGAGGAATATGCCCATGCTCTTCAGTTTTCCAGTGCTGTACGGGCCCAGGGTGGCATCTCTGACGCCCTCCTTGTGGCCGACGGCCGTCCCCTTCTCGTTGGCTACGACGACGTCCACCGGGAAGTCGGAGGAGACGCGGACAGTGAGCATCCTCTTGGGCTTCACGTCCAGCGGGATGGTCACCACATTGCGGTAGCCACCGTCGACCGTAAGGTCCAAATCACCCACCGAGACAACCTCGGGTCCGTAAACCTGCTCCCTCTTCTCGAACAAGGACATCGGATCACCAATGCGGGGTAATGCCCCTGTGCCTTAAAGAAATCTTCTCATTCGGGGAACACTGGCTCTCCGGAGAGCTCCTCCAGGTCTGTGGAGTACCTCCACATCCTCGGATAGTGACCCGGCTCCATGAAGACCCTGGTCGTCTCGACGGCTCTGCCGGTCGTCGCGGACATGACCTTGGGCGTGGACATCGACATCCTGCCCAGGGCTATGAGCTCCCCGCGGGCGGTCATCATGGCCACGAGCGCGTTCTTCCTAATGTCCTCGTCGAGCATGTGGACCCCCTGGACGTTGAGGTCCGCACCGTGACACACGGCGTCGACAGCTGTGGCCTTCACGATCACCTTGGGGAGAGGCTCCACGAGGACCTCCATCGGCAGAAGCATGCTTCTCAGCCATTCCCCGCGACCGTTCTGCTGCCAGAATATGTATGCATCGCGCATGTCCTGCAGGCTGTGCGCCCGATCCTCCGTCATCTTGCCGGAACGGGTGCGCCTGAGCTCCACCATGTTCGCCCCGCATCCCAGGAGGTCGCCGATGTCGACGCAGAGCGTCCTGACGTATGTTCCGGCATCGCAGTGCACTCTGAAAAGAACGTCCCTGCCGCTTATGTCCAGGATCTCGATCTCGTGTATGGTCCTGATCCTGACCTGCCTCTTGACGGCGGACCTCACAGGTGGCAACTGGTAGATCTTCCCCACGAACCTCGAGATGACCTCCCTCACCTTCTTCTCGGGACGGTCGGCATGGAGACGCATCAGGCAGATGTACTCCTTGTCGGACGAGAGGACGACGTCGGTGAGACGGACCGCCTTGCCCAGGGTGATCGGCAGCACTCCGCTGACATACGGGTCCAGCGTGCCCCCGTGGCCGACACGGTCGCACTTCAGCGCATCGCGGACCCAGGCCGTTGCCTGATGGGACGTAGGCCCCGACGGCTTGTCGAGGATTATGACTCCGCCCTGCAGAAGCTCGCCTATGGTACGGTCCGACGGCCTCTTGCCCCACTTGTCAGGGATTGCCTTGGGATCCTTAGTCAGCATTCCAACCACGGACTCCCTCGAGGATCGTCTCCAGGACCTCATCAGGGGTCATGTCGTCGGTGTTGATGACGAGGTCGTAGACGCTGCGGTCCTGGATGTCGATGCCGTAGTACATCATGTACCTCTTCGCCTCAGAGTTCTGACGCTCCATGGTCTTGGCGGTTGCCTCCTCCAGCGTCTCACCCTCGCGCACACCGACCCTCGCCATGCGGATCTCGGGGCTCGCCTCCAGAAGGATCCTGAAAGCGGGTATTCCGTTGCGTGTCAGCATGTACGCCGACAGCCTGGATTCCAGAATGATGTCCGGGTGGGCTCTGGCGATCTCCAGGATCCTGGAGTCGATCATCTTGTCGATCGACGGATCCTTCTCGGCTATCGCACCGAGCTCACCCAAAGTAAGGTTTTTCTCTGCAGCAAGCTCGCGGAAGATCTTCCCGAAGACGACGGCCTCCAGGCCGAGTGCCTCCGAGAGCTTGCTGCAGGCGGTCGTCTTTCCCGAACCGGGCGGACCGCTTATGGTTATTCTCATTCGATCTCAGCTCTCTTGACCTCAAGGTCCAGCTGCCTGAGGTGCTTCCTCAGGAAGTAGTACCTGAGCAGTCTGTTCTCGATCTGTCCTATGGGCATGCTGACCATGGTGTAGATGATGATCCATGCGGGGAAGAATCCCACGAGCATCGTGTTGAGGTCGAAGCTCGCGGACCACGGCAGGTGGGCGAGCGCCTCTCCTGCCGCGAAGTAGTCTCCTCCGGGGATGGCTCCGTCCGCGGGGTTGATGAAGTACCAAACCCAAGCGTACATGGGGAGCAGGAATATCATCGTGACCGGCATGACCTTCATCTGCTGGGTGCTGGCCTGCATGGACATGGCCATGATCTGGGGCTGCATCTCCTGGAGTTTCTTCATCTTGAACAGGTTGTTCTCCATCCTTGCCTGGCGGAACTCCTTGTTGAAGTCGCTCTGGATCTGCTGGTTCTTGGCCATCTCGATGGGGTCCGACATCAGACTCCTGACGATGGTGCTGATGGTGATCATGACCAGTCCCGCGATGATCAGGGTCAGTACGGGGTACTGCCCGTCGAAGGCGATGTACTGGAAGACGTAGTCCAGTGCCCCTCCGATCTGGGACCTGAACTGCATGACCACCATCATGATGATCAGGACCAGGAACATGCCGATCATCGTCTTGCTAGACATCGGCGGTGCCTGGTTCTGAACCTGCTGCATGCTTTCTGGACTGCCCGGGTTAGGCATCTTTCATCACTCCGATCCGAAGAATCCCCTCATGACGGGATTCATCTCCATCATCTGCTCGCGGCCCAGGGCCTCGTAGAAGTGGATCAGGATTCCGACACACAGCAGCACTCCGGTACCGCTTGCGTTTCCGGTCGTTCCCACCATATCCGCGAAAGCCGCCAGACCTCCGACCATTGCTCCCGACAGGATCGTGATCGTGGGGATGTACCTCTCGAGCACGCGCTTCAGGACACGCGGGTCGCGACGGAATCCGGGGATCTGCATTCCACTCCTCTGGATCTGGTTGGCGACGGACTCCGGTCCCAGGTTGGTCGTTTCAACCCAGAACTTCGCGAACAGGATCGAACCCATCACCATCACCGTGAGGTAGATGGCGACGTGCGCTATGTTCTGTATCGCGTTGTGTCCGTTACCGTACTGTGCTGGATCTAGTATCGGCATGAGCCAGTCGGTCAGACCCTGCGGTGCGGACAGGTACCAGGCGATACCTCCCGCAGCCGTCGTGGATCCCTCCTCGAAGTACCCGATGGACGAGTTCCCGCCGATTCCGGGAATCTGGCTGAGGAAGTCGTTGCTGTACAGGAGCAGCGTGACCATGCTGACGATGGCCAGCAGGGCGGACATCAGGATGACCGGGATGTTGCTCGCGTACATCAGCTTGATCGGGTACCTTCCCCTCGCACCACGGGCGTTTCCGTGGGACAGGGGCAGCTCGATCCTTGTGGATTCCAGATACGCCACCAGCAGGAAGATCACGAACGTTCCTACGAGCGCTATCATCGGGTTGGGTTGACCCAGGAACAGCGACTCGTATCCTCCGCTCGCCATCTCCTCAGGGGACAGCGTGAAGATGTAGTAGAGAGCTCTTGGTATCGTACCGCCAGGTGGATTCTCCAAACTCATGTCCGCAGACATGTCTATCGGGTTCCAGTTCAGAGCTCCGGTGAACAGCGATTGTGCCACACCCGCCGCGATGAACAGCGAGATACCGCTGCCGATACCCCATTTGGACACCACCTCGTCCATCATGAAGATGATGTACGAACCAGCGAACAACTGGACTATCAGCAGCAGCTTGGCCCCCGCGCTGCCCAGGAGGGACTCGGCCCCTGCGGAGGGGACGAGGTACCCGAAGACCTGGGGGATCGCCTCGAAGACGATCATTACGATGACCAGAAGCTTGAGGACAGACTGATAGCACGCCTTGTCCTCACGCTTGGAGAGGTCTAGTTTGATGATCTTCGCACCGACGAAGAGCTGCATGATGATCGACGCTGTGACGATCGGTCCGATACCGAGCTGCAGCAGCGATCCCGAGGCTCCTGCCATGATGGTCCTATACTGTGCGAACAAGTCCAGGGATTCGGACTGGTCCAAGCCATACAGGTACACATTGGTCATTACGAAGTAGAGAACCAATATGACGATTACCCACATCATCTTGGTCCTGAAGTGGACATGCCCCTCAGGACGTTTGACGGAGGGTAGCCTGTCGGCCAAGGGCTTGATCTTGTACAACAGGCTTGGTGTATCTTCCATCCCTATCTACCTCTCCTTTATTCTTTCACTCGACAATTGAACCGCCGGCGGCGGCAACCTTCTCGCGGGCCTTCTCGGAGGCCTCGGCGACGGTCACATTGACTGCGACCTCGATGTTACCGGTTCCCAGCAGTTTGTCGATGCCCGCCTCGGTGAGGTCGACGCTGTAGGCGTCCCCCTCCTTCTTGGCGAAGCCCATCGAGACGAACCTCTCGATCTGCTCCGAGAGCTCCCCGACATTGATCGTGCGGTTGGCCTCGACCATGCACTGGGGTCTCTTGAAGCCGTGGCGGCCGTAGTAGTCGGGCTCGTATTTCAGCATCCCGATCTTTCCGGTCTTGCCGTATCCGGCCTTTCCGTGACCGCCGATGATACCGGCTCCACGTCCGGATTTCTTTCCGCGTCCGTGGGTCCTGTATCCCCTGAATTTCTTGGTTCTGCTTGGCATCTCTCCACCTCACAGCATCCTGTTGATGAGGTCGTTGATGGCCTCTCCCCTGTATCCGAGTGCTCCGCCGTTCTGGTACGAGCGCTTGTTGCCCTCGTATCCCTTCACGGGCGGGTGCAGGCGGAAGACGGGCTTGGCGGCCTCGACATCCCTCATCTTGTAGTCGTTCTCGATAATGGCCTTGGCCATGTCGTCGACGGAGGCGAACTCCGACTTCTCCTTGAGGTAGTCGTCGGTGATGTCCCTGTCCCCGGCGAGTTTACCGCGGGCGCGGATCATGGCGGCCAGGGTCTCCTGGTTCACCTCTCCCCAGGTGCAGTAGTCCTTGATGACCTGGAGCATGCCCTTGGTGGACGCGTTCTCGGGGACGACGACGCAGTGGTTGACTCTGTTGAGTCCGAGGAGTCCCATGGTGAACTCGATGTCGCGGTTCACGTCGGGCTGTCCACGTACACGGATAACAGCGTATGCCATTCTCACTCCTCCTGGTCGACGTCGGTCTCGGCGTAGGTGATTCCGGTGGGTCCGGAGACGATGTTCAGGCTCTGGGCCTGCTCGTCGGTGACCCTCATGCGGGAAGTCATCTTAAGCGCTTCGAACGTTGCCATGGCGTAGTTGACCTTGGTCTTTGTGTTTCCTCTGGCGAA
>ERZ1673744.1482-NODE-1482-length-20737-cov-5.782710_pt1 | contig 20737 bp, 20 predicted proteins | sample MGYA00580207_ERZ1673744 | MGnify/ENA primary metagenome ERZ1673744 (study PRJEB41218, sample SAMN15661751) | gut metagenome | host: Homo sapiens | place: Canada: London | collected 2015-08-20/2019-03-30 | study: EMG produced TPA metagenomics assembly of... | reverse complement strand
CATCAACCTGTTCGCACTGATCGGATACGCAGTCGTGGGCGAGACCGCTCTTGCGACGTTCGTCGTCTGGATCATCCTCGGTATCATCATCGCATGGATCGGTGGAAAGGTCAACGACGGAAAGACTACCAACTTCGACAAGATCCTCTGGATCATCCTCCTGATCATTTTCGTCATCCTCTTCATCGGAAGCCTCCTCGGCATCGGTGGAGACGTGGTCGACATCGTCAAGGCCATCTGCTACGCCATCGTCTACCTCTTCATGATCATCTTCATGTTCGATGAGGATGTCAGGAAGAAGATGGGCATCTGATCGGAAGACTGACAGTCAGCAAACATCTTTCAAACCCCTTACCCCTTTTAGGGGCATGGAACCATGCCCAGCAGCATCCGAGGACGGAACATCGATGTCCGAGCGTGTCGCCGCATTCCTCAGGGACAGGTCCACCGACTCCGTCCTGGGGCCCAGGCGCTACGGGAGGGAAGAGACGGTGGGATATGTGGTGGACACGGCGGTCTCGATGGGTCTGAGGGTTTGGACGGACGGGAACCCCGTCGAGAACCCTGACGTCATCATCCTGGACCACTGGTCCCAGCTGGACTCGCACAGTTCCGTGATCGAGTCGAATCCCGATGCGGACGTCCTGTTCGGGCAGGACCTGTGCCATCAGGTGCCCGCAGTGGTCAGGCACAGGCTGTGAGAACTATTATGACTTAAGTTGAGGATATACGGCCCGGTGGTAAAGTGGAAGTAACCATCGAGAAGTTCAATCCGTGGAAGGACTCCCTCATATCGGGGATCTTCCTGGTGCTGCTCGGGATAATCATGATGGTCCTCCAGGGCGAGTCCCTCGACATCATCCTGATCATCGCCGGCATCCTCTGTCTGATCATGGGGATCTTCACCCTCTACGGAGGACTGAAATCCAAGTTCACACCGACCCTCGTGATGGGTGCCATCCTCCTGGTTCTCGGAGTCGCGCTCATCATCCTGACCGAGCTGCTCGAGGATTTCCTCATGGCGATCCTGGCCCTCGGGCTGATCGTCGTTGGAATCGTGACCCTGTTAGGCCTCGGCGGCGGTTTCGCCGTGGCAAGGGGGAGCAAGGTCGTCTCCGTCGTCGTCGGCGTGCTGATGATCATCGTTGGTATCTACGCGCTGCTGAACCTCGACGGGACCGCAGACGTCGTCATGCTCATCATAGGCGCCATCGTGTTCATCTCGGGACTGCTGCAGCTGTTCGAGTTCTACCAACTGAAGAAGGTCTCCTGAGACCATTGAAAACAACGGGCCGGCCTATGCCGGCCCTTAAACAAACAACCGGGCTCACTTCTGCCCTGTGATCTTGATGACGTGGTATCCGAACTCGGTCTTGACGGGTCCGACGACGTCGCCTGTCTTGCCGTTGAAGCAGGCCTGCTCGAACTCGGGGACCATCTGGCCCTTGCCGAACCATCCGAGGTTCCCTCCCTTGGACTTGGAGGGGCATTTGGAGAACCTCTTCGCCAGCTCCGCGAAGTCCTCGCCCTTGGCGATGCGGTCCATGATCTTCTGAGCGTCCTTCTCGTTACCCACGAGGATGTGGGATGCGCAAACGGATTTCACCATGCGCGACGAATCCATGACCCCTCTTATTAGCGTTCCGAGGGGCTTCAAATACAACCCAATGCCATACACCGGACATGGGAAGGGATGTAGACAGGGTATCCCCTACGAGGGACCCTCTGGCAACGGCAGTGCTGATGCTCTTCATCGGCCTGATAATGGTCGTGATGGGCGCCGGTGCGCTGTCCGTGGTTGTGATATTTGCAGGCGTCATGCTGATGGTCTACGGGTCGTCGTCCATCAGTCGCGGGATAAGGTCGAACTCCAACGCCGACATGATCCTCGGAGTCGTGATGGCCGTTGTCGGTCTTCTTCTGGTGATCGCAACGGGTAGGATGACGAGCATCCTCATCATCGTCATGGCGCTGTTCCTGATGGCCCTTGGAGTGTTGGCGATCGTCACCAACCTGGACGCGGGCAATCGCAGGAGGAACACCGCGCTGGTCGTGGGCATCGTGATGATCATCGTGGGCGTGGTCCTGCTGGCGTATCCCGGGGCGACGACCGAGACGATGATGATAATCATCGGCGTCGTGCTGATCGTGGTGTCGCTGCTGAGCCTGTACTCATACATGCGTTGAACTCTGTGACGTGGGTTTCATCGGAAACCCTGCCACGGATCAGGTGATGACCCGGACGGGGGTCGGGAAACATCGCCATAACGCTACATGCGCGGGCAGATGGCTTTGCTTAAAGAATCCTGCATAGCGTGCATCCTGATTTTATATCTGGTAGCAGATATCAATCCAGGCCGCAGGCGGCCGTCTTCTGACGGCCTAAGTGGTTTACCCGCTCGCGAGGCGGGTCATTTCAGAAGTTCGACGATGAGCCGAACCGTCTGAGGACCAGGGACGCGATTTGGATTAGGGTTCCCTGGTCCTGATCCTTCCGATTCAGATACGCACCTCCTCGTAGTTCTCAGGTCATCGGGACCCACCACAGGGAAGCCCCCTGCGGTGGGCTTCCTCCCTGGCAATGCAGCGTGTGCATGCTCCGGATGTATTTCTTTTGGTGTGGGTTTACGTAACAACTTTCTCCGGATGCATTCCACACAATACAGATACAATCGAGGCAGGGGAGATGTCCCGACAAGGGAAATGCAGGAGGCTGGTGGGCCAAGGTACCGTTACCAAACTCGTATGCCCGTAACCTGTCATCATGCGTCTTCAGGACTGCCCCCGATAGCAAAATAAAATCAGTATCCATATCCCCTGGCAATGAACGGGATGAACAAGGCGATCGTGGGGGTCGTCTTCGGTATTGCACTCATTTACTCTGCGCTGTCGCTGCTGCTGACGGTGCAGAACCTCATGGATACGGGCGTCGTCTCCATGTTCCTCTTCATGCCCCACGGAGGGGAGCTGGGGATCGACCTCGGGGAGTTCGCAGGGGCGTTCACCAACCTCTATGACTCCTTCGTGTCCCTGGTCGGCGGTCTGATCACCGACGACGCGGACACTCTGAAGATGATAGAGCTCGTGCTGGTCGTTGTCGGATTCGTCCTGGCCGCACTGGGGATGGTCACGAAGCCGTCCCTCGACTGTAAGGGGACCTCCAATCCCGCCCAGTACCTCTGGACACACAGACCCAACTCGGCCGCCAGGTGCATCGCCGCCCCATGGGGGCTCATCACGGCGTGCTGGGAGAAGTCCAAGCCTCTGGCGATCGTCCCGATCGTCCTGCTGCCCTTCTATGCGATGTGGTCGCTGTTCATGACGGTGTTCCTGATCATCCCCTATGTGGTGGTCAGGCTCGCGATCGGCGCCAGGATCAAATCCGCAGCGAAGCGCGAGGGGAAGGAGTACGAGAAGTCGACCCAGTTCGCCGTCTGTCCGAAGTGCAAGAGGAACTTCGTCAGGCCCAAGGTCAAGTGCAAGTGCGGTCTGGATCTGGACTACCCGGTCCCCAACGAGTACGGTTACAAGAACCACGTGTGCAACAACGGCCACGAGATCCCATGCACATCCGGGAAGAGGTCCGGACTCAGGACGATTTGCCCCTACTGCGGGGCGGACATCGAGACGAGGGAGGCCATGCCGGTCTCCGTCGCGATGGTCGGTGCGGTCGGCTCTGGAAAGACCACGATGATGCTGGCTGCGGTCGACACCATCACGAAGATGGCCAGGACCAGGGACGTCTCCGTCGAGGCAGTGACGCCCGGGATTTCCAGGCAGGCCATCATCGCCAAGGACGTCGCCCCGAAGACGGCCCCCGGAGAGCTGGACAGCGAGTGCCTCTTCCTGAGGTCCAGGACCATGCAGGACAAGGAGCTGCTGATCAACGACATCTCTGGACAGGAGTTCGAGCCCAGGGAGGGGAAGGCGCTCTTCGAGGAGTACTACACCTACACCGACGGCATCGTCTTCGCGTTCGATCCCATGTCTCTCACCAGGCAGAGGAAGGGCTCCACACCGATGGATGTGTTCGAGTCCTTCCACTTCATGTTCTCGCAGATCACGGGATCAAGTCCGAACAAGGTGTCGGACGTCCCAATGGCCGTCGTCGCCACGAAGAGCGACATCGTGAGCCCACAGCTCAAGGACAAGGATGTGAGGAAGTATCTGATGGAGAACGGCCAGGACGGCTTCGTCAGGGTCCTGGAATCGCTGTTCTCCGATGTCAGGTACTTCGCGGTGTCTTCGTACGGGGACAACTGCTCCTCAGCCGCCAGGCCGTTCTGGTGGATCGTCTCCAAGACCGACAAGGAGCTGGCAGAGGCCGTTCCGATTGATCTCTGAAAAAAGAATGCAGGGGGCTCCATGCCCCCATTTTTCAACCACGGTCCATTGCCAAATCAACGACAAGTCATGCCAATTGTTGTCATGAAATTGTCGGATCGTCAATGGCTGAATCCGGACCTGTCATATCGTGGTCCTGCGGTTCCTATACTCCAGGCATCTCTCCATGAACCTGGTCGCGAACTCCGGATTGGAGTAGTAGTACAGATGGGGGTACCCCGCCAGCATGGTGCCTGTGTCGTGCAGGCATGTGTACTCCCTTCCGCCGGTCTTCACAGCCTTCCAGTCAGATCCGCAGTTGTCGCTGTCCCAGTAGTGGAACTCGTGACCCTTGACCGAGAGGTCGCCCTTCGTCACGCCGTCGTCCCTCAGAGGGCTGAACGTTGCGTATCCGAACCTGGACAGTCTCCCGGTGTTCCTCACCTCTCCGGGGATGACGCCGCACATCCCGTGCATCACGCCGTCCTTGTCCTCCATCCTCTCGTGGAGGTACATGAACCCGCCGCATTCGGCTATGCAGGGCATGCCGCCCAGGACCTTGGACCGGATGTCCTCCATCATCGTCCTGTTGGACTCCAGCTCCTCGCAGTGGAGTTCGGGGTATCCGCCCGAGAGGACGATCCCGTCCACGTCAGGGAGGACGGGGTCGCGCATCGGCGAGAACCTGACGATTTCCGCACCGCATCTCTCCAGGAGCTCCACGTTGTCCTCGTACGTGAAGCAGAACGTGTCGTCGTCGGCGAGGCCGATTCTGACATCACCTTTTATCCTCCTGGCCGCGGGGGCCTCGTAACGTAGGTCTGGCGCCTGGGAGGCGATCCTCACAAGCAGGTCGATGTCGAGGGTCCCCTCCAGAACATCCGCGAGCCTGTTGAGCTTGTCCTTCAGCTCCTCGATCTCCGACGGCAGGACCAGCCCGAGGTGCCTGCTCTCCAGGACGAGGTCGCTGACCTTGGGCACGTAGCCGATGGGTTCGACACCCATCTCCCGGGCCGCCGGTGCGAGCGTCTCGTAGACCCTCTGGGACATGTTGTTGAAGATCACTCCCTTGATGTTGTTGGGCCTGAACTCCAGGAAACCTTTGAGCATCGGCAGCACGGACATGCTGGCGCCCCTGCAGTTGAGCAGGAGGATCACGGGTATGTCGAGCTTCTGCGACACGTCATAGGAGCTGGCCTCGGAACTGAGGATGCCGATACCGTCGTAGAATCCCATGACCCCCTCGACAACGGAGATGTCGCAGGTCTCCGCAGTCCTTCCGAAGAGGTACCTGAGGGTGTCTTCCCCGACGAAGAAAGCGTCCAGGTTCTTCGACCTGGCGCCGATGACCCTGGAGTGGAACATCGGGTCGATGTAGTCCGGGCCGCATTTGAACGAGGCCACCTTGAGCCCTCTGTTCACCAGGGCCTGCAGCACCCCGCAGGTGACCAGGGTCTTTCCGGAACCGCTGGCCGGTGCGGCTATCATGAAGCGGGGAAGGGTCATCTCCCCCTCACCACCGCGATGTAGACGGGGTTCTGGCCGGTCATCAGGTGGTATTTGCCTAAACGCCTGGACCTGGCGACGGTGATGTTGACGAACTCCTCCTCCACAAGGTCCAGATCCCTGATCACCTGGAGGGTCTCGGACATGGTCTCTATGGTGACCGAGTTGATGACGATCCTGACGTCGGGGTTCTTGTCGAGAAGGCACTGGACTATCTGCCTCAGGTTGCCCGCCGACCCTCCTATGAACGCGTGCGTGGGGGCGGGGAGGTCTGTCATCGCCTCCGGTGCGAGGCCCCTCACGACCTCTATGTTGGACGCCCTGAACTTCCTCTTGTTGACCTCTATTAGGTCCGCGGCCACATCCTCCCTCTCGATGGCATAGACCCTCCCCTCGAAGGCCGTGAGGGCCATCTCCACGGATACGGATCCGGTTCCCGCTCCGACGTCGTAGACTACCGAGTCGGGGGAGAGCTTCAGCTTCGCGACGGACAGGGCTCTCACCTCGCTCTTGGTCATCGGTGCGTCCCCGCGGGTGAACTCCTCGTCGGGTATGCCGACTGGGTTCCTGGTGTCCGGGTCGGGATTTACGATGAGCGCGACGCAGAGGTCGCCGAATTCAGAGTCCAGGCACTCCGAGGGGGTGCCGGTGAAGATCCTCTCTGTCGGGTACCCGAAGTCCTGTCCGATGGTGACGGACACATCGTTGAGTCCGTAGTCGAAGAGCTGCCTGCACATGGCGTGCACGGTGTCCTCTCCGGAGAGGAGTGTGAACACCTTGGGGCGGGTGTTGACCAGCCCCACGATGTTGGAGTCCCTGCCGTGGGCGCTGGTCAGGTAGGCGTCCTGCCAGGTCTCGCCTATCTTCGAGCAGAGGTAGACGGCCGATGATATTCCGGCCTCGGTGTCGACGTCGTACCTGGACCTGTCGATCCTGGAGAGGAGGCCCTTCGCGCCGCTGTAGAACCCTATGTCTCCTGACAGGAGGACCGCTATCCTCCCGTATTCCGGGTGGGCGTCCATGTAGTCTACGATGGCGTCGGACCTGTACTCGATTAGGACGTCCCTGCCACTGGTGTCCACGGCATCCAGCATGCGCCTGGCCCCGATCAGTAGGTCCGCCTGTCTGACCTTCTCCGCCGCGCGGACGGTCATGTCGCCAGGACCCATGCCTATGCCCACCAACAGGACCTCCCTTCTCCCGGAGGGTTCCGGGACGGTCCCCTCATGGGGTATTCCGAGCCTCTGCTCCAGCATGGAGACGACCTCGCAATACGGGTGTCCGCTGTCGTCCGGCTTCCTTACCAGGACCACGGTCACCCCGGCCCTGCGGGCTGCCCGGACCTTCTCCTCGTAGCCTCCGACGGTCCCGGAGTCCTTGGTCACCAGGTACCTGGCGTCTATCTGCTTCAGTGTGGCGTAGTTGATGTCCTCAGTGAAGGGTCCCTGGGCGCAGATGAGGTTCCTGCCCTCGAATCCGAGTTCCACTGCCCTTTTCACCGATTCCATGGTGGAGAGCACTCTGGCGACCACCCTCTCCCGGTAGTCGGGGATGGAGGTGTACCTGTCGAGCTCCTTGGAGCCCGTGGCGGCGAGGATCACGCCCTCCCTGTCCTTCAGATAGTCCACCGCGTCGGAGACGTTGTCGACCGTGACTATGTCGTCGTCGGACACGTCGGAGTCCTCCCTCCTCAGCCTTATGTACTCGGCACCGGCCCGCTGGCATCCCTCGCGGATGTGCTTCGACACCGTGGTCGCGTACGGGTGCGTGGCGTCCACCACGATCTCGTACATGTTCTCCGAGATCACCTTGGCGATACCCTCGGCCCCGCCGCAGCTGCCCACCTGCACGTCGATGTTGTCGTTAGGTTCCATGACATCGGCGCCGTAGTCCGTGGCGACTCTGACGTGGACCATCACGCCCTTGGATGCTAGCCATGTGGCGAGGGACCTGCCCTCTGTGGTACCTGAGAAGATGAAAACGTCCTTCATTTCAAACGAACCTCGGTGATATCTGGCGGAGGCAGACCGCGACGGTCATCCCGTCCTCGGCGGTCTTCCTCAGCAGGAAATCGTTTCCGCCCGCCGCCATCGCGGCCGAGCGCTCGCAGACGCAGTCCACGTCGGTGACGCTGCGCACGAACTGCGAGGATGTGAACTCCCCCTCGAGCGAGTTGAGCTCACCGGAGGAGTAGAACCTGGATGGGACGCGGAGGTCGCGTGCGAGTTGCAGTATGGCCTCCTCGTCTTTCTTGATATCTATGCTGGCGACCGCGGCGACCCGCTCACGTGGAATGCCCAGAGCCTCCAAGTGCGAGTGTACGAACGTCCTGAGCTTCGCAGGGTCGGTGTCGCGCCTGCATCCGACGCCCAGGACTATGTCCATGGGGATCAGATTGAGTGTGACGTCAAACGGTTTCTTCACGGGGTCGGCAGAGACGCACACGCCGAACTCCCCGGAGTCCGCAGCCGTGATACCATCTGGGAAGTCTCCTTCGATAGGCATGTCGCTGTGGAACCCCACGAACCTGCCGTCGAGGACCCTGGCGGACACATCCTTCGCGATCTTCAGCGAGGAGATCCTCATACCGTTCCTCACTGCGAAGGTGTCCACCGAGAACTTGCCGTTCAGGTCCGTGGCGGTGGTTATTATCGGTTCCGCCCCCATGCCGTCGGCGATCCTCTGGGTGAGCAGGTTGCATCCACCTATGTGCCCTGAAAGCAGGGAGATGGCCCATTTCCCGTGTTCGTCCATGCAGACGACCGCTGGATCGGTGTCCTTGCTTCTGACGAACGGCGCTATGTGCCTGACGGCGATTCCCGTGGCACCGATGAAGACAATCGCGTCGCGTTCCGCGAAAGCCCTCTGGGTCCATTCGCGGAGGCTCCCTTCGATTCTCTCGATTCCGAGGCCGTTCGATGATGTCTTGCAATACAGTCTGACGTCATCGCCGGCCAGGACGTCCCTCAGTCTCAGCGCCGTGGCGCAGCCGTTGGTCGAGAACGCCACCACGTCTATTCTCATACGCCATTCCTCCGGATCTCCTCCCTGATTTCGTCGAGCATGGAGTCGGCGAGGGAGGTCTTGCCCAGCAGACCATAGACGGAGGAGAACACCACCGCCGAGGTCCTGATACTCCCTCCGGTGCGGTGGTTCATATGGAACTCTATCTTCTTCATAAGAAGCTCGGACACCTTCGGAATCAATCCGACGGAGTCGATGACATCCAGTGCGTCGTCGGTGGATATGCAGTCCAGTATCTTCAGGACTGTCTGCATGTCGGCGCCGGCGATCGCAGCGTTGGATGCCAGGATCTCCATCCTGGCGTCAGCGTTCCTGGAATGGGTGTTCATGATTCCGGCGGCGAGTTTCACGGCCTTCCCCAGGTTGGACACGAGCACCACGTCCGTTCCGAGTTCGCAGGCGTGGTCCAGCATCTCTCCGACGAAGTTGCTGCACTTGACGGCGAAGTCCGCGTCGATGCCTGGGATGTTGTCGCTGAAGTCCTTCCCGTAGTTCCCGGGGACGACCAGCAGCACCTTGTTGCCGGCCGCGGCGCGCATGTTCATCTCCGTTCTGACAGTATCTACGAGTGCAGTCTCGCTCATCGGCTCCACGATCCCGCTGGTCCCGAGGATGGATATGCCCCCGACTATCCCGAGGCGCGGGTTGAACGTCTTCTGGGCGATTTCTGGGCCTTCCGGCACTGATATGACCACAGAGAACCCGTCTCCGTAGGAGCAAGCCGAGGCGACGTCCTCAAGCGCCTCTCTTATCATGCTGCGGGGGACCCTGTTGATGGCTGCGTTCCCCGGGGGCTGGTCCAGGCCCTTGCGGGTCACGCGGCCGACGCCGACGCCGCCGTCGATCTCTATCCCCGAGTCTGTGAGCGTAACCTCGGAGTACACGAGGGTCCCGTGGGTGGCGTCGATGTCGTCGCCTCCGTCCTTTCTGACGGCGCATCTGGCGCTCGTCGTGTCGAACGTCAGGTCCTCCACCGGCAGGTCCAGCGTGATGCCCTTAGGAGTGTGTATGGTCACGGACCCAACAGGGTTCTGGGTCAGAACCGCCAATGCCGCGGCTTTGGATGCCGCGGCGGCGCAGGTTCCAGTGGTGTGGCCCCTCCGCAGTTTCTTGTTGTTTACATACGTGTACAGTTCGGACTCATCCGTCATCGACGATCACCGACGTTTTACCAATGCAGGTGAAATGTATACCTGATGGGAGTTGGATGCATCCGCCAAGTTATAATAGTTGTGAGGCAATCGGCACAACCATAGGACGTGAATTCTAATGGCCGGAAAGTTGTACGGTATCGGCGTGGGGCCCGGAGAGACGGGTCTGATGACGCTGAAGGCCAAGGAGATCCTCGAGGGATGCGGCGTGATAGCCTATCCGGTTAAGAAACTCGGGGAAGGCAGTGTTGCTCTGGATATAATCAAACCGGTGGTCGACATCTCGGAGAAGAGCATCGAGGAGTTCCTGTTCAGTATGGACCCCGACGACTCCGTCAGGCAGAAGTGCCACGAGGAGAACCTGGACAAGATGTGCAAGCTGCTGGACAACGGCGAGGACATCGCCATGATCACCCTTGGCGACGTTGGCGTGTACAGCACATACATGTACATCAACAACGAAATCAGAGCCAGAGGATACGACACGGAGGTCGTTCCCGGGATCCCCAGTTTCTGCCACGGCGCCGCCATCGCAAGCATTCCCCTGATGATCGGCAATGAGGGTCTTGCAGTGGTCCCGGTGGCCAAGGAGAACTCGAAGCTTCTGAGCGATGTCATGGACAGATTTGACAATATCGTCGTCATGAAGGCGTTCAAGTCGATAGCCATGATATGCGACATGATGGCGGAGAAGGGCATACCGCTGGAGAACGCCACTGTGGTATGCAACGTCGGAATGGATGACGAGTACGTCGGACCGATCGTCAGGGACAGGGAGTACGGTTACTTCACGACCGTGATAATCAAGAAGAAGAGGTGAGAGACAGTGATATCTTTTATCGGAGCGGGTCCCGGAGACCCCGAGCTTCTGACACTGAAGGGTAAAAGGCTGATTGATGAGGCTGACGTGATCATATACGCGGGGTCCCTCGTCAACCCCGAGGTCCTGTCGGGCCACAAGGAGGGTGCCAAGATCTACAACAGCGCCCTCATGGATCTCGACGAGGTCATAGAGGTCATGGAGAAAGCCGAGAAGGAGGGGAAGAAATGCGTCCGCGTCCATACCGGAGACCCCGCCATCTATGGCGCCCACAGGGAGCAGATGGACAGGCTTGACAAACTCGGGATTAGCTATGAGGTGATCCCGGGAGTCTCATCCTTCCTCGGGACGGCCGCTGTACTCAACAAGGAGTACACCCTGCCCGGAAAGAGCCAGACCGTCATCCTAACCAGGATGGAGGGCAGGACGCCGATGCCTCCGGGCGAGAAGCTCCAGGACCTTGCCAGGCATCACGCCTCCATGGTCATCTTCCTCTCCATCGGTTTCATGGACGATATGGTCAAGCAGCTGGAGGAGGGCGGCTACGAGCCAACCACTCCCGTGGCAGTCGTGTACAAGGCCACATGGCCCGACCAGAAGATCGTGACGGGAACCCTGGCCGACATCGCCCAGAAGGTCAAGGACGCTGGGATCAAGAAGACTGCGCTCACAGTCATCGGTGACTTCCTCGGCGACGAGTACGAGCTCTCGAAGCTCTACGACAAGCACTTCACCACCGAGTTCCGCAAGGGGAAGGAGTGATCCGCATGTCCAAAGGAAGACTCCATGTCGTCGGATTCGGACCCGGAGGGCACGAGCACATGACGTTCAAGGCTGCCCAGGTCATCCAGGACGCCGACGTCGTCACCGGATACACCACTTACATCAACATGCTGAAGCCCATATTCCCGGACAAGGAGTACAAGGCCACCGGTATGATGAAGGAGGTGGAGAGGTGCAGGATGGCCATCGAGGACGCCATGTCCGGCAAGGATGTGGCCATCGTCTCCAGCGGGGACTCGGGCATCTACGGGATGGCAGGGATAATATACCAGCTTGCGGATGAAATGAAGGCGGACATCGAAATAGATACAGTACCCGGTATGACCGCGGCTTCGACCGCGGCATCGGTGCTGGGTGCACCGCTGATGCATGACATAGCGATCATCAGCCTCTCCGACCTCATGACGCCCATCGACCTCATCATGAAGAGGGTCGAGTGCGCCGGAGAGGGAGACTTTGTCGTGTGTCTCTACAACCCCAAGAGCAAGACGAGGACGAAGTACCTCGACGACGCAAGAAACATACTTCTCAAACACCGCTCCCCGGAGACCCCGGTCGGTATAGTGAGGAACGCCGGCAGGGACGATGAGAGCAAGCAGATCACCACATTAGGTGACCTGGACAAGGCGGATGTGGACATGTTCTGTATTGTCATAATAGGGAACTCACAGACGTACGTGTCGAACGGAAGAATGATCACACCAAGAGGATACAGAATCGGAAGTGATTGAGATGACATTGGAATTCGTGAAACCAGAGGATATAGAGAAGCGCAGTATGCAGATCATAACGTCTGAACTGAACGGCAGGACATGGCCCGAGCCCCAGTTCTCCATCGTCAAGAGGTGCATACACACGTCGGCGGACTTCGACTACGCTGACAACCTGGTCTTCTCGGACGACGCCGCCAACATAGGCGTCCAGGCCATCAGGAACGGTGCCGACATAGTCACGGACACCAAGATGGCCGCCGCCGGGATCAACAAGAAGAAGCTCGCCGCCTACGGAGGCAAGGTGCACTGCTTCATCAGTGACGACGACGTCGTGGCCGAGGCGAAGGGGCGCGGATGCACGCGCGCCACCGTGTGCATGGAGCGCGGAGCCGAGATCGCCAAGGAGAAGCCCGTGATATTCGCCATCGGGAACGCGCCCACCGCACTGGTCAGGCTCTGCGAGCTCATAGACGCCGGGGAGGTCAAGCCGGCGCTGGTGATCGGAGCCCCTGTGGGATTCGTCAACGTCGTAGAGTCCAAGGAGATGCTCATGGAGCGCGACGTCCCGTTCATCGTGCCCAAGGGCAGGAAGGGCGGTTCCAACATCGCCGCGACCATCTGCAATTCGATGATCTACTACAAGGATTGAAAACATTTCACCCGCCGGAAGGCGGGCACATCTTCCCGTCATTAATCGGGAAATTAGTACAACGATGGTTGTACTCTGGATATTTTTTACGACTTATGTTTCCTGATATGTAGTAATCTATATCCACCATCATAAGGTCTTTAGAACTCAATGTTCATTAACTGTCCATAATAGTATAGGGGGTAAGGTATTTTATAAAACAAAATTCGGCATCCGATTTGACAAATTCGCTAAAAATTTAGGATAAATTAAATAATAATCACTGAAAATCCAAGGAATTTGGTTCAAAACGACGGAAAAATGACCAATCGATGTAAATTGAATTAGATGCATCATCCTAAAAGATTTATACACTGAGTTGGTAACACCATCCAATTCCTATTGGTAGCGTAATACGTGGTTTCAAGACAAGGTGATAAATAATGCACATATCAGATGGATTCCTGAGCCCCGAATGGTGCGCAGTATGGTTCATTATTGCCATACCGTTCGTGGTTCTCGGAGCCAAGAAAGTTATCGAGCTGATGAGGGAGCATCCCGAGCAGAAGATGACAGTCGCTCTTGCGGGAGCATTTATCTTCCTGCTTTCCTCTCTCAAACTCCCCTCGGTCACAGGATCGAGTTCACATCCGACCGGAACTGGGTTCTCAGCAGTAATGTACGGTGTATGCGCAACAGCTTTCCTTTCCACGATTGTATTGCTCTTCCAGCTGTTCCTTCTTGCCCACGGTGGACTCACTACACTCGGAGCCAACATCGTGTCTATGGGAATCGCCGGACCGGCCCTTGCAGTCGTTCTCTGGTTCGGACTCCGCAAGGTGAACGTCAGCATCCCTGTCAGCATGTTTGTTTGTGCTCTTTTTGCAGACCTGTTCACATATGTGGTCACATCCCTGCAGATGACGCTGGACCACGGTGGATTCGTCGAGTTCATCAGCACTTTCGCTGTCACTCAGGTCCCCCTGTCCATCGTCGAGGGTATCCTGTTCTACATGTTCGCCACATACCTCATTAACAACAAGCCCGAGCTCTTCGAGAGCGCTCAGAAGCTGATGTCCAAGAAGAAGGAGGCAACCGCATGAACAAGAACACCATGATCTACATCGGCGGATTCGCGATCATCGCAGTCCTTGTCATTGCCACTCTTGCCTACGGTGCGTCACAGGATGCCGGATTCGGAGGAGCCGACGATGCCGGAGGAGATGTCGTAGGGGAGGTCGATCCCGACTACGAGCCCTGGTACGGCGGAATCTTCGGAGACTACGAGCTCCCCGGAGAGACCGAGAGTATGCTCTTCGCCCTTCAGGCAGCTATCGGTGCAATAATCATCGGTTATTTCATCGGTCGTTACACCAAGAATAAGGACGAGAAGGGTGAATGAGAGTCTCTGAAAACCTTTTTCCAAACCTTTTATCTTAACAGGAGTCCAGAGCGATCCGGTGGATGTACGATCAATAGTCTGTGGGTCCCAGCTAATGTGCATATGGAAACAGTCGATCGTCGACCGGCACTCATGCGACGTTCAGAATAAGAGAGGATGCGCTGATGTCAGAAGAGACACAGATGGATACGTTGGCGTACAGTTCCCGCATGTTGCACTGGGCACCGTTGGGCAAGCTGCTATTCGCCGTCGCATTGCTCGTCGTCAACATTATGACCCCTTCCATACTGGTATCGATCATCATATTCGTGATAGGACTCATCATGATGGCCTATTCCACGAATTTCAAGGTCCCGAAGATAATCGGTCTGTTCATACTCGAGGCTGCTTTCATCGCCTTCGTGGGCGCAGGAGTGATCTCGATCCTCGGTGACGAGTCCGTTCCAGCGGTATGGGACACGGATTTCCTCTGGATGCACTTTCATATGACCGTCGACAGTTTCAACGAGGCATGGCTCATCCTGTTCAGATGTGTCGCTGGCATAGGTGTGATGCTCGCTTTCGCGACCTCCACACCCATACCTCATCTTTCGCAAGCATTGAGGCAGCTCAGGATACCCGCGGAGGTATCAGAGCTCATTGTTCTGATATACAGATACGGTTTCCTTCTTCTTGAGAGACTCGAGAAGATGTGGGATGCGGCCAGCTCCAGGATGGGTTTCAGCGGTCCCAAGCGTGCGATCAGTTCGGTGGCGTCCATGACCGTCGGCATATTCATCTCGTCGTTCGGTATGGCCGACAAGGCGCAGGTCGCACTGGACTGCAGGAACTACCAGGGGTACTTTCCGGTTTACAACATGCCTCCCAAGGCTGGCATCAAATGGGTGGCCATCGCCGTGGTCGTGTTCGTCGCACTCTATCTGGTCGGACAGGAGACAGGTGCGGTCATCGAGATGTCATCAATATTCGGGGTGAGCGCATGACGGTCCTGTTCGAAACCAGGGATCTGACCTACTACTACAAGCCCAATCAACCGAAACCTTCGTTGAACGGCATAAACATCAAAATCGAGGATGGCATCAGAACGGCGATCCTGGGAGCCAACGGGGCGGGGAAGTCCACACTGTTCTACCACCTCAACGGCATCCTGAAGCCGAAGGCTGGCGAGGTCCTATATCGCGGCCGGACTCTGGAGTACAACCGCGAGTTCATGCAAGACCTCAGGAGCGACGTGCTTGTCGTGGTTCAGAACCCCGATGAGCAGATCTTCTCGGCGACTGTGGAGGAGGACGTCACGTTCGGCCCCCTCAACATGGGCCTGAGCAGGGACGAGGTCGACCGCAGGATAGCCGAGTCACTTGAGATGGTGGGCATGAGCGAGTACCGTCACCGTCCCACCACACAGCTCTCGTACGGGCAGCGGAAGAGGGTCGCTTTCGCGGGTGCGCTCGCCGTCAGGCCGAAGGTCCTGATATTGGACGAACCCACCGCCGGACTCGATCCGCAGATGGCCCAGGAGGTCCTGGAGCTCGTGGAGCAGCTCCGTTCCAACGGCACCACGCCGATAATATCCACCCACGACGTCGATCTGGCGTACACCTGGGCGGACGAGGTCCACATCCTGAGGCACGGCGACTGCATCCACTCCGGTGCGCCCGAACCGTTCTTCAGCGACGTTGGGTCGGTGGAGCTGGCCGGACTGGCCAGACCCCATGTGTTCTCCGTGAACGAGCGTATGTGCGCCATAAACGGCAGGGACCCTTCTCCGTTCCCTGTGGTGAACAGCGAGCTCCTGGCCAAGATGATGCCGGAGGGCACAGCCACGGGGAGGATACGTCTGGTGGTCACGGATGCCGATGAGCCTTCTATAGATGACGGGTGTCATGTGGGAATCTACGGGTTCCGCACCAGGGCGTTGTTCGTGAGGGATTCTCTGAGAGCGGACTTCTACTTCAACGGACTGGAAGGCTGTATCATGGATGCGGTCATGGGCAGGGACTCCGTGCTTTTCTGCGACCATGATCTCATCTCCGAGGTCGAAGAGCGTATAGAGCGTATGCGCCTGTTCGGCGTGTCCCTGGAGGTCGTCAGATGAGCGAGTACATTATCGAGACCGATAACATCACGTACTTCTACGATGGAAGCAAGGTGCCCTCCCTCAAGGATGTCAGCATCGGAATCAGGAAGAACACCAAGACGATCCTGCTCGGTGCCAACGGCGCCGGCAAGTCCACGCTGTTCTATCATTTCAACGGGGTCGTAAAGCCAGAGAGCGGCAAGGTCCTTTTCGATGGAAGCCCCATCGGCTACAGGGGGAAGGCGCTGAAGCAGCTGCGTTCTAGGATAGCGGTGGTCCTGCAGAATCCCGACGATCAGATATTCGGTCAGACCGTGGAGGCTGATGTGGCGTACGGCCCGACGAACATCGGGCTTCCGCAGTCCGAGGTCGATGCCAGAGTCGACGAGGCGCTTGGCCTCGTGGGGCTCGGGGAGCTGAGGGACCGCAACACGACTCAGCTCTCGTACGGGCAGAGGAAGAGGCTCTCTCTCGCGGGGGCCCTGGCGATGAAGCCCGAGGTCCTCATCATGGACGAGCCGACCGCCGGGCTGGATCCCCAGATGGCATTGGAGCTCATGGAATTGGCCGAGGAGCTGCATGATGCCGGCACCACGGTGGTGATTTCAACCCACGATGTTGATCTGGCGTACGCATGGGCGGACGAGATCCATGTGCTCAGGCGCGGCAGCCTAGTCTTCTCGGGGACGTCGGAGGACTTCTACTCGGACCCGGTCAACGTGTACACCACGGGGCTCATGCAGCCTTCGATGTACCAGCTCAACGACGCCATGTCGAAGATGAAAGGAGTGTCGCCGATGCCCTATCCCCGTACCGAGACGCAGCTGATCTCCAAGATGGCTCCCGGCCGTAAGACGGGGCGTCTCATCCTGATACCCGTGAAGGAGAGGATGGACAGATACATGGTAGATGCAGCCCTGGAGAAGGTGGACAGCGGCCTCACCATAGGTCTATACGGTTCGGTGCCTCGTAGTCTGCTTTCAGAGAGTCAGCTTCCGGTCGATTACGTCTTCGACGGTTTCGAGGCTTGTGTTTCCGATTGCATGGCCGGAAGGGACTCCCTGCTCATGTGCTCCGAGACATCGATGGAGACGGTGAAGGGAAAGATCCGCAGGTTGGAGGAGTTCGGCACCCCGCTGGATTGGACGGTTATCGAAGACCCCCATGCGGACAGCACTTCCTGAGACACTTCCCCATAACAACATCTTCCGAGGCCGTCCGGCGTCAAGGCGATCGACTATGACGCCGGGGCCTCATCCCCTTCTGCTGGAGATCAGATACGTCGCGATTGCGAAGAATGCAACCATGTAAATTGCCGTCACCGCCAGGGACACCCATGGGAACTCCGTTCCCAGCATGGCGGACCTTATGCATTCCGTGGTGTGGGTCAGGGGGAGAAGGCCTATCGCGGTCTGGGCCACCCCGGGGAGCGAGTCCAGCGAGAATATCGTCCCGCACAGGAACGTCATCGGCAGCACGGCGAGGCTGTTGAACAGGTTGAGCGTCAGGTGCGAGTTGGAGAGGAGCCCCGCGACCACGCCGAGCAGGCCGTACGTAAGGCATGACATGATTATGAGGATCGCAGCCTGAACCGTCGGCATGACGTCCCCGCTCAGGGCCATGCCCATGATGTAAAGGATCGTGCAGCTTATCAGCCCCCTGGCCATGCCCGAGTATGCCTTGCCGAGGACTATAGCCGAGGGTGACATCGAGCAGAGGAAGAGCTCGTCGAAGCTCTGGTAGTATGTGCGCTGCAGCATGACCTTCGTGGCCACTGTGCTGAAGCAGGCCGTGAGTGTCGTCAGGGCGATGATGCCCGGGATCATGAACGAACGGTAGTCGAACCCCTCCAGGGTCATCCCGTCGCCAAGGCCGTACCCGAAGGCCACCAGGTACAGCAGCGGTGCCACCAAAGAGGTCACCAGCACGGTGGGGATGTTCCTGCGTATGAAGCACATGTCAATCCATGCGATTCTGAACGAGTCTGCGATGACGCTCATACCCTGAACTTCACCTCCTCCGTCGCCTGGACGTCGCGGCCCGTCTTTTCCAGGAACACGTCCTCCAGGTTGGTCATCCTCGACACCACATCGATGTCGCGAGGGAGGGAGTCGCGGAACGCTGACGCCTCGTCTCTGTCACCGAAGTAACGGAAGTGTTTGCCGTCACCATCCCTGTACTCGACGGCCCATCTCCCCAGGGCGTCCCTGAGCTCGGAAGGGGTGCCGACGCACATTATCCTGCCATGGTCTATGATGGCCACGCGGTCGCAGAGTTCCTCCGCCTCATCCATGTAATGGGTGGTGATGAACACGGTCTTCCCGCGGTCGTTGAGCCTGCGGATCAGGTCCCACAGCATGTGTCTGGACTGTGTGTCCAGGCCCGCCGTGGGCTCGTCGAGGAAGAGTATGGACGGGTCGTGGACCATGGAGCAGACGATGGCGACCCTGCGCTTCCATCCGCCGGAGAGGTTGATCACCAGCCTGTCCAGATACGGTTCAAGGCCCATCAGCGATACCAGTTCGCAGATACGTGCGTCCGCTTCCGAACGCGGGATGCGATGCAGGATGGCGTGGTACCTGATGTTCTCGAGAACGGTCACGTCCCTGTCGAGGGCGATGTGCTGCTGAACGATGCCTATGTCCTCCTTGACGGAATCGGAGAGTCCGTCGACGTCCTTCCCATGGATGAGCACGGTGCCCTCCGTCGGAGGGGACAGCATAGTCATCATGCGGATAGTGGTGGTCTTACCTGCCCCGTTGGGTCCCAGGAAGCCGAAGATCTCTCCTTTCCTGATATCCAGGTCTACTCCATCCACTGCGGCAAGGTCGCCGAATCTCTTCACCAAGCCTTTGGCTGAAACGACAATCTCGTTCGTTACTATCCCCAACCTCTGAACATTCTCTGATTAATTCTGGGTTATTAATGTAATCAATCCGCTGCCATTCCTTTATCTGATTATGTTGGAAATCAAGATTATTACCTATGATGTTGGATTAATAATCCCACTATTATTATACTTAGTAGTCAACTGTAATATCAATGTCTGGCTATGTCTTATATTAATAGATTTAATTGTTACTAAAATAGGAAATAATATCCACAATACTGCGCATATGTAAATAGTAGGAAAATATTATGGATTATTCATCCAATGGTGATTAAATGGATAAAACTAAATTAATCGCCGTTGTGGTCGTCATAATCATAGTTGTGGCGGCCGCGGCGATTGTTCTGACGAGAGGCGGAAGCGATTCAGGTGACGATGCGAACATCGATGCCGAGCTCCGTGTTTTCGGAAACGCCGATGGCAACTACACCATCGACAGGAATGATCTGAGTATCATCAACGATATAGTGGCCGGAAATCTGGATGCGTCTGACTACCCCATGGCTGATGCCAACTATGACGGCGCCATAACGCAGGCCGATGCGGATCTGGTCCAGTCGATAATCAATGGCGAACCCTGTACTGTCTATCATTACAACACTTGCACCACAGGCGACTACGTCGTCGACACGAAATGGCCCGTCAAATCCGCGCTTGCCACAGGGGCTTCCAATATGCTGTGGATCATGACGATGGCCGGAATGGACGGCATGGTGCATGGAATCACATACAGTGCCAGTTCGTCGCCTGACCCCACCATATTCCCGGAGTTCAGCAAGATGGAGTCCATCGGCGGAAGCTCCACGAAGCTTCCCGTGGACAACGCATCCTCTTACATCAGCAAGTATGATGTCACAGCCGTCGTAGCCGATAAGACCGCATCCACGGTGGACAAGGGTACGGTTGAGGTCCAGTACGAGAGCATGGGTGTTGATGTCATCAGGGTCAATCCTGCGGCAGTCGACGTCGACGAGTTCTGCTCGGAGATGTTCCTGCTCGGATTCCTTTTCCAGACCGAGGACTACTGCATCGATGTGGCCCAGTGGTGGACGAACCTCCAGGATGAAATCGACTCCAAGCTCGAAGGTGTGGACAAGAGGACCGTCATCACCTGCAACGGATCCGTCTCCAACGGAAGGATCTGGATTTCCGCCGGAACATCCGACTATGTCGATGTGGTGAAGGCCGCCGGAGGCATCTACGCTCTTGGCGACGAGGTCCTGACGGACTACACCAGCGGGGTCTATTTCAACGAGAACGACACCTGGCTGTACCAGTACGACATCGACTGCATCGTGTCCATCAAGACCAACGATTGGTACAGCGGCACTGTGGACAACGATGAGAAGTACGAGACGTCTCTGGGCATATTCTCCAACACGCAGGCGTATCAGAATGGGGACGCCAAGGTCATTGTGGG
>ERZ1673744.1478-NODE-1478-length-20765-cov-7.819604_pt1 | contig 20765 bp, 10 predicted proteins | sample MGYA00580207_ERZ1673744 | MGnify/ENA primary metagenome ERZ1673744 (study PRJEB41218, sample SAMN15661751) | gut metagenome | host: Homo sapiens | place: Canada: London | collected 2015-08-20/2019-03-30 | study: EMG produced TPA metagenomics assembly of... | reverse complement strand
CGCCATGCGCGGATGTCGGTGTACCAGCGGCCGTTGTATTCGCGCGACTCGATGTTGACCGAGACGTTGTAGGTCGAACCCTCTTTCAGACGGGCCACGTCTTCGGGCTTGTTGAAGAACGTAACGCAGATTTTGCGTGTGAAAGAGCCTTCGTTCATTTCGAAAACCACATCCTGACGCTGCCACTCACCGCGTGCCGACGTTCCCTTCGTCACGGGCAGTATTTTGTAAACGGTTCCTTCGAATTCCATAGTGTAAATAGGGTTTGTTTGCGGCAAAGGTAGCAATTTTCCGGGACATTCGGAGCCTTTCCCGCGGAAAAAACGCCTGACGTCCGAAGATCGGCGGATACGGCGTTTCTGTCCCGGAACCGCGGCGTGCACCCCGTTCCGGTCGGCTCCGTCGGAGGTTCGGCCCTTTCTTTTTGCTGCCTGTTACAGTGGTCTGCGGCCCGTAATCCGTATAAAAAAGCAGGGTCCGGTTTGCTTTTTTTGCTTTTTTTGAATTATCTTTGGTGCTGTAATGATATTTTTTATTTGTCGGAGCGTTCTGCCGGGCTGTCCGGTTTCGGCTGCGTCCGGCGTGTTGGCACCTTTGTCCATGATGAAAAAACTACTGCTTTTTGTTGCGCTTCTCGGCCTTGCGCTGCCCCTGCGGGCGCAGGACGACAAGGCGCTGGCCGCCGCCGCTGCGAAGGCCGACCTGAAACTGATGTCGTTCAACATCCGCTATTACAAGCCCGGCGCCGACGGCGACAACGGCTGGGTTGCGCGGCGCACCGCCTGTCTGGAGATGATCCGTGCGGAATCGCCCGACGTCATCGGCTTCCAGGAGCCGCACCGGCCGCAGATCGACTATCTGAAGGTGAACCTCCCCGAATACGCCGAGGTCGACATGGGACGCGACGCCGCGACCGACATCGAGAAGAAACCCGACGGCGGCGAGCATCTGATGATCATGTACCGCCGTTCGAAATACATCCTGCTCGACAGCGGGTTTTTCTGGATCAGCCCCACGCCCGAATGCCCTTCGCGGGGCTGGGACGCCATGTGCCGCCGCGTCACGGTGTGGGTGCAGCTCAAGGACCGGAAAACCGGAAAGGAGTTCTTCTATTTCGACACCCATTTCGATCATATCGGCAAGCAGGCCCGCGCCGAATCGGCCCGGATGATGGTCGCCCGGATGAAGCGGATCGCCGGTGAGAAGGCCGCCGTCTTTCTCTCGGGAGACCTGAATACGACCTACGACAACGCCCTGCTCGACCCGCTGAAGGCGTGGATGCAGTCGGCGCGCCATGCGGCCCCGGTGACCGACGAACTGCCGACGTTCAACGACTTCGGCAAGCGTTCGCTGTGGATCGACTTCATTTTCGCCCGCAACGCCCGTGCGCTGGCCTACCGGACCCTTGTCGATTCCGGGCGTTACGGCGTTCCGTTCCTCTCGGATCACAATCCCGTTTACGCGCTCTACAAACTCTGAATCCGCCGGACGGCCGACAAACCCGGATACAACCAAATTCCGATACCATGAAGAACCTTTCCCTCGTTTTCCGCAGCCTCGCGCTGCCCGTGCTGCTGCTGACGCTGAACGCCGCCGGTGCGCAGGAGAAGCAACCGCTCCGTTACGTCGATGCCGCGACGCTGACCGTCATCGGCAAGAGCATGCCCACTCCCAAACTGTTCCAGCGGGTCGACACCGCCCGTTACGAACTCTGGCAGCCCGTGAAGAACTACTCGGCCTTCTCCACCGGACTGGCCGTCGTTTTCCGCACCGACAGCCGGACGATCCGCGCCCGGTGGAAAACCGGCGGATACGGATTGGGCCACAACATGACCGCCATCGCCCGCAAGGGTCTCGACCTCTACATCGAGCGCGACGGGCAGTGGGTCTACGCCGGTTTCGGCTGGCCCAAGGGCGACAACCACGACAGCGCGCTGGTCGAGTATATGGACGAGGGCGAAAAGACCTGTCTGGTCTACCTGCCCCTGTGGGACGAGGTGCTTTCGCTGGAACTGGGCATCGACGGCGACAGCCGCATCGAGGCCGTTCCGAACCCCTTCCGCCACCGGATCGTGGTGCTCGGGTCGAGCATCACCCACGGCGCTTCGGCCGGGCGTCCCGGCATGACCTGGACGGCGCGGCTGGCCCGCCGGATGGGACTCGATTTCCTGAATCTCGGTTACAGCGGGCAATGCAAGCTGCAACCCGAATTCGCGCGGATGCTGGCCGAGATGGATGCCGACGCCTTTGTTTTCGACGCCTTCTCCAACCCGAGCGCCGGGGAGATCGAGGAGCGGCTCGACGCCTTCGTGGCGACCGTCCGCAAGGCGCATCCCTCGACGCCGCTGATCTTCATTCAGACCGAGGTCCGCGAGACCGTGAATTTCAACCTCCGGGCGCGGAAATTCGAATCCGACAAGCGCGCCGCCGCCGAAGCGGGCGTCCGGCGGCTGATGAAGGACGACCGGAACATCTACTTCATCGACTCCCGGGGGATGATCGGCACGGACCACCTCGGGACGGTCGACGGTTCGCACCCCTCCGACCAGGGTTTCATGTACATGACCCGCCATCTCGAACCGCAGCTGCGCAAGATTTTCCGGAAATACGGAATCCGCTGATCCGCAGACCGGCAGGGCCGCAGCTTTCGGGCTGCGGCTTTTTCGTTTTTTGGGGCAGGAGGTTGCAAATCTGAAATTAATGCTATCTTTGCTTCCGGTATGACCGAAGATTTCATTCAGGAAAACGAGGATCGGGAACTGTTCCGGCGGATCAAGCAGGGGAGCGAGGAGGCTTTCCGGGTGGTTTACGGGAAGTATCACCGGATACTCTATGCCGTGGCCCTGAAGATGCTGAAGGACCGTTCCGCGGCCGAGAACGCCGTGCAGCACGTCTTCGTGAAACTTTGGATCGGGCGGCAGGAGATGACCGTCATGCTGAGCCTGCGGAACTACCTCTACACGATGACCCGCAACTACATCCTCAATTACCTGCGCAGCCGCAATACCGAGCTGGTGCACAGCTACCGCCTGGCGCAGCTCATCCCCGAGGCTTCGGACCCGCTCGACGCGCAGATCGAGCGCGAGGATCTTTTGCAGATGCTCGATACGGTGATCGCGGGGCTTCCGACCCAGAAGCGGCAGGTCATGTACCTGCGCAAGGCGGGCTATTCGAATCCCGAGATCGCCGAAATGCTCAATCTTTCGGTCAACACCGTCCGTTCGCACTACCAGGAGGGCGTCAAACTCCTGAAGAGCCGTTTCGGCCATATCGTCCTGCTTATCTTCATCCTGCAAACTTTATTTTTATGAACAGACCTTCGGAAGAACTTTTGCATAAGACGCTCGAAAACCGCGCCACCGCCGCCGAGGCCACTTCGGTCGCCGAGTGGCTCGCCACCGATTCGGGCCAGGCATGGGCCAGCCGCTACATCGGCCGCGACTTCGACCGGCAGGAGTCCTGCGGCGACTATGAGCGGGAGGAGGTCGCCTCGGAGCGCATCTTCGCGCGGATCAAAACCGCCCTCACGCGCAGCCGGCGCCGCCGCATTCTTTTTCGCGTCGCCGCCGTCGTGATTCCCGTCGCGCTGGTGCTGGGCGTCGCCCTGCGTCTCGACCGTCAGGTAGGGGGCATCTTTTCGGATGCGGAGTACGGCGAATTCGTCGTCGACCGGGGGCGGCGTACGCAGTGCCTGTTTCAGGACGGCACGGTCGCCCACCTCAATTCCGAGTCGAAAATCCACTATCCCGTGAAGTTCGGGCTTTTCGAGCGTCGCATCCGGCTCGAAGGCGAAGCCTACTTCGAGGTGACCCACAATCCCCGGCGGCCGTTCGTCGTGGAGTTCGAGGGCGGAGAGATCCAGGTGCTCGGCACGTCGTTCAACGTCAAGGCCTACCGCGACGATGACATCGTCGCCGTAACGCTCGACGAGGGGCGCGTGGTGCTCGACGACCGTCGCGGCGGTCGTTTCGAGCTGTCGCCCTCCGAACAGCTGCTCTACGACCGCCGCTCGGGCGAGGGGCGGATCGTCCGCGGAGCCGACGCCATGCGTTATTCGATCTGGAAGGACGACGTGATCTCGTTCCGCGACACGCCCCTTGCAGAGGTGCTCGAAACCCTTTCGCGGTGGTACGACGTGCGCTTCGAAACCGACGGACAGCCCGATCGCCCCATATCCTACACCTTTGCGACCGACAACACGCTGCTGGATAGTGTTTTGCGTGAAATGGAACTGATCTCTCCGGTGCGTTTCGAACGCACCAAAACAGAAATAAAGGTAAGTTTCAGATAAAAAAAAGAGTTTCGGCTCATCGTTTTTTCCCGTTTGCGTGTCTATTCTGTGAAAAGCGCGCAAACGGGCTTTTTAGTAAACAACTACCTAAACTAATCTGTATGAAACGAATCAGACTACTATTTCTGATGCTGCTTTGTGTAGCCGGGACGGCCCTGACGGTCCGGGCGCAGAAAGTGACGTTGAATTTCCGGAATGCCAAGCTCGAACAGGTGTTCGGGCGGATTACCGAGCAGACGGGCTACACGTTCTACTACGCGCGTCCGACGGTCAATCCCGACAAGGTCGTCAGCATCGCCGTCGCGGATGTCGACGTGCGTGCGGCGCTGAAACAGCTGCTGGCGGACGACAAGGTCGAAATCGAGATCCGCGACGGCAAGATTTACCTTTCCCCCCCCCGGCAGAGTGCCGCTGTGCCGCAATCCGTTAAGGGCGTCGTCCGGGATGCCGCGGGCCAGCCCGTTGTCGGGGCCGCGGTGATTGTCAAGGGAACCACCCGCGGCGTGAGTTCCGGGACCGACGGCTCGTTCTCGTTCGAGGGTCTGGCTGACGGCGCCGTGCTGCAAGTCTCGGCGCTGGGCTACGCCTCTGCCGAAATCCCGGTCGGCAACCGTTCGTTCGTCACCGTGGAGCTGAAGGAGGACGCCACGCTCGTCGACGAGGTGGTGGTCGTGGGCTACGGCACGCAGAAGAAGGCCAACCTGACGGGCGCCGTCGACCAGGTCTCCTCGGAACTTCTGGAGAACCGTCCCGTGGCCAACGTCACGCAGATGTTGCAGGGCGCCGTGCCCAACCTCAATATTTCGCTGGCCGACGGCAAGCCCAACCGCTCGGCGTCGTACAACATTCGCGGCAAGACGTCGATCGGCGCGGGCGGATCGGCTCTGGTGCTGATCGACGGCGTCGAGGGCGACCCCGCGATGCTCAACCCCAACGACATCGAGTCGGTCTCGGTGCTCAAGGACGCAGCTTCGGCCGCCATCTACGGTTCGCGCGCACCCTACGGCGTGGTGCTCATCACCACCAAGGACCCGGGCAAACTCACCGACAAGTTCACGATCAACTACACGGGCAACGTCTCCATCCAGCAGCCCACGGCCATTCCCGACGTCGTGGACGACGGTTACGTCTATTCGCGCCTCTTCTACGACGCATGGTACAACTACCGCTTCAACGAGCCGACGGGCTTCAACAACTCGCAGGACTTTTCGCGTGCGTGGCTCGACACCTTCCGCCAGCGCAAACTCGCGGGCAACAAGCTCGAAACGACGGTCGAACCCGACGGCAAGTATGTCTACTACGGCAATACGGACTACTACGACGCACTTTACAAGGATACGGTGATCGCCCAGACGCACAACATCTCGGTCAGCGGTTCGAACGGCAAGATCAGCCACTACCTTTCGGGGCGTCTGTACGACTACAACGGCCTGTTCAACTTCACGCCCGACACCTACCGCACGATGAACCTCCGTTCGAAGGTCTCCTCGCAGGTGTTCAAATGGCTGAAGATCAGCAATAACTTCGACTATACGCACGACCACTACCGTCAGCCGATGGGTTATTCGAAGGAGGGCGGAGGCGTGCTGTGGCGTTCGCTCAACGACCAGGGGCACCCTTCGTCGCCGATCTTCAATCCCGACGGTACGCTCACCAAGTCGGGCGCCTACGCCATCGGCGGCCTGGTGACGGGCAACAACTGGCTCGACCGCACGACCAAGACGCTCAAGAACACCACCACGCTCAACGTCACGATGCTGGAGAACCGCCTGCGCCTGACGGGCGACTTCTCGTTCCGCACCAAGGACTACACCGAGACTAAAAAGACCACGGCCATTCCTTACAGCGCCTACGAGGGCGAAATCGTCTACCTCGGCACGCCCGAGACCGACGACGTGATGAAGGAGTCGCTGCAACTGACGACCTATATCGCCACCAACGCCTACGCCGAGTTCGAGGACACCTTCGCCGAGAAACACTATTTCAAGGCGCTGGCCGGTTACAACTACGAGCAGCAGGACTACAAGTCGACCTACTCCGAGCGCAACGGTCTTCTGATGCCCGACGCCGACAACATCAACTTCGCGCTGGGCGACATCATGTCGATCACCGCCGGCGGCAGCCGCTGGCGTTACGTGGGCGCTTTCTTCCGCTTCAATTACGCCTACGACGACCGCTACCTGCTCGAAGTCAACGGCCGCTACGACGGCTCGTCGAAATTTCCGAACAACTCCCAATGGGGCTTCTTCCCCTCGGCTTCGGCCGCCTGGCGCATTTCGCAGGAGAAGTTCTGGGACGTCAGCCCCAAGGCCGTTTCGAACCTCAAGCTGCGCGCCTCGTACGGTGCGCTGGGCAACAGCAACGTCGATCCCTACACCTACCTCGAAACCTTCGGCCTGTCGACCTTCGGAACCGGTTCGGGCGACGCGGCCCGCTACCTCTTCGGGCAGGCCAAGCTGCGCTACACGAGCCTCCCGGGCCAGATTCCCGACAACATCGGCTGGGAGACCTCCAAAACCTTCGACGTGGGACTGGACGCCGGTTTCCTGAACGGACGGCTGAACCTCACGGCCGACTACTACATCCGCAAGACGGTGGACATGTACACCGTCGGCCCGACGCTTCCCGACACCTTCGGAGCGACGGCCCCCAAGGGAAACTACGCCGACATGAGCACCTACGGCTATGAAATCGCGTTGAGCTACAACGACTCGTTCAAGCTGGCGGGCAAGCCCTTCAATTTCGGGATCAAGGCGACGCTGGCCGACTATTATTCCATAATCGACCGCTATAACAACGCCTCGCGCAAGCTCTCCGATTACTACGAGGGGCAGCGTCTGGGCGAGATCTGGGGTTTCGTCTGCAACGGGCTGTTCCAGTCGCAGGCCGAAATCGACGCGGCGTTCGGCGGCAAGGGCTACAAGAATGACATCATGCAGACCTCCGAGAAGTACATCACCTATCCGGGCGACATGCGCTTCGAGGACCTGAACGGTAACGACGCCATCGACCGCGGCAGCAGCACGGTCGACGATCCGGGCGACCGGAAGATCATCGGCAACTCCGAGCCGCGCTACCTCTACACCATTTCGCTCAATGCCGACTGGAACGGTTTCTTCCTCTCGGCGCTGTTCGACGGCGTGGGCAGACAGCAGTGGTTCCCCAGCGACGAGAGCCTTTTCTGGGGCATGTACAACCGTCCCTACAACCAGGTTCCGACGTGGCATCTGCAAAACTACTGGACCGAGGAGCGTCCGAACGCCTACCTGCCGCGCTACGTGGGCTACTACGGCCCGATGAACGCCAATACGGTCAACGTCAATACGCGCTACCTGCAGGACGTGTCGTACATCCGGCTGAAGAATCTTCAGTTCGGCTACGAGCTGCCCAAGCGGTGGATCTCGAAGATCGGTCTTTCGAAGGTCTCGGTCTACTTCTCGGGCGAGAACCTCTGGAGCTGGTCGCCGCTCTACCGCCACACGAAGGATTTCGACGTGACGGTGGCCAGCAAGAAATCCGACTCGGATATTTCCAACAGCAAGGGCGACGGACATAACTATCCCGTGATGCGCAGCTTCAGCTTCGGCATCTCGATCACCTATTAAACTGTTTACGTGCTATGAAAAGATCAACCTATATATGGAGTCTGCTCGTGGGCTGCGTTGCGTTCGCCACGTCGTGCGACCTGACGGAGAACGTGCAGGTGAAAGCCGACAAGTCGATGATCTTCGGATCGAAATCGGGTCTCGAACTCTACTCCAATTCGTTTTACAAGGCCCTGCCGACGCTCAAGAACGGCTTCATGCAGGACAAGATGTGCGACGTGGGGGCCGTCAGCAACACCGACACCTTCATCAAGGAGGGTGCCTACAACACCGAGACGGCGACCAGCTGGAGCTGGGGCGCGCTCAAGAACGTGAACTACTTCATCGACGGCTGCAACGACCCGAAATACTGCACCGTCGAAGCCGAGACGCGCGACAACTACCTGGGCATCGCCCGTTGGTTCCGTGCGTGGTTCTACTACGACAAGCTGACCACCTACGGCGAAGTTCCCTGGTTCCCCAACGACATCCAGTCCTACCAGAACGACGTGATGTACAAGGACCGCGACAGCCGCGACGTGATCATCCGCAACCTGATCGCCGACCTCGATTTCGCCTACGAGCACATCCAGGCCACCTCGTCGACCGGCAGCGCGACGCTCACGCGCTGGGCCGCCGCCGCGCTCAAGTCGCGCGTCTGCCTCTTCGAAGCGGCTTACCGCCGTTACCACAACCTCACGGGGCTTGAGATAACCCCCGAGGAGCTGTATCGCGAGGCCGCCAAGGCCGCCAAGCTGGTGATCGACAACAGCGGTTGCTCGCTCAACACCGCCGCGGGCAAGAAGGGCGCCTATCGCGATCTGTTTTACAGCGAGACGCCGCTGACGCAGGAGGTGATCCTCGCCGTCTGCGCCAACGAGAAATCCGGCATCTTCGGCGAGCAGAACTGGTGGTTCAACGCCCGCTCGTACGGACTGTGCTGGAGCCTCGTCCGCTCGTTCGTCCACACCTACCTCAAGCAGGACGGCACGCCCTTCACCGCCGCCGCCGACTACGCCGTGAAATCCTTCGCCGAGGAGATGGAGGGGCGCGACCTGCGCCTGGAGCAGACCGTGCGCGGCCGCAACTTCCTGTGGGACGGCAAGACGGCGGTCGCCGACATCAAAAACCTTTCGCTCACGGGCTACCAGGTGATCAAGTATACGCTCGACGAATCGAAGTACGACGGCGGTGCGAAGAACATCAACAGCATTCCGCTGATCCGCTATGCCGAGGTGCTGCTCAACTACGCCGAGGCGCAGGCCGAACTGGGGGTGATCACCGATTCCGAATGGGCGCTCACGGTCGGTGCGCTGCGTAAGCGCGCGGGTATCACGGGCGGCACGGAGACGCTGCCCACGACCGTCGACAGCTACCTGCAACGCACCTTTTATCCGGACGTGACCAGCCCCGTGCTGCTCGAAATCCGCCGCGAGCGGGCCATAGAACTCGTCGCCGAAGGCATGCGCTTCGACGACCTGCGCCGCTGGAAGTGCGGATCGCTGATGGAGACCCTGCCGTGGAGCGGCATTCACATCCCCGGGTTGGAGCAGTCCGTCGATGTCAACGGCGACGGCGTGAACGACTACTACTTCACCGAGGGCGAGGTTGCGTCGGCTCCGGCGGCCTACAAGAACATCGCCGTCCGCGTCAATCAGGACGGCGTGGGGCTTTATGCCGAGGCGAATCCCGTGTCGGGTTACGATCTGGTCTACAAGACCGGTGCGGGCGACCGCTACTGGTATCCCGACGGGCGCCAGTACCTCTATCCGATTCCCGCCAAGGTGATCCGCGATTACAGGAACGCGGGCTATACGATCTCGCAGAACCCCGAGTGGGACAACGAATAAATAAAAAGCAAGACCATGAGAATATTCCGTTATTTACTGACGTTTTCGTTGAGTTTCGCCTTCGTTTTCGCCGCCGGGTGCAGCGATCCGAAGCCCGATTACTCGGAATTCTACAAACCCCAGCCCGGTGACGAACCGGAGGAGCCGGTCAATCCCGGACTTGAGGACAATCAGCTGAAAGTCATGTCGTTCAATGTGCGTTACAGCTCGGGCGACGACGGTGCGAACAGTTGGGACAACCGCAAAAAGGCCGTTCCGGCGATGTTCGCCGACCAGCAGCCGACGGTGCTCGGCGTGCAGGAGGCGCGGCTCGACCAGAAGACCTACATGGACGAGAACTGCGCGGGCTACAAGAGCGTCGGCGTGGGCCGCACCGACGGCCAGAATGCCGGTGAGTTCATGGCCATCTACTACCTCGCCGATGCCGTGAAGCTCGAAAAGTGGGGGACCTTCTGGCTCTCCGACACCCCCGACGTCCCGTCGGTCGGCTGGGACGCCTCGACCTACCGCACGGCCACGTGGGCCTTGTTCACCCACTACAAGTCGGGCCGCAAGTTCTTCTACGTCAACACTCACATCGACCATGTGGGGCAGGTGGCGGCCCAGAAGTCGATGGAGCTGATCGAGGCGAAGATCCGGTCGCTCAACCCCGACAACCAGCCGACGGTGCTGACCGCCGACTTCAACAAGATGCTCGACAGCCCGATTTTCGACGGCGTGAAGAAGTTCATGGCCGACGCGCGCACGACCGCTCCCGTGACCGACAACAAGGCGTCGTTCAACAACTTCGGCGGGGCGACCAACTACCCGCGCATCGACCACATCTTCAGCTCGGGCTTCACGCCCCTGCGCTTCGCCACCGTCGACCAGCGTTACGAGAAGGTCCCCTACATTTCGGACCACTATCCCATCGCGGCCGTGTTAGAGTTCAAGTAATCCTGCAACCAAAGCTCAAAACCGATTGAAATGAAACGATTTATCTATATGCTGGCCGCTTTCGCCCTCATGGGGGCCGTCTCCTGCCAGCCGGACGAGGAAGTGGCGGTCCACGCCTCGTTCACCACCGACAAGGAGTCCTACGACGTGGGCGACCCGGTGGTGCTCACCAACACTTCGACGGCCGAAAACGCCCTGATCGCCATCTGCAAATGGGAGCTGGGCAAGGGCGTCGTCTCCTACGAAACCACTCCGGAGAACATCTCCTACGATCAGGCCGGAGAGTATGTCATCAAGCTGACCGTTACCTCCGACCGCGGGGCGAAGAAGTCGTCGTTCGAGAAGACCATTCGGGTCGTGGACAACAACATCCGGCCCGTGGCCGACTTCACGTGGTCGCCCGAGAAGGTCGTGGCGGGCGAACCGGTGCAGTTCACCGACCGTTCGACCGACGAGGACGGCGAGGTGGTGGCCTGGGAGTGGAAATTCGGAACCACGACCTCCGACAAGCAGAACCCCGAATTCACCTTCGCGGCGCAGGGGGCTACGGAGGTCTCGCTGACCGTGACCGACAACAAGAAAGGCAGGAACACCAAGACGGTGACCATCGACGTGGGCCGCGGCGCCATCAGCCTCGACCTGCTCTGGTCGTACCCCTACGACGACACGAAGGACGCCTATGTGTTCGGCACGTCGCCCGCGGTCAGCCCCGACGGCGAGTATGTCTATGTGACTTCGACGGGTTATTCGCTGGTCTGCTTCACGAAGGCCGGCGAGCGTCTCTGGGCCTTCGACATCGGCAAGGACGGTGCGTCGGCCGAGAACAACAGCGGTTCGATCAAGGTGCAGTCGCCGACGCCTTCGGTCGACGAGGACGGTACGGTCTACGCGCTGGCGGGCTTCAACGAGCCGAACAAGGACGCGGGAGGCAGCGCGTTCTACGCCGTCAGCGGCGGCGCCGGGGGCGGCTCGCAGGTCTGGCATGTGAATACGGGCGTGAACACCAGCTTCCGGTTCCTTTCGCCGGCCGTCACCGAGAAATACCTCTTCATTGTGGCGCGCAACGTGCCTTCGGGGCACCAGAATTTCCAGGTCTACGACAAATCGTCGGGCGACCTGGTGGACGAGCGGCACGTCAACGGCGGCTCCTACGGCGGCGTGCTGCCGCTCAAAAACGGCATGGTGATCGCCGGTACGGGCGGCAGTCACGGCATGCGCGTCTTCTTCCCCGACGGCGCGGGCAAGTGGAAATTCTCCTGCGTGAAGTCGAACGGCCGCGAGCACAACTACGGCGGCAGCGGCAAGGATGCTACGTGCGAGGCGCCGAACGGCACGCAGCCTGCGTCGGGTCCCGGCGGCAAGGTCTACATCCTGTTCCAGAACCAGGGCGTGCGTGCGGACAAGAGTCTGGGCGGGGGTGTCGTCTACTGTTATGATCCGGCAAAGACCGTCTACGGGCAGACGCCCGAACCGGACTGGTACTGTCCCGTCAAGGGCGATTGCGCCCAGTCGGGCATGGGCGTGGCGCTGGGCGAGGACGGCACGGTCTACGCCGCGACGCAGAAGACCGGCAGCGTGGCGGCCCACGTCACGGCCATCTCCGCGCAGGGCGTGAAACGCTGGGAGCACGCCGCCGACGGCGACATCAACGGCGTTCCGGCCGTCGACGATCAGGGTTTCGTCTATTACAACGACCGGACTACGGGCAAACTGGTGAAACTCCGCCCGGAGGACGGCTCGCGCGTGGCGGAGATCAAGCTGGCCGACGAGCTGCGTTCGTCGCCGACGATCTCCTACGACGGCACGATCTACGTCAACGGCATGAAGGACGACAAGCCCACCGTCTTCGCGGTGAAGGGTGCGGCCGAGGGCTGCGCCGCGTCGTGGTCGCAGCAGGGAGGCAACCCATCCAAAACCGAGTATATGTACTGATTCGCTGAAAATCAGGGATGAGCGGGCCGCGTCACACGACGCGGCCCATTTTTTTCGGCCTTCGTGTATGTCGTTTCCGGCAAAATTCCCTCTTTATTATGGAACGGGCGCAGGAACCGGGACGAAAAGAACCTCGAACACAATTCTAAATTTCAGCAGATGATCCGAAAACTATTGGTGCTGTTGCTCTGCCTCACGGCGGCGACGGCGACGGCGAAGAAGCCCAAATCCTCCGCTTCGAAGAAGGCGGAGAGTTCGGCCGAAAAACCGAAGGAAAGCGATTACGACAAACTCTTCAAGGAGAAACATACGGTGGCCGACGGCATGTTCCGCTTGCACGACGTCAAGGGGAAGCTCTATTTCGAGATTCCCGATTCGCTTTTCGGGCGCGAAATGCTGCTCGGATCGACCATTTCGGAGGTTTCGGACAACGCTGCGGCGACGACCGGCTCCAAGTCGGACTATCCGCTGCACGTGGTTTTCACGCGCAACGACCGTTCGGTCCAGCTGCGTACGGTCAACTGCGAGAACATCACCGACGAGACGGGGGCCTCCCGCGCGCTGGCCGAGGCGGTGAAGCGGAACACGGCCGATCCCATCCTGCGCAATTACAAGATCGAGGCCTGGAACCGGGACAGCACGGCCGTGGTGGTCAACGTCACGGACCTGTTCGTGGCCGACGTGGAGGAGATGTCGCCCTTCTCGAAGTACGGACTTTATACGGCTTTCGAGCTGAAGAAGACCTTTCAGAAGGAGCGTTCGATGCTGGGCGAAATCAAGGCTTTCAGCGACAATGTGGTGGTGCGCAGTACGTTGAGCTATATTTTCACGCTCACCCGCGGCCGCACGACGCTGGTCAAGGACCAGCCGCTGACGGCCGTGATGACCCGTTCGCTGGTGTTGCTGCCCCGCGAGCCTTACCGTCCGCGCATCACCGACAGCCGCATGTCGGTGTTCCCGACCGGCAAGGTGCTTTTCAGCGAGCGCGAGCAGCGTGCCAAGGTGATCTACTACGCCCACCGCTGGCGGCTGGAGCCGTCGGACATGGATGCCTGGAAGCGCGGCGAGCGGGTCGCGCCGAAGAAACAGATCGTTTTCTACGTCGACGACGGATTCCCGGAGATGTGGAAAAAGCATATTTTCGAGGCCGTCGACCAGTGGAACGAGCCTTTCGGGCGCATCGGATTTAAAAACGCCATCGCCGCAAAGCCCTATCCGAAGGACGATCCCGAATTCGATCCCGACAACATCAAGTATTCGTGCATTCGCTACGCGCCGATCGCCATCGCCAACGCCATGGGGCCTTCGTGGGTCGATCCGCGCAGCGGCGAGATACTCAACGCTTCGGTCTATGTCTACCACGACGTGATGAAACTGCTGAACAACTGGCTGTTCGTCCAGACGGCGCAGGCCGACGAGCGCGTGCGCGCCGTGACGATTCCCGAGGAGGTGATCGGCGACGGACTGCGCTACGTCGTGGCCCACGAGGTCGGCCATTGCCTGGGTTACATGCACAACATGAGCGCCTCGGCGGTGATTCCTGTCGATTCGCTCCGCTCGCCGTCGTTCACGCAGAAGTACGGCACGACCACCTCGATCATGGACTACGCTCGCTTCAACTACGTGGCCCGGCCCGGGGATAGGGAGCGCGGCGTGAAGCTCACCCCGCCGCGTTTCGGCCTCTACGACTACTATGCCGTGAAATGGCTCTACACGCCCGTGCCCGACGCTGCGACGGCTGCCGACGAATATGCCGTCACTTCGAAATGGATAACCGGGGCCGCCGCCGATTCGGTCTACCGTTTCGGCAAGCAGCAGTTCAGCCGCTCGATCGATCCCCGTTCGCAGTCGGAGGATCTGGGCGACGACGCCGTGAAGGCCTCGGGCTACGGCATCGCCAATCTGAAATACATTCTCGGCAACATGAACGCCTGGATCGGCGCCCAGGACCCCGATTTCTCCCAGCGGCGCACCCTCTACGACGAGGTGCTCACGCAGTATATCCGCTACCTGAACCACGTGCTGGCCAACGTCGGCGGCATCTACTTCGCCGAGAAGATGGAGGGCGACCCCGTGGAAGCCTACCGCAGCGTGCCGCGCGAACGCCAGCGCGAAGCCCTGCTGTTCTGTCTCGCGCAGCTCAAGGACATGAAGTGGCTGGACAACGCCGAACTGATCCGCGACATGCCGCTGATGGGTTCGCCCGCCGAGTCGATCATGGCTTCGCTGGTGTCGGTCGTCGTGGCCGCCCCGGCGCGTGTGGCTTTGAGCGCCGCGCTGGCCGAAAAGGAGGCCTACACGCCCGAGGAGTGCCGCAGGGATGTCTATGAATTCGTGTGGGCTTCGACGCTGAAGGGCCGCACGCCCGATGCACTGGAGATGATGCTCCAGCGCGAATACGTCCGCAGTCTCAGCCTTTCGGCCGGGCTGAAATACACCGGGACGGGGGCGCGGGAGGAGAAGAAGCTGGTCTCCGACGAGGGACTGATGCCCGTTCCCGCCTTCCTTGGGGAGCATGCGGCCCGCACCGCGGCGCTCACCGCCTGCGGGGAACGCTGCGGCCACGACCCCTTCGAAACCTTCTCCGCCGCGCACCGCGTCGACACCGCGCCGCTGCTGGGCTACGGCTCTCCGCGCCTGAACTACTACGACCCGCGCAACACCGAGGCCGGGGATTATGCCGCGCTGCTCAAACTGCGTGCGATGCTCCGCACGAAGAGCGCTTCGGCGACGGGCGAAGCGCGCCTGCACTACGAGTTGTTGCTGCGCAACATCGAGAAAGCGTTGAAAAAATAAATCTTCCGGACCATGATGAAACTGTTTAAAATAGCTTTCCTTCCGCTGCTGGCGGGAATCTTGCTGCTGCCGGCGGCGTCTCGGCCCGTCCGGGCGGCCGGTTCGGCCGCCGTGGAAGCCGGAGCCGGGGACAGGAAGCGCGACAAGAAAAAGAAGCAGGAGGCCGATACCGCCGCCAAGGCGACTCCCTACGAGAAACTGTTCAAGGACAAGCGGGTGGAGACTGTCCGCGGCGGCGGGCTGACCCTGCACCTGACTGCGGACAAACTCTACCTCGAACTCCCCGATTCGCTGCTCGGCCGGGGGCTGATGATCACCACGACGATCGAGCGGACGGGCGATCCCGGCGACGGACTGGCCCACCAGCAGCCCGTGCCGCCCTACATGGTCGAGTTCGGCCGCGGGAAGAGCGACACGCTCCTCTGCATGCGGGAGTTCGCTCCGGTGGTGATCGTCGACGGCAGCCCGGCGATGCGTGAGGCCGTTGGACGGAGCAACATCGGTCCGATCGTGGCCTCGTATGCCGTGAAGGCCCGCACGCCCGACGGGAAGTCGTCCGTCGTCGACGTCACGGCGCTTTTCGTCGGGGACGTCAAACGCCTGCGTCCGATCGACCCCGAGGGCGGCAACACCTACGGCGGCTGGATGACGGCCAAGGCCGATTACAAGAAGGACCGTTCGATGCTGACCGGCGTGACGGGCGGAAAAGGGTGCGTTTCGGTGGTGGGAGAGCTTTCCTACGGCACGACGGTCAGCTTCCTCGGCCTGCTCGACCTGTGGAAAGACAAGCCCCAGTCGATCGTCGCCCGCCGCACGCTCCGCGTGCTGGGCGATCCCGAACGGCGGATGCGGCTCTGCGACCAGCGGCTCGGGCTGGCGGCCAAGGCGTTCAAACGCTTCTCGGACCGGGAGCAGGAGGCCAAAACCGATTATTACGCCTGCCGCCGTTCGATCCTCGACAGCGCGGGGAAGGTGCGTCCCGTGGTGTTTTACGTCGACACGGCTTTCGACGCTTCGGCCTATGCCGCCGTCGAGCGGGGGCTTCTGCTGTGGAACGATGCCTTCGCGAAGATCGGCTGCAAGGATGTCGTGCGGGTAGAGCCTTTTCCGGCTGATCCGGCTTTCAACGACAACAGCCTCTATAACAACTGCGTGCGGCGCACGGGAACCTCCAATTCGGAACTCTACACCGCCTCGTGGGTCGATCCGCGCAGCGGTGAAATCCTCGGGACCGACATCTTCGTGCCCTTCAATTTCACGGCCGCCATTCAGAAGAAGCTGCTCCTGACGTTGTCGGCCGCCGACCCCGAGGCGCGCACCACGCAGCCTTCGGCGCGTCAGATCGCCGACGCCCTGACGGCCATGGTGGCCCGCCGTGCGGCCTCGGCTTTCGGCGTGATGCCCAACTACGCCGCCTCGTCGGCCTATCCGACCGACTCGCTCCGTTCGCCGTCGTTTACGCGGGAAAACGGCCTGGCGGCGTCGATCACCGACGACGTGTTCTACAACATCGTCGCGCAGCCGGGCGACAGGGAGCGCGGTGTGAAGCTCGTGGCCGATGCGCTGGGTCCTTACGATTACCTGGCCGTCGAGTGGCTCTACAAGCCCGTTCCGGGGGCTGTGACGCCGCACGACGAGGTTCCGGAGCTGCGCCGCCTGCTCGCCTCGAAGGAGGGAGACCCCCGCTGTTTCTTCGCGCAGTACGCCTCCGGGACTTACGATCCCCGCGTGGGGGCCGGAGACCTGGGCGACGACCTGTTCCGGAGCGTGGCGCTGCAATCGGCCAATCTGAAATATGTCGCCGAGCACGGCGACGGGTGGCTTTCGGGCCGCGACGGCGACTACAAGTTCCGCGAGGAGCTGCTCACGGAGATGGTTCTGCGCGTCAACTCCCTCGCCTTGCAGCTGATGCGCTACATCGGGGGCGTCTATATGAATCCGGTCTACGAGGGAACGGCCCGGCCCGCCTGCACGGCCGTGCCGCGCGAAGTGCAGCGACGCGCCCTGCGCGAGGCGCTCGCCCTGACCGCCGACCTCGGCTGGATCGACCGGCAGGGGGTGTCGAAGAACGTTTACAACCGCGTGCAGGCATGCGAATACCTCCAGCGCCGGATTGCGCGCACGCTTCTTGAAAAGCTCGGAACGCTGGACCTCGCGGCTTCGAAGGCCGACGATCCTTATACGGCCGACCTCATGGCGAAGGACCTCGTGGCGTGGTTCGAGGAGCGGCTCCGTTCGCGCGAACCGCTGACGGACCATGTCCGTAATCTGCAACAGTCGCTGCTCAAATCGACCGTCGCCGCGGCCAACGTCAAAGATAAGCCTTCGTCGGGTTCGGGAAGCGCCTTCGCGCTGTTTGACGGGTCCGGTTCGCTGTCCGACGGCGGCGATCTGTTCCCGGCGACTGACGCCGGGGCGCTTCCGGACATGCCGGCGGAGCGCCGGGCCGACGATTTCACGCCGTTGGGCGCCGGCGAGGTGCAGGGCGCCGCCTACGGCTACCGGACGCCGCGGGTGATTCCCGCCTTCCGGGAGCATCTGTTCTACGGACTGCTGCTCGACATGAAGGCGATGTACCGGCGGGGCGCTGCGTCGGCTCCCTTGGCCGATACGCGCAGTTTCTGCCGCTACATGGCCGACCGGATCGACCGGGAGCTGGCGGTCGAATGACGCTGACAAACAAGCAGGCTGCAACCGAGAGGTTGCAGCCTGCTTGTTTGTGCCCGGGGCGATCAGCGCGTTTGGTCGAGAATTACGGTCTGTCCGGATAGCCTGCTTCGCTCGGCTTCGAAGCATATCCGGTGGCTTTCGACCGATTTTCCGATTGATGTGCGGAAGCGGTGCTCCCTGCGGCTGATCGTGTCGACGAAATCCTCGACCAGATTTAGGTCGGCTCCGGCGTGGAACGGCTTGCCGAGTATGCCGGAGAAGTCGTAGACCTGCTCTTCCCCGCCCCGGAATCGGCGCACGCGCAGGATGCGTTCGTCACCGTCGATTTCGCCGTGAGTCAGCCGTATGTGTGTCTCTCGCTGGTCGCCGAGGGTGAAGGCATCCATCGAGAAGGAGATCGTGACGTCGTTTTCCATTTCCATGGATACGATCTGGTGGTCCACCACGTCGTTGTCGCAGCGGAACACGCATCGGCCGTAATCGCCCGTGCGCAACTGTCGGAGTATGACCTCGTCGAGCGTCGCGCCTTCCGGGACGTCGAAATTCGAAATCCAGTCGCGCCGGTTATAGTAGAGGTCCACTGCCGAGTAGGGGCACTCCTTTTCCAGCGGGCAGTCGATGCACCGGGGCGTGCTTCCCTTCGGGGCGTTTTCGGCCCGGAACCAGCGCAGGGACCCGAACGACGATAGTTTGCGGCAGCGCGCCTCGGTGAGCCACAGCAGGAAGTCGATGTCGTGGCAGCATTTCGAAATCAGCATCGGGTTGGTGATCTCCTCGCGGCGCCACATGCCGCGGACGAATCCGTGTGTGGTTCGGTCGAGCCCCACGGCTGCGAGGTGGCTGATTGATATGATCTCTCCCAGCTGGCCCGAGTCGACGATCTCCTTGATCTTGATGAAATAGGGATGGTATCGCAGGACGTGGCAGACGCCGACGATGACCCCTTTGCGCCGCGCCGCTTCGGCGATGCGGCAGCATTCGGGCAGCGACTGCGCGATCGGTTTTTCGAGCAGGACGTTGTAACCCGCCTCGATGGCCTTCATGCAAGGCTCGAAGTGCATGTTCTCGGGCGTTCCGATCAGGATGGCGTCGGCCGGGACGGGGTTTTCGAAAAAGCGTTCGTAGTCGGCGAAGCACTCTTCGGGCTTCAGTCCGAATTTGGAGGCGACTGCGTGGCGGCGGATGTCGTTGAGCTCCGCTATGCCGACCAGTTTCATCCGGTCGGGATTCCGGATCGCGTATTCGAGGTATTTGTTGGTACGGTTGCCCGCCCCGATGGCTACGATCGTGACGGGCTTCGTTTCGCTTGTTCGCTCCATATGTCTTCTGCTATTCCGTCGTTTCCGTCATTTCCGTCGTTTGTTCCTCTTCGGCGGCGTGCTTGCGCTCGGTCCGCTCCGCGAGTTTGATGCTCAATTCATACTGCCCGTATAGCGGCAGGATCACCAGAATGAGGCTGAATATGTCGGGCGGGGTTATGATTGCCGCGACGACGAGCAGTATGACGAACGCATGGCGTCGGTATTTGCGGAGGAATCCGGCCGAAACCAGCCCCATGCGGGTCAGGAAGTAGATCAGCAGCGGCAGTTCGAACATGAAGGCGCAGGCTATCGAGACGATGATGACGGTGGTCAGGTAGTCGCTGATGTCGAACATGTTGGTGATGAACTCGCTGGCCTGGTAGTTGGCGAAGAAGTTGATCGACAGCGGCGCCATGACGAAATAACCGAACAGCAGCCCTCCGAAGAAACAGAGCGACACCCAGAATACGAACAGGTGGGTTCCCTGAATCTCCTTCGGCGTGAGCGCCGGGCGCACGAAGCGCCAGAACTCCCACAGCGTGTAGGGCATGGCCATTGCCAGTCCCGTCAGGAGCGAGATCTTCATGTGGAGGTTGAACTGCCCGGACAGCGAAGTGTTGATGATCGAGAAACGGTCGTTGGCGATGCGGAAGGTCTCCGGATCGGTGTCGAACGACGTGCCGAGCACGCTGTTGAGCCATTCGGCCATATGCGCCCACTGGGCGCCCACCCATGTCAGCATGCGGTTGGTGGGGAAGTCCGGGCTTTGTGGCCCGAACAGCACCGTGTCGATAATGAAACTCTTGCAGAAGAAGGCCACCAGTCCGATGACTCCGATTGCCATCACCCCTCGCACCAGATGCGGGCGCAGGGCGTCGATGTGCTCGAAAAAAGTCATCTCCGTCGACTCCGGATCCTTTTTTTTCATGTTCATTTGTTTGCCGCCGCGGAACAGGTGTGATTACTCGGTCTTTCCGGAGTCGGATTTGTCTCCGGGTTTGTTGTCTTCGGCCGTATAGTCTTTGTTGACGGCATCCTTGAATTCTTTGACGCCGCGGCCCAGTCCGCGCATCAGTTCGGGGATTTTCTTGCCTCCGAAGAGCAGGATGACTACCAATACGATTACGATGATCTGCCCGTAACCGATTGCACAAGGGATAAGCATGGTTTTTTCTTTTAGGTTTTTATTCTGAACTCGGCGGCGCGGAGGCTGCGCTCCGGCCTATTTTTTGCAAATATAACACAATTTTTGCGATATTCGGGCCTGCTGTTCGCAAAAACCCGCCCGAATTTCGGGCGGGTTCGCTTTCAGAGGGTCAGGGCTATTTTTTGGTCTTCGGGGCGGGCAGCTCCTTGATTCGTATGTTTCGGAACTTGATTCCGGCTCCGTGTCCGAGCAGTCCGA
>ERZ1673744.1477-NODE-1477-length-20786-cov-7.542521_pt1 | contig 20786 bp, 21 predicted proteins | sample MGYA00580207_ERZ1673744 | MGnify/ENA primary metagenome ERZ1673744 (study PRJEB41218, sample SAMN15661751) | gut metagenome | host: Homo sapiens | place: Canada: London | collected 2015-08-20/2019-03-30 | study: EMG produced TPA metagenomics assembly of... | reverse complement strand
TAAACTCTGAAATTTTCAGAATTTACAGGCATTTATTTTATGGAAGTCCCCTTGAGTAGTCAGCTATGGATCTCCCCGTTTCCTATGCCGATCTTCAGCCCTATCTTCTTTCGCGAGGAGAAGAGCGATCCTGCTATATCAATCCCAGGAACAGCAGCACCATCATCAAGCTCAGTACCGAGGATCACGCGCGTCAGTCTCTGCGTGAGATCGAGTATTTCACGCAGCTCAAAAAGCAGAAAGTTCCCGCCACCCATATTCCGCGCTATTACGGCCGCGTAAACATACCCGGGTATGTTGGTTTTGAACAACAACTCGTGCGTGATTTTGACGGCTCCCCCTCAAAATCGCTTCAGCATTATCTGACGGATCATCAAAATATGATTTTCCATCAGCTTTCCGATTTACTTGAAGATCTCCATTGTTATCTCTATCGCTACGGAATTGCGCTCTCTGATCTGAGCCCAAATATTAAGGCAATCATCCATTAGTTACGTATGGATCAATGAAAATTCAAGTTAATCAATGATGTTATCTGAGTTGCATCAACTAAATGATGGCTTCGTTAATAATATTTTGATTCGAAGAGAAAAGAATGGACTTAATCGGGCAGTCATGATTGACGGCTTCGGTACGACTGACTTTATTCCAATCTGCCACTACTTCCCGCACCTTGCCCGGCTGAAAATTCTGCGTCACTGGGAGCGCTTTCTTCCCAAAATCGGGCTCACTCACCCTTCTGTTGAGTGACTTTCTGCCTCCCGCCGCTCCACGCATATGAGAAAAGCTCCGCAGATGCTGGTCTGACGGAGCTTTTCTTCAAGGCAGAAGGGAATCTGAAGGATTCCGGTTACGGAACCATCTCTTCAATCTCTTCCTTCTTTCTCGGCTTCACGAGGTCTTCACGCTTGACGCCAAGATAGAGGGCGATCGCAGCGGCAACGAATACCGAGGAGTAAACGCCGAGCAGAATGCCGATCGTCAGGGCAAGCGAGAAGTAGTGGAGGGCCGGGCCGCCAAAGAAGAACATCGAGAGCGTCATGCAGAGCGTCGACGTATGCGTGATCACCGTACGGGAGATCGTCGCCGTAATGGCGGAGTTGATCACCTCCATGGTGTCGGCGCGGCGCATCGTACGGAAGTGTTCGCGCACGCGGTCGAAAATAATCACGGACTCGTTGACGGAGTAGCCGAGGACGGCAAGCACTGCCGCGAGCACCGGAAGCGTGAATTCCCAGTGCATCACGGAGAAGATGCCGACCACGATCACCACGTCGTGGAGGTTGGCGATGATGGCCGCCACCGAGAACTTCCATTCGAATCGGAAGGCCAGGTAGACCATGATGCCGAAGACCACGAGCGCAAGCGCCGTGCCACCGTCGCGGGCGAGCTCATCGCCCACCTGAGGACCGACGAACTCGGTACTCTTAAGCTGCACGCCGGGCGTCTTCGCGGAAAGCACCTTCATGACTTCAGCGGCGACCTGGCCGGACGTCTGTCCTTCCTTGGTCGGAACGCGGATCACGACGTCGCGCGCCGTGCCGAAGGTCTGAACGAGCACCTCATTGGAGACCTGGGCGAGATCCGTACGGATCTGCTCCGTATTGGCCGCCTCAGGATAATTCACCTCAAGCTGCGTGCCGCCCGTGAACTCAATTGAGAAGGCCAGGCCGTGGGCAAAAAGCCAGTACACAGCAACCAGGAAGCTCACAAGGGAAATTCCGTTCAGGATATGGCGATAGCGCATGAACGGAATCGTGCGATGAATGCGGAAAAATTCCATTTTTCTTTCCTCTCCCTCGATTACTTCGCATTCGCCTTATCGGGATCCGGACGCCAGATCTGACCGATATGAACGGCCGTCAGCTTCTTCTTGCGGCCGTAGATCAGGTTGATCAGCGCGCGCGAAACAATGACGGAGGTGAAGATGGAGGTGCCGATGCCGAGGCAGTGCACCACGGCGAAGCCGCGGACCGGACCGGAACCGAAAATAAGAAGTGCAAGACCGGCAATCAGCGACGTGATGTTCGAGTCGAGAATCGTATTGAACGCACGGTCGTAGCCTTCGCTGATGGCTGTCTGCGGGAGTCGGCCGATGCGCAGTTCCTCACGAACGCGCTCGTTAATGAGCACGTTCGAGTCGACTGCCATGCCGAGCGTGAGCGCAATAGCCGCGATGCCAGGAAGCGTCAGCGTTGCCTGGAGAAGCGAAAGGATCGCGATCAGCATCATGACGTTGCAGATGAGCGAGATCGCGCTCACGATGCCGAAGACCTGGTAGTAGACCGCCATAAAGACCGCGATCACCACAAAGCCGTAGAGGGTCGAGCGGAAGCCCGCCTCAATGTTGGCTTCGCCGAGGCTCGGGCCGATCAGGCGTTCCTCAACGATTTCCATCGGAGCAGCGAGCGAACCCGCACGGAGCACGAGCGCCGTATCGGTAGCTTCAATCGTGGTCATCTGGCCCGAAATCTGCACGCGGCCGCCGCCGATTTCCTGACGGATCACCGGAGCCGTCACCACTTCGCCCTTGCCCTTTTCAAAGATCAGGATCGCCATGCGGCGGCCGACGTTTTCGCGGGTAACTTCCTGGAAGATGCGCGCGCCGCGGTTGTCGAGCTCAAGGTTGACGGTCGGTTCCTGCGTCTGGCTGTCAAACCCAGGCTGAGCGTCGTTGAGGTTTTCGCCGGTAAGGATCACGCGGCGCTTGACGAGAATCGGACGCCCGTCGCGGTCCGTGAAGCGTTCGTCGCCGAAGGGGACATTGCCCTGAGCGAGCTGAGCAAGAGCTTCAGGCGAATCGTCAACCAGACGGACTTCGAGCGTTGCCGTACGACCGAGAATGTCCTTGGCCTTGGCCGTATCCTGAACGCCCGGGAGCTGGACGACGATGCGGTCCGCACCCTGTTGGGCGATCACGGGTTCAGCAACGCCGAGTTCATTGATTCGGTTGTGAAGGGTCGAAATATTCTGCTTCAGAGCGTAGTTCTGAACGTTCTGAACCGCACGCTGCGAGAGCGCGGCGTGAATGATGAAGGGCGCCTTCGTGGCTTCCGGAAGGGTGAGAACGAGATCAGGCTGAGTATTTCTCAGAAGGTCGTTCGCGCGTTCGCGTTCCTCTGCGGTGCCGAAGCTGATTTCAACGTCGTTGCCGACGCGGTTGATGCCCGTGTGGCGGATGCGCTTGTCGCGAAGCTGCGTGCGCAGGTCGGCGGCAATCGCCTCGGCGCGCTTCGTGATGGCCGCGCGCATGTCGACCTGCAGGAGGAAGTGCACGCCGCCGCGAAGGTCAAGGCCCAGATACATCGGAAGCGCGTTGATCGAAAGCAGCCACTGCGGCGTATTGGGGACCAGGTTGAGCGCCACGATGTGGGTCGGGTCCTTCGGATCGCTGTTGAGCGCGTGATCGATCGCTTCGCGGGCCTTCAGCTGCTCTTCCGTCTGGGTCGGGTCGAAGCGCACGCGGATGGTGTTCTGCTGCGCGCCCTGTTCAAAGAAGACGCCGTTGGGCTTCAGGTTGGCGGCATTCAGCGCGCTTTCCACCTGTGCGAGCGTCTGCTCGGTCACCTTGACCGTAGCCTTGCCGGACGTTACCTGCACGGCAGGCGATTCGCCGTAGAAATTCGGCAGCGTATAAACGAGCCCGATGACGAGCACGATGCCGATCAGTATGTATTTCCAAAGAGGATAGCGATTCATTCGCTCTTCTCCGTTCTTACCAAAAAACTCCGGAGTTCCGGAGCCGCACCGTCATCCCTATTGATTGAGAGAAAGGCTTCGAAAGACGGACATCATGTCTTTCGAAGCCCTTCGCCCGGACTTAGAGAGCCGTGCGCGTTCGCTTGTGGCGCTTCCGGAAGAAGAGGCCCGGCAGCGTGCGCGCCGAGCCTCCTGATCCGGGTGAATCGCTCAATCAGAACTTGATGGATCCCTTGGGGAGAACCATCTGCACCGCAGCGCGCTGCATGCGGATGATGACGGGCTTGCCGTCGACGGCAGCGACCTGCAGGCTGATCGACTGATCGTCGACGCCTTCGATGCGGCCGGAGATGCCGCCCATGGTCATGACCTCATCGCCCTTCGTGAGGCCTTCGCACATCTTGGCGTGCTCCTTCTGGCGCTTCTGCTGCGGGCGAATGAGGAAGAACCAGAAAACGGCGAAGATGACGATAAGCGGGACGACCTGGACGAGGAAACCTTCCATACCGCCGGCAGCAGCGGCTTCACCCGCCGCCATGGCATCGCTTACAAAAAGCATGTGCACTCCAAAAGAGAAAGCAAAAATCCTGAACGGTCTTTTGCGGAAAATTCAGCCCCCACAAAGGGGGAAGTCTGCAGATTATAAAGAGCATGGGCCGGAGCATTGCTTAACGCCGGCCCCAAATAAGAGCCTGATTCTCTCAGTTTTGATCCCTGAAGGACGCTCCGTTATTCAATGCCGCGGGCGCGATCCTCATGGAAGGTTTTCTTCCACTCTTCAAAGCGTCCTTCCTCGAGCGCAGCGCGCATTTCCGCAGCGAGCGTGAGGTAGTAGTGAAGATTGTGAATCGTGTTGAGCCGGGCGCCGAGCATCTCGCCCACCTTGTGGAGGTGATGGAGGTACGAACGGCTGAAGTTGCGGCACGTGTAGCAGGTGCAGGTCGGGTCGAGCGGCCTCAGATCGTTGCGGTAGCGGCTGTTCTTGAGCTTGATGTCGCCGAAGCGCGTGAAGAGCCACCCGTTGCGGGCGTTTCTCGTCGGCATCACGCAGTCGAACATGTCGATGCCGCTCGAGACCCCGTCCACCAGATCCTCAGGCGTCCCGACGCCCATCAGGTAGCGGGGATGATCCTCAGGGAGCTTCCACGCGATTTCGTCGAGCACGCGAAGCATCTCTTCCTTGGGTTCGCCGACAGAGAGGCCGCCCAAAGCATACCCGTGAAAGCCGATTTTCCTGAGGCCCTCGAGCGACTCCTCGCGCAGATGAGAGAACATGCCGCCCTGAACGATGCCGAAAAGCGCATTGGGGTTTTCAAGACGGTCGAACTCGTCCTTCGATCGCTTCGCCCACCGGAGGCTCATGCGCATCGAGGCTCCCGCCTCCGCTTCCGTCGCCGGACGGTCGCCGATTTTGTAAGGCGTGCATTCGTCAAGCTGCATCACAATGTCGGAATTGAGCGTGTGCTGAATCTGCATCGAGATCTCAGGCGACAGGAAGAGCTTGTCGCCGTTGATGGGACTCGAGAACTTCACGCCTTCTTCGGTGATCTTGCGCAGCTCACCGAGGCTGAAGACCTGGAAGCCGCCCGAGTCCGTGAGAATAGGCTGATCCCACTGCATGAAGCCGTGAAGCCCGCCGTGCGTGCGGATCACTTCGAGGCCGGGACGAAGCCACAGGTGAAAGGTATTGCCGAGAATCGTCTGCGAGCCCACTTCCTTCAATTCATAAGGAGCCATGGACTTCACCGCGCCGTATGTCCCGACAGGCATGAACATGGGCGTTTCGACTGTGCCGTGATTGAGCGTCAGCGTACCCCGGCGGGCCTTCCCGCAGGTCGCCTTGACTTTGAAGCTGAATGCCATGAGTGAAAAAATCCTCTTGAATAGTCGCGGACGGTCAGGCGTTCTTCGCCTTTTCAATGAAGCACGCGTCGCCGTAGCTGAAGAAGCGGTACTTCTCCTTCACGGCATGCGCATAGGCTTCGAGAATGCGTTCGCGGCTCACCAGCGCGGAAACGAGCATGACGAGCGTCGACTTCGGCAGATGGAAGTTCGTGATGAGCGCATCCACAATGCGGAATTTGTAGCCCGGCATGATGAAGAGCGTCGTATCGCGCGCGCCGGCTTCAACATGCCCCGGACGGTCCGCAGCGCTCTCAAGGGTGCGCAGCGACGTCGTGCCGACGGCAATCACGCGGCGGCCTTCGGCCTTTGCCTCATTGATTTTCGCGGCCACATCCTCAGGCATGGAGAACCATTCCGAGTGCATGTGATGTTCGGAGAGGTTTTCAACGCGCACGGGCTGGAAGGTGCCGGCACCCACGTGAAGCGTCACATATTCGATATCGACGCCCTTATTGCGGATCCTGGCGAGAAGGTCTTCAGTAAAGTGAAGCCCTGCCGTAGGCGCGGCCACCGCACCCGGATGATGCGCATAGACCGTCTGGTAGCGGCTTTCATCGCTCTTTTCGGGGGCGTGTTCAATATAGGGAGGAAGCGGCACGCGGCCGAATTCCTCGAGAATATCAAGCACGGGCCCCTCGAAGCGCAGCGAATAGAATTCGCCTTCGCGACCGAGAACCTCAGCCTCGGCTTCCCTGCCCGCCGCTTCTTCCGTCTGGGCGCGGAAATAGATCTTGGTTCCGGGCTTAGGACTCTTGCTGGCGCGAAGCATGGAAATGGCCGTATCCGGTCCGGTAACGCGCTCAATCAGCGCTTCAACGGCGCCTCCGGTTTCCTTGCGGCCGAGAAGACGGGCCTTGATGACCCTTGTATCGTTGGCGATGAGAAGATCGCCCGGGCGCAGGAATCCTTCAATGTCGCGGAAGGTCTTGTCCTCAATCACGTCTTCCGTGATGTGAAGAAGACGCGAGGAAGAACGGTCTGCGAGAGGGTACTGCGCGATAAGCTCCGGCGGGAGCTCGAAGTCGAAATCAGAAAGATGTTGTTCAGTCATGGCTTGACCGGCCAGTAATGAATGGAAAAGGAGCCGCATTCTAACTAAAAATCATGGACTAGAGCCGCTATCATTGGCGTCCATCGAATGTGAGGACCCTATGCGCCCTAACGAAATAGAAGACGAAGAAGAAGAATTCCGCGGCCCCTCCAAGTCGCACCTGAAGCGCGTTCAGCTTGATCTGCAGTCTCTCGGCCGCGACATGACCCGCATGGGCGACGAGACGCTCGCCAAAATCGGGCTTCCCGAAGACGTGCTCGTTGAAATCATTGAATTCCGCCGCATGAAGAGCTTCGGCGCGCAGCGCCGGCAGCTTCAGCTGATCGGGAAAAAGATGCGCGACATGGATCCGGATGCCGTGCGAGAGGCGATCGCCCGCGCGACGGGCGAGTCCCGCGCCGCCGTTGCGCTCCTTCACCGCTGCGAGACGCTTCGCGACCGCATGATCGAATCCGACGACGTGGTGCGCTCCTTCATCGACGAACACAGCGACATCGACATCCGTCGTCTGCGCGAACTCGTACGCTTTGCGCGCCGCGAACGCGATCAGGCGAAGCCCCCGAAGAGCGCCCGGGAACTCTATCGGCTCCTTCACGACTATCTCGACGAACCCCTCGATTTGATGGCGAAGGAAGAAGAGGCTTTTGAAGAAGCCGAAACGCCCAATTCCTGATTTTTTCTCCGAGAAATTCCATGAAGCCTCCGCGCAGCGCTGAAAATGAACTCATCCTCGGGCTTGTTTCGATCTCCGACCGGGCGAGCCGAGGCGAATATGAAGACAAAGGCATCCCCACACTTGAAGCCTGGTGCCGCAAAGCCATCACGACGCCCCTCAAAATCCACAAGCGCCTCATTCCCGATGAACGCTTTGATATTGAGAAGACGCTTCGCGAACTCGTGGACATCATCGGCTGCGACCTGATCCTCACGACCGGCGGCACCGGCCCGGCCCGCCGAGACGTGACGCCCGAGGCGACGCTTGCGGTTGCGACGCGCGAAATGCCTGGCTTCGGCGAGCAAATGCGCGCCATTTCCGGACACTTTGTTCCGACCGCGATTCTTTCGCGTCAGGTCGGGGTGCTGCGCGAAACGCCGGACCATGCCGCGCTGATTCTCAATCTCCCCGGACAGCCCAAAGCCATTGCGGAAACGCTCGAAGGTCTGAAGGACAAGGACGGCAACCCTTCCGTCAACGGCATTTTTGCGGCCGTTCCCTACTGCATCGACCTGATCGGCGGCCCCTACATCGAAACGAATGAAGCGGTCGTCAAGGCTTTCCGTCCGAAGAGCGCGAGAAAGCATGTTGAGAAGCCTCAGGAAGCCGCCGTGCCTCCCGCGCAGCCTGCGGTCGAGAAGAAGCCGGTCCCGCAGGCGGAGCCTCCGAAGGCGGCGGCTTCTGAAGCCGCACCTCGTTCAGAGGAAAAGCACGCGCCGGATGTTCCCCCGGCAGAGCCCGCCTTCGACGCGCGGGATCTTCTTGTCGTGCGTCCGCGCACGGGCGGAGACCCGGAACTTGCGGTCGTATGGCTTCACGGCATGGGCGTTGACAACACGGACTTTGCGCCTTTCCCGGATGAGATTCTGGGATTCGACGGCCCCGTCTGCCGCTTTATTCTCCCCAACGCGCCGATGCGCGAAATGTCCATGCATCCGGGCTATCCGCTTCGCGCCTGGTATGACGTCCCGGGACGCAGCATTGATGAAAATGAGGATGCCCGCGGCATTCGCGAGAGCGCAAAGCGCGTCGCTCAGCTGATCGATGAAATTGAGGCTCAGGGCGTTCCCAGAAGCCGCATTGTTCTCGGCGGCTTCTCGCAGGGTGCTGCAATATCGCTTTTCGCCGGACTGAGGATGGAGCGCCCCATCGGCGGCGTTGCCGCGCTTTCCGGGTACCTTCCGCTTGCCGGCCATCTCTTTTCGGAAGCAACGCCCGGCGGCCGACGGACGCCGATCTTCATGGCGCACGGCGAATTCGACTCGGTCGTACCTCCCGTCATGGCGGCCCGCAGCGCGGAAGTGATTTCTCAGGTTGATCCGGCAATGATTGCCCGCACCTACCCGATGGATCATGAACTCTGTCAGGAGGAAATGCACGATCTCGCGGCATTCCTCAGGAACATTGCCGAACGCGCGGCAAGCTGATCAGAACGCTTCCCGTCTTTTGACGCTTTGAAGTCCCGCCCGGAGCCGGCAGCAAAAGCTTCAGGCGGGATTTTTATTTCAGCCGTGGAGATAAGGTGCCGCGGCATCCTTTTGAGAGAGGATGGGCGTCATGCCCTGAGGCAATTTCCAGTCGATGCCGAGGGTCGGATCATCCCATCGGATGCTTCCTTCCGATCCCGGCTCATAGAAGGCATCCGCCTTGTACTGAACGATCGTATGGTCCGCGAGCGTCAGAAAGCCGTGCCCGAACCCGCGCGGGATGTAGAGCATGCGCGCGTCCTCTGCGGACAAATCAACGGTGAAGACGCGCAGATAATCGGGACTAGTCTTTCTCAGGTCCACCGCCGCATCCTGAATCGCGCCGCTCGTGCAGCGGATGAGTTTCGCCTGGGCGAATTCGCCCGTCTGAAAATGAATGCCGCGAAGCGTTCCGCGGCGAAGACTCAGGCTCTGGTTGTCCTGAACGAATCTGACCGGAATGCCGAGTCCGGCAAATACCCGTTCATTCCAGGATTCAAAGAATTCGCCTCGCTCGTCCTGATAGACGGGAGGCTCTATCAGGAGCAGCCCGCCCGAACCTAATGGCGTGATTTTCCAAGACTTCACAATTGAACGGCCGTAAAAAATCCCGCATTGCGAACGCAATGCAGGATTCTGAAAATCTGGTCCCAGAGAGGGTCCATAAATTAAATGATTTTCCTGCAAAATTTCTAGCACCTTCGTTTAGGTGGGCTCAAAACTGGGCTTAAAGTTCCGCGCTACGGGGAAACCCTTAGACATTCTTAGAGTCCTAAACAGGGCTTTCGAGTCGCAACTGTACCAAAGAGAAAGCCCCTCAGGTTCATCGCCTGAAGGGCTTTTTCTTATTGGCGGTCATAGAGCCGGGCACCGGTGCCCACTTGAAGCGAAGCATTGATCCGGCATCCCGGCCCCGCTACCAACCTTCATACCCGGTTAACCGCCGGGCCTCCCTCTCGGCTTCCTCTCGACTCATCCCCGCGTCGGATTCCAGAATCGCCGGTCACGTTTCAACCGATAGTTTTGAGAGAGCATTTTTCCATCTAAAAGTAGAGATACTATTTTTCGAGTGGGAATTGTGGGAATTGTGGGGAATCCTTGAATATCAATGTGTTGCACTTCCAACTTTGTTTTGCAAAAATGGGGAAACGGGGAAAATCGAGGGTTATCACCTAATGTATTTGCCGTATCTTCCCTACGTTTGTTCCACCATTCCACCGTGACAAAAGCCCCTCAGGTTCATCGCCTGAAGGGCTTTTTCTTATTGGCGGTCATAGAGCTGGGCACCGGTGCCCACTTGAAGCGAAGCATTGATCCGGCATCCCGTCCCCGCTACCACCCTTCATAGCCGGTCAAGCGGCGCGCCTCCTTTTCGGCTTCCTCTCGACTCATCCCGGCGTCGAATTCCAGAATCGCCGCCCGCTCTTCGAAGTCTTCCTGTCGAGGTGTCATCTCACCCCCTTAAAAGTTGAGGCACTCTCGTATTTGTCTTTCATTTCCGAGGTTACCCAAAACGCATAGAAGGGGCCGTGACTCATGCTTTTATACGGCGGTTTATAGAACCGAGAGGCTAGCCGCCGCGGGCCATCTTTTTTCCCATTGATCAGTAACCCGGCATCTCGAAAGGCCCGAACGACGTTTTTCCCGGAATGACCAAGTTTTCGGGCTTCCTGATCGAAAGACGCAGGGACCAGAAACATGCGAACGGGCTCCCCGTTCTTTTCCTCAAGGATTGAGTAGCCGATAAAAGGTTCGGTTTCGTTCATTACCTCGATTTGGCCCGTACCCTCATACCCAATAGCGAATTTCGAAGGGTACGCACGGAAAATAGCCAGAGGAACGCCCTTAGCATCGCCATCGCTTTCAGCTTGCTCATACTCTCGCCGCCAAGATTCGAAGCAGATGCGCGCGAACATTGACGCCGTTTCACTATCCCAAGGAAGGACGCCTAGGGCCGTAGCAATCTCCCCCGCCATAGCGACAAGGGCGAATCGCCTTCCCACGCGCCGAACTTCCTGAGGTGCGTTCGGGGCGCTTTTATCTATCCACTCTTTCAGACGGTTGGATAGTCGCCTCTTAAAGGTCTCAACCCCGCCGTTGGTTTCAATGTGTTCAATCAATCGGCGTGCGAACTCAGGGCCCGCCGTGCCATAACACTTTCGAGAGGCGGCCTCGCTGATATCCCCAACGACCTTCATCCAGTCTTCGCCGGGGGCGAGGAAGTCGCAAACTCCGTCCTTCACGTTATCGGGTACCGCCGGAATGTTTGCAAGTCTTACCTTTACACCGCCGTCAACGGGAATATTCTGTCTTGCCGCCATTTCCTCCAGCGTAAGTTCGCCGGTCGAAAGAAAGAATGCACTCCATGACATCGGGCGAGCGGCTTTCAGTGCACGATTGCCCCGGCGCTTCCCCTGCCCGTTTACGAGCATGTAAATCAGCGCGGGAAGGTTCTTTACATCCGATGCCTTTGCGGAGCCGAGTTCATCGAGAAACATAGGCCAATTGCTATGCCTGTCTGCGAAGGTCTCAATGCCTACCTCGGTGGTTTTCCATGATCCAAGTTCGCACCCCGGTTGCGTGTGATCGGCGAAGCTCCACACACTCAACCCCGCGCGCAGGCTTGAAGACTTGCCGCAACCCGTTTTCCCAATAAAGTGGAAGCCACCTTCGCAGGCGGACGCAAACTTAAGGAGCAGGGGAGCGAACGCCGCGCAGATTGCGAAGGCTATACGGCTCGACTTCGTCGCAGGCTTTGCAACACTCTTCTGCCATTCCTCAAGCGTTCCCCGCGCTTCATAAAACGGCATGAACCTGTCGCCGGTAAACAGAATCTCTTCTTCGGGCGTCCCTACTATCGTTCCATCGGGAAGAATGAGCCACTTACCGGGGGTCCCCCACCCCGTGCGCTCAATGCTGATAAGCCACTTTTCCACGGGGTGTTTCAAAAGGAATTTAATGACATCGGTATTGCCTGTCTGAGAACTGAGGGCGTCAATGTCTAGTCCGCCCTCAAGAAGAAGACGCACCACCTTTTTCCCTTCAGACAAATCGCCCTTTGAAATAACCTTGCTGTGCGTAAAACCTCTCGCATCCATCCAAGATAGCTTCAGCATCCAGTTATCCGAGTCTCGATTCACGGCGGTTGCCGCTACCCTCAGCGGCCCACAGATTCGGCGCGGTACCATCCATTCATCTTTAATGCGCTTTTCAACGTAGATACCGGGGGCCTTACGAATAAATCGCGTATTGTCATCCGCCTCAAACGACTCCGAGCCATCAGAATTTACGGCCCATTCCCTCAGGGAGCTATCTTCGGCGGAGTTGTCCTCCGCATCGATAGGATCAACATCGGGCTTTTCCGAAGAAACATTCGCCGCATCATCCTTTACAATGGTTTCCGCGTTGATAGTTTCATTCGTGGCCTTGAGCTCCCCGCTCAGGGCCTTTTCTTTTGCATGCTCAAGATCGTTCATAGCTTCCCCGTCGCAATGTAGTAGTCATTGAAGTCGGTCGGAGCGGAATTGCTCCCCGTGATCTGTCTGAATCGCGCCCTCTGCTGGTCAGAGAAAGAGGGCACAGCAACCGCCGTTCGTGCGTATTGCGCCACTTCCCGCGCTTTCTCTTCGCCGTTGCCTTTGTCACCTAAAACAATCAGCCGAACACCGAAGAACTGAAGCTTCAGCGCCTGCGCCGCGGCTTTCAGGTTCCCGCATGAACGGGCCGCCGCAACCGGGAAGCCCTTTACCTGAGAGACGCTGAGGGCCGTCGCTAGCCCTTCGGCAACGCCGATACGTTCAGGAAGCGGAGCACCCTTCCTCAAGGCTTCAGGAACCCAACAGGCCCCCGCCGCGCGTGCTTCGGGAAGCGTGTATTTGCCACCGCATTCACTGATGAATTCGATTGAACTCACCGAGGAAAAGTTCTTCCCGATGTAGAGAGGAACCATCAGCACGGGGTCCGCCATGGGACGCCCGGCACGGCTGTCCCATAAGGTACGAGGCTCATCCCTGAAGAACGCATTGAACCGGGCCTGAATCTCCGCCGCATCCATTACCCATAGCCCCGCTACAGGGCGCACACGCTTGAGCTTCAGATATCCATGACCGACGGATACAGCCGATACGGCATCAGCAAGAAGAGATTCTGCGAAGCAAGCAACCTCCGTATGCCGCCTTTGTCTCTGCTCTTCAGCCTCCTTCATTACGAGGTCTGCTTGACGCCGAAGCTTCTTCATTTCGGAGTCGGACAGCTTTTTATCCGCGTCAATGAACCAGATGGCCTGAGCTCCGCCTAACCGCCAATTCCACGCAATGCCGCCCTTTCCATCCGGGAAGACGTAAATGCGCCCGGCTCCCTTGCCCACTCGTTCGCCATCCACCGCATCAGCGAGAGACCATGCACCGGGGCGGGGCTCCTTCTTAAGCTCAATCTGCACCGCGCGACATGCTTCCTCCATAGAGGCGAGTACGGGGGTTTTATTCATGCTCATGACGCGCCTCCTTTCTGAGTTCACGGCAAGCACGCTCATAGCGAGCGCGCATCATCATCGTGAGATCATCGAGAGCGAGAAGAAGCCTCAACGCCTGAACGTCTCGCGCTTCCCGCTCAACCTTCGTTTTCATCCGCCGGGCATTCAGCTCACGGATGCATTCAAAGGCTTCCCGTTTCTGCATCTCAAGATCATCGAGCCGGGCACCGATTTCAGAGACGCGCCGGGGATCATTCGAAATGCACGCCTTCAGGCAGACTTGAAGCGAGAAATTCAGCTCCTTCGCCGCGCGGTCCGCAATATCGGAAGAAATGAACCTACTCATGGCGCACCCCCTGCGAATGCTTCAGGGCTTCAGCATGAGCAAGCTCAAGTAGCTCAGGATTCAGCTCAAAGATTGAGGGGATGTGCATCCCCAGATCGACGCCGGGATAGCTACCGCGAGGGCGAACGCCTCCAGCTCGACCGGTGAGGCGATTGATGAGATTCAGGAGTTTGCAGACTCCGAGATTGAGCGCGCGTGAGGGCGCGCCTTCGGTCACATGTAGATTCATGCCCGGATTCCCTACGTTCGAATTGTCTTTGCCGCGCTCCTCCGCCAAGAGGAGAGCGACGCCGGGCAGGTTGGCGGACCGTAACGTAGGTAACGGCAAGCCCGAAGGCTTCCCACCCGGCGCGCTCATCATGAAATCATTGAGCGCAATTCGACCGGGGTAACGGATACCGCGTGCGGGCGCATTGCTTCCCGTACAGGGAATTGCCCCAAAAGAAAAGCCGCGAGCGTAGAGACGCGGCGCGGCGGTTATCCGCCTACGTTTCAGCAAGCCGCCAAGCCTGCACCCCGTCATGCGACGAGGTAGGCGAATGTTACCGCAAGAGACGCGGGAAAAGAAAGCGCGGAGAGAAGATGCTCCGATGGTATGAGCGTGTGCGTGCACACTAGCGGCGTCATGATGCGTCATGGCCGAATTCCCTGATGTCGAATTGTTCGAGCCGCACACCCCTGCTAAAGGGCGGGCGACGCCGGGCGGGTTAGCAGACCGTACATCAGGAAACGGCAAGCCCGAAGGCTTCCCACCCGGCGTGCCCATTACAAAATCTGTAGGCGCAATTCGACCGGGATAACGGATAACACATGCGGGCGCACCTTCCCCGGTAAAGGGAATCGGCCCAAAAGAAAAGCCGCGAGCGTAAAAGCGCGGCGCGGCGGATATCCGCCTGATGTTCAGCGGCCTGCTAAAGCCGCACCCGCTCATGCGAGCAGGCAAGCGAATGTTACCGCAAGAGAGGATGGAAAGGAAAGCGCGGAGCGAAGATGCTCCGACGGTATGGGCGTGTGCGTGCACGCTAGCGGCGTCATGAAGCGTCATGGCCGGGGCTCCGATAGATAGATTGTCGAAGCCGTCTGCCCTTCCTACGGGGCGGGCGGCACCGTGCAGGTGTAGGAAGTACCGTTCTATCGGAAACGGCGAGCTCGAAAGCTCCCCGCACGGTGCACCCATGAAATCGATGGACGCAACAATGCCGTGTTTACGGATAGCGTTCGCGAAATTTTTAGCGAACGTCCTTATGAGGTTCGATCCGCTCGGTAAGAAATTACCGAACGTCCCAAAAGAAACGCCGCGTGCTTGCGAGAAGCTGGGCGCGGCGGCTATCCGCCGATAGTCATACGGGCTCCTACCCCCGTACCTCATCATGCGACGAGGCGAGACGATGATACCGCAAGCGCGGGCTTTTTCGCCAACATGGTCTGACTGGACGAGGGTATTCTCGGAAGTGAGGCCGTTACCTGAAGCGCCGTTGTTTTCTGCCGTGGAAAGTTCGAAATCAACAGTGCTCTTTGCGGCCTCATTCTTTGTGGGGTTACTCATCTCGTTTCCTCCCATCGAAGAGTCCTTCGGGGAGACGGCCATTCACCTCACGCCAATAGAGCCATGCGAGCAAGCCCACGTCATCCAGCCGGTAGTCAATGAAGGACGGACCGCCGTAGACGTTCGCCCGGCGCTCGGCCTCGACGTGTTCTCCGATAGACGGAACAGCCTTCAGCATGCGACGGAAAGAGCGCGTCACAGAACTCATTCTGAGGCCATGTTCGTGGGCATAGTCCCGGATTGAATGACGGCACGCGGTGCTGAGCATCGGTGCCGGACGATATGCATCCAGAAGACGAGCAACCGCTCCTTCGGTCGGGCGCTTATTGAATCTCTTCATGATCGCCTCCTCACGCCGCGCTAGTTTCGTCGCACGCATAAGGACGGCTTTCGATCCACGCATGCACCTCCCACGCACGCCAGCCCGTTGAGTTCGCTCCAATACGCACCCACATCGGGAAGGTGCCATCCCGACCGCCGCGATAAATCTGAGACTTGCTCTTGCCCGAGAGCTCAACAACCTGCTTCAGTCGGAGAAAACCAGCATGCTCTTTTTCAAGTTCTGCCAAGCGCTCCGCAGAAATCAGAGGGACGGGATTCCAGATTGAAGCGCCATTATCAAGGCGTGCAATTCGACGAGTATCAGCCGATGGATTGCATCGATTATTGGATTTGATATTTTCGCCTTCATTATCAAGGCAGATATTTTTACGAGTATTGGTCATAATAATTCCAATTAAATCAATTTGACAGAAAGTGAACTCCTTCGGCTCAAGGCGAATTATCACGACCGTTCAGGCTGAAAAAATAGATCTACCCTTTTCAAAATAGGGGTACCGTTTTGCCCTCTCAGCTAGCCACCAGCCACCCCGTAAGAATCACGTCTTCGCTACTGCTACAGTAGAAATAAGAAAGGGGATCCCTATTGCGGAATCCCCTCATCAAGGCCGAAAATTTTATTTCGGATCTATCACTCCCTTTCGTTTCCTTTTGGGGTTCTGTGCGTCGCAAGATGCTTTATAGGCATCTTCAAGATCGATTGACTTTTTCTTCCCCGCTCCGGGACCACCATCAGAGGGCAACAACAGTGTCTGAATTGCGAGCACTTGATTTTTTGACAATGGTCTATCTTCTCCCAGCTTTACCGGGTTTCCTGTTCCCCACCCATCTTTTTTGGCCGCGTAATTCAAAGCGTCTAACAAGGTTTTCGCGGTTTTCCTTTCACCATCGGGACGGCTTCTCCATATCAAAATAATGGGAATAACCTTTTTAATTAAAGGATTCCATTCTTTCAAATATGAAATCAGATCATCCTCATTTTTGCTCAATCCACTGAGATTGATTTCATCTTTTTCATTATCGATCTGCAGTCCATTAAACCAAGGAGGATCATTAAAGCCCATTGGGTTTTCTTTGAACCATTTCCAATACGTTTCCCTGCTAAAAACCGCTTCATATGGCTCATAAACATTTCCCGGATTTTTCCATATCTCACCATCAAAAGAATATGAAAAATCCGTTTTTTGTATTTTCTTTGTTAAGTTCTCATATAAAGCATTTTGTTCTGCAGTAAATCGAATATCTCCGGTATCGTACTTTTCAGCCGTATCTAATTCGTCTCCTGCCATTAGAACGCACGCTTCCTGAACGCTACAACGATTCGGAAAGCGCCGTTCTCGTTCTTTCTCGGCCATATCATTGGCTAGAGCCTGCCATTGTTTCGGCATAGGAATATGTTCTTGTAAGCAAAGCTTTATAAAAGCTTCTCGAGAAAAACGTAAATTTTCAACAAGGCGGGGGGAGTTAGAACTACGTTCTTCCATGAGATACGCATTTTTTCCGTTAGACATTAGAAAGGTACCTCATCATCGTCTTCTTCCACCGGAACCCAAAGAAGATGGGAAATAATTAATCTCTCAAATGGATGCCATTTCTCGTAATAACCTTGCCAATCATCCGTTGGAACACGAGCTAATAAACAGGCACACTCATGGATTGATAATGTTCTTTGCTTCGCTAAACATTCGAGCTCAAGTTCGATCGGGTCGGACTCTATCTTTTGAGTCTCTTGACTCATAGCCCATCTCTTCCCGCCTCGCTCGCGTTGAATTTCATTCTTATAAGAGGGAGGGCGCGCCCGACCAGCGAGACGGCGAAAGGTCGGGCCCGACGGGGTAATTACTCCCGACGGTGCGCCTCCCTGCAGATCATCGTAACTCATGCCGTGCGATTGCGCTCTATTTTTTGTGGATAACCCCGATTTTTATAGCAAGCTCAAGGAGATTCACCTTCGCGCGCTTGCGCGTGCGTGCGAAGCATCGTTTCTTGCGATCGAACACGTTTTTCAGCTCGCAACACCTCAGTCGGAGAGCGGCCTTTTTCTGAATTTTTAGAAAAAGACCAACCGGGTGTCCTTGACTGGGAATGACCGGCACCGATTCAGCTGTAAAGGAATCCTTGACAACTTGATTCGACTGGACGCCGCCGGGACTGCCAGCCAACTATCAAGAAATCCTTGAAAGTTCGATCCGCCTTGCAGTTCGACGCTATGGCCTCTAGAAGCGCCGCCATCGAGCGCCGGGACATACTCGTGGCTTTCAAGCCGAGACGATCTTTAGCGCAAATTTGCGCGAAAGCTCGGGCGATCTCTCAAGCAAGCTACTGAAGCCCTTTATCAGTAGGTGCAATTTCTGCACATACCGCCCTTAGTAGAATTCCTGTCGAGAGGAACAAGAGATAGTGCTTAGGAGTGAATGTCATGGCGAACGATCAAAATCTGAGGGCGTTTTCAAAGCTATCGAAGGAAGAACATCTCGCCGCCAGCAGGAAGGGCGGTATTGCCTCAGGTGAGACGCGACGCCGAAGAAAGACTTTCAAGGAGCTCATTCAGATCGCCCTTGAGCTCACGGACGAAAGCGGGCAGACCAACGCCGAAGCAATCGTTGCGACGGCCATTCAGCAAGCGAAGGGCGGTGACGATAAGGCACGAATCTTCATCCGAGATACGCTCGGGGAAAAGCCAACGGACGTCGTAGACCTGAACACGCGAGAACGTATTCCCGAAGGACTGCCCGAAATGTATGCCGCTCTGCGCAGAGAATGCGAGAACAGACAGGAAGACAAATAGCGCTCCTGCCCAACAACCGAGGAATGCTCGGTAGTTCGATCCGCCGGGATGATGACGCCGGATTGACGAGCGGCCCCTGCAGACTGGATCAATGCTTGCGAAGAATCCCGGCAATCTTCAGCCGAAGCAGTCTCTTCCCGAATCTCCTTCGCACGCGCGCGCGGACCGAGCGCAAAAATCGGGCGGCTTCCTCCGTGAAATGATCCTGTCGAAAGATATGCGGAGCGTCGCCCCTTTTTTAAGGACTCGTCAAATTCGTCATTCCTCCCCGTAACGGTTCACCCTCGCACACGCACGCGCGCGCGAAGCATCGGGCTAATCATTGATCGACGCCGGGAGGCGGGGCGCACAGAATGAACGATTCAAGGAGTCATCCGTAAGGGAGCCGATTTTGCACGCGCATAAAAATAGGTAGGGGCGCGGTCTATTCGCCTTTTCTCTTTTACTTTTTACCCGCCCTCCCCTCTCATCAGGGTGGCCCCTCTCTTCCCGCTCGACCACCTTTTACTAAATTTTTAGTAAAAGTCTCCCCCCGTCTCACCTTCGCGCGCGCGGAATGGGCGCAAAACTCATGTGCCTTTCCGCCCTACTGCAACCTCGCGTATCGTTCGATCTGAAGCCCGCCGCCGCTCTCGGCCGGGCGATAACGAGTAAGAACAATGAACAAGATCGATCAACGCAAGAACATCCGCCGATTTATCGATGAATGGTCATCGCCCTCCAAAGGGAGAGAGATTTCGCACAATCAATCCTTTTGGATTGCCCTCATGCGGGATGTGTTCGGAGTCGCACAGCCTGAGGCGCTTTTTCAGTTCGAACGCCCTGTTCGTGGACTTGGACGCATAGATGCTCTCATGGAAGGGGCCGGAGTCCTTATCGAACAGAAAGGCCGTAACCGCTCGCTCAACGAAGCTTTGAAACAGTCAGACGGCTCCGAATTGACGCCGTACCAGCAAGGCAAGCGATACGCAGACCATCTCGGCAAGCGCCCGCGTTGGGTCATCGCCTGCAACTTTGACACCTTTGAAATTCACGATCTTTCGAAGCTCCCGGATGAAACCCCGGAAATCGTGCACCTTGCCGACTTGGAGAAAGAGTTTTACCGCCTTCAATTCCTAGTGGACGCCGCCAACGACAATACGCGCCGGGAAACGGAGCTTTCCGTTACCGCCGGTGAGCTTGTAGGCGGCATCTACGACGGTCTTTTAAAGCAGTATGGTGAGGATTCCGAAGAGATTCGCTCAAGCCTGAACAAGCTGTGCGTAAGGCTTGTTTTCTGCCTCTATGCTGAGGATGCGAGCTTATTCAACACCCCTCGACAGTTTCATGATTACCTGAAGGACCTGCGCCCCGTAGATATTCGAGGGGCCCTCCGTGATCTATTCCGCATACTCGATACACCTGAGGCAAAACGCGATCGCTATGAAGCGCCTGAACTGCTTGCCTTCCCCTATGTGAACGGCGGGCTATTCTCTGATGAGTCCATTCTGATTCCTCAATTCACCGAAGAGCTGAAAGCCTTGATACTTGCGCAAGCCTCAGAGGGCTTTAACTGGAGCGACATCAGCCCCACGATTTTTGGCGCGGTGTTTGAGTCCACCTTGAGCGCCAAAGCGCGGCGCACAGGCGGCATGCACTACACCTCCGTCGAAAACATTCAAAAGGTAATCCGCCCGCTCTTCCTTGATGCTCTTGAGGCCGAGTATGCGGAGCTCCTTCAGATCAAGCAGGCGAACAAGCGCACGCGCGAACTGCAGGCCTTTCAAACCAAGCTCGGCAACCTCAGGTTCTTCGATCCGGCTTGCGGTTCAGGCAACTTCCTCACGGAAACATATCTGAAGCTTCGAGAGCTTGAGAATCGAGTAATTCTGAGTCTCAGCGGCGGTGCTGGACAGTTTGACTTCGGCGGCGAGCATTCCCCCGTCAAGGTTCAGATCAGCCAGTTCTACGGCATCGAAATCAATGACTTCGCCGTATCAGTCGCTCAAACCGCGCTATGGATTGCCGAAAGTCAGATGCTCAAGAAGACCGAAGACATCATCGGAGCTTCCCTTGACTATTTCCCCCTCAAGTCGAATACCAATATCCGCGAGGGGAATGCGCTTCGTATGGATTGGGATGAAATATTTTCCAATAAAAACAATATAGTACCCCCCCCCGAAACAGCTCAATCTACATCATTGGCAATCCTCCTTTCGTAGGCGCACGGCTCATGAATGCCTCTCAGAAAGAGGATTTAGCTCAAGTGTTTGGGCCTAAGTGGCAGGGAGCGGGCGATCTTGACTATGTTGCCTGCTGGTTCAAACGCGCCGCCGATTTCATGAGCAGAACGCAGGCGCAAGCGTCCTTCGTTGCCACAAATTCCATCTGCCAGGGTCAACAGGTTGCGAGTCTTTGGAAGCCGCTATTATTAACAAAGGTATTTAATAGTTGACGGATGGTGCTGTGTGGCGCTTGGGG
>ERZ1673744.1467-NODE-1467-length-20961-cov-8.412752_pt1 | contig 20961 bp, 18 predicted proteins | sample MGYA00580207_ERZ1673744 | MGnify/ENA primary metagenome ERZ1673744 (study PRJEB41218, sample SAMN15661751) | gut metagenome | host: Homo sapiens | place: Canada: London | collected 2015-08-20/2019-03-30 | study: EMG produced TPA metagenomics assembly of... | reverse complement strand
GGGCTTTGCCCTTAAAACCCATGAGGGACTCCGTCCCTCAACCCTGCGAGCCTTTTCAAAGGCTCGAGCGAAACTTTTGAGTGTCTAAGAGAAGTTGATTAGTTAATCGGCAGTTCATTGCTGATTTGGTCGGAAAGCACTAATTAGCGGATTCGGCTGCCTGCTGGGATTGAATCGTCAAGGAACAATACCTTTACATCATCTTCTCCACAATCAGCGGCAAGAATCATACCGTTACTTTCAACACCGCAAAGTTTTGCAGGCTTGAGGTTTGCAACAAGAACGATTGTCTTTCCGACTAATTCATCAGGCTTATAATATTGTGAGATTCCGCTTGCAACAGTTCTTTCTCCTTCGCCGTCATCAAGTGTAAGTTTCAAAAGCTTTTTGGACTTCTTGACAGGCTCACAAGCAAGAATCTTTGCGGCTCTTAGTTCTACCTTTGCGAAATCATCTATGCCAATCTGAGCAAGACCTTCAATCTTAGGTTTTGCTGTTTCTTTAGGCTGATTTTTAGCGATAAGTGCGTTAAGCTCCTCAATTTCCTTATCAACATCAATTCTTGGGAAAAGAACCTCACCCTTCTTAACTGTAACATCTAAAGGAAGCACGCCGAATTTAGCGGCATTTTCGTAGCTTACATCTTCTTTAGAAGCACCAATCTGTTCCCAGATGCTTGGCATAGTTGTAGGCATAAATGCAGAAAGAAGTGTTGAGATAATACGAATTGTATCAAGAAGATTATATAGTACAGTAGCAAGACGAGTTTTGTTGCTTTCGTCCTTTGCAAGAACCCAAGGTGTAGTTTCATCAATGTACTTATTTGCACGAGAAACAACCTTGAAGATTTCTGCAAGAGCATTATTAAGCTGTGTTTTTTCTACATAATCATCAACAGCAGGACGGAGAGCCTTTGCAGTTTCGATAAGGTTTTCGTCAAATTCACCGCTTTCACGCTCTGTTGGGAGAGTACCGCCGAAATATTTCTCTACCATTGCAACAGTTCTTGAAACAAGGTTGCCAAGACCGTTTGCGAGGTCGGAGTTAATGCGTTTAATCATAATTTCGTTAGAGAATGAGCTGTCTGAACCGAGAGCCATTTCTCTGAGGATATGATAACGGATAGCGTCAGCACCGTATCTTTCGCCGAGAACGAGAGGGTCAACAACATTTCCGAGAGATTTACTCATCTTTTCACCGTTGAAAGTAATCCAACCGTGAACAGCAAGGTGCTTAGGAAGTGGTTCTTCAAGAGCCATAAGCATTGCAGGCCAGATTATAGCGTGAAAACGCATAATATCCTTAGCAACCATATGAACATCAGCAGGCCAATACTTTTTGTAATCGTCATATTGGTCATTCTCATAGCCGAGGGCAGTTATATAGTTTGAAAGTGCGTCAATCCAAACATAGACAACATGGTTTGTATCGAAGGTTACAGGGATACCCCACTTAAAGCTTGTTCTTGATACGCACAAATCCTCAAGACCTGGCTTGATAAAGTTATTGACAAGCTCTACTGCACGAGTTTTTGGACGGAGATAGTCTGTTTCTGTGAGGAGCTTTTCAATTCTGTCAGCGAAAGGAGCCATCTTAAAGAAATATGCCTCCTCCTTAGCTTCTACAACATCACGACCACAATCAGGGCATTTGCCGTCTTTGAGCTGAGATTCAGTCCAGAAGCTTTCGCAAGGAGTACAGTATTTGCCCTTATATTCGCCCTTATAGATATAGCCTTTATCATAAAGCTTTTTGAAAATTGTCTGAACGCTTTTTATATGATAATCGTCAGTTGTACGGATATATCTATCGTAGCTTATGTTCATATATTTCCAAAGATTTTTGAAAACAGCAACGATTTCATCAACATATTCCTTTGGAGATACGCCCTTTTCAGCGGCTTTTTGTTCTATTTTAAGACCATGTTCATCTGTGCCTGTCAAGAACATTACATCGTAGCCCTGCATACGCTTATATCTTGCGATAGAATCGCAGGCAACCGTAGTATAGCAATGTCCGATATGCGGATTGCCTGACGGATAATAAATTGGTGTTGTTATATAGAATGTTTTCTTATCCATAATATCCTCCTACTTCCTACATTAAGTTATATACATACATATATTATACCATTTTTCCGTATATTTCAAGCATTATAAAAGGGAACGAAAAAAATCGTTCCCGATAAATAAAGCTTGTTAAGTGAATAAGCTTTAGTTTTAAAAAAAGAGATTTGTTTAATTTGCTGTTTCAAGAAGATTGCTTACTTTTTCTAAAACCCTAATATCATTTTCGTGCTTGCAAAGCTTTTGTGCTTGGTCCATAGTTGCCCAGCGATAATAATCAATCTCTCGGCGTTGAATACTTACTTTGTCACTATTTGTTTCGGCGAGAAAGAAAACAACCTTTTTGCTTGTCCTGCCAAAGGGGTGATATATTCCAGTTTCTCTGAAATCTGCTTTGAAATGCACATCGAGTCCAGTTTCCTCTTTAATTTCTCGTGCGGCGGTCTGTTTTTCGCTTTCGCCATTTTCTATGTGTCCTTTTGGAAAGCTCCAACAACGGCCGTTGCGATTTTTTACTAAAAGATATTTTATAGAATCATTCGAGCGGTAAAAAACTACTGCACCGCAGGATTTTTCATACAAGCAAATCATATGTGAAATTTCGGTGTGAGCCATAGCGACACGCTTACGGATTTCGGGTTCGTAAAATATTTCACCGAGTGGTGAGGCAACAAGCTTTTTGGTAGAAGAATTTTCAGTAAATTCCTCAGCAATAACAATGCACTGCTCACTTGTTTTTAGCTTGTGGTTTGTCAGTATGTAAACTTTATAATTCATACCTCTTTCACGATAATAACCGAAATAAATCGAGCCTTCGGATATTGTGCCGAATATTTCAATATCAAGTTTTCTGCCTAACATATGCACATCTCCTTTCGGCTTTGAATTCGGCTTTTATGCCATAGCGGAAAGGGCTTTGATTTGCTCTTTCTCGTTAGCTGTGTTTATACCATTTATGAAAAGGACATCAGTTATACTGTGATTATAGCAATAGCCTGTTAAAGAACCTTCAAATAGTCTTGCGTCAATTATATGAACTTCATCATAGTTTTCCATAAAATATGGAGCAAGCTCAGAGCCATAGCTATCCTTTACAATGCAAAGGCGTTTGCCAGTGCTTTTACCCGTATTAGCTTTAAAAAGTGAAACATCTCCATAGCAGAATATATCTCGTGCATTTTCTGCTGAAACAGCATTATTTATGAAAGAAACGGTTTCTTCTCCACTATTTTCAGTTCTCCAGATACCGCATTGATAATCATTGCCAAAGTTATAATATGTGATGGTGTCGGGATTTTTCAAAAGGTCAGTGTTGCCTTTTTTATTTTTATCAGTTTTTGTGGAAGAAATAAGTCCACCCAAAAAGCCCTCTATTTGTTTTTTTTCTACCGATGAGAAATCAGTGGCAGTAAGTCCTGCATTTTTGCAAAACTCTTTATAGGCATAATATGCACCGAGAGAAGTCCAGTTTTCATCGGTATTATAGTAGATATATTTGCTTTTTTTATCTTTGAGAGCGTTTTCTACATCTATAAAGCTGATTTTTTCAGAAAGATTATCATTGATGACCTGAAGATTAGCTTTTTCATTAGCGTTGTTTTCTTTTTGAAGCTTATCAAGAGAGATTGAGCTGTGTGTAGGAACTACAATTGAATAAATATTTATGCTTGAATCGAGTGTTGAAGCGATAGAATTTAGGCTATTTGCGTATTTTAAGGCGTTTTCATCAGTACCTATAAAGCTTTCGTATCCTACATTTTTGTATATAAATACATTTCCGTCAAGATAGCCCTTGTCTTTTTGCTTGCTTGTTTCTGGTTTTGAGCTTTCAGCTTTAGAAGTTTCTTTTTTAGATGTTTCAGACTTTGAACTCTCCGCTTTGCTTTCTGGTTTAGAACTTTCAGTCTTACTTAGAGTAGAAGATTCCGCAGAGGATTCTGCACTAATAAAATTTTTCTTTGAAATATCTACTAATTTCGGAATATATACTGAACAGCAAAATATCACAAATGAAGTTGCAGCTACAACGGCAAAGGATAAAGCAACAGCCTTGCCTAAGCCTGTGCCCTGAGAGCCTGTTGAAGCAGAATATCTTCGATAATGATTATATCCACGATAGGAGGAGGTTCTTTTTATTTTATTGCGTCTGTTAATGCGATTTTTGCTCATTTTTTCTCCCTTCATACCTATCTTGATATAAGCAAAGTATCTTTTTAAAAAATATTGTCGATTTTTGATAATTCCCTACCATATATTATATAATGAATAGTAATGGAAAACAAGTAATTTTGAATATAAAGTCCGTAGAAATTTACGCAAAAATCTGCACAATATTTCGACAGATTTTTAAAATACGCTAATAGACATTTATTTCTATATATGATATATTTGTTTTGGCATAAATATAGAGGGGAATTTAATGATGATATTTACGAAAATGGTGGGTTTTGCTAAGAAAAATGTTGTCCTTATGGTGGCAGTTCTTGCGGCGGTGATTACCTCTTTTATTATACCTCCTGATGAACAATATATTTCGTATTTCGATTTTAAGACCTTGAGCTGTTTGTTTTGTGTTCTTGCTGTTGTATGTGCTTTGAAAAATATAAATTTCTTTTATATACTCGCACAAAAAATAGTCAAATCTTGTAGGAATATTCGTGCGTCAATACTTACGCTTGTTTATATAACCTTTATAGGCTCTATGCTTATTGCGAATGATATGGCATTGCTTACATTTTTACCTCTTGGATATTTCGTGCTTGAAAGCACAGGCAAACAAAGATATATGGCATTTACATTTATTATGCAGAATATTGCCGCAAATCTCGGAGGTATGCTTACTCCCTTTGGCAATCCACAAAACCTATATCTATATACAAAGTATAATATAAACGATTATGAGTTTGTAGGGATAATGTTTGTGCCGTTTGCGGTTTCGGTAATTCTTATAACGATTTGTTGCTTATTTGTAAAAAAAGAACCGCTTGAGATTTCCGAAAAAATCGAAAGCCTTAACAAAAAACGCACTATCCTATATGCGATTCTCTTTGTGCTGGCGATAGCAATAGTGTTCAGGGGAATACCATATTATGTAGGTTTGATAATAATACCTATTGTTTTACTTTTTGCCGACCAAAAAGCACTTAAAATGGTTGATTACCCACTATTGCTGACCTTTGTTGCATTTTTTATCTTTGCGGGAAATATGGCAAGAATAGACGCCGTGAGAAATCTTTTTTCTTGGTTGCTCGAACAGAATACCTTGCTTTTTAGTGCAATTTCTTGTCAGGTTATAAGCAATGTTCCGTCTGCAATATTGCTTTCGCAGTTTACGGACAATTATAGGGAATTGCTTGTCGGTGTAAATATTGGTGGAACAGGAACTTTGATAGCTTCACTTGCAAGTCTGATTACATTCAGAGAATATACAAGGCATAATCCAACTAAGGTTAAGTCCTATATAGGAATGTTTTCGGCATTTAACTTTGGCTTTTTGATAATTTTGCTTATTGTTTCATCATTACTATTTCATTGAGTGGTAAGACAATTAAAGGCTTTGCTTAGCCTTTTAAGGGCAAAACACTTAGCATTTTTGGAGTTGATAGAATGGCTTCTGAACAGAAGAAAAGGTTGCTTTATCTTAGAGAATATCTGCTTAAATATACAGATGAAGAACACGCTCTTTCACGAATAGAGATAGAGCAGGCTCTGGCAGAAAAGGGCTTTGAATTTGGCAGAAAAACTTTCTATGATGATATTAATGCTCTTAAAGAGAGCGGAATGGATATTTTGAGTACAAAATCTGATACAGTTAAATATTATGTCGGAAATAGAGAGTTTCAGCTTTCTGAGCTTAAACTATTGATAGACGCTGTTGGCTGTTCGAGATTTTTTACATTAAAAAAAACAGAGGAGCTTATATCTAAGCTTGAATGTCTGACAAGCGTTTATCAGGCGGAATTGCTTAAAAGACAGGTTTTTGTTAAAAACCGAGTTAAAAGTATGAATGAAACTATCTACTATGCGATAGATACAATTCATAATGCAATAAATCTTGATAAGGCAGTGTGCTTTAAATATTTTAAATGGATAATTGATGAAAATAATAAGCCGGCTATGGCCTTTAAGCATCAAGGAAGTCTTTATGAAGTTTCGCCTTGGGGAGTAAGCTGGAGTGATGGCAACTATTATCTTATAGGCTTCGACCATAAGGACAAGATTATTAAGCATTTCAGAGTTGACAGAATGAGAAATACTGCGGTTTCGGATAATTCTCGGATTAAGAACGAGAATTTCAGGGAATTTGATATAGAAAGCTATTCCTCAAAAATCTTTGGAATGTTTGGTGGCGAGGAATGTTATGTTAAGATGAAAATTCCAAGCAGATTAGTTGATGTTTTTGTTGACCAATTTGGAAGTAGTCTTGATATATGTGGAAATTATGACGATAGCTATGTTGTCGGGGCAAATGTCGCTGTTAGCAGGCAGTTCTTTGCGTGGCTTTTGGGACTTTCAGAGCCTGTGGCGATAGTTTATCCGCCAGAGGTGAATGAAGAAATGAAAAGCTTTGTTGAGAGTATTAAGTGTCAATAAATTGTAATGTTACAATTATGTTTATTGACATAAAAGAGATGTGGAAGTATAATAAATTTGCGTAAGAATGTGCTGTTTTACTGACAGATTTTGATAGTTGGGAAAATGGGAGGAAATTATAAATGAAACGAATTTTAGCAGTATTGCTTTCAGCTATGGTTTTGTCATCTATTGCAATGCTTTCTGGTTGTAAGGATAATGGAAACGGTTCTGCGGTGGAGTCTGTAACAGAATCAAGGTCTACAAATAATGCAGTGGTAAGCAAGGAAAAGCTTGCAGCACTTTCCACCGAGCTTGAAACATATAAATCACAACCGAATTTTAATGCTGCAAAATCAATAGATGCAAAGAAAATTTCTAAAAATAAGAAAATAGCCATTATTTCAGATTCAAGCAGTAATACTTATTCATCTTATATTTCACAGGAATTAAAGTCTGTTGCAGAAAAGGTTGGGTTTAAGGAAATTCTCGCTTATGATACCGATGGCACAGTAAATTCCCATACTTCAGCACTTGAAAATGCGGTTTCTGACCAGTGTGCAGCCGTAGTTCTTATAGGAAATATAAATAAAGATAAACTTTCTCTTGCTATTGAAAATGCTCAGGCACACGGTATAAAGGTTATAAGCATTGATAATACACAGGTTGGTACAAATGACCATTTTGTGGATTCAAGTGTTAAAACTAATTATGTCGCTGAGGCCAAGGCTTTGGCAGATTATGCTATTGTTGAAAAAGAAGGCAGGGTTAATGCACTTCTTGTAACCCCATCAGATGTAAGCTATGCTGATGAGATGAAAAAGGCTGTTACAGACGAATTGACAAAGTATTCAGACGGTTATTGCACTGAACTTGCTATGGAGATTTCAAACACAGCAGTAAATATTTCCGATGCTGTAAAAAAAGCCTTAGAGAGAGATACAAATATCAACTGCGTTATAGTTCTTCATGACAATATGCTCAAAGATAGTGTTGATGCTCTTGAAATGACGCAGGCAATGTCAAGGGTAACATTTCTTGCAAGGGGTGGAGGCACAGAGCTTTTCACGCAGGTTCAGAATGGTAATATTGCAACAGCAGTGAGTGAAAGCTACGAATGGACAGCTTATACAGCGGTTGATTATATTCTTAGAGTTCTTAATGGTGAAGATAACCCAGAGATTTCTGATATTCCATTTATGATGATTTCATATGATAATGTTAAGAAGATTGAGGAGAGCGAAGGCACTGAGGAGTCTTCAAGTGATGAAGAAAAAACAGATGATACACCGCTTATAGAAAAGATATTTACAAAAACATTTAAAAACCAGTATCTTAATCTTTGGGACTTAGGCGAAAATTCTGAGGAAAATAGTTAAAATATTTTTATGATACAGAAATGGCAATGCAACACATACAAGTGTGGCATTGCCATTTTCATTCTAAATAAGCAGATTTAATTTCCATTGCTATTCTATAAATTACTGACACACATACGCTATTACCAGCTTGTTTATAAAGTCTTGCATCACTTATTTTAGGTAATTTAAAATCTTTTGGAAATCCTTGTGCATTGAAACATTCATGTGGGGTCATTTTTCTTATACCGTATTTAGTTTTTATTATACATACATTATGTCCTCCTTCGCCTTGATTAGCAGTTAGTGTTGGGATTACACCACTTTTATTTTTTCTTACATATTGCCTTCGCCATTGGTAAACTGCTTTATCATCGTCCATCGCAGCAAGTAGTTTTTCATAAATTTCTCCTTTATATTTTCCTGCTATATAATAATATTTATCATCAAGTTTGGTGTCAAAGTCTATAATATCACTTAACTTTTTTGTTAATCTTATTGGCATAGGAAAATTAAATTTTCTATAAATATTTTCATTTTTAAAAGCAATTATATATATTCTTTCGCGATTTTGCGGAATATTTCCATATTCTACAGCATTTAAAACGGAAAATTTAATAAAATAATTTTCTTTTTGTAATTCACTTAAGATGACTGAAAAAGTATTTCCATTATCATGACTAACTAAGTTTTTAACATTTTCTAAAAAGATAATTTGAGGTTTTTTTATTTTAATAATTCTTACTAACTCAAAAAATAATGTACCTCTACCTTTTTCATCATCAAAGCCTTTTCGCAATCCAGCTATTGAAAATGCTTGACAAGGAAATCCTGCTAACATAACATCAAAATCAGGTATTTCATTAGCTTTAACTTCTCGAATATCTCTACAATCTACTTTTAAATTAAAATTTTTTTCAAATGTACTTACTGGATATGTATCAATCTCATTAGCATAAATCGTTTTAAAATAATTGGTTAATTCAAACCCTTTGTCAATTCCTCCAACTCCTGCGAAAAAAGAGGCACATCTTAATTTTTTCATACTTAAATCCTTCCCCCTATAATTAAATCTATATTAAAATTATAACATAAATCGCGGCGCGCCGCAATTATTTTTTAAAAAAAGTAAGAGAATAAAACATTCTCTACCTTTCATTTAATCTTTACGGTTGTCTTCAATGATTTTACATCTTCTAATATCAAAAATTATATCTGGAGATAAGTTTAATCTATCAACAAATAGTGTCTTTAGAGAAACATGTGGACGCCTTCCTTGGTCTTTTTGATTTTGTATAGTTTCCGATGAATTAGCTGGAAGTCTTCCAAATTCCTCAGAATTTATATTTAAATCATAAATATATAATAAATTATCATCTAACTTAAATCTAAGAAATACTAAATCATCAAAAGAACATTTAGGACCAAAAGAAGAAAGGTCTCCATCAAACCTTGATGTTGCCTTAAATTCAATTTTTCTATTTGTTTTTGGGTCTGTAGCATCTCCTACTTCTTTACCTCTATTCCATAAAAATCCTAAACAATAACACCCCATTGGTTCACTTATAGCATCGGGCATATTTATTCCTCTATGACTATTATTTGAGATATAAGTGTTTAAGTCTTTCCATTTAAAATAGGCATTACAAGTTTCGTCAATTCTTGCAGAATCAATAACAATAAAATCAAATTCATTATATATTGCCATATTTTTACCTTTAAGAATGTTTTATTCTCCAAATAAGAGTATATCACAATAAAAACAATAAAGCTATTGTTTTTATTTGACTTTAAATTGAATATTTAGTAGAATAAATTTAATTACTTAGTTTAAGATTTAGAAAGGAAGTAGATTATGGATTGGACGGAGATTATAGCCGAGGTTGACGCTAAAGATGTTGAGCGTGCAGAAAATATTGCAGTTATGACTGTACCCTATGGAATATATATTGAGGATTATAGCTCACTTGAGGAGGAAGTTCTTGAAATAGCCAAGATAGACCTTATTGATGAGGAGCTTCTTGCAAAAAATCGTGAAACTGCAAGAATACACATATATATAAGCCCTGAAGATAACCCTGCTGAGGCAACGGCTTTTCTTGAGGAGCGTTTTCGTGCGGAGAATATAAACTTTAAGATTCTTACGGATAAGTGTGATGTTGAGGCTTGTCTTGATAATTGGAAGAAGTATTTCTATCCGATAGAGATTGGCGAAAAGCTGCTTGTCCGCCCTGTATGGCGTGAGGACTATGACCCTAAGGGCAGAACTGTCCTCCATCTCGAACCAGGTATTGCTTTTGGAACAGGTACTCACGAAACAACCCGCCTTTGCCTTGAGGCTCTCGAAAAATATGTTAGTGATGGAGCAGCTGTGCTTGATGTTGGTTGTGGTAGCGGAATTTTGGCGGTTGCATCACTTTTGCTTGGCGCTAAGAGTGCAATCGGAATAGATATTGATGAGCTTGCTGTTAAGTCCTCAATAGAAAATGCAGAAAGAAATGGTGTTTCTGATAGATATACAGCTATTCACGGCAATTTGGCTGATGAAGTAACTGGAACATACGATATAATTACAGCGAATATAGTAGCTGATGCGATTATTATGCTTTCTGGTGATATAGAAAAGCATATGCACAAGGATACAGTTTATATTATGAGCGGAATAATAGATTCTCGCCTTGAAGATGTTCTTTCTGCTTTGCCAAAGACACTTAAAATCATTGAAACCCGTACAGATAAGGGTTGGTATTGCTTGGCTGCTAAGTTGATTAGTGACACTGAATAATTATTTTCAGCTTTGCTTTTAATTCTATTTTGACATTATATTATAATTAACTGTGATAGAATGTATATTATACTGATTTTGGAGGAATGATTGCTTTGAAAAATAAAAAAAATAAATCTACTCGCAAGAAAAATACAGGAGGATTAGTTTTCTCCGCTATACTCATAACTGCCTTTGTAGTTTGTTCATATTTCTTTATGAGTATGATTGATAAGGTAGGTCAGGCTTGGCTTCGTGCTTTGCTCTGTATAGTTGTTTTCGTTTTGTTTGGACTTTTCCTTTTCTATGCAACTCGTGTTGGTGATGGCAAACAGGTTATAAGATTTTCTCCTGCAACTCTCATAATTATGGATTTGCCTGCACTCTATATCGTTCTTGCAGCTATGATAAGTCAGCTTCCTTTCTCAGCAGAAATCGTTTCTTGCTCACCTATTATCTATCTTGCGTCTATCGTTCTTGGATATGGTATACCGTATACTTTTATTAGCGGGTATGAAATAGATAATTCTGATTCTGTTCAGCAAGATACAAATGTAACAGATGATGAAATTAATGATGATGATTTTACTGTTGAATCTGAAGGCAGTGGCGAAGTTGTTATTAGTGATGATGACGATGAGGACGCTATACACGCTGAGGCTGAGAATGATAATAGTAGTGAAGATAAAGAATAACATTTACCTTAGGGAGTAAAAGAAAATGTCTGAAGAATGTACACACGATTGTAGCTCGTGTTCTGCAAACTGTGAAGCTCGTGATAAAAAAAGCTTTCTCGAAAAGCTGAATGAGCATAGTAGTGTTAAGCACATTATAGGAATAGTAAGTGGAAAGGGCGGAGTTGGAAAGTCGCTTGTAACCTCATCTCTTGCGGTTATGTTCAATAGAAAAGGTTATAAAACGGCTATCCTTGACGCCGATATTACAGGTCCGTCTATTCCAAAGGCTTTTGGTATTAAGGGAAAGCTTATTGGTAGCGATAAAGGACTTGAACCAGCAACAAGTGAAACAGGAATAGAAATTATTTCTGCAAATCTTATACTTGATAACGAGAGCGACCCTATTGTCTGGCGTGGACCTATGATAGCAGGTGCAGTTAAGCAGTTCTGGGGCGAAACACATTGGGATAATATCGACTATATGTTTGTCGATATGCCACCGGGAACTGGTGATGTTCCGCTGACAGTTTTTCAGTCGATTCCTCTTGATGGAATTGTTATAGTTACTTCTCCACAAGAGCTTGTTTCTATGATTGTAGAAAAAGCTGTTAAAATGGCTAAGATGATGAAGGTTCCTATTTTTGGCGTTATTGAGAATATGAGTTATCTTGAATGTCCTGATTGTGGCAAGCGACTCTATCCTTTCGGTGAAAGTAAGCTTGATGAGGTTGCAAAGGCTTATGGTGTTGATATTCTTGCAAGATTCCCGATAGATTCGGAATTTGCAAAGATTTCTGATAGTGGCAGAATAGAGTCCATTATAAATGAGCCAGCTGATGAAGCAGCAGATATTATAGAAAAGAAAATTTCTATTTAGCAAATTATAAAATCTCTGATGTTTTAATGTTAAGCATCAGAGATTTTTTTGTTGATTTTGAAATCAAGTTAATTATAAGCAGGGCTTTTAAGTGTCTTAAATTAGTTCTAAAATAGAAAAAAGTTCCGCTGATTAATGTGAATTCTTTTATATATAGTTTTAAGTTGACAACTTCTGAATAATAAACTACAATAATAGCATAATCTTACTTAGGGTGATTGAAATGGTCTGCACAAAATGCGGGAAATCCATAGAAAAAGGTCGTAAATACTGTGGCTTCTGTGGCGCAGAGGTCAGCGAAAATGAGTCGACATCGAGCAAAAGGCATACGATACTTCTTGCTGTAATAAGCGTAATTGCCGTACTATTTATAACATTAGTGGTAATTATTATGTGTGTAGACCTATTCTCAAATCATAATAGCTATACAACAGTTATAGAAAAAGAGCTTGATGCTATTCAGGAAATAAATGTCAACGAATATATGGAAATCTTGCCAAAGGAATATATAAATTATACTTTAGAAACTAACAAAAATTATAATAAGTATGATGATATGGTTCTTGATTGCGAGGATAAGCTGTGGCAAGAAAATCGTAGCAATAAAAAAAAGTATGGAACAGATTTTAAGATTGTTTATGAAGTACAGAGCGAGGTGCTTTATAAAGACGACAAAGACCTCTCTGAGCTGACAGAGAAATATAATAACAAATATGATTCAACAGCAAAAATAGAGGAAGCTGCCAAGGCGACTGTTATAACAGAGGTTAAAGCAGCTGATGCGGTAGGAAATTCAACCATTTCTGAAATGTGTTTCATAAAAATAGATGGTACTTGGTATCTGGATATAGATAATATAACAAATTTATTAGCAGAATAATATAAGCAGCTGCCCTATTTATTATAAAAATGGGGCAGTTATTTTTATGAAAAAGGCTTGAAATCTAATTAAGATTTCAAGCCTTTTGGTATTAATCATTATCTTTTTCTATTTTGCGTTTTTCAATGTGTGTATCGACAAGCACATCAGATGAATCTATAAGTGTGAGTTTTGCGTTTTCATTATACTTATATGGCTCTGTTGCACCGTGCTTTTTGTATGAGGAATAAATGCAGATACATACAATCAGGGTAATTACAAAGCCCGAGCCGATCCCTATTGCAAGACTCTTTCCAAGAGATTTATCTTCTGATGTTTGAGCTTCATAAAGCTGAATCTCTTGGGCTTCTACGGCCTCGTTATCTGCAATTTCGCTGACAGAGGTTTCTGGCTCAGTTGAAATAGTATCTTGCTCATATGCAAAACAGCTTATTCCTGCAAAAAGCATTGCAGCCATAAGTACCGCTATAAGTGCGGAGGATTTTTTTAATATATTTCTCATAGACAATACCCCAATCCGAAAATTATCGCACTAAGCACTACGAATAATCCTGCTCCGAAAAGTGCAAGCTTTCCGAGTGAGCATGGCAATTCACCATATGTCTTACCTGTCTGACCATTGATAGCAAAAATCTTTTGCTTATCCTTATATTTATAGGTCATAAGCCAGACTGGGAAAAGTGCGTATTTCCAATCTTCCTGAACTGTATTCATTTGAATATTGTCGAGGGTTACGCTGTCATATTGTGACATTGTATCCTTGAATATTTTCTTTGAGTATTCGAGAAGTTCCTTATCGACCTGCTCCTGAACATCTGCCCTCTCTGTATCACGCTTTTCAGCCTGAAAACCAGAAAGATAGGACATAGAGAAATCGGTTAAAGCCTCATTATCATAAGGATTAACGAATTTCATCATATGGTGGTCTTCTTTACTTAGAGCTGATTGTGGGAACTTTTGAAAAGCAATATTACCCATTCTTGAGATAGAATAAGTCTTTGTTTCTTTATACTCATAATCGCCTGAACGCCATGTTCTATATTTCTTACCAGTAGCGTTACAAGAGCCTGCCTTATCTGAATCTACGAGCCAATATGGATAGTAGACACCCTTCATCTGTTCTATGTGTGCGTCCGAAACAAAATCTTTTGGCAAGAACCACTTTTTCTTACACATAGCATAGAATTTTTCTTTTGCGTCTTTTTCTGTAAAACCAAACGGAATAACAAGATTTGGCTTCATATCGCCTGCAAGTCTGCCCGAAAGAACGACTGGACTATGGCAATATACGCACTCAGTAGCTGCTGTGGTTTCGTCTGTGACAATCTCTGCACCGCAGTTTGGGCAAGAGAAAAGCACACCGCCAAAGCCAAATTCATCATCTTCGGTCTGAGTTTCGTCAACCTTGTTATTTTCATCGTTAAGCTTTTCATCAAGCTCGCCGAAATGGTCTTTAAGTTCTTTTTCTGTAAAATCACTTCTACAGTATTCGCAAGAGAACATCTGCTTTGCAGGATTAAATTCAAGTGGACCGCCACAGTTTATACACTTATATGCAACTGTACTCATAAGCTTTATGCCCCACCGATTAAGACGGAGCTACCTACCTTCCATTAAATTTTAGCAAAGCATTAAATCATATCGCCTTCATTGATTGGGTCACCACAGTTAGGGCAGAACTTTGGAATAGGACCGCTCATATCAGGCTCATATCCACACTTGTCACATTTAATCTTCTTTGGCTTTTCTGGTTTTTTTGTTCCGCAGTTAGCACAGAATTTGCCACTATTTTGATTTCCGCATTCAGGACAAGTCCATGGGCCATTATCAGCAGGAGCTGGCTTTGGTGAGCCACATTCTGCACAGAACTTACCTATGTTTCCTGTCTTACCACAAGAACAGGTCCAACCATCTGCTGCTGGTGCAGGAGCTGGTGCTGGAGCAGGCTCGGACTGAGGCTGTTGAGGCTGTGCCTGTTGCTGTTGTTGCTGATAAGCGGCCTGCTGTTGAGCTTGTTGTTGTGCCTGCTGTTGCATCTGCATTTGCTGCATATTGTTGTTAGAAGCAGCACCCATAAAGTTACCGCCAGCATTCATACCAATGCCCATACCCATAAAGCCAGCCATAGAGCCATTTGCGTTGCTGCCAGCTGCCTCAAGGCCCCTTGCAACAGAACCCTGTACATAGCCTTCTCTGATAGTTGCGTCCTTAAGCATAGCACCCTTGTTGCGCTCTGTAAGGATTTTCTTTGTTTCGTCGTCGTAGGAAACTGTAACGCCTACATCGCCGATAACGATACCACGGTCTCTTCTCCAGGATTCATAGAGGAGGTCGGAAATTGTACTCTTGAGGAGGTCTCTGTTAGCTCTTGTGCTTATCTGAGAAATTCTTACATTATTAGCAGAAATTTCTGTAAGAGCCTGCTGAAGAGCATCGAGGAACTCCATAATGTAGTTTTCGTTGATAAGGTCGCCAATATCGACAGCCTCATTATTTGTGACAGCAGATGTTGGAATAACCTTCTTATAGAATTCGAGTGGGTTTTCTGTAAGTGCGATTGAGAATTTACCAAAAGCACGAACGTTCAAATCCATATCATAAACACCATCATAATAGTTGATAGGTGTCTTTGTGCCGAAGTTGATACCAGCCATTTCGGCGGTATTTATGTAGAATACCTTCTGAACGCCAGGAGTTGTGCCGCCAAACTTGATACGGTTAAAGGTTTCTTTAACGCTTGCACCAAACTGACCATTAAAGAGTGATGGCAAGGAAGAGTTATCAACCTTGAAGTAACCAGGTTCAGCTGTGTAGTCAACGATAGCACCGCCGTCTACGAGAATCATCATCTGATGTTCGTAAACATGAATGATAGAACCGTTGGAAACTGTATTTGAAGTGCCCTTTGTATTGCTGTTACGCTTATCATTTCTGCCTTGTGGAACTGATACACCAGGTGCAAAAACAGTTCTCATGTCCATTTCTGATGGCTCGATAACCTCCAACCATGAATCAGCAAGACCGCCGCCGATTGAGTCAATAGCTGCTCTTATAATACCCATAATAAAACATCTCCCATTTAATAATATTTTTTAGTTTGCGTGTTTAATTCTTTTATATCGTTGAAGCTCCAGCTTCTGATATTTATTTCTTTAACGCCAGAACCGCAGTATTCGCAGAATTTTGTTCCGAGTTTTTTAATCGGAGCACCACAGTTCGGGCAAGAAAGACTGATTGAAGAGTAGAAACCTGCCTGCTGCATCTTATCAGGGTCTTGAATATAGATAAGCTCTTGAGAATAAACTGTCTGCCGTTTCAGAGATTTATCTCCACCTACGACTTTACCGTTTTCATCTGTAATGAAATCATAAAGTCCGACAGCAGATTCAAGAGTGATTACGCAATAGCCCTTTTTGGTTTCATAGTTGGATAATTCGGTTTTGTGGATAGTGACCTCGTCAAAGTGTTGAGTTCTGTTCATAGATGCGAGGTCTGAAATTATTCCCTGAACCTTATCTTTAATGCTATCTGTTGCAGAAACAGCTTCAAGCTCTCTAAGGTTTTTAGCCTCTATCGAATTAAAATATGCACGAAGCATATTTTCGGCCTTTTGGCGAAATTGTGCATAATCAAATTCGGGAAAATCTCGGCTTATTGCTGGCAAAAGTGCATTTGTCATAGCGTGAAGTGACCGAGGAGTTTCTGCAAGACTTTCTTTTGTTTGCTTGTATCCTTCAAGCAAGTTGTCTGTTCCAAAAGCTTGTCGGGAAAAATCTCTTATTTTTCTCTTTACTTTATATGTAATAACTATTCCAATTATCAATAAGGCACATACTACGCCAAGAAATATCCATGCTCCAGTATTGATATATACCACCCTCATAACTTCATTATAGCGATCTATTAGACTTATTTTTTAAAAATCAGCTTAGTAAATAGTCAGCCACAACACTTTGCTAATATATTATACCGTAAAATTTGTATAATTTCAACTGTTTAATAAAATTATAATAATTTTTACAAATAATGAAATGAATAAAATGTAGAATTATGATATATATGAAATAAATTTAACGATGGCTCGAACTTTTTTGATATAAGTTTTATATTATTTGCCATTTTGTTATTTTTATGTAAGAGGTTGAAAATATTTTTTTAGTGATTTTCATATGCTGATGTAGTTATTTATTTTTCCATAACTCTTTTATATAGCTTATTTTTATGGTAGAATTATTTTTAAATGATTTATGAGGTGAGGACTTTGAAAAGGCTTTCTACTTTTATTGCGTTAATTCTTTTTGCTGCGGCTGTTGTAGTGCCGAGCCTTAAAGTGCTTGCACTATATGATTATAAAATAGAAAATACTGCTGAGCTTTCTATACCAGATAATATAGGTATAGAAATTCCAAAAACAAATGAAGGTGTCCCTATAATCGGTATAATAATGTGGGCTTTGGTGGCTGTTGTGGCTATGGCGGCTTTGATTGTGATTTTTGCGAATATAAGTGGGGCGAATTCGATAGATAAATCGGTACGCCGAGAACGCTATAAGAAAAAGTCTATGAAAAAAAGCAAGTATTCTAAATATAAATAATGAAGATTTGTATCTACGCTTAGCTGACGCATTTCCCCAAGACACTTAAAAGTTTCGCTCGAGCCTTTTCAAAGGCTCGTAGGTCAAGGGCGTTGCCCTTGACCTACGAGCAGCTTTCACCAGCAAAGCTGGTGTAGAAAAGGCTCGAGCGAAACTTTTAAGTGTCTAAGAAAAGTCTATCAGCTAAGTGATAGCTTCTTCGACCGTGTCAGCAAACTTTTATTTTAATGATTTTGGGAAATTACCAATTTTTGACAATTATTTTATTTCCCGTGCGTTACAATATTAATCATAAAGACTGTTTAAATTGAAAAGGATTGATATTGTGAGAGAATTAGTAATGAGAATAAGAGGTGGCTGTGGACAAGCTTTCGGGAATATTGCTTCTCGTGGAGCATTTGTCCAGATAGTTTATTTTATTTCAGGATTTATAGCTTCTCGTGCTGCTGTTTTTGGCTCATATGCTCCATTTGGTATATCTATTATGGCGGCAGCACCATTCAAAAATATGCTTGCAAGCGTTTTTGGAGCGGCTATTGGCTATTGTACTATAAGCGGTACAGGAAATACTATTCGTTATGTTACAGCTATGATTGCCCTTGCAGCGATAAGATGGACCTTGAATGACATAGCAAGAATCCGAAAAAGCAAGCTGTTTGCACCGATAATAACATTTATGGCACTAATTGCAACAGGCTTGGCTATGATGAGTGTAAGCGGATTTTCGGGCAGAAGTATGGTACTTTATATGATAGAGGCGGTGCTTGGTTCATCAGGGGCGTATTTTCTTTCGAGAACTATAACAATATCCTATGGCACAAAAAGTCTTGGAATGTTATCTATACCAGAAATTTCTTGCCTTGTACTTTCACTTTGCATAATGATACTGTCATTTTCGAGCATAACAATAGGTTCACTTTCTATTGGAAGAATTTTATCAGTAGTTGCGATACTTTTCTGTGCGAGATATGGCAGTATTTCGGGAGGTGCTATCGCAGGAATTTCTGCAGGAATAGTAATGAGCCTTTCAAGCTCAGAGATGAGTTTTCTTGCGGGTTCGTATGCTTTCGGAGGACTTATGGCAGGTATGTTTTCAACAGCAGGCAGACTTGCTTCAGCCATAGCGTTTATACTATGCAATGGCATAATTTCTATGCAGACAGGAGATTTAACACTTGTAATACTCGGACTTTATGAAGTATTGGCGGCGAGCCTGATATTTATAATCTTGCCAAAGGATACGGGAAGATTTCTTGGTGCGATATTTATGGAGAAGGATAGCGATACACGCTGTGAGGGCTTGCGAAGGTCGGTTATTATGCGTTTAGATTTTGCATCTAAAGCACTTTCTGATGTTTCGAGTGATGTTGAAGATGTTGCACAAAAGCTTGCAGAGGTAGTTTCGCCAGATATGAGCGGAGTTTATAAGAAAGCTGTTTCTGAAACTTGTAGACGCTGTGGACTTAAAACCTATTGCTGGGAGAGGGAACACGGCGCAACGATTGCGAGCTTTGATTGTCTTGATGAGGTTTTACGCAAGAATGGCGAAGTAACAGAGGACGATTTTCGACAGGATTTCCGTAAACGCTGTTGCAAGATACACGAAATGGCTAATGCTGTCAATCGCAATTACGATAATTATATCACCTATGAGGCGGCTCAACGCAGAGTTGATGAGGTTCGTGCAGTTGTTGCAGGACAGTTTTGCGGTTTAGGCGAAATTCTCGGAGAAATGGCTGAGGAATACGAAAGCTACGAAAAATTTGATACAGACGCTGCACACAGAATAAGCGTTATGATGAAAGATGAGGGTTATGTTCCTATGGATATAAGCTGTCGCATAGACAGGCTTGGCAGAATGAGCGTTGAGATTGAAACTGCCGATACGGAAAGAAGTGTGCTGAAAAGGTCTGTGCTGACAAGAGAGGTTTCTAAGCTTTGCGGAAGAAGATTTGAAAATCCGGCGGTTACTATGGTTAATGGCAGATGTAGGATAGTTTTCAGCGAAAGACCTGTATATGATGTTGATATTGCAACGGCTCAGCATATTTGCGGAAACGGCAGACTTTGTGGCGACCATTTCAAGTATTTTTGCGACGGTATGGGCAGAATGGTAGCTGTAATAAGTGATGGTATGGGAACAGGCGGCAGAGCGGCTGTTGATGGAAGTATGGCATCAAGCATCATTGCAAAGTTAATTAAAGCGGGTTTAGGCTTTGATTGTGCTTTAAAGGTTGTAAATTCTGCATTGATGGTTAAATCGGGTGATGAATCACTTGCTACACTTGATGTGCTTTCCTTTGATATGTTTACAGGCGGGATTGAGCTTATGAAAGCCGGAGCACCAATGACCTTTATACGAAAGGGTGGAAAGGTTTTCTCGATAGAATCGCCCTCCTTGCCTGTCGGAATTTTGCCGAATGTTGAATTTTCTTATAGTACAGAGGCGTTGTTGCCTGGGGATATAGTAGTTATGCTTTCTGATGGTGCAGTTGCTACGGGAGAAGATTGGATAGCGAATATTATTCGTAATTGGAATAAAAGTTCGCAAGAATTGGCAAACTTGATTACAGATGAGGCAACGGCAAGAAGAAGTGATGGGCATGATGATGATATAACGGTTTTGACAATGATAGTGCAGTCTGCGAATGGCGATGAAGATGAATAAGCGGTGCGTGACCGCACAGGACAAGACGCGTAATCGCTCGACAAGTCTCGCTCGTAATAAGCAAAAGAAATTTATCCACGCGGAGGACTAAACTACCGATTAGCTAATAGATTTCCTAAAGACACTTAAAAGTTTTGCTCAAGCTTTTTCAAAAGCTTGCGGATTCCAAAGGTAGTCACCTACGGCAGAGCCTTTAAAAAGGCTCGAGCGAAATTTTTAAGTGTCTAAGAGAAGTCTGTCAGCTAAGCGGTAGTTTCTTCAACCGCGTCAACAAACTTCTCTTGCAAGTGTCGAGCGAGACTTGTCGAGCGATTCCGCGTCTTGGGAGCGGCGGCTCGCCGCCTAATGTTGCTAATGAGAGAAAATTAAGCGGTGGACGAAGTCCACCGCTTAAGGAGCAAAGAATGTTGGGCAAAGCCCAAAGGTGTTTCGCTCTCTGCGGAGAGCGACCAAAGGCTCTGCCTTTGGAAACTGCAAGCCTTTGAAAAGGCTTGATCTAAACTTT
>ERZ1673744.1443-NODE-1443-length-21311-cov-5.857264_pt1 | contig 21311 bp, 17 predicted proteins | sample MGYA00580207_ERZ1673744 | MGnify/ENA primary metagenome ERZ1673744 (study PRJEB41218, sample SAMN15661751) | gut metagenome | host: Homo sapiens | place: Canada: London | collected 2015-08-20/2019-03-30 | study: EMG produced TPA metagenomics assembly of... | reverse complement strand
GCACAAACCCGGGGAGGGGAGGTTCCTGAATCAAAGGAAGCGTCAATTTATTGGATGCGCCACTCTGACCGCATTCCTGGCTGCTGGTGCAAGGCCGACCGTAGTCGTTCCCGTCAAATTTCTTAATCTTTAAGATGTTGTATCTGCATTGTTATACTTGATAATACTTCGTATGTTGCGTTTTATAGAATTAAAAGCGGCAACAGAAAAGCAGTCTGGAAGCCTGAAAATTGACATTTTCAGGTGTTTTATCCATTACTTGCCAACTTCATGCTTGAAGTTTATAATTCGCATAATTATGTGAATTCAACCTCATAACACATCTTAAAGTACATGTCATGAGACCATCGATTGCTGTTGAGGACGCCGTCCAGACACTCGGCGCCAATATCCGGAATGCTCGCCTCCGCCGCCGGCTCCCTCAGTCTGTCGTTGCAGAACGCGCCGGAGTTTCACTCAATACCCTTTCCAAAGTGGAGAACGGCGACTGCGGCGTTTCGATCGGAAACATTGCCTCCATACTGAACGCCGTCGGCCTTCTCCCCCTCCTCTCTTCTCTTGCATCCTCTGAGAATGATGATGCGGGTCTCCTGATGGAAGAGAAGAATCTTCCCCGGAGAATCCGTCAGAAAAAGAAGCCTTCCCTCTCCTCCTGATTTCATTCAGCGACGGAAGAAAATCAGAATTAATTCTTCTCTCTTCACGACTTTCATTCCTTTTCCACTATGAAGCAGATCGAATTCAGGCGCTGGGAAGTCCGTTCCTCGGCCTCCTCCGGAGCGCTTTTGATCGGAGAACTTTTCTTCCCTCTGAATAAGGAAAGAAATGAACTGGAATCAGATTCCAATGAATCTGATAATGGATCATTAAAAAGAGAAAAGAAGAAAAAAGCCGTCAGGAGCAGCAGAGAGAGAATTGCATCTCCATCAGGAATCAATCAGCCGCTTCTTCCGAGATTCCGCTATTCGTCTGAATGGATTGAATCGGGCTTCGCATTGGGCGCTGACCTTCCGCTTGAAAATGGAATAAAGCTCCCTTCCCGCGGAAAGAAGCTATTCGGGTTTCTCGCTGATCGTGCGCTGTCGCCCCAATCCGGATCCATCTTTCAATCCGCACGAGCGGCCGGATCAAAAGTAATGGACGGGTCAGAGGCATTCCGCAATGCGGGCGATATGGAAATGCTCTCGCTCCTTCTCCCGCATCGGGATGCGCACGCGGGAGGAGCCGAATTCTATACTGACGGCGTTCAGGCAGGGAGCGCCTCCCGAATTCCGAATGAGTCCTCGAGTCTTGAAAGCATTCTCTATGCGCTTCATGCAGAAGAACGAGGCAGAGCCAATCTGAAGGCCCTCATTGATCTCTCATCCGCCACTGCCCTCCCCGGCCGTCATACGGCGCAGGTCGTAGTCTCCGGGAATGACGAAAAGGCGCTCACGCTCAGGCGCTATTCCGATCTGATCGATGCGCCCCTCTGGCGTGAGGTCTTCATGCGGCTCGCCCGGGACTGCGGCATTGAATGCGTTGAAACGAGGCTCGCCGACACCATGGGAGCACGCGCCCTCTTTGCCGACCGCGCCGACCGTAATGAAGGCAGAAAGCGCTTTACGCTCTCAGCGCGCACCCTGTCGCCAGAAAGATCCGTGTCCTATCTCGGGATTGCCGACATTCTCAACCGGGAGGGAGCGGCGCCGAAGCTTGATCTGCCGCAGGTCTGGCGGCGCATGGTCTTCTCGCTTCTCACGGGCGCAGAGGACAGAGGCGAAAAATGGCTCTTCTACCGTACGGATTTAGGCTGGCGTCTTGCGAAAACGCATGGATTTTCGCCTGCCTCGGGAGCCGCGCGCATGATGACCGTTGACGGGCGGCGGCCTCTCGCGTCGCTCGATGATGCGATCCGCCTTGCGCCCTACTTTGCCATGACGCTTGCCGACGCCAAGGCGGGCGCCCAGGAAATGCGCCGGGTGCTCTCCTTCTGGGAAGACCGGGCGCTCGAGCTCGGCGCCGATGCAGCGGAAGCCGAAATGCTGGCTCCGGGCTTTGAAGCCTATTGAGGCCAGTTAACGCCTGGCGAGCCCAGACCCCGAAAAGCAGGCGCCCGGAATCCTCGTTAAGGAACTCCGGGCGCTTCTTTAATGGAGAGCGATCAGACAGTTATTCGTCATCGCGCTTCGCCGCGCGGAAGTCGAGCTCCATGTCGTACCAGACGGCGCCGCCGTGGACGGACTTCGAAATGCCGCAGTTGACGAATCCGAAGCCTGAATAGAAGTCAATGAGGTGCTTCTTGCAGGTGAGGATCACGCCGTCGCGCCCTTCCTGACGGGCCTTTTCAATAAAGGCGCGCATCAATGCGGAGGCATAGCCCTGATGCTGCTCCTCGGGGATGACGGCAAGGCCGAAGATCGACTGCCAGTGGCCGTCGGGGTTATGCATCTTCGCGTCGGCGAACATCTCGTCGCAGATCGTGCGGTTGTCCGTCACCATGCCGTCGATCAGGCCGACGGGACGATCGTCCTTCATCAGAATGAGAAAGCAGTCGGAAAAAGCGTTGAGACGCTCGACGAAGCGCTCTCTGCTCGCCCTTTCCGCAGGCGGAAAGCACTTCGCTTCGATCTCAGTAACGATGTCGACATCGGCCGGCGAAGCCGCACGGATGGAAAGCATGTAAACCCCTCTGTAAACCCGACGTCTTCCTGGAGTCCCGGAAACCAATGCCCGGGGATGAAGGAAGCGCGTGAGGCATCATCTTAACGTAGCCTTATCCCCCGATGCCGATCCGCAGAGCTTCTATTTGGCTTTTTCACCACGTATCGGCTGCTTTTTCGAACGTCCCTTCAATTTGACCGGCCGCACTCCTCTCCCCGAAGCGGGCTATTCCGGGGAAGCCCGCTAAAATTTCCCTGAGCCTCTTTTTTCCTCTCTCCGGTTCCAACCATGAAAGCCCTGCGAATTGCCTTTGTCCTCGTTCTCATTGCTCTCCTTGCGGGAACCGCCTGGTGGCTGAGGAACCATGAGGACAAGGCCCCGCTCACGCGCGCCTGGGGGAACGTCGATACGCGTCAGATTTCGCTCGCCTTCGAGGCATCAGGCCGCATTCTGAAGCTTGGCCCTCAGGAGGGAGCTCCGGTGAAGGCGGGAGAGATCATCGGGAAGCTCGATACGGAAGCCCTCAGAATTGAGCGCGATCGGGCTCAGGCAGAGCTTGAGCGCGCCGAGGCGCAGGCCTCTCTCTCTCGCGAAGGATATCGCGCCGAGGATATCGAGGCGCAGCGCGCGCAGACGCTTGCCCTTCAATCCCGTCTCGAGCTCGCCCGCCGCACCTACGTACGCCAGAAGGAACTCGCCCGGGCGAACGTCTCGAGCCGGCAGAACCTCGATGATGCTGAGATGTCGCTCGAAGCCGCCCGCCGCGAACTGAAGGCTTCCGAAGCGCAGCTCCATGCGCTTGAATCCGGACTTCGCCCGCAGGAAGTCGCTTCTGCGGAAGCTGCAGCCAAATCTGCGCAGGCGGCCGTCGCCTCGCTCGACTATCAGATCGAGAAGGCTTCCATCCTCAAAGCTCCTGCGGACGGCATCATCCGCACGCGTCTGGCCGAACCCGGCGACATGGCGTCTCCCTCGAGAACGATCTATCAGCTCTCCATCGTCTCGCCCAAGTGGATCCGGACGTACGTGACTGAAAATCAGCTCGGCCTCGTGAAGGAAGGCGCCGAGGCCCTCATTTCCACCGACACGATCGGGTCCCTCAATGCGCGCGTGAGCTGGATCTCGAGCACCGCGGAGTTCACGCCCAAGACGGTGCAGACGGCGGAACTGCGCACCGCGCTCGTTTACGAAGTCCGCCTTGAAGCGGCTGATCCGGAAAACCGCCTGCGCCTCGGCCAGCCCGTCACCGTCGACTTCATTCCCGGGAAATGAAGCAGAGGATGACTGACGCCCGTTCACTTCCCGTCGAAATCAGGAACCTCAGAAAAACCTTCCGGGGTCCTGACGGGAAGCCTTTTGCCGCCGTCGACAATCTCTCGGTCGTATTGCCTGAGCCCGGCGCCATCGTGAGCCTCATCGGCCCGGACGGCGCGGGGAAGACGACGCTTCTGAGGCTCCTTGCCGGGATCCTCACGCCGGACGACGGCGAAATCTCGCTCTTCGGCAAAAAGCCCGACACCGATGATCCGGACTTCGTCGCCATGCTCGGCTTCATGCCGCAGCGCTTCGGCCTCTATGAAGAGCTTTCCGTCTGGGAAAACTTCCGGATCTTCGGCGCCCTGAGAGGCATCCGCGAGAAAGCGCTCGAAGCGCGGTTTCGGGACCTCATGACGCTCTCGGGCCTGAGGGGCTTCGAATCCCGCGAGGCCGGGAAGCTCTCGGGCGGCATGAAGCAGAAGCTCGGGCTCTCCTGCTCGCTCCTCGCGGAACCTAAACTACTCCTTCTTGACGAGCCGACCGTGGGCGTTGATCCGCTCTCGCGCCGCGAGCTCTGGCGCATTCTCCGGGACATGCGGGACCGCACCGGAATGACGGTGCTCGTCTCCACGGCGTATCTCGACGAGGCGGAGGCCGCCGACCGGACGATCCTTATTTCGTCGGGGCGCCTCATTGCGGAGGGCGACCCGAAGGCGCTCGCGCGGGAAACTCAGGGCCGGACCTGGCTCGCAAGGGCCCGAGACGAACGCAGAACACTTCCGCTCGCACGAACGCTCATGCGCGAAGTCCGGGCTGCGGACCCCAGGGCCCCCTGGCTTGATGCCGTTCCGCACGGCGACGCCGTCAACCTGCTTGCTCCGGAAGACGCTGTTGATGCGCCCCGGGAACTCCCGGACGGCGCAGCGCTCTCTTCCAGAACGCCCGCCCTCGAAGACGCCTACTGCGCGCTCACCTTTCCGCTTGCCGCCAAAACCGACGCGCTCCGGATTCTCCCGCCCGCCTATTCGGTTGAGGAGCCGGACGCGGTGGTCGCGAGAAACATCTCCCGCCGGTTCGGGAGCTTCACGGCGGTCGAGGACACGAGCTTTTCCGTGAAGAAGGGCGAGATCTTCGGACTCCTTGGTCCCAATGGGGCCGGGAAGACCACGACCTTCCGCATGCTCTGCGGGCTTCTGCCGGCTTCGGGCGGCACGATTTCCGTCACGGGCTCCGACCTGAGGACGGCAAGGAGCGCTGCGCGCGCCAAGGTGGGCTACGTCGCGCAGAAGTTTTCGCTCTACGCGCAGCTCTCCGCCCGGCAGAATCTTGAATATTTCGGCGCCTGCTTCGGCGTCGCCGGCCGGCAGCTTGAAGACCGGATAGAGGAGCTCACGACGGGGAGCGACCTCGGAGAGCGGCTCGAATCCATCACTCGGGAGCTCCCACTGGGCGCCAAGCGCGAGCTTGCGCTTGCCTGCGCTCTGATTCACAGGCCGGCCATACTTTTCCTCGATGAGGCAACGTCAGGCGCCGACATCGCCGCCCGGCGCGCCTTCTGGCGGCGGATCGTCGGCCTCGCGGAAGCGGGCACCACCGTCATCGTCACGACGCACTTCCTTGAAGAAGCCGAATACTGCGACCGCTTCCTCATTCAGGATGCGGGCCGGGTGCTTACGCTCGGAACCCCCTCGGAAGTCCGGAAGGAAACCGGGGCATCGAGCATTGAGGAGGCCTTCATCTCCATCGTGACCCGGGCGCGCAGGAACCGCGAAGAAGCGGAGAATCAGTCATGACGCAGATGCAAGGCTTTTCTCCGGTGCGGTTCATGACGCTTCTCTTGAAGGAATTCCAGCAGATGGTCTGCGATCCGGCGACCATCTTCCTCGGCACCATCCTCCCCGTCATTCTGATTCTTCTTTTCGGCTGGGGCCTCTCGATGGACCTCACCCAGGTCCCCGCGGCCGTCGTCGAAAGCGAAGCGACGCCCCTCGCACGGGCGCTCACCCAGGAATTCGTCGGGAGCCGCTACTTCGACATCACGACGCTTAGAAACAGAACGGAAGCCGAGGCGCTTCTTTCCGCCCGCCGGATCGAGGCGATCATCGACATCCCGCAGGGCTTTGAACGCGACGCGTCGCGCGGCGAAGCCGTGATCGGCCTCACGATCCACGGCGTTGATGCGAGCGCCGCAACGATCATCCGCACCTATGCGAAAGCTGCGGTTGCGCTTCTTCAGGAAAAGATCGCTCTCCGCGAGGACGGCGCCGCCATGACGGGCGTGAGCGGCGCGGGCAGTACGGGCGGCGTCATGATGCTTTCGCGCTCCTGGTTCAACGAAGCCAATACCTCCGCCTGGTACCTCGTTCCCGGACTCTCCATCGTCGTCCTCACGCTTTCAGCGAGCTTCCTCGGAAGCATCGTCATCGCCCGCGAGTGGGAGCGGGGAACGATGGAGACGCTCGCGATCACCCCCGCGACTTCGCTTGAGATCGTGCTCTCGAAGTTCCTCGCGAACTACGCCCTGATTGCCGTCGGAAGCCTCCTCACCTTCCTCACGGCCGTCTTCATTTTCGACGCTCCGGTGCGCGGAAGCCTCTTTCTTCTCGCGCTCACGATGCTCTTTTATACCGCCTGGGCCGTAAGCTTCGGACTTTTCCTCTCCGCCTTTCTGAAGAGCCAGTTCGTCGCGATCCAGCTCGCCGTAATCGGAAGCTACCTCCCGTCCCTCATTCTCTCCGGGTACCTCTTCGACCTTCGCAGCGTCCCCGCCTTTATTTCGGCGGTCGGCCACATGATGCCCCCCACCTACGCGATCGAGTCCGTGAAGATTCTCTATCTCTCGGGAGGTCCGGAGCACATCGTGCTCTCAAACCTCGCCGTCCTCGCCGCCTGGGTGGTCCTCTTCCTTGCCCTCGCGCTCGCTGCGACCAGGAAGCGCCTTGACTGACGGATGGAGAAGCCCGAAATGTTCAGCACTTCCTTCCTCGCCGGGCTCAGAGCCTCTCTTCTGAGGCTCCGCGCGCTCGCGCGCAAGGAGCTCATCACGCTCCTGCGCGACCCCGGCATGCGCCGGATCCTCGTCGTTCCCATCATCGCGCAGTCGATTCTCTTCGGCTACGGCGCGACCTTCAATCTCGAGGAAGCTCCCTACGTCATTTACGACGCGTCGCAAAGCCCGGCGAGCGAACGCGTGATCCGGAAAATCGAAGCGAACCGCATCTTCGTGCGCGCGGGATCCCCGCAGTCCTACGAGGCTTTCGAGCAGGCCGTGAACGACGGCGACGCACTGATCGGCCTCTATTTCCCCGATGACTTCGCAAAGAAGCTTGCCCGGGGCGAACCCGCGGAAATCTTCGTCGCCGCCGACGCGAGAAACACCACCACCGCCAATGTGGCGACGGGCTACGTCTCGGCGATCATCGAATCCATCGCCCGCGAGGACGGCACCGCGGGCCCCATCGAGGTGCGCGAGCGCTACCGCTACAACGAAAACGGCATCACCCGCTACAACATCATGACGGGCCTCATCCTCGGTCTTGCCATGATTCAGGTGATGCTCCTCGCCGGGCTCGCGATCTCGCGCGAGCGCGAGGAAGGGGCCTTCGACATGATGCTGATGACGCCGCTCTCGCCCGTGGAAATCTTTATCGGCAAGGCCGCCGCCCCCATTCTCATCGGGATCTTCCAGAGCTTTCTGATTTTCGCCGTCTGCCGCTGGTGGTTCGACATTCCCTTTGCCGGGTCGCTTCCGCTCCTCTTCTTCGTGGTGGCGCTCTTCTCAACGAGCATTGTGGGGCTCGCGCTTGCGATCTCCGCCTGGGCGAAGACCCTTCAGCAGTCGGTGGTCCTCTCCTTCATTCTGCTTCTTCCCTCGCTCGTCCTCTCGGGCCTCATGACGCCGGTGGCGGCCATGCCTGAATGGATGCAGACCATCACCATCCTCAACCCCGTCCGCTACGGGATCCTCACGATCCGCATGATCTACTTTGAGAATGCAGGATTGAGCGACATCCTCCCCTACCTCTGGCCGCTCGCCGTGATTTCGGCCGTGACGATTCCGGGCGCGGCCTGGCTCTTCCGGAACAAAGTCGTCTAAGGTTTTTCGGCCCGCAAGAGAAAGCCGCAGCGCCCGTTGCGAGATTGCGGGGCTGCGGCTTTTCTTTTTTTCTTATCGTCCCGGGAAGCCGGAAAGGTTTTCCGGGACGATGTCGGTCTTCAGACGTTTTCAGGCTGAAAAGGCTGCGGAGGAAGCTCCCGCTTTTTCAACCCTCACTGCGCACACCTTGTATTCCGGCGTGGAGCAGATGTTGTCGAGCGCGGCCTTCGTGAGCCAGTTGCAGTTGCCGTCCTGGAAGTGGAAGGGCATCCAGGTCTCGCCCGCATTGGTCTTCCCGGAGACGTGCGCCACCGATTCGATCCTGCCGCGGCGGGAGCTCACGACGACGCGGTCGCCGTCGGCGATGCCGAGGTTCGCCGCATCCTTCGTGTTGATCTCGATGAAGGAGTGGCCGGAGATCTCGTTGATGCCCTCGGTCTTGTCCGTCATCGCGCAGGCGTTGTAGTGGTAGAGGACGCGCCCCGTCGTCAGCATGAGCGGATAGTCGGCGTCGGGGAGTTCGCTCGATTCGCGGTAGGCCGCGGTCGAATAACGGCCAAGCCCGCGCGTGAACTTCCCGACATGGAGGATGGGCGTTCCCGGATGGTCCTTCCCGGTGCAGGGCCACTGAAGACCCTGACCGTTCACCTCGGGGCTGTCGAGACGCGCGTGGCTGATGCCCGCGAAGGACGGCGTCACCGAGGCGATTTCGTCCATGATCTCTGCCGGCGTCAGACGCGGCTGCGGATACCCCATGCGGTTCATGATGTCCGTGAAGATGTCCGTGTCGGCCCGGGTGCCTTCGATCGTCACCGCACGGCGGATTCGCTGCACGCGGCGTTCGGTGTTGCTGAAGGTGCCCTCTTTTTCCGCGTAGCTTCTGCCAGGCAGAACGACGTCGGCGTACTTCGCCGTTTCCGTGAGGAAGAGGTCGTCCACCACGAGGAAGTCGAGGTTCTTAAGCGCCTTGATGACGTGATGCGTGTCGGGATCCGTGCGCACCGGATCCTCGCCGAAGATGAAGAGGCCCTTCACGGCGCCTTCGATCATCTTCGGGTAGCAGTCCGTGGCGTAGAGGCCCTTGAAGCGCGGGAGCTCCGTGCCCCAGGCCTTTTCGAACTTCTCGACGATGCCGGGCTGAGCAATCTTCTGGTAGCCCGTCAGGTCGCCCGGGGACGCACCCATGTCGCAGGCGCCCTGAACGTTGTTCTGGCCGCGAAGCGGGTTGATGCCGCAGCCGGGACGCCCGTACTTCCCCGTCACCATGGCCATGTTGGAGAGCGCCATCACGCCTTCGGTGCCGGACGAATGTTCGGTGACGCCCAAGCAGTAGACGATCGCCGCGCGCTTCGCTTCGCCGTACATGCGCGCCGCCGCGATCAGGTCGCGGGGGTCGATGCGGCAGATTTCAGCGACGCGCTCGGGCGTATAGGCCTCGACCATTGCCTTGAGGTCTTCAAACCCTTCCGTGCGCGTGCGGATGAATTCCTGATCAATGAGTCCGTCATGAATGAGCTGACGAACGATGCCGTTCGCGAAGGCGACGTTCGTGCCCGGACGGAGCTTCAGGTGAATCTGCGCGGCCTGAGCGAGTCCGATGTCGCGGGGATCAACCACGATGAGCTTCAGGCCCCGTCGGATCGCAGCGCGAAGCTGCATGCCGATCACCGGATGCGCTTCCTCGGGGTTCGAGCCCACAAGCACCACGACCTCGGCGTTTTCGCAGATGTCCGAAATCGGATTCGTCATGGCGCCCGAGCCGAGCGTTCTCTGAAGACCCGCCACGGAGGGACCGTGGCAGACGCGCGCGCAGTTGTCGACGTTGTTGGTTTTGAAGACCGTGCGCGCCATCTTCTGGAGCATGTAGATGTCTTCGTTCGCGGACCGCGCGCAGGCAAAGGCGGCGAGCGCTTCGCCTCCGAACTTGTCGCGGAGTTCCGTGAACTTCTTCGCGACGAGATCAAGCGCCTCGTCCCAGGAAGCGGGTTCGAGCTCGCCCGTGACGGAGGAGCGGATGAGGGGCGTCGTCAGACGGCGGTCCGACTGCACAAAGTCGAAGCTCGCCGAGCGGCCCTTCACGCAGAGGAGTCCGTGATTCGAGGGGCCGTCCGCGGCTTCCGTATCGACGATGCGGCCGTCCTTCACGATCAGGTCGTACTGGCAGCCCGTCGCGCAGTGCGGACACGTCGTGCGGACCTTCTTGATTTCCCACGAGCGGTAGGCGCGGCGGCGCTTCATCGTGATGGCGCCCGTCGGGCAGGCCGCGGCGCAGGTGCCGCAGGATTCGCAGTTCGTGCTCTTCCAGTCCCTGCCGAAGGGCGCGAGGATCGTCGTGCGAAGGCCCGCCTTGCCGGAGACCAGCGTGTGGTTCCCGGCAGCGTTGTTGCACGCGCCCACGCAGCGCTGGCAGCGGATGCAGAGCGACGGATTGAAGGCGATGAAGGGGTTGCTGTCGAGGATCTCGCCCGATGCCGGCGTAATTTTGAAGGGCGACGTTTCGACGCCGAGTTCGCGGCAGCGGTGCTGAAGCTCGCAGCTTCCGTTCTTCGTGCAGCTGAAGCAGTACTGCGTGCTGTTCAAGCCGTGCTCGGCGATGATGAGCTGAAGCGCCGTGCGGCGGGCCCGGTCGATCGCTTCAGAACGGGTCTTCACGACCATGCCGGGGTGCGCGAGCGTATTGCAGGAGGAGACGAGCCCGCTCACGCCTTCGACCTCCACCACGCAGAGGCGGCAGGAGCCGATATTGCTCACGTTCTTCAGGTAGCAGAGGGTCGGGATGTGAATGCCGGCGGAACGCGCCGCATCAAGGAGCGTTGCGCCCTCTTCGACCGCGATCGTGCGGCCGTCCATCGTAATGTCAAACATACTGAATCCTCCCGCCCACGGCAGCACCCGCGCCGAAGCAGTCGCAGCGCAGGCAGCGGCTGCATTCCTGAACGGCTTCTTCCCTGCTCATCCCGAGCTCGACGTCCTTGAAGTCGCGCTTGCGGAACTTCACCGGACGCTCATTGATGTTGACGCGCCCCATCGGGGTGCGGTTGTTGGCCTTCGGAGCCGGCGCCGTGACGCCGCAGTCGAGAATGTGGTGGTAGCCGAGCATCTCGTCGATGTTGCGCGCAGCGGCCTTGCCGGCGCCCACGGCGCGAATGACGGTCGTCGGTCCGCTCTGGCAGTCTCCGCCCGCATAAACGTTCGGGAGACCTGGAACCTGCAGGAACTCGTCCGTGACGAAGGCGCCCCACTTGACGGGCATGCCGAAATCCTCAAAGGGCTTCGTGACGACGTCCTGACCGACGGCGGCGATGATGAGGTCGGCTTCGAGTCGTTCCGTTTCCTTGTCGGCTTTGGCGACCCCCGGACGACCGCGCAAGTAGGCGCCGATCTTCTGGGGCTGCATGATGAGCGCCCTGCAGCATCCGTTTTCGTCGGCTTCGACGGAAACCGGGGCCTCGAGCGTCAGCATTTCGACGCCTTCGGCGATCGCCGCGTGGATTTCTTCCTTCAATGCCGTCATGTCGTCGATGCGGCGGCGGTAGACGAGATTCACTTCGTCCGCGCCCGCGCGCACGGCCGTGCGCACGCAGTCCATCGCGACGTTGCCGCCGCCGATCACGGCGATCTTCTTTCCGCGATAGTCGGGATAGGCGTCGTCGCCGATCGCGCGGAGCATTTCAACCGCCGAGATGACGCCCTTCGAATCCATGCCGGGGAGCTTCAGGCCCTTCGCCGCATGCGCGCCGATCGCCACATAGACCGCGTCGCATTCCTTCGAGAGGGTCTTCATCTCCTCCGTGCCGATCGAGGCGTTCGTGACGACTTCAATGTCGCCCGCAGAAAGAATGGCGCGGATGTCTTCATCGAGGCGCTCGCGCGGGAAGCGGTAGGCGGGGATGCCGTAGCGCATCATGCCGCCCAACTTGTCGCGGGCTTCAAAGACCTTCACCTTGTGGCCCATGAGGGCGAGATAGTAAGCGCAGGTGAGCCCGGAGGGGCCGGCGCCGATCACGGCGATGGTGCGGCCCGTGGGAGGCAGAGCCTTCGGGACCGGAACCGTGTCGGCAGCCGCGCCGTCGACCGCATACTTCTTGATGCCGCGGATGTTGATGGGCGCATCAATGAGGGTCCTCCGGCAGCGCTTTTCGCAGGGGTGTTCGCAGACGAACCCGCAGGCCGTCGGGAACGGATTGTCCTTGCGGATCAGGGCGACGGCTTCGGCAAACCGACCTTCGCCCGCGAGCGCAATGTAGCCCGGCACATCCACGTGCGCGGGGCAGAAGGTTTCGCAGGGAACGGACTGGGAAATCCCCTTCTGGCACGCATGCGCCTCAATGTGGCTTTTGAATTCGTCGGAGAAGCGCTCGATGCCGTCGAGCACCGCCTGAGCGGCGTCCCAGCCGATCGCGCAGTCGGAACCGTCGCGGATCACTTCGGCGAGAGACTTAAGCGCCTCGAGGTCGTCGGGCTCCGCCTTGCAGGAGGCGATGCGGCGAAGGATTTCCGCAAGCTGCGGCAATCCGTCGCGGCAGGGCACGCACTTGCCGCAGGTCTGAAGGAGCGATGCGTCGAGTTGACTTAGGAGCAGCGTTATGGCGCACTGCCCCGGAGGCGTGGCTTCAATGCGGCGCATGAAGCCCTGCATGGTCTCCTCATTGCGCGCATCAGTCACGGCTGGCGGACGGACGGATAGACGTGTCATTTTCTTTTTCTTGGCGTTTTGCTCTCCGCATGCGGGCTGAGGACTTCTCTCACGAAGTCATCGCCAGTACGGGAAGCATTGGTGGGTCTTGTTTATTAGTGTTATCCCTAGCTATTTCTTGTCCGTTGATTCTAGCGTTTTCCCTTCCTCTCCTGAAGAGGTATTGAAGATTCAACGCGCGATCATTTGAAAAATTCACTAGCGCCGGATATGAATTTACATTTCGCAAGTACCCGAATTCTGTTTACAGACTTCGCCTGCGCCTCAGGGATCCGCAGAGTTTTAAGCGGCCTCCGGAACCTGAGGTTTATGCATCTTTGCGTCATGTATAGACGCTTAATAACCGTACCGTAATTGGCGAAGCCAACCGGGCGGATAGTTCCCGCCTTATCGAGGAGTTAGAGATTTCGAAATAACTTGAGCAGGCATTGGGATCATACGGATCTGCCCGGCTCGACCACCTGCCCGAGACCCGCCGCATTGGATGACCATCATGGTCTGTTCGGCGATTACGGAAGCGTCAAGCCAACAAGCAAAGAACGAGAAAGTGCTATCCGTGAGAGTCCACGAAAGTGAAGCAGTGACATTACATTTTCTTACATTTAAGGAACGTAAAATAACTATAAATATCAACTCATTCACGTTTGCGACATAGTTTTAGATCTGCTTTTCCACAATTGCGCCATACTTTCAGCGGCCATTTTCCACAATTGCGCACGCATTTCTCATCAGGCAAGGAGAAACCGCACCTCTGCACCGCCTTCAACGGACGCAGCCGCTGAACTCAAACCCGGTGAAGCCTCGTCAGCCTTCACGAATTTCCGCGGCCTTGCGGGCGAAACCGGCCATGCGCTCAATCATCTGCGGCATTTCGCGCTCACGCGAAATGAGATAGATCCCGTGCCGGAAGCCTGATTCCGGAAGCGCCTCGACATGCACGCGACTCCTTGCCTCCGGATGCCGGAGGAAGACGGAGGAAGCGACTATGCCCTGTAATGCACGGCGCAGGTGCTTTTCAAAACATCCAACGCACCAATGCTAGTATTTTGATATCCATAAAGTTCAAGCTTCCTGAAGCTTCTGCCCATGCGCAATCTCCCGCTCGGCATCTCCGATTTTTCGACCATCCGCAATCCCTCCCGCAACTTCATTTATATCAACAAGACTGCGCAGATTGCGGAGATGGTGCGGATGTTTCCTGCGGTCTTCATCGCCCGTCCGCGCCGTTTCGGGAAGTCCCTCCTCGCCTCAACGCTTCGCGATCTTTTCGGCAAGGGCATTGAAGGCTTTGAAGGTCTGGACATTGCCAAGACCTGGACAGACACCACGTATAAAGTCGTGAGTCTGGATTTCTCTGCCTTCAGGGATGTCGGGACGCTGGAGGATTTTTTACTCGCGTTCGATCTGCACCTTCAGGGACGTCTGCGCGCCGCAGGAATCGAAACCTCGCCTGATGTGTCGCGCTTCCCGCTTCAGCGCTGGGAGACAGCGCTATTGTCGCTGCCGAACAGCTCGCTCGTGCTGCTCATCGACGAATACGATGCGCCGCTCACCGAATGTCTACATTTGCCGGAACGGTTCGAGCAGTATCGCAGAGTCATCGCATCCTTCTTTGCAAGAACAAAGTCGCTCTCCGGGGCCCTCCGGTTCTTATGCGTCACCGGTGTCATGAAGTTCAAGCAAAACGTGCTGACTCCGAGCTTCAATGCCTTGACGGATCTGTCGATGATGCCTCAGTACGGCTCTCTGCTCGGATTCACGGAAGACGAACTTCGAACCAATTTTTCAACCTGGCTCGAGCGGGCATCGGACCTCTGCGGCATGTCACACGACCAACTCATTAGTCGAATGCGCCGCGAGTACGGCGGCTTCTGCTTCGACCAAAATGCTTCGACGGATGTCTTCGCGCCCTGGTCGGTTTTGCAGTTCCTAGCGTGTCCGCAACCCGACTTTCAGCACTATGGGCTCAATCCCGGCGGCACGACTGCGATTGTTCGCAACTTCCTAAAAGTTCGGGGCCTGCTTGATCCTGCTCATTACGATGAACCGTTTTTAGAGGACCTGACAGTCATCGCCAGCGACGATCCTATTCTGGAGCTCCAGCCAACCTCTGTCCTTGTGCATACGGGCTATCTGACCATTAAGAAGGCAACCGGCGACGGTGCCGTCATGCTCGGCTATCCGAACGAAGAGGTGCGGGAGGCGATGGGGAATCTTTGCTCGCTTCATCGCTGAACTCAACTCGCAGGATTAAGGCCAACATCTCTCCCGCGCGGACTCCCGCTGATTTTCTGCCTTCAGCGGGAGTCTCTTCATTATTGAGACACGAGCTTCAGTCCGATCAGGGAAGCAATCAGTGTAAAGAGGAAAAAGAGTCTCAAAGGCGCCGCTGGCTCTTTGAAAACCAGGATGCCGACAAGAACGGTTCCCACGGCACCGATGCCCGTCCAGACGGCATAAGCAGTGCCGAGCGGGAGCGTCTGCGAAGCTTTTGCGAGGAGTCCCATGCTGAGCGCCGCCGAAATGAGAAATCCGCCGGCCCAGAGGCAGAATTCAAAGCCCTCCGCGCCCCGGGTCTTCCCGAGGCAAAACGTCATGCCGACCTCAAAGGCGCCGGCAAAAAGCAAAAGGAGCCAATCCATACGTCCGGACGACATCAGGCCTTTTCGGCGATCAGAATCTTTTCCACTTTCCGGATCCCTGCTTTTTCGCGCCAGCCCGCGATCCACCCGTCAAGAAGCACGGTGTCGTCCATATCGGCTTCAAGCCGCCAGGCGCCGTCGGGCAATTTCTGAAGCTTCTGCGTCGTATTAAAAGGCGTCTCGGAAAGGTTCCTCGCCGTCTCGGGGCTCGTGAATTCGAGAATCAGCCGCACGCGGCGGCCGTTCGAATAGTTGAAGTGCCGTTCGCTGATGTACTTGTCGAGCGAAAAGTCCCTGGGCCTCACTGCGGGGAAATCGAGCACCCGGGCCTCGGAAATGCGGTGAAGCGCGAGATGCCTGTAGTTGTCGTAGCCCGCGAACTGGCAGACGAGATAGAGCCTCTGCTCCTGCTGAACAAGGCCGAGCGGCGACACGTCGGCTTCATTCTGCTCTCCCCGGCTGTTTTCAAACTTCACGTGAAGCATGACGTCCCGGTAGAGCGCTTCGCTCACGGCATTGAAGATCCGCTCAAGGATCTTCGGAGGCATCATCGGCACGCACCCGGAGACGAAGGCGACTTTCTTGAGCCACCGGTTCATCTTGTCGGTCGCCCCCTGCTCCTTGAGGGAAAGGCTCGCCTTGTCGAAGAGATACCTGAGCGAGCCCGTAATGGGAGCGGGCAGCTGGTAGTGCATGTGCTCTTCAAAAAGGCGTATCAGGAGGCTCTGCGTCGGCGGCAGGTTGTCGATCACGAGATCCGAGTCCGGAACGCTCCTTCTGTAGCCGTAGGGACGGTTGGTCTTATCGACTTCAATCTGAAGCTCCTCGCAGTCGCGCATGCTTTCCAGAATGCGCTGCAGGCGTCGGGGAGTGAGCTCCATGCCGAGCGCAGAGAGGTTCTGCTGGATCTGGGAAGCCGTAATCCAATGCCTCGGAATCTGCTTGAGAATCGTAATGACGATGAGCGCATCGGTAATTTTGTTCTGATTGGCGTAGCGCGGCATGGATAGTGCTCCGGTCGTGTGGGTTGAAGGCCATTCTAGCCGTATAGCACGCCGGGCGTCGTTTTATGTCGTAGAGGCCATGCGGCTCTTCGCACGCATGGACATAAGAAAAGCTCCCCGGGACGAGAAGCCTCCGGGGAGCTTTTGATGGATTCGACGAATTGTCCGGCTATCAACCGAAGAGGATCTGGTTAACGATGAGGGTCGTGAGGAGGCCGAGGATCATCGGAATCCAGGTGCGGCGGACGATCGCAACCGGGGAGACGCCGGCGGCGCCCGCAACCGCGATGATGACGCCCGCAACCGGCGACATGGCGCGAAGCATGCCGGAGGCGAACTGCATCGGAGTCACCAGCGCTTCAACCGAACCGCCGAGGCCGGCTGCCACATCCGGAGCCAGCGTAGCGAAGGAGGAATAAGCACCGACGCCCGAACCCGTGAGGAAGGTCACCACCGAGACGATGCCCGTGAGGAGGACCGTCATGGCGCCCATGCCGGCGCCGACGCCCTGCGCGGATTTGATGAGCGCGTCGATGAGGCCCGAGGTCTGAAGGCCGGTCGCGAAGAATTCCGCGCAGATGATGAGCGCGACAATGCCCGCGAACATCTTGCCCATCGACTGGAACATCGCCATTGCGTCCTTGAAGATCTTCTTCACGTCGCGCAGACGAATGATCTCAATGACGACCACGCCGGTCCAGACCATGAAGAGCGCGGCGATCGTGTCGAGCTTCACGGAAGCAACGACGAGCTTCGAGAAGATGATGAGGAGCGCGATCGGAAGGATCGGGAAGATGGCGTACCACTTCGGAACCTGAGGCGCATCCACGGCCTTCACGGCAGCCGCTTCGGCATAAACGTCGTCATTCTTCTTGTCGTACCAGCGCTGCACGAAGTAGTGCGCAACGCAGCAGACGATGAGGGTCGGAACGGCAAGCGGGAGCTGATACTGAACGAGATAGATGATCGGATCGAGGCCCGCAACCTTGGCGGCGAGGTTAGCCGTGCCGGCGGTCGGCGTGAAGGTCATGCCGGCAGAGGTGCCGATCACGGCTGCCGCTGCAGCCGGGGACGTGCCCACAGCCTTCAAAATCGGGAAGAGCGCAACGAGCAGAAGCATTGCAAGGCCCGCGGCGGACGGGATCACCATCACGAGGATCTGACCGACCAGGTACCCCGCAGCCAGGACGACGTAAGGCGCGCGAAGCTTTGCGAGGGGCTTCACGGCGATGTCGACGAGGGCTTTCGCTGCGCCGATGCGGTCCATGTAGGCCGCAAAGCCGCCCGCCGTCATGATGAGGAAGTCGATCCCGGAGCTCTGCTTCGTCGCAATGCTCTTCAGCGTAGCGAAGATGTCGAAGAGCCAGAATCCCGAGGGCTTCACGCCCTTGGGCAGGAAGCTCGCGTCGCCCATGAGCGCGACGCAGACGAGGATGACGAGGCCTGCAAAGAGAAGGACCAGATGCGTCTGATAGCGCTTCAGAAGCGCCCAGCCGGCAATGATCGTGACGATCACTGCGATCCATGGCAGGAGTGCTGACATTTTGGTTTCTCCAGTGGTTTAACTTTTTTCGAGTGATTTTCGGGGATTTTTTGGGTTTGTCAGAGATAGCGGCGGAAATCGGCGTCGAGCGCTTCAAGCGCCTTTTCAACCTGCCCTTCGCGCGCCTCAAGCTTCGACTTGAGCGCGAGGAGTGCCGCCTCTTCCTCGCCGATCATGGCTTCAACCTCGCTCGGACGGGCGCTCCCGGCCGTGCGGCGGTTTTCAACGATCTTCCTGGGATCGAGCGCATCGCGGAATTCCGCTTCGCTCATCGGGAAGACGGGCGAGGCTTCCGGGAATTCCTCCGTGATCTCCTCGCGGTAGATCCGGACGATTTCGGCATAGGGGAAGTTGAGCGGAAGAAGACCGTTCGCGCGGGCATAGGACACCATGCGGCTCGCCATGTGGTGCCCGATCCGGAAGGGAAGCCCGTGCTCGCGCATCAGGCGGTCGGCGATTTCCTGCGAAGCCGTCCAGTCGGAATTGAGTTCCTCGAGCGCCCGGGCGGGATTGATGCGAAGGCCGTTCAGGACCTTGAGGAACCTTTCGCACATGCCGACCGCGGCCTTTGGCATGCGGCCGTTCTTCGCGACGCTCTTGCCGTCCGTCATGCCGGGAACCACGTTGTGAACGCGCATGAAGACGGCGTTCATTTCCGACACAACATCGGAGCAGTCCGCGCGGCAGTTGTTCATGAGGCCGGGATTGCGCTTCTGCGGCATGGCCGACGAAACGTAGGTGTTTTCGCCGCCTTCGGCCAGAAGAATCCAGGGACGCGGCTGCGCGTACTGCACCATGATGTCGTTCACCATGGAGCCGAGATGAATGGCGACCGAGCCGACGATCGATGCAAATTCGAGCGCCGTGTCGACAGGCGCTTCGCAGGTCGCGTCGAAGGCGTTTCTCACCGGACGGTCGAAGCCGAGCGCCTTTGCCATGCCGTCGCGGTCAAGCGGCCACCCTGTTCCGTTCAGAACCATGGCGCCCATGGAGGAAATGTTGTAGCGGGAGAGGTATTCCTCGAGCCGCGCGCGGTCGCGAAGGAGCGGAGCGGCAAAGCCTAAGAGATAGTGCGCGTAGCTTGTCGGCTGCGCCGCCACGCCGTTCGTGTAGTTGGGAACGATCGTATTCAGGTTGGCGCGGGCGAGTTCGAGAATCTTCGCGATCACCCGGTCGAAGGATTCGGCGAAGGTCATCGCGCGGTCGCGCATGATCGCAATGCGCATGGTGGAAAGAATGTCCTGGCTCGAGCGGCCGGCGTGGATCGCCGTCACTTCCGGATTCGTCGCGGCGATGAGAAGCGGCTCGTACGCAATGTAGGAGGCCGGACGCTTCGCCGGATCCGCATCGCCCGCCTTTTCAACGGCGTCTATGCCCTTCGCCGCGAGGCGAAGAAGCGCTTCATCAAAAAGACCGTTTCGTCCTTCAACGACAACCGTCGCCTTGTTGATGGCGGAAATCCAGAAGAACTCATCATGTTCGCGGGCCATGCTTTTCTTTTCCTTCGTTGATTCTGAGAATGCCGAGACGCTTATGGTCTCTCCCTAAGGATGCAGTTTCTGCCCGCATACGTCTTCTTACAATACCTTTTCACGCAAACTAATTTTGCGCATTGCGCAAAATAGACTCGTACTCCCAATCTTCTTTCGTAGGAAAATGGAGAGCGTGGATGAGCATTTCAAGGACCAGACCATGCCGAAGACCGACGACCTCTCTGCCTGGAGGCAGTTTCTCTGCTTTGCGCGAACCGGGACCTTGTCGGCAGCGGCAAAGGCGCTTGAAACTGAACCCTCCTCCCTCTCGCGCGCCATTGCCGGCCTTGAGAAGGCGCTCGGTACGGAACTCATTCAGCACAATTCCCGTCCGCTCAGGCTGACGCCCGCCGGGAAAACCGCGCAGAAGCGCATGGAAACCATCCTCCGGGCACACGACTCGCTCATGACGAGCCTCATGGATGCCAACAGAACGCTCGACGGCAGCATCCGGCTCTCGTCAGCCCCGGGCTTTGCCTCCAGGCGCCTGACCCCGCTCCTCTCGGAATTCCAGAAGGCTCACCCCGAAATCCGCATTGAAATTCTCTCAGGCCTCCAGGAAGCCGAGCTCAAAAAGGGACTCTGCGAAGTTGCAACGCTCACCGGCGAACCGAAGACCTCCGGACTCGTCTACATGAGCCGCGGCAGAAACGTCTATCTCCCGGTTGCAAGTCCCGGATACATCCGCCGCTACGGCATGCCGGTCAACCCGGAAGACCTGAAGCTTCATACGGGCTACATCTACAACGGTCCCGTGCGAAGCGAAACGCGCGTGCTTTTCCGCGGCACCCGCGAAGCGCCCGTTCAGTTTGCGCGCTCCATCCGCTCGACCGACATCCTTGCCATCCGCAATGCGCTCCTGAGCGACATGGGAGTTGCCGTCGACATGCCGCTCGTTCAGATCGCCGAAGACATTGCCGACGGACGGCTCGTGCCGGTCCTCCCCGGCTGGTTTCATCCGCCCGTCGAATGCTTCATCGCCACCAATCGCGATGCCTGGCATCAGAAGCGCGTGCGCGTATTCCTTGAATGGTATGCGCTCGCGATGCAGACGCTCTTCTTTTCCTACGAGGAAAAGGTTTCCCCCATCGTGGGCTTGCCGCCTGATGTCGGCCATCCGGATCGAAATAAAATTTTCCGGTCCTGAACCCGTCAAATCCTGCCCGCCTAAGACGCGATCAGACTCGAGTTCAAGTGGATCAATTGCGGAGCCATCTGATCAGGACGCCGGCAAAACCAGGTTCAGTCGCTCAGGGAAGCAGCGCGGCGCTCTGCGCTGCCTCCCCTGATTTTGTTGTCTGATGGTGGAAGTGCAACAAACATCAAAACACCAGATTGCCCGATTTCCAATAAACAAATGCCGATGCCTGATCGGGCTTTATTCCTATTTCGTCTATTTGATGCCAGAAACCGATATTTTTTTATTTTATCAGTCAAATAACATCAAAACGCAAAATAGAAATAAACTCTACATCATTTATCTCTCGACATTAATAAATTACTTCATTAATCTGAGAAATTGCGGATTTCTAATTGTTATGAAAAGGTGATCTTTATATTCTTCAATTTCGCCCTGAGCGCAAATTCGATTCCCTATGAGCGTCCTTAAATTGCCGAATCGACCTTCAACTTCCGGAAGATTATTTCTCCAAACTTGAACAGACAAATGCTCATTTGGGTAAGACCTTCCAAGATTAAGAAGGACTCGTTTCTTTTGCTCGGTCACCTGAACAACATTGCCGCAGACAAGATGCTTCTCCCCAACATGAAGAGGCGCCTTGATTGAATCCAGAGTAGCCGAGGAGACTGGCAGCGACAGTGCAAGCAATACAATTGCTGAAAATAAAGGGGGCTTCCATAAATTCGGAAAGCCAGTTTTTCCACTTCGCCGACAGTAC
>ERZ1673744.1438-NODE-1438-length-21362-cov-5.443610_pt1 | contig 21362 bp, 20 predicted proteins | sample MGYA00580207_ERZ1673744 | MGnify/ENA primary metagenome ERZ1673744 (study PRJEB41218, sample SAMN15661751) | gut metagenome | host: Homo sapiens | place: Canada: London | collected 2015-08-20/2019-03-30 | study: EMG produced TPA metagenomics assembly of... | reverse complement strand
CCAAACCATCTGACCGCGTAATCCTTGCGAACCCACGCAAAAGAGACAAGGTTTTGAAAAAACAAAATTATAGCGCGGGGGCTCCCCCGCCCGCTTACCTGACGGGTGCGTCCTCAAGGCCATCTGAGTGACGACTGCCACTGCACAGACCTCCTGGATGAGACGATACAGATACAGAGACCATCTGCTACACGCCGAGGGGTTCAGACATCCTCTGGCGGAGAAGTGATTAGCACGGTACGGACCCCCGTGCGATGGGTAAGGAGTTTGGGAATCGGTTTCCTCTTGCGGTACTCGGCGACCAGGATCAGCACCATGATGGCAGCTGCGACAGCCGCAGCGGCGCACGCCGCAATCTTCTCGGCCTCGTCGTCATCGTCGACGGACGACACCATGTTGCCCGTTGTGTAGGTCTCGGAGAATGTCCATGTTTCCCCTTCGGATTCGATGGTCATCGTCACGGTGTACTGGCCCCTCTGCGAGACGACGAGTGTGTTCCCCTGTGTGCCGTCGCCCCAGGCGAGGGAGACCGTCGCGCCCTCGTACTGGGTGCTGTATCCCGCAGCGAGTCTCATTGATGACCCATCGGAGGTCGCAGTGATGTTCAGATCAGGTTCTACGGGCGTCCACACTGCCCTAACGTCTGTGGGTGAGGAGACCACTGTGTTAGGATCCCAGGGTTCCCCGCCGGATGTCTGCCATCCGCTCAGAGTGAAGCCGTCCCTGGTGAAAGCGGGGTAGCTGTCCTCCGGAATCGGCTCGTTTTGAAGCACAAGGAAGGTTTCCTGTTCATCCCACCCCTGGAATGTTACTCCAACGCCGTTGTAGACGGCAAGTCCGTCGTCCGAGCTTCTGAGCAGCTTTCCGTATCCCAGTGAGAACATCTCTGGTTCCGCGTCTCCCTCGATCAGGAGTGCACCCTGTTCTAAATCGTCACCTAGTATCAGAATGATGGGCGACTCGGGATCCTTGAGGGCGAATCCCTGCTCCGCCTGAATGAACGGACCGGCTATCCTGGTCCCGCTATAGACCCGGTTGATCCCGTCTATGTCGCAGACCCCGGACAGCACGACCTCAGGGATGCTGGTGCTGGATTCGAATTCGACGATGACGGAGCAGGCATCGGATGTGCCGTTTTCCTTTATCGTCACGCCTTCGAGATCGAGGGTGAGATGGCCTGAATCGATGGTATATGCGATTACTCCACCGCTTCTGTTATCTGTGGCTGTGTTGCCCTTTATCGTCACACCATCCAGATTGAGCGCGAGATGACCGTTGGCAGAATAAAACAAAACCTACGTGCGATCGACGGAGGAGAATCGGTGGGAAAACCCCCTCACGTGTACGCTTCCACCGGATTCGAACGTGCGAATCCGTACGGGAGAATGCGGGATCACATGGAAGCTGTGTGGTTCGCGATCCTAGCGAAATTCATCGACGGATGTGGCGTCCGGAGAAGGATGCTGACGAGGTGCCGATGGGGCAGATCGCTGCGTCGTGAACCTTGTTCGGATTGGTTGTATCTGGATGGATGGATAAACCAATATTTAAATAGCAAAATATCCTTCATAGATTCAACCGCCGGAATCATAACCAGGGTCGGCAGTCTCGAAAGCTCATGTTCAGTTTCCTCCTTTACGGCGGAAGTCCGGCCCTGTTCCATTTCCATCTCGATCGTCATGGCCAAAATGATGCATGGTGTTGATTCTGGTCGAAGAATGGAAGTTGGAAATTATGACCAGAAAGACACTCATCGCGTACTTTTCCGCGACAGGCAACACTGCCGCGGTGGCCAAGTCGATGGCGACTGCCACGGGATCCGATATCTATGAGATCAGGCCTTCTCTCCCCTACACCATCGAGGATCTTGACTGGACCGACAGGAACAGTCGCAGCTCGATAGAATCCGATGACGTCTCCAGCCGCCCATCCATTGGAGATCCTTTGGAAGACATATCGCAGTACGAGACCGTGCTGCTCGGTTTCCCGATATGGTGGTACGTCGAACCCCGTATCGTCGACACCTTCCTGGACAGCCACAACATTGCCGGGAAGATCATAGTGCCGTTCGCCACCTCAGGCGGCAGCGGGATAGATGAGGCTGAACGGAGTCTGAAGGCAGGGTACCCCCAGGCGAGATGGGGCAAGGGAAGACTTCTGAACCACGATGATGCGGCAGCTTGGGCAAGAAACACGTTGGCCATCACGTATGAAAACGATACTCAGCGAACCGTTTGCACTAGCGACAGATGATCTTAGAAAACGAACGGTCATCTTAATGGTCGACAGTCCAGCGAACCCTCCATCGCAATTTTATATTGAATCCACTTACACCGGCTCAAGCGGAGTTAGCTAAGCTTGGCCCACGGCGCCGGTCTTGAAAACCGGTGGAGAATTCTCCACGGGAGTTCGAATCTCCCACTCCGCGCCTCTTTGTTCATGATTACTGTGTTTATCACCAAATAAATGGCGATTTGAGGATAAACTCTTATAACTTGATGTTCATTGTCGTATTGCAAGAGGGAGGCATCTTGGCAACTGAATCATTCTACGAGGACATGGTAATCGACACACCAGAGGCTGCCGCCAACCTCAACGAGCTCATCCAGAGCGGCGTTGTCTGGGAGCGCGGGGACTCCGTAATAAAATATGTCAGCGCCGACAGCGACGTTGTCCGCAGACTCGTCGAGAAGTACGCTGGGAAGAAGTGATCGTCCTGACAGACGACAGCGGATACAGCCTGGTCTCCCTCTCGGAGATGCTAGATGTCCATGGCATCGGAGTCACCTCTGCCATCCTAAACTCGTTCAGGTCTGTTCATGACTCGGCGACGGAGTCATATCTCAAGGAGAAGGCCATCGACATGGAGGTCAGGGACCTCTCGAGGACGTACCTGGCAATTTCCGATGATGAGCCGAAAGTACTGGGCTACATAACAATCAGCATCAAGTGCATGAGAGTCCCGGACGAGAACCTCCTGAGCGGGAAGACCAGGAAGAGCATGAACATAGACTCCAGGACTAACATCGTCCAGTCGTACCTGATCGGACAGCTCTCTCGCTCGACTGATGCCCCCAAAGGTCTCGGTTGCTACTTGCTCGACGTGGCGTTCGAAAAACTAAACCAGGCCCGGGGAATCGTCGGATGCAGGGTCGTCCGTCTCGACTGCCATGACGAGCTGATCGAGTACTATAAAGCCCACGGGTTCAGACTCATCACCACCAACGATGACAGAAGCCTCAACCAGATGATGGCATTCGTCGTTCCCAGGCATAGGGAGGCAGGGGTCGTTTCCGATACTGCTCTGGCATCCCTTTGACAACCCCTCCCATCGATGCAATCGGCATCGGTTCTCGGTGGAGCCGATCTTAAACTCGCCTATCGGGATGAGCCTGAACACCACCGTGTCCGCATAGACCAGCGGGTCGGAGTGCCTGAAGAACACCACGCTGTCGCACTCGGCGATGATCTCCTGCCTCACGGATCCCTCGTAGGGGTCGATGACCCTGGCTATGACGTCCCCGGCGTTGACCTGCGCCTCCACCTCGACCAGGGGCTCGAAAATGCCTGCCTCCCTGGTCTGGACGCTGACGAGATGGCTCTCCTCGATGACGTCCGGGATGTACCCCGCCTTCCCGTCGTAGGAGATGGCCCCGATCCTGTTGAGGAACCTCGTGACGCTGTCCACAACGCGCAGTGCGCTCGCCCTGTCTATCCTCGAGGTCTCCTGGGTGTAGAGGGAGAAGGCCTTGGTCTCCCATATCTGCCAGTTGTAGTTCAGGACTCCCGAGTCGAACGGGACGGGGTCGACGAGGACGACGTAGGGGAGCGCGAAGACCTTGGCGTCCTCGACGCTCTCGAACCCGGTCCTCATCATCCTGACGTGGGGTGTGAACTGGCCGGGGGCGTGGTAGCTGGCGAACTGCACCCCGTACCTGTAGCCGATGAGCTCCTTGAAGAGGCCGTCGGCGATCCTCTGGGTGGTCTCGCCCAGGTCGTAGCCCGGGAACATCCTGTTGATGTCGGAGTTGTCCGTCGGCCAGAACCTCTTGCCTATGTTCATCGAGTAGGGGTTCACGCACGGTATGACGGTGATAGAGTGCCCCTCGTTGATCAGGCCCCTGGCCTCCAGCGTCTTCAGCCTGTCGACCAGCTGGGAGCAGCAGTACAGCTGCTGCACCTCGTTGCCCCTCATGGAACCCACGACGCACATGGTCTTCTCGCCGGATCCGAACCTGAACCCGGTGACGCGGAAGGAGTCCCTGTACATCGACTCCAGCTCATAAATCACGGTCCTCTCCATGCAATCACTCCCTCAGTATCCTCGCGATGAGCGATCCCTCGTCGACGACCGGGTACTCCCTGAGCGTGAAGACGAGTCCGTCGCAGGGCGATTCGACCTTCACGAGGACCTAGCCCGTCATGGGGCTGACGATGTCGCCGAGATGCTCCCCCTGGCGGACGCCCCTCCAGTGCTCGATGCGCGGGACGAAGATGCCGCCCTTGGCTGCGTTTATGTACTCCACCTTGCCGTCGACGGAGACTATCGGCTCCCTGACGTAGGGCACAGGGCCGTCCCACATGCCCAGATGGGCCATCAGGGAGATGATGCCCTTGCTGAGCTGGTTCCCGTACTCGATAGTGAGCCTCATCCCGACGCCCATCTCCGCGACCAGGGTCTTGGTGCCGACCATGTTCAGCGAGTAGGCGAGCGTGGACTCCAGGACGGTGGCAGCCGAGTGGACCCACACGAAGTCGACGTTCATGTACCTGGCCAGGGGCACGAGCTCCTCGGCCGTGAGCTCGTTGATCCTGATCTGGGGTATCTCCCTGAGGAAGATGTTGCTGGCGTGGATGTCGATGCACACGTCCGCCCCCGCGATGTCGTTGAAGATCTCCGAGGCGATGTACTCCGGCATGGAACCGTCCTTCCTTCCCGGGAAGGTCCTGTTCATGTCGAGGTCGAACCCGGGGATCCCCCTGGTTATGGAGTCTATGCCCAACGGGTTGAGCGCCGGATAGATGTCCACGATGCCCTTCAGATGCTGCATGTTGGCCTTCAGGAACCTGGCCAGCTCGAAGCAGACCAGCTGCCCCTCCAGCTCGTCGCCGTGGGTGCCGGTGACTATGCATATCCTCTTCGCATCAGGCCCGACGCCCTCGGGCGCGATCCTGTTCTTCTGAACCCTGAGCTCCTCGTCCACGGGGAGTTTGATAGAGACGACGTTCTCGATCATGAGCTGACCTCCTGGTCGTTGACGGGGGAGACGTTGGCGTGCACCCTCTGGGAGACCGGATGCGCACCGAAGAACACCCCTCTGTTGATGCGGCAGTCATCGTAGTCCCTGCCGTGTGACACCTTGATGTGGCGCGGGCCGACGAATGTGTCCCCCGTCGGGTCCAGCCCGTACCAGGTCCCCTCGTGGAGGACCTCCACCCATGCATGGCTCTCGCCCTCGCCGACGGTGAACCCGACGACGTACCTGCACGGGATGCCCCTGCTCCTGAGCAGGGAGATTAGAATCTGGGCGTAGTCCTGGCAGACCCCCCTCCCGAGGGCCATCGCATCCTCAGCGGTGGTCTCCGGGCCGGTGACGCCCTTCTCGTAAACGAATTTGGAATGGAGCCTGTGCATCATGCCGACGGCGCGGGACAGGTCGTCGCAGTCGCAGTCCGGTGCCGATGCGAGGAAGCCCAGCAGAGCGGGCCCTGGCTCCGTCCTCTGCGTCTGGTACTTGAAAACCATACCGTCGTCGTCCAGCGCGGGTGACTCCGGCACCGGGTCCTCGGGCTCCGCGGAAGGGACCTCGACCGTCCCCTGGACGGACACGGAGAAGGAGGAGTGGCCGTCGTGGACGGTCCCCTCAATGGTCGCGTTGCCGAAACCGTCGGTCCCCGAGGTGTGCGGGGAGTCCGGCATGATCGACACCTGCGAGGCCAGAACCCTCTGCCTGAGCGTGTCCGATGGGACGCAGCGCAGCGTGTACGAGTGCCTGACGGCCTCGCCGTCGAAGCCCAGCGTGAGCTGGTACTGGAACCCAAGCAGGTACTTTCCGGTGTCCAGGATAGCATCCCTCCGGCTGGCGAATCATGAGGCAGTAGTTAACGTTGTCTCAGACATCCACCATAGACTCGATGAGACGGATGGCGTCGGCGTACGGGACATCCTCCTGGGCCAGCATGTTCCTCAGCCTGGGGATGGCGTCCTGGTCGTAGCTCAGACCGGTCCTGACGATCCTGTTCTGCAGCCTGTTGACCTCGAAGGATATCTTGTCCGCGGGAAGGCCGAACCTCAGGTACAGGTCGATCCTCTCGATCCTCCTGGCGGCCTTGACTATGCTCCTCTCGCTGTAGTCGACGACGCGGTCGTCGAGGCAGCCCCAGAACGCGAAGATGTCGTCGATGACGGTCTGGAGCCCTATCAGCGGCGCGACGCCCAGTGAGGCCTTCCTCATGTCGTAGATGGCCAGCTGGATGTAGGACAGCGTGTCTGATCCTATGTCGTCCCTGAGCACCACCGCGTTGTCGTAGGCGCGTATCAGGTTGCTGATGATCGAGTCGGGGTTGGAATCGTCGAACGGGTAGTTCCTGAGGAAGTCCTCCTTGTCAGCGTAGACGTTCGGGATGCTCACCCTGCGGCAGTACTCCGGATAGGAGATCTCCTGCTCGTCGATCATCCTGTCGTATCCCCTGAAGAACTCCATGGATGTCGTGTACACCCTCTCTACGTACCTTCCGAGCCAGAACAGCTCGTTGGCCTTCTCCGTGGTTATGTTGCTCATCCTATCACCTCGAGAGGACCCATGTGTCCTTGAAACCTCCGCCCTGGGAGGAGTTTACTATGAACGAGTCCGGGTTCCTGGAGAACCTAGTGAGGCCGCTCCTCCAGACCATGGTCTTGTCCGCTGTGAGAACGAACGCGCGCAGGTCGGCCTTCCTGAAGACCCTCTGCCCGTCGTCCAGTATGTCCAGGTCCTTGAAGTCTATGACCTCCTGTGCGATGAACCTCCTGGGCTCCCTCTTTATGAGGTCTATGAGGGCCTCCTTGTGCTCCGCGTCGAGCTTGCTGCCGAACACGACACCGTACCCTCCGGCCTCCGCGACGTCTTTGATGACGAGGTCGTCGAAATGCTCCAGTACGTACGCCCTGTCCTCCTCGTAGAACGGGAGGTAGGTCGGGGCGTTGTGGAGTATGGGCTCCTCTTTCAGGTAGTACTCGATCATTTTCGGGACGAAGTAGTAGATGCCCTTGTCATCGGCGATGCCGTTGCCGGGGGCGTTGATGAGGGCGACGTTACCGGCGCGGTAGGCGGACATAATGTGCGGAACGCCGATCACGGAGTCCTCAACAAAGACCATGGGGTCGAGGTAGTCGTCAGAGATCCTCCTGTATACGCATCCGACCCTCTGCTTGTCGCCGTGGTAGTCGGTGTAGTAGACCACGTTGTCCTCGACGGTGAGGTCCTGGCCGGTGACGAGGACCGCTCCCGTCCTCTCGGCGAGGTACGAGTGCTCGAAATAGGCGGCGTTGTAGCGTCCCGGGGTGAGGATGACGTTGATCCCGCCTGTGTTGACATGGTCCATGGTCCTCCTCAGCATGTCCGCGTAGTCGCTGTTGTCCTCCACCTGGTAGTGCTTGAAGGTGGCCGGCGAGGCCATCCTCGTGAACTTCCTGGCGATGAGCGGATAGGAGGCGCCGGATGGGACCCTGAGGTTGTCCTCCAGGACGTACCAGGTGCCGTCCTTGGCCTGGACGAGGTCTATCCCGGAGATGTGGCTGTAGATGCCCTTGGGCGGGACGATGCCGTCGCACTCCTTGAGGAACCCGGACGACGTGAAGACGAACTCCTCGGGAACGACGCCGTCTTTGATGATGCGCTTCTCGCCGTAGATGTCCGCCAGGAAGCGGTTGAGCGCATCGACGCGCTGCCTGAGCCCCCTCTCCAGGTACTCGAACTCCGATTTACTAATGACTCTGGGTATGGGGTCGAAGGGGAACAGCTGCTCGTTGAACTTCCCGTCCTTGTAGATGCCGAACTTCACCCCGTATCTTGCCAGGAGACTGTTCACCGTCTCCGTCTGCTTGAATAGATCGTCCATGGTTATCCAGCCGTGTGGCCTGAGGCCTATGGACGGAAATGGGGTTATTCGATTAAAACCCTAGTCGACCGGACCCCAAACCAATAACTACGTACGGTCCATCGTGGTGACGGAACCGGCACCGGATGATGATTGACCGAGGCTGATCGGTGATGAGCCCTATGAGTTCTGACGGCGGTTCCACTCATTCGGAGTTGTAGTCGGACATGCCGGTGTACAGCAGGAAATCCGACAGCTTCATCCCGTCCTCCCACCTCATGATGTAGTTCCCGCTGCTGGACACGTCCAGCTTGGGCAGCCTCCTGTACAGGATGGAGTGCTTCCCCTTGTACTCGTGGTCGCAGGGGATCGTGAAGACTCTCCACGGGTCGCCGCGGAACGACTTGAGGCGGAAGGCGTATATCGGCACGAGATGGCAGCGGTTGCACTCTCCCAGCATGGTGTCCGCCTGCTCGATGAGCCTCTGGCTCCTGCTGAAGTGCATCACAGGGTCCGCGGAGCTCTTCACCTCGATGGGGAAGGAGAAGTCCCACCTGAGGGCGACCAGGTCGACGCCGAGGGAGCCGGCGGCGCGGATGACAAGGAACGGCTCCCTGAGCATGGAGTTGTAGGCGGCGGTCTCCATGGAGTTGCAGGTCTTGACCATCTTCGCCACGGCCTTCTCGTCTCCTGCGAGAAGCGCCTTCAGCTCGCGTTCGTAAGTGTCGCCCGGTGCAGCCATCTTATCGTGACTCGATTCCCCCTACACTATATAAGCCGAACCAGGGGGTCATCGAATAACCCCCTCTCCTGCCGAATAACCCACGGATCAGAAGGTGTCGACGAACCTGACGTCTGAAGTGTCGACGTCCATGGCCCTGAAGACCACGTCGACGATCCTGGTGCTGTGCGCGATGTAGCTCGAGTGGTCGGCGCGCTTCATGATGACCAGCTCCGCATCCGGTATGGAGTCCGCGATGAACTCCGTGTCCCTCCTCTTGACGCAGTCCCTGCTGCCGGCCACCACGGTCACCGGGACGTCGATCCTGGCCAGGTCCTCGGCGGTGATGTGGGGCTCAGTGAGCATCAGGCGCACCTTTGGGTCCTTGGAGGAAACGTCGCCCATCCTGTCGATGGCCATCCTCAGCCCTCCGAGGGTCTCGGGACAGGTGTTGGCCCCGCATGCGATGAGATGCGAGAGGGCACCGGGGTTCTGGGATGCGAACATCAGCCCGACGATCGCCCCGTCGCTGAACCCGCACACCGCGGGCCTCTCCAGCTTCAGCTTCCTGATGAACTCGGAGAGGTCGTCCACCATGTCCTGGTAGTGGTACTCCCTGACCGGGGAGCTCTCTCCGTGGCCGCGGGTGTCCACGAGATAGACGGTGAAGACCTGCTCGAGGTAATCGACGGCACGGTCGAAGATCCTGTGGTCCTCCCCGTTGCCGTGGAGCATGATCAGGGCAGGGCCCTTCTTCCCGCGCACCTCGTAATAGATGGAGACGCCGTTGGTCGTTACGCGCATGACCGCCCGATGCGGTGGTGGTATATAATTATGGTATACCTAAATTATCGATTAGATGAAATAATCGGAGGGGCTGACCCCTCCGGAAGGAGGTTCAAGGCTCCAGTCTGCTGGGGTCCCTGGGGAACAGGATGGCCTCGCGGATGTTGGGCAGGTCCAGCATCTTCACGAGGAACCTCTCGATGCCGATCCCCCATCCGCCGTGCGGGGGCATGCCGTACCTGAAGGCCTCGAGGTAGAACTCGAAGTCCTCGGGGTTCAGGCCCTTCTTCTCCATCCTCCTCACGAGCACGTCGTACCTGTGCTCCCTCTGTCCGCCGGAGGAGACCTCCTGGCCACGGTAGTCCAGGTCGAAGCTGTAGGAGTAGGGGGTGCCGTCCTTCTCCATGATGTAGAAGGGCTTGGCCTCCTCGGGGTACTCGGCGATGAAGTACAGGTCGATCCCCTTCTGTCCCATGACGTCGCCGACGATCTTCTCCCCCTCGGTCCCGAGGTCGTCGCCCTCGTTGAGCTTGAGCCCGGCGTCGTTGACCATCTTCAGGCACTCGGAGTACGTGAGGATGGGGTAGGGCCTGGCTGGGACGTTGATCTCCTTGCCGAGGATCTCGAGCTGCTTGGCCCCCCTCTCCTTCAGACCCCTGAGGACGTGGTCGACGATCTCCTCGATCATCGCCATGACGTCGTTCTGGCTCTGGATCCAGGACATCTCCCCGTCAAAGGAGATGAACTCCGTCACGTGGCGGTTGGTGTTGGACTGCTCGGCCCTGAAGGCGGGGCCGATCTCGTAAACCCTGTCGAGTCCGGTGGACATCAGGATCTGCTTGTACAGCTGGGGGGACTGGGCGAGGTAGGCGGGCCTGTCGAAGTACTGGACCCTGAACAGCTCGGCCCCTCCCTCGGCGCCGGCGGCCCCGATCTTGGGGGTGTACACGCGGGTGAACCCGTTCTCCCTGACAGCCTCCTCGATGAGGTCGACCATGATGGACTTGAGCTCGAAGATGGCCTTTATCTCGGGCTTGCGCACATCCATGAACCTGTGGTTGAGACGGGTGTCCATCTCGACGTTGACCTTGTCGATCACACCCATGGGGAGGGGCACGGCGGCCTCTCCGATGACCTCGGCGGATGTGGGGATGAGCTCCAGGCCCAGGGCGGTCTGGTTGCTCTCCTTGACGTCGCCGGTGATGGAGACCACGGACTCCCTGGGGAGCTTGGTGAGCTTCTCGAAGAGCTCGGGGTCGATCTTCTTCTTGGGCATGGTGACCTGGAGGGTGCCGTGCCTGTCGCGGAGGGTCAGGAAGGAGATGCCTCCAAGGTTCCTGACGTCCTGGACCCATCCGTGGACGGTGGCGGTGCCGTCGGAGACGGCGATGGTGCTTGAGTCCCTGATAACTGTCATGCTTCCTCTGATGCGCGTGACCTATTTATTGGTGAGTGGGTCACGCCCCTATCATGCGTTTTCGGGTCCCGGTTTCCTCGGCGGTCTCGGCATGCTCCCATCGAGCAGAATCATGCACCGTACCGCACTCGTCAATGATCAGGACCCCGTCCGCATGAGCGTAGAGGTCCTCTATCGCGTCTATGACATAGTCGAAATCATCCTGATCCAGAGCGGACCTGATCCCCAGGGCATCGGTCATCCCCACATATCCCTTCCGATCATAGAGGAGGATCGACATGTACTCGTCCAGTGCCGCATCCCGGTCCTCGAGTCCAGTGATGAATATGTCCAGGGCGTTGAAGGCTGACACCCCATAGCTGATGGAATAGAACGGACTATCGAAGAGTTGACTGTGGTAGTACCAGGGAGACCAGTCTTCGATCCCGTACTTCGACGCGACCTCTGCGTACAGGGCCTCCAGGTCCTCTTTTGTGTCGGGTCCCTCCGCGAACGCCCTGAGTTCGAACTCCGCGAACATCGCGGTCGACATCATGTTCGCGAGAAGATTGGACAGGACATCCGTCCTGACCGCCTCCGTCTGACCGTCCAGCATCTGAGGGTCGAGGGCGAACAGCGCCTCCAGACCCTGGGATTGCGACTCACTTATGTCGTAATCCCAGTCCTTCGTGGGATTCATACAATAGTTGGCGGCGTGACCGAACTCGTGGACAAGAGCTCTGACGTCCATGAATCCTCCGTACGGGTAGGCGCAGATGTACGCGTACCTCGTATCGCTGAATACAGTTCCCCAGGAATACGAGAGGATCGGCTTCGTGGGCAGGTCATCGAAATCTATGAGATCGTTCTCTACCATGCAATCGTAGAGCCGACCGAACTCCTCCGAAATCGAGTGGAAGAACTGAGACGCGTCATCGAACAGCTGTTGCGGACTCCCGTAGTAGTATTCGGGAGACTGGTAGGTGTCGAAGTACGAGTAGTAAAGCGGAACCACCCTGTCGACCACGGCATCCGTGAACCCCGCGACGTCTTCGGGACCGTAATCACGGGTATTGTTCATCGAGAATCCGTATTCGGTGTAGTTCTCGTACCCCCGGAGTTCCGCGATGCGGTTGCGGACGTCGATCAGCTCGAGGTATATCGCCGCCATGTTGTCAGGAGTAGATGGGGTGGTGTAGAACATGTCACAAAGTTCCAATTCGCGCTCCGACAAATCGGCCAGCTCGGGAATGTCTGTGACCGATGAGGAAATGCTTTCAAACTTCATCTGTCCGAACACCGCGATCACGGCGGCTTCGACCTCGTCGGCATTCGGTCCGTCCAGCCCCCTCTGGACGACGTCATTCATGGTCATGTCAAAAGAATTGACCACGGAGGAACATTCCATGAATTGGACGGTGTAGGTCGACGGGTCCCGGCTGTAATCCCACATCAGGATTCCGTACCACACCTCGAGATCCCCGAGTAGATCCCCTAGGGACTGGGTACGCTCCAGGATCTCGTCTGCGTCAGCATCTTCGGACAAGACGGTGTCGAGATAGACCGCAAACAACTCGTTCATCTCGGCCTGGACCTCTTCGGCATCGGGGTAGTCCCGCAGATCGTCGGTGATCGGATTGGGGAGGTAGTCGGGATCCGTGGCGGTGGGATCGTGATCGTCGCCACCGAATACGGCGAAGGATGCCATGGCGCAGACGGCGATCGCAACCGCCGCCAAAGCCATGATCTCCAGGTTCTTCCTCTGCATGAGGGGCTATGGCGTCACAGATGTTTAAGGGTGAATGGTTCGCACTCCGGCCTCTGGCCTATGCGCGTTCCGGAACACGATGGCTGCCCCTGCGGACCGCCGGAGACGCGGCGATCAGTCGCATCCCTCGAACTGGGAGTCGTACAGCATGCGGTAGAATCCGCCGGACCTCATCAGCTCCTCATGCGTCCCGGACTCGACGATGCTCCCGTCACGGATGACGAGTATGACGTCGGCGTCCCTGACGGTGGAGAGCCTGTGGGCGATGACGAATGACGTCCTCCCGACCATCATGCGATCCATAGCCTCCTGTATGCGCCTCTCCGTCCTGGTGTCCACGGAGCTCGTGGCCTCGTCCAGGATGATCATCGGGGCGTCCTTCACCATGGCCCTGGCGATCGCGAGCTGCTGCCTCTGCCCGGCGGAGAGCCCCGAGGCCTCCCCCACGACGGTGTCGAATCCTTCGGGGAGCGCGCGTATGTACTCCCCGATACCGACCGAGTCGCATGCCCTCTCCACATCCTCCCTGCTGGCCCCGCTTGTGAAGGCGACGTTCTCGTAGAACGTCCCGTCCGACAGCCAGGAGTCCTGAAGCACCATGGAGAACTGCTCCCTGACCTGCGCACGGGACAGGGATGTGGTCGGGACGCCGTCTATCAGTATCTCCCCGGAGTCCGGGTCGTAGAAGCGGACCAGGAGGTTGGCGATGGTGGTCTTCCCGGCCCCCGTCGGCCCGACGATGGCGACCTTGGACCCCGGCTCGACCGTGAGGCTGAATCCGTGGATGACCTCCCTGTCGGGGGTGTAGCCGAAGCGGACGTCACGGAACTCCACCCTGCCGCTGGCGCGTCCGAGGGGCGGCCCTTCGGGGGACGGGGCCATCTCCTCCATCGACAGGATGCCGAAGACCCTCTCGGACGCAGAGGCGACTGACTGCATCCGGGCGACGATGTCCGCCATCTCGGCCACGGGCTGGTTGAACCTCTTGACGTAGACGATGAAGGCCACGATCACGCCGTATCCTATGCTGCCCTCCATGATCAGCACGGACCCCGCGACGCAGACCACGACGTAGGAGAGGTTGCTTATGAAGTTCATGAGCTGCGGCATCATGGCCGTGGCGACCCTCGCCCTGAATGAGGAGGAGCGGAGCCTGTCGTTCACCTCGGCGAACCTCCTCTCGGCCTCCTCCGTGCCGTTGTATGTGCGGACGACGTCGTGGCCGTAGTAGGTCTCCTCCACGATTCCGTTTATAAGGCCCAGGTCCCTCTGCTGGGCCACGAAGTACTTCTGGGAGCGGTGGGTGACCAGGTAGAGGATGATGGCGCCCATGGCCGTCGGTACGACGGCGACCACCGCCAGCCTCCAGTCAGTGTAGAGCATCATGGCCATTCCGCCGCAGATCATGCAGACGGCGGAGACGGCCGTGCTTAGGCTCTCGGCCGCTCCCGTGCGCACCGTGTCGGTGTCGTTGGTCATGCGGCTCATGAGGTCTCCGATGCTGTGGGACTCCAGATAGGAGAGCGGCAGCCTGTCGAACTTTGCCGAAAGGTCCCTGCGCATCCTGTCGCCGATCCTCTCGGATGCCGCCCCTATGATCCTCGTCTCGCCCACGGACAGAAGGAAGCTGGCCGCGTACATCACCAAGAGGACGACCCCCAGCCGCGATATGTAGTCCAAGTCCACCGGCATGGAGCCGAGGATGCTGCCCGATATGCTGTCGGTGATGCTGGCGAGGAGCTGCGGCCCGACGAGGGAGAGCACGGTGGCGGCGAGGGCGCACAGCGTTCCCGCGTAGAGCGAGCGCCTGTCCCTGCCCATGTAGACCAGCAGACCTGTCATGGCGGCCCTGAGTCACGGGGCTTGTCCTGCCGGGCCCATCTGGGCCCGTTACCTCCGGGCATCGCACGCCTCCGTCTGGGATTCTGCTATCTCGCGGTACAGGGGGCATGACTCCAGGAGCTCGTCGTGGGTCCCGATGCCCACCACGCGCCCGGAATCCAGGACCACGATCCTGTCGGCGTCCATTATCGTCCCCACCCTCTGGGCGACCACTATCCTGGTTGCCCCCGAGGTCTCCCTGCCCAGGGCGTCCCTGACGTCCCTGTCGGTCCTGTAGTCAAGTGCCGAGAACGTGTCGTCGAACAGGTATATCCTGGGGCCTCTGCATACGGCGCGGGCTATCGCCAGGCGCTGCCTCTGCCCGCCGGAGAGGCTCCACCCGTGCTGGGCGAGGTCCGTGTCGAGGCCGTCCGGAAGCCCTGAGACGAATTCCCAGAGCTGGGCGACCCTCAGCGCCCTCTCGACGTCCGCATCATCCCTGCTGTCCGAGACGCCGCCGTAGTTCACGTTGTCCCTCACAGTTCTCGAGAACACCACGGCGGTCTGCGGGACGTAGCCGATGCGCGAGTTGAGGTCCTCGAACGAATACGAGCGGACGTCGGCGCCGTCGACCAGGACCGACCCCGACGTGACGTCGTAGAGCCTGGGGATCAGCGACAGCAGCGTGCTCTTCCCGCTGGCGGTTGGGCCTATCACCGCGACGGTCTCCCCGGGTTCGGCAATGAAGGACACCTCTGAAAGCACCTCCCTGTCTGTGCCCGGGTACCTGAACGTTACATCCCGGAACTCCACGCGGCCCAGGGCCTCTGTGGCCACGGGCGCATCGGGATCGCGCACGGACGGGACGTGGTCTATGACCTCGCAGATGCGTCTGCTGGAGACCATGAACCTAGGCAGACCCCTGATGATCCCGGAGGCCATCATGACCGCGGAGATAATCTGGGTGGCGTAGGATGTGAAGACGATCATGTCCGAGAACAGGGACATCTGCTCCCCGGGTCCTGCGGCCGACTGGATGATCCCAGCCCCGACCCAGTATATCGCCAGCGTCAGGAAGTTCATCATCGAGGACGCCAGGGCGTGCATCGGCGCCATGACCCTCACGAGCGTGATGCTGTTGTCCAGCAGCCTCCCGCTGGCCTCGGTGAGCCTCGCCTGCTGGCGTGACTCGGCGTTGTACGCACGGATCCCCCTGGCCCCCTCGAGACCCTCGCGGGTCATCTTGTTCACCGAGTCGACATGCCTCTGCATGCTGCGCATGTAGGGCATCCCGCGGTAGAGCATCACGGAGAACGCGGCCAGCAGGACGATCATGGCGATGACGGTGACCGATGTCCACTGGAAGGAGCTGCTGCTAATCTTCCAGACGGCCATGATCCCTATCATCGGGGCCTTCACGACCATGTTGATGGCCCTGGGCAGGAACTGCTGGATCTGATAGACGTCGTTGGTGGACCTGGTAATCAGGCTGGACGCTGAGAATCCATCCACGTCCTGCCTGGAGAATGCGCCAACGCTAGAGAACAGCAGCCTGCGGAGGGTGTGGCAAAGGTCGGTGGAGACCCTGGCTGCGAGGACCGCGGTGCAGGCGGCGAGCAGAAGGCTCAGCAGGGCGCAAACTACCATCGCCGCCCCGTCGCGGGCGATCACGTCTGTTGCGGTTCCTGCCTGCAGGTGGTCGGTGATGACCCCCATGTACTCCGGGATGCGTAGGTCGAGGTACACCTGCCCGGCGATAAGGAAGACGCAGATGGCCAGCATCAGCCGGCCACGCAAGGAGAGGTGCCTCAGTATCATTCTGCATTACTAACGCCACTGCTGCTCTTAACGATGACGAGAGTTGGAGGAATCGACGGCATCGGAGGGAAATGCCTTTAACCTGGAGTTTGATTCAAGTCGTATGAATGGAAAGATCCTCGTGGCGTACTTCTCCGCATCGGGGGAGACCAGACACCTTGCAAAGACCCTAAGCAAAGCGATAGAGGCCGACCTGTACGAGATCGAGGCCGATCCCGCGTACAGCACAGCCGACCTGGACTGGACCAACAAGAGGAGTCGCAGCTCCCTCGAGCACGCGTATCACGGCATCAGACCCAGGGTCGCAAAACCCGTGGATGACATGGACGCATACGACGCCGTGCTCGTAGGATACCCGATATGGTGGGGCGACGCTCCGAACATTATCAGGACCTTCCTGGAGTCGTACGACTTCTCCGGGAAGACCGTGGTCACCTTCGCGACCTCCGGCGGTTCCGTGTCGGGCAGCGACGGGTCGAAGCTGCACGGATGCTGCTCCGATGAGACCTCTTGGAAGAAGGGCAGGCTCTGGAGCCCAAACGCGAAGGCGGATGAGCTCAGAGAATGGGTCGAGAGCCTAGACCTCTAACCGGATTGTCTGATAAAGAACAGAATCGGAGACTCTCATACGAAATAATTGGCATAACGAATAATTCCCCGGCGGGAACATCCGCCGGGGTCAAGTTTTCACTGTTTCTTGCCCTGGTTGGCGACAGCGTTCATCTTTGCGGCCACGGCATCCTGGTCGCCGAGGTATCTCTTGGATACGACGTTGAAGTCCCTGTCGAACTCGTAGACGAGCGGCACGCCCGTGGGGATGTTGACACCGACGATCTCGTCCTCCGACATGCCGTCGAACTCCTTGACCAGCGCCCTCAGTGAGTTGCCGTGGGCGGCTATGAGCACCCTCTCGCCGGCAAGCATCCTGGGCTTGATCTCCTGCTCGAAGTAAGGGACGGCCCTGGCGACGGTCTCCTTCAGGGACTCGGTGAGCGGGAGACACTCCCTCGGGACGGTCCTGAACATCTCCTGGTTGGCGGGGTTGCGATCGTCCGAGGGCTCAAGCTCCGGTGGCGGAGTGGCGTAGGACCTCCTCCAGATCTTGACCTGCTCCTCTCCGAACTTCTGGGCGGTCTCGGACTTGTTGAGTCCCTGGAGAGCACCGTAGTGGCGCTCGTTGAGCTGCCAAGCCTTGACGACGGGCAGCCACTCCCTGTCCATCTCCTCCAGGGCGAGATTGAGAGTGTGGATCGCCCTCTTGAGGAACGACGTGTAGCAGACGTCGAAGTCCAGTCCCTCATCGCTCATGAGCCTCCCCGCGGCCCTGGCCTCCTCCCTGCCCTTGTCGGACAGGTCGACGTCGGTCCACCCGGTGAAGAGGTTCTCTTTGTTCCAGACGCTCTCCCCGTGGCGGAGGAGAACCAGCCTCATGGTGTCTGTCATTTGAATCGACCCCGCATCCCCTGCATCGCAAATAACTTTTCAGGGCAGATTCCTGAACTGGACGGCCTTGCAGCGATCACCGATGACAGAAACCAGGTCGGATGAGGCTATCCAGACGGTGCACGTGTTGTCGTTCGGGTGTATCCCCATGACCGAGTCACGGAAGTACGAGTCGATGGTGACGGTCACACGCCTCCCCGGGTCATTGAGGACACCGAACGGCGTGACCGAGCCCTTGCGAAGCCTGAGGAACTCCCACAGGTCGGACTCCGAGGCCATGCTCAGCGGCCTGGACCCGAGCACATCCCTGAGGGCCTTGAGGTCGACCTTCCTGTCCTCCCGAGACACCACCAGGTGGTAGTCCCTCTTCTTGTCGTCGCGGAGGAACAGGTTCTTCGCTATGTGCTCCGGATCCGGCATGTCCAGTGCCAGCATCTCGTCGATCGTGAACACAGGGACGTGGTGCATCTCCTCGAACCCTATCCCCCTGTCCCTCAGAAGGGCCAGGACCGCTTCCATGTCGTACTCCGGAGAATCGTCCATGGGCTCTGATGGCACTGCCCGTATTTGATAGCTTTAAGTCGGACCCGCGGATTCGGTGGCATGCCTTTCAGGTACGCGGAGCTGGAGGATGCCATAGTCGACGGGGTCAGGAGAGCGGTCGAGGGGAGGAGGGTCGCCGTCGCCTTCTCCGGCGGATTGGACTCGGGGCTCGCCGCCTGCCTGTCGGAGCGCTACGCAGAATCGGTGACGCTTTACACGTGCGGGTCCGACGGATCCTTCGACGTGCTCGCAGCCGAGGAGCTCTCGGAGACCATCGGGCTGCCGTGGGTCCACGTCAGGATCTCGGAGGACGACGTCGAGGACACAATCAGGAGGTTGATCTCGGCCACCGGCACCGACGACCCCTTCACCATCTCCTACGAGCTCCAGCTCTTTACCGTGTGCGAAAGAGCCCCCGAGCCGGTGGTCGTCTCGGGCCAGGGTGCCGACGAGTACTTCATGGGATGCGCCAAGTACGTAGGATGCACGGACGGGGACTACGACGCCTACGTCAAGGACGGCGTGAGGAGGCTCATGGATGTCTCCGTCCCCTGCGAGCTCGCCATAGCCAAGCACTTCGGCAAGACCCTGTACTACCCGTACCTGGACGATGACGTGGTCGGTTGCGTCCGCAGGATAGACCCAGCCGAGCTCAGGCCGGCCGACATGGACTCCCGCAAGAAGGTGCTGAAGGAGGTCGCCACGGACCTCGGATACCCCTTCCTGGCCCACAGGACTAAGAAGTCGTCCCAGTACGGGTCGGGGACGACGGACATCGTACGCGCCCTTGCGAAGCGCAGGGGGCTGATGTACAACCGCTACATCCAGAGCCTTTATGAAGAGGTGTTCCCGCCATCCGAGGGCGACTGAGTGCGCCGTCCGCTTCGGCTTCTCCGATTGACGGCACCACATTCTTTATTATGCCACCCCCCTTAAGGGGTCAGCATAAGCAATAGGTGTAATCATGCCTGCCGAGAAAGTCACAGTTTCAGTCATCAAGGCCGACGTCGGTTCCGTCGTCGGACACTCGAGGCCCCACCCCTCGATGCTTGAGGCCAGCAAGGAGATCCTGACCGACGCCCAGAAACAGGGCATCATCGAGGACTTCTACGTCACCCGCGTCGGCGACGACATCAACCTCTACATGACACACTACAAGGGCGAGGGCAACAAGGACGTCCACGGCGCTGCCTGGGAGTGCTTCCAGAAGGCCGCCAAGATCGCCAAGTCCATGAAGCTCTACGCCGCCGGACAGGACATCCTGACCGACGCGTTCTCCGGCAACGTCAAGGGAGCCGGACCCGGCTCCGCCGAGATGTCCTTCGAGGAGAGGGGATCCGAGCCCCTGCTGTTCTTCATGGCGGACAAGACCGAGCCCTCCGCGTACTCCCTGCCCCTGAGCAGGATCTTCCTCGACCCGTTCACCACCACCGGACTGGTCGTCGACGCCAGGGCCAAGAAGGGATTCGACGTCGAGATCCAGGACGTCATCGGACACAAGAGGGTCACCATGTCCTCCCCCGAGGAGACGCTCAGCATCCTGAGCCTCCTGGGTGACACATCCAGGTACGCGATCAAGAGGATCAACTCCAGGAGCGGAATCGGACCCGCATGCGTCGTGTCCACCGACAAGCTCAACCTCACAGCCGGAAAGTACATCGGAAAGGACGACCCCGTGTGCATCTGCCGCGCCCAGTCCGGACTCCCCTCCGTGGGCGAGTACCTCCAGCCCTTCATGAACACCACCTTCCTCGTCGCCGGATGGATGAGGGGATCCCACTACGGTGCGTTCTACCCCTGCTCCCCCGAGGACTCCGACCCCGTCTACTTTGACGGACCCCCAAGAATCTGCTGCCTCGGATTCCAGCTGAACGAGGGCAAGCTCCAGGGACTCGAGCCCATGGGCGCCAAGGGCGGAGAGCACATCCCCGTGGATTTCTTCGGCAACGACACATGGAACGAGGCCAGGAGGAACTCCATCAGGGCGAGCAAGTTCATCAGGAGCCAGGGCCCGTTCATGCCCTCCATCCTCGGACCCGAGGAGATGGAGTACACCTCCAGGCCCGAGGTCCTGAAGGAGCTCACAGAGAGGTTCGAGGACCTTGAGTGAATTCCGCCCCCCGAAGATCATCGTCAACTTCAAGGTCTACGCCGAGGTCGAGGGCACGAGGGCCCTCACCCTGGCGAAGATCTGCCAGAAGGTCTCCAAGGAGTCCGGGGTGGAGATAGCGGTGTGCCCGCCGGTCATCGGACTGGCGCTGGTCGCCCACACCCTGGACATCCCGGTGTACTCGCAGAACGTCGACCCGCTCAAGCCTGGATCCGGGACCGGGTTCGTGACCCCCTCCATGCTCCACTCCACGGACGTGAGAGGGACGCTGGTCAACCACTCCGAGCACAGGCAGCCTGCGGAGCAGGTGAAGACCTGCATCGACATGTGCAAGTACCTGAGCCTGGACGTCTGCGCCTGCGCCGAGTCAGTGGACAAGGCCAAGGAGCTGGCCGCGTTCGCGCCGCAGATGATCGCCGTGGAGCCCCCCGAGCTGATCGGAGGGGACGTGTCGGTCACGACCGCCAACCCCAGGATCGTCTCGGACACCGTCGACGCCGTCCACTCCGTGAACGGCGACGTCGCCGTGCTTTGCGGAGCCGGCGTCAAGACGGGCGAGGACGTCAAGACCGCCCTGGACCTCGGTGCCAGGGGCGTTCTGCTCGCATCCGGTGTAGTCAAGGCCAAGGGTCCCGAGGCCGTGCTCAGAGACCTCATAAAATACATCTGAGGAAAACATCTTCACCCCCTGAAGGGGGTGCCTCCATTTTTTCTGCATCTTTGATGGAAGCAAGTCCGAATGTCCGATGAAACGTATTTCGGAAAGGACTGAAAATCAGTCCGTGAATTTCCGTTTTCGAATTTATTGATTTTCGGGGATTGTGCTCCGTTGAATTCATAAGGCCTCTAGGTCGATGATCCCGGTCTGGCATCCGCG
>ERZ1673744.1428-NODE-1428-length-21559-cov-5.284226_pt1 | contig 21559 bp, 24 predicted proteins | sample MGYA00580207_ERZ1673744 | MGnify/ENA primary metagenome ERZ1673744 (study PRJEB41218, sample SAMN15661751) | gut metagenome | host: Homo sapiens | place: Canada: London | collected 2015-08-20/2019-03-30 | study: EMG produced TPA metagenomics assembly of... | reverse complement strand
AGGCTATAATGATACACCTGCAGCCTCCCGCGTCAGAGGGGGTGACCGAGCCGGAGTTGTAAGCAGTAAGACTCCGGCAAAGTCAGTGAACGGCCATTGCCAGTGGCCTGCCTGTTGTGTTCCCGGTGTCAGGGGTGCGGGCGGCAAATGTGGCACAGTTTCTTAACTATCTACTTTTGCCGTTTAGGGCAAATCGTGGGCAGCAGGACCCCAAGCGCCTGCTGCCCATCATTTTGCTTTAAACGGGATGGAAAACAGGGGTGTAAAATGCAAACCTATCCAACGGGCTATGCGGAATCCCACCACATAGCCGAACAGATTTTCCGGGAGATTTTACCCCGGCACGGCATGGCGGTGCGCGAGGAACAAATCGCGCTTTGCCATGAAGTTTTAGATACCTTATATAATAAGGAAATTTCCCTGTGCGAAGCAGGCGTGGGTACCGGCAAGACGCTGGCCTACCTCGTGGGCTGTATTCTTTGGCAGATGAACCGTCCCGAACGGATGAAACTGCCTATCGTTATCTCCACTTCCAGCGTTGCCTTGCAGGACGCTATCCTTACTGAGTATCTGCCCGACCTGTCCGCTGTCTTGCTGGACGAAGGTATCATTACCGCACCCATCACAGCCGTTGTCCGCAAGGGCAAAGAACGCTTTGTCTGCGATGCCCGCCTTGCCGAAAGAGCATCGCTGGTGCAGCCAAGCAGAAAACGGCAGACCAACAGCCTGAACATTGCTGCGCACATTTTGGACATGGATCATATCCCGGAACTTTCCCGGTATGACCGCTGCCGAATTTGTGTGCCGCAGTCCTGCCCGCGAGATTGCTTTATGCGCTTGGATTGCCGCTACCAGCAATATCTGCGAGATTCCATGAAACCCGACATCCAAATTTGCAATCACAATTATTTGCTGGCAGACGCATCGCACCGACTTGAAGATAGGCCGCTGCTCCTGCGCAGCTATCAGGCGCTGGTGGTGGACGAGGCACACAAACTGCCCGATGCCGCCCGTCAGATGTACACGGAAACACTATCCTCGCGCGCCATGGATGAATTGTGCCTTTTATTACAACAGGCGCACTACAAGGATTTTGCCAGACAGCTGCGGACGGCGTTCCTTACGCTGTCGTTCTCCTGCACGCAGGGGTTTTCCAAGCTGCGAAGAAAAGTGAGCGAACCGTTCGTGCTTACACCGTTCCGCCGCGCTGCGCTCATCGACTGTATAGCACTGTTGCAAAATGCTGGCGGATTGCCGGATGTGCCGCGATACCTGCTGAACAGGCTGGGAGAAGCCGAAAGTCTCCTGCGCCTTTTTCTCTTGCAAGTGCCAACACGCATCCTCTACATCGATTACGATGCCGACGGTCAGCCCACATTCTGCGCAGCCAGCAGCCGCGTACCGCAGCTGCTTCGCAGCGCCCTGTGGAACGCGCGCGAACCAGCAATTCTGACTTCAGGCACGCTGGCAGCAGCCGGGGATTTCAGCCACACGGAACAGCTTTTGGGGCTGACAACCTATCGCCCCTTGCGTCATTTCCGTGCAGATTCTCCGTTTAACTACAAGAAAAAATGTCTGTTGTACTTTCCACCGTGCGTAAAAACGAGAATGGACAACCGCAAAATGGCAGAAGAAATCGTTCGGCTGGTTGGTGCCTGTCACGGTCACGCGCTGGTGCTGTTCACGTCCTACCGTCAGATGGCGGAAGTCCGCGCACTAACAGACTGTCAGTGGCCGTACCCGACCTATCAGGCGTGGCGCAACGGCGGCAAAATCATCCAACAATTCAAGCAGTCCGGCAACGGCGTACTGTTTGCGGCCGGCTCCTGCTGGGAGGGCATCGACTTTCCCGGCAATATGGTGTCACTGCTGATTATCGCAAAGCTGCCGTTCCCGATACCCGACCCGGTCAGCGACTACAAACGCCAGCAATATCCGAATCTGCGCGATTATATAAACGCCGAAATCATCCCCGAAATGCAGAAGAAACTGCGGCAGGGCTTTGGCCGTGCCATCCGTACCGAGCAGGATTCCTGCGTGGTAGCGATTCTGGACGAACGCGCGGGCATCGGCGGCAAGTACCATGATGCCGCGCTGGCAGCGCTGCCGTCCTGCCCGACCACCGAGAGAATCGAAGATGTGCAGCAATTCATCCGGGAGCAGAAGTGCCCGGATTACTTTTTGTGAAAAGAGGGACCTGAAATGTACCCTATGCGAAACCACGATGTCTGGATTTATGTGCGCTGCGCCAACAGCGATCCGCGCATTGCCTTTGACCGGCTGTATGACCTTATCGACGAAGCCGCCGGACACGGTTTTCTTGTGCGCGGCACATCTTTTGACCATTGCAGCGGAAACACCTTGAAAGACCGCATCGGTCTGCGATCTATGCTGGACGCAGTAGAGAACGGTCGGATTGAAGCCGTGATGGTGCGCGATTTGGAGCAAATCAGCCGCAACAGCTACATACTGGTGGGTGTCATTGAAATTCTTCGGCAGAATGATGTCTACCTCATCACCACCGAATGTGATTTAAACGCCGAGCTCATCAACAGCGGTCTGGAACGCTTTGTCGGCGACCGCTTCACGCGGGCATCCTTTGGAAAGCCGCGTTTTGATGTAAGGCTTCCGTTGATGGATCAATTCTGAGGTGCGCCCATGAAAGAATACAAAGTTTGGGCGTTCGCCCGCAGTGCAGCACCGAACCTGCCTGCATTGGAAGAACAGCTTGCAGAAGTCATGCGCGAAGCAGACCGGCGCGGCTACATCATTGTGAATTCCTGCATGGAGCAGAAATACGGCACCGAATTTTGGCGTCCGGCCTTGTTCGCAATGCTTACCGCCGTGCAGCAGGGGCGTGTCAACGCCGTCATGGTGCAGAGCCTTGACCGTTTGAGTCACGACATTACAACCTTGTACCGCATCCTGCGCTTTCTGCAAAATTACAGTGCCGTACTGATTACGACCGAAACCAATCTACAATATGAACTCTATCTGACAGGGTTGGAGAGTCGAATCCTGGCTCGTACCGCGCGAACCGGAAAAAGAGTTCCGTGGGAGGTGGCTGTCGATGCAAATTGACCCGTTTCCCGTAAGGCTGGAACAGGAGCTGAAATATGCACTGGCCCATGCCGCGCTGGTATCCGCTGCCGCAAACGGAAGATTGCCTAGGGACATCTGTCAGCGCGCGAATGTTGGTTATGCCCGGAAATGCGGCGTTTTGCGCCGAGAAGTTTAGTGGTTCTCGTGAATAGCTTTTGACCTGCCTTTCGGGTATGTTGTATGTGATAAAAAGAATGTCACAGCGTCAAACTCGGAGGAAATAATATGCCGCAAGTCCAAGTTATTCAGCCGATACAGCAACAGCCGAAGAATCTTCGCGTGGCAGCTTATGCCCGCGTCAGCAGTGATTCGACCGACCAGCTAAATTCACTGTCCGTGCAGGTGGACTATTATACCCATCTGATACAGGAAAATCCAAACTGGGATTTCGCCGGAATCTACGCCGATGAAGGCATTACAGGCACCAGCACCAAACACCGTGAGCAGTTCAACCGCTTGATGGATGACTGCCGCGCAGGGTTGATAGACCGCGTGCTGGTAAAATCGGCATCTCGATTCGCCCGCAACACGGCGGATGCGCTGGCATCGGTGCGCGAAATGAAAAGTCTTGGCGTAACAGTTATTTTTGAAAAAGAGGGCTTTGACACCGAAACTGCCAACGGCGAAATGATTCTGAGTATGATCTGCGCTGTGGCACAGGAGGAATCGCTGTCAATCTCTAAGAACCTAAAGTGGAGTATCCGCAAGCGGATGCAAAATGGAACATATACAAATTCCTCTGTGCCGTTTGGATATTCTCTGGAAAATCACCTTTTGGTAATCAACAATCAACAAGCGATGATTGTTGCAGATATTTTCAAAAGATATCTTGCGGGAGAAAGTATCTCTAAAATTGCACAATATTTAAATAATACTTACCCGAAAGAAACAGGCGTCTGGCAATATTCTTCGGTACAGCTAATTCTCCAGAATGAAACCTACAAAGGCGATACCAGATATCAAAAGCATTATACGGCGAATCTATTTCCAACCAAGGTTAGCCATAACCGAGGGCAAGTGCCGCAGTATTATATCGAGAAAAGCCATGAGGCTATTATTTCTGATGAAGATTTTGATAAAGTACAGTCTCTTTTGAAAATGAAAGCCCCCCATAAGCCTAAGGTAGCAGAAAAGCTGTTCGACCAGAAATTATACTGTGCGGTCTGCGGAACATTGTTTGCTCGAAAAAACCGAACATCAGGTGCGGTTGTTTGGGGCTGCAGGAAACATTTGAATAAATCTGGCTTATGCCCAGTAAAGTCTGTTTATGAAACAGAACTTTGCCGGGCATTTTTATGTATGCATAATAAGTTGCTAATAAATCAAGAAAAGATATTTGAACCATTGCTTAACGATTTTTCACACCTTAAATCATATCAGGAAAAACTAGATACCATGCGCATGGGGATTCAGGTGGAGATTCAACGCCTTGCAAAGCAAAAGCACAACTTGGAAAGAATCTATGCACAAGGGCTTATCGAGGATTCCCAATACTTGGAGCGAAAAAACCTCATAGAACAACAGCTCTTTGAGAAAAAGGCATTTCTGACAAGAAAGCCCTTAGACGGAAATATCGATAGACTTCTAAAAAACACAAGACAGTTAAAGAGGTTACTTGAAACCTGCCAGCCATTGATGTACTTCGATAAGCGAGTTTTTACATCGTTAGTCAGTAAGGTGACCATCAGCGATACATCGTTTGAATTTGAACTCATCAATGGTATGAGGGTATCGGAGAGGAGAACTTCAAAATGAGGAAACGATATCTCCCTTTTGGTTATCAAATCAAACATGGCGAAATTGTGATTGCATTAAAAGAAAGCAACGCGGTTAGATTCATCTTTGAGGAATACCTGGCAGGTAAGTCTCTTAAAGGAATTGCAGATATAATGTCTGCAAAAGATATTCCTTATCATGTAGATGACAAAAAATGGAATCAAAACATGGTGGGGCGAATCCTTGCAAACAAAATTTACTACGGTAATCCAAAATATCCGCCGATTATTTCAGAAACTCAATACAATTTGGCTGAGAAGATCAGGTGTGAAAAACATCAGGCATACTCCACAATATTACAACCGTTTCGCCAAGATATGCAATGCGGATGTTGTGACGAACGTTTATACTGGCATCCGAAAACAAATCAATGGTTTTGCCGAAAGTGTGGAATGTGGGCGAAACCATTGCAGGCAGAGGAAATTTCCGCTACCATTGCGGAAAAACTGTGTTGGCTCCGGCAGAACCCGGAAATCATCCACAACCCCGAAGGACAGGCAAATGTGCAATCCGTAGAAGTTGCCCTACTGGATCGTGAAATCTGGCAGGCGCTGACGAATGCAGAACCCGATGTGGATGCGTTGGTTGCTAAAATTCTGCATCGGGCAGAGCTGGAATACAAATTTTGCACAGCAGGGGATGCCGACCCGGCAACCTTGCTGATACAAAAGGCGTGTACCGAGTATGTGCCAACAGAGGGATTCCCGGAAACTTTTTATAAAGAGGTCGTCAGCAAGGTCATCCTGTACCGAGACACCCACATTGAATTTAAACTGCAGAACGGACAAATTGTGTAAGGGGAAAAGCCATGAGCAACATGAGAATCATTGAGATTCCTGCCTCCATGCGGGAAAACTCCGGACGGAAAAGCGCTGTGCGCAAGCTGCGGGTGGCGGCCTACTGCCGTGTCAGCACCGAGGAAGAAGAACAGCAGGGCAGTTTTGAAATCCAGAAACTGTACTACACCGAAAAAATCAATTCCACCCCGGAATGGGAAGTTGCGGGCATCTACGCGGATGACGGTATATCCGGCGTACATACCAAGAAGCGTGACGGTTTCAACCAGATGATTCAAGACTGCAAGAAGCACAGAATCGACCTTATCCTGACGAAATCCATTTCCCGCTTCGCTCGCAACACACTGGACAGTATTCAGTATGTCCGAATGCTGAAACAGATGGGAATCGCGGTGGTATTTGAAAAAGAGAACATCAACACCGCCACCATGAACTCCGAGATGATTCTCACCGTACTGAGCGCCTTTGCACAGGCAGAGAGCGAGTCTATCTCCCAAAATGTTGCCCGCGGCAAGCGCATGGGATATAAACACGGCAAATTTGCATTTCCTTATGGCAGAATTATCGGCTACCGGAAAGGGGCAGACGGCAAGCCGGAGATCATCCCGGAGCAGGCTGAAATCATTCGGCTGATTTTCAACAGCTACCTGCAAGGGGACAGTCTGCAAAGCATCAAGACAAAGCTGGAAACGGCGGGCGCACTCACAGCCCGCGGCAACACCGCATGGTCGGCACAGAGCATCCAGCGCATCCTGCAAAACGAAAAATACTGTGGGGATGTGCTGCTGCAAAAGACCTTTACCGAGGATGTGCTGACGGGTGTACATAAGAAAAACACCGGGCAGCTTCCGCAATACTACATTGAAAATTATCATGAGGGTATCGTCAGTAAGCAAATGTTCCGAGAGGTGCAAACAGAGATTGCCCACCGCAACAGTAAGTCGGCTGCCAATCAACGCAAGCGCCGCCGTGGCCGCTATAACAGCAAGTACGCCTTGTCCGAACGGCTGGTCTGCGGTAACTGCGGCAGCCCTTACAAGCGGGTGACTTGGAACATTCACGGCAGAAAGAAAATCGTCTGGCGGTGCGTAAACCGCATCGAGTACGGAACGAAATTCTGCGGTAGCTCGCCGTCCGTCCCGGAAGAAGAATTACACCGCGCTATTTTAAAAGCGGTACAGGATTTGGCAGCAAACTTCACCGATGAAGTCGCTGCCCAGATTAATGGCATCCTGCATAGCATCCAAACCGGCGAAAGCACAAAGCCCAATTTGCAGGAACAACTGGAGCAGACCCAGCAGGAATTTGACCGACTGCTGGAAATGTCCTTGGACTTCGATGAGGATACCCCGTTTTTGGATGACAGGTTGAAAAAGCTGAATAATAAAATTAAAAGTCTGAAAAAAGCCATCGAGGACAGCGCCGCCCGACAGGAAAAAGTCCATCATCCGGAGATGCTGCTGTCAGCCCATGACTTACAAATCCAAGAATACGACGATGCACTGACCGCGCGGATTATTGAGAGGATTACGGTGAGATCTCGCAATGAAATTGAAATACGGTTCATTGGCGGCTACAAAAAGACAATGCAGCTGACATAAAAATAAAGAGGGCATACCCAATCGGAGATAAGGCATCTTCGATTGGGTATGCCCTTTTTCACTTTTATCGGAAAGAGGTAGCTATGAAGCTGGGAGAGAAAATCAAGCTGGTGCGTAAGCACAGAGAACTAACGCAGCGGGAACTGGGAGAACGACTGCACTTGGATGGCAATGTGGCAAATCGTATTGCCCAATATGAGTCGGGATTCCGAACGCCCAAAGAGAGCAGAACCAAAGAAATAGCCAAAGCGTTGAATGTCCGCGAAGAAAATTTCTTTACAAGGGCAGAAACACCGGAGGACATTATTCGCTTGATGATTTGGTATGACTGGGAACATGGCTGCGGCGGGAGCGTTCCGATTGACACGATTCTGCTTTTTGATAATTTTGAGGAAGTGGAAAAATTATTGAAAGAGTGGTATAGCCAAAAGGAAAAATTAAGGGCGAGGAAAATTACAGGAGCAGAGTATCTGGAATGGATGCTGCAGTGGCCCTTCAGCGAAAGAAAACAATAAAATTTCTCTGCATCGTTGATTTTCCACTATCAAAACAGGGTATCTCTTTTGTAACACTCAGACAAGTGAAAAGCCCCGATACATCGTTGAAAATACGATGCGTCGGGGCTTTCTTTTTGCCTATATTCAAGTTGGTTTTGACGCGAATGGTCATAATTTGGGCATAAATCTTTTTGAAACTGCATTTTCAGCCGATTTCTTGACGCTGTTTGATTCTTTCAAAGACACTGCCCAGCGCATCCGCTGCCGCTGCATCAGACGAACGAATCATAGCCGCATAGATGTTTTCCGTTGTCGATACCTGTGCATGACCCAGACGGCCCGCAACCGTTGTTGCAGGAACATGGGCCGCAATCAACAGCGCTGCATTGGAGTGGCGCAGACTATGGAAGCGGCAGGGTGGCAGACCATGCTCCCGCAAAAACACCGGGAACCACGAAGAAACTTTGTTGGGGTCAAACGGCTTGCCGTCGGGTTTGGTAAACAACAAATCATTTTTGACGCGCTTGCCGCCCTCTATGGTAACTTCCCGCTGCCAGTATGTACCGACTTTCAGCCGTTCCCGTATCTGCCATTGCTTATAATCTTTCAATAACGCTACACAGTCGTCGCTTAGCTTTATGCAGCGGCGGCTCTTTTTTGTTTTCGGCAAATCAAACACGGGGCCTTTATGCGCAATGAACGACAAATTTCGATTGATAGCCATTACACCCGCGTCAAGGTCAATGTCTGCCCAACGCAAGCCGCAGATTTCGCCCCGCCGGGCTCCTGTGAACAAAGCGAGCTGCACGATCACAGAAAGCTGTGTGGGCGCTTCTGGTAAGGCTTCCAGTAAAGAGGCAATCTGACCTTCATCCAGAAATTCAACGTCGGTTTCGTCCAGCTTCGGCGGCGTGACGCGTCCGCATGGGTTGCTGTCCATCAGCTGCCAACGAACGGCGGTGCTGAACATGGACGACAGCATTAAATGATAATGCCGCTGGCTCCTGGCACTCAAAGTATCTGCGCTGGTACAGGTAAAGGCCTTTGTAAAAGCCCATCCGGCGGCAGCGGCTATCTTTTCGGCTGAACGCTTAGAGATGTTACGCCCGCACATTGCTTCCGTAAGTGTACGCTGTGATACATTAGCGGCTTGTAGCAGGGCCAGCCGTGTGCCTTTTGGGAAAGCAGTAATAAATGCAGACCGTGCCTTATATTTTCCATCTTCGCGGATTCCGGGCTGCGCCAGCTGGTTATAAAATTCCTGAATATGGCCGGGCCGAAGGTTTGCCAACTTAATATGCCCGATGGCAGCAGAGACACGCGGCAGCATCTTTTGATAGTCGGATACAGTGTGTGGCTTTAACTGCTTTTCACAGTAAGTTTTCATCCAGCGTTCAGCAAGGCCGTCAACCGTTAAATCATTGGCAACAAACAATCCCTCTTGAACGCGCCGCTCAAAGTCATCGGCAAATTCCTGCACAGCCTTTGCTTCTTTCCGTGCACTTAGTTTTGGCGGCGGCGTGAATGTGGCCGAGCGGTAGATATACCGCCCATCAGCGCCCACCCCGGCGGAAACTTTGACGCGGTAGGATGCGGAGCCGTCTCTATTTTTGCGTTTCGTGATGTTCGCCATCGCTATTCTCGCCTTCTCTTTCTTTCTTTTTCTGATTGTATTTGTTTCCTAATTTTGCGAGACAGAAATGAGGTCCGATTTTTGATGTTGCTCCATTTGGAAGGGTTCTATAAACATCAGCCCAAAAAAGATTCTCTTTTATGCTGAACGATTTTGCTATTCTATATTCAGCCAACTCCATGTTGCGAAGATATTCGCGTACTGTGCGCCAACGTTTTAATAATTCTTCTTCGGATAATTTAGAAAGTTCTTCATTGTTTCCATTTTCGGCAAGTTTGACACACTCTTTTTCGTACCACATATATTCTGCAGCGTAATCGACAGGTGTGTTATTGCCACTTACGGAGTAATCCATATATCGTTGTAGTGCTAAAACCCACTCTCTTGAGGGAGCTATCTGCTCCGCCTCAGCCTCGTTGTCATCTATTTCAATACGTCGATGTAAATCAACGATATTCTTTTCGCTAAGACCTGTATAGCGGCAGAAAAAATCAATGTCTGTGGTTGCTGCGCGCTTCGCACCGGGTCTGCACAAAAGCCAGTCCAATGTAACATCGAAATAGTCCGCTAATTTATGGAGCTTATCAATAGGTGGAATAGATTTTCCACTAGTGTAGTTGGATACGGATTGCTTTGTTATTCCGAGTAAGGATGCGATTTCTGTAGCGGTGCAGCCTTTCCGCCCCATCTCGGAAAGAAAACGCTCTGCAAACTCGGTATATTTATTTACGTTTTTCATAAGAATGCATCCTAAATGTATCAAATACTGACTTTAACAAACTAAGTCAATCTTAGATTGACTTTTCCATACTCTTATTATATAATATACTTGCTGACAATACAAGAGAAAGTCAGCAAATAATATTTAAGGAGCTTAAGTATGGCTGTAAGTAGCATCACCCCAGAAGAAGCTCGTCGTGCCTATCTGCGTGAGTGGAAAAAAGCCCACCCGGATAAGGTCCGCGAGTATAACGCCAAATACTGGAAACGCCGCGCCGAGCGTATGGCACAGGAACGGGCGGCAGGAAGGGAGGTGAAAAAGGATGGCAGCGATTGACTTTCCTCGCGTCGCAACTATTTCGCAGGCCGCCGCTGAATCCGGCGTTCCAGTCTACCGCATCCGTCAGCTTTGCAAGGCGGGCACGGTTCGCAGCGTCCAATGTGGGCGCAAGGTGCTTGTAAATTTGTCGAGCCTTGCGGCCTGGATGGACGGCGGCGAGCCACCACAGCAGCCCGGCATTCACCGGGTAGAGTTATGACAACGAAAAAGCCGCCCCGGTGCTGGAACACCGAGACGGCAGAGCGGGAAAAATAGTGCTAGGCACTGCATTGCAAACTTCCCGCTCCTATTGTACCACGAACGAAAGGAGCATTCAATGACTATTACCGAGATTTTAAAGCATGGCCGCGAGAACGCAACCCGCGCCGATGTGCTGGCCGCTAAACTGGGGACCACCCCGCGCGGTCTGCGTCGTCAAATTATGCAGGCACGAGAGCAGGGTGAAATCATCCTGTACAGCCCCGGCGGCTACGGTGGTTACTTCCTGCCGAGCGATGACCCGGAGACCGCCCAACGAGAAATGCAGTCCTTCTACAGCGTGCAATCTGCCCGGTGCAAGCACGGCCTCGCCGCTATCGCCCCTGTTGCCCGGAAATTGGGCATCCCGATTGGACAGTTAGATTTTGATGGAGAGGGCATATAAAATGGCAGAGATCAAAGAAAAGCATCCTACCTGGTTTAAGATGAAAATCGAGCGGCGACAGCTTGTAAAGCAGTTAGAGCCTGCAACGGCGGTCAACGTTTTACTTGCCTGCTGGGATTACTTAGAAACAGGGGAATATCCCACCGAGCTTACCGCTCTGGAACAAATTGCCTTTTCAGCGTTCTTCCCGGACATGGAAGAAGCATGGAAAAAATACAACAAGCGCGTGAACAGTGGCAAGAACGGCGGGCGCCCCACAAAAGATGGCTGAAAACCATATGGTTCCATACGGTATCATATGGTACAGAAGTAGAAACAGAATCAGAACCAGAAGTAGAAACAGACATAGAAGGAAGATAGAAGCAGACCTCGCCATAGGCGGTATTAAGGGCTGCACAAGGCAGCGGCAGTCGCCATAGGCGACCATTAAGGGAGCGCTTACGCGCCCCGCTGCTGCTATTAACACACGAGGGAAAGCAAATGAACTTTGACTTTGATCGATTCACAAGACTGTTTGACCGAGCTTATCCCGTTGCAAGGTACGGCAGGCACAAAAAGTATTACGGTATGGATGTTGGTCTATTTTCATACGACGATGCTTTGGAGATATTCAGACTGTATTTTTTAGCGTATGAGCATTTTACAGGCTGTGTGCATCCGCAACTAAAGAGCGAAAAGATTATTGACATTATCCAGAACATGGATGAAGGAAAAACGCCAAAAAATTGCCCCTACGATGATTTTGAATTTTCTCCTGAGGATTACCCGGACATGATAGACGCCCATTTTCACACAAAATACCGTGACTGCGATTACAACATCTGTCACTTTTTCAGCGGTTGCATCCGTTATTTGCGGTTCTATAATCCATTATAAACCAATTGAGTGTAACGGAATAGTGAGACTGTGAAACTAACACACCAGCAACACGCGGTTTTCCGCATAACGGCAAGCTTTGTAGGCTGTCTCCATTCCGTGCCTAACACACGATCAACACGCCAGCAACATGCAGAACGGCACAGTAAGGGCACAGAAAACGGCAAACAACCGACAAGCGCTTTTCCGCATAGCGGCAGCCTTTACAAGCTTTCGCTGTTCCGAATCTGACAAACCAACGACAAACAAACGACACGATGAGGGCACGCCCACACCGCGCCAGAATAGGAGATTTTATGAAGAACAAAGGTAAGATTTGCGCCACCCTCTCCATGATTTCAGCGGATGGCCGCCACATTGAAATCCACTTCACTGATAAGGCAGAGGCCCGCGCCACAATGGACGCACTGGAAAGCGGCGTTATTCCCCGCCAAGACCTCGACCATGCGGTGGCTGACATCGCTTACCGGCTGAACGCCGAACACTACGGCAGCAAAGAGCTTGCCGCTCTTGCGTGGCTGGTAGCCAACCCGGACGAGTTCGGCCCGATGCTGCGTGAAGCCTACAACGGCATGGTGTAAAGCGGGAGGGTTGCGCTATCCAGACCATACCGGGCTTATAAAAAATCCCCGCCGGGCAGCGGGGGCAGACGCAGGGCAGCATCTTCACTACAGTATATCACAAGCGGAGGTGCAATACAATGGACGATTTAACGCTGATTATGCAAGGTAAAGCCGGTGATACAACCGCCGTCAATGCGCTGTGGGAACGTCACCAGAATTTCATCCGCCAGCAGATGGCTAAAATCTACGCCAAAAATAAGGGCCTTGCTGACCGTGTGGGCATTGACCGGGATGACTTGATTGTAGAGGGCTGGTTCAGCGTCCGCGATGCAGTGCGGCGGTATGATCCGAGCAAGCGCATGGCCTTTCTTACCGTGCTGGGCTGGTCTATCCGAGCCACCGCAACAAAGGTCTTGACCACCAGCCGGGGAAAGCTTCTCCGTGACGAAAACGGCAAGCAGACCCGCGTACCAGCTGACCCGCTGAACTATGCGTTATCCAGCGACCTGCCACTAGAGGATGACACCGACAACACCATTGCGGATGTGTACGCTGACCCCACCGTCAACCTTGAGCAGGACTTTGAGAACGAGCAGAACCGCCGGGCCGTCATGGCCGCCCTGTACAGCCTGAAACCGAACCACCGTAGCATTTTGGAACAGCGCTATCGTTACAATAGAACGCTGCAGGAAATTGCCGATGATCGTGGCGTGTCCCGGCAGTGTGTGAACATTCAGGAAACGGCAGCCCTCAAAAATTTTAAGAAAGCATTGAACATTAAAACCCTGAACAGATTGGAGTGATATTATGGCAATGAAAACCCGCGAGGATGCGTTATTTAACGCCTACCTTAACAACTACAAAGCCGCACAGGCCCAGGCCGTGAACAGCGGTGTACAAGCTACCCAAGCCGCCCGGCAGCGCGGCGCGGCCTTGCTGAACGCAACGGATAAGACCCTGCCTGTGCTGAAGAATCAGCTTGCGGATGTCGGTACAGCAGCTATTACCGGCGCAAACAACAACTTCAAGCTGGCCCAGCAGGCGGCAGCAATGGCGAATGACCAGTTTACGAAGAAATTGCAGGATGACGCCGACCTTGCTATTCAGAAACAGCATGAAGCTTGGTATCTGGCGAAAGAAGCTGAAAAGGCGGCCAAAGCGGCAAGGTCGTCCAGCAGTTCCAAGAGCGGCAGCGTAACGACCGATTCTGACAGCTATGCCGCTATGGCAGCGGCGGCCGATAGCTTAAAGGGAAAGGAAAAAACTACCCAGAGTAGCGCCGCAGGAAAAGATGCGCAGGCCAAGCCGCTCAAAGGCAAGGACACCCAGCGCAGCAATGCCGAGCGCAACGCCAGCGCCCGTGCCCGGTACGATGGCAGCGAACAGGAAAAATCCGACATAAAATACCGCGCCCAGCAGAAGCGGGAGCAGACGGTGCAGATGCTCAAGGACAAACAGGCTGCCGCCAACGCAGGAGCCAATAAAAGCAAGCCCAGCGGGAACAGCTACGCAGAGCGCCAGAGCGCCGCACAGCCCGTCCAGAGCGTTGCAACCGGACGGGCCGGGAATCTTGTTGGCAGTACGAGTGCAGCGGCAGGACAGGCCCCCAGCATCCGCGAAAGACGCCGCGCAAAGGCTGCCCGCAACGACTGGGCCAGCGTACAGAACGACACTGCCACCGCCTTGCAGCGGTTACAGAGCGATGCTGATTACCGCGCCGAGCTTGGCACGCCGGGCCGCAAGCTCACACTGGCCGAGATCAACGCCGTAAACCAGTACAGACAAAATGCCGGTGACTTGTATAAGCAGGTGCAGGACGGTACAATCTCGCTAGACGATTACAATACTCAAGCTCAGGCCCTTGCAAGAATGAACCAGAAAGCCAGTTTGAACGGAATGGGGCAGGATTTACAGGCCGCGACGGCAGGCTTTATGCGCAGCTTTCCTCTGCAAAAGCAGACCGAAAAGGCCGTCGCAGACTGGGCCGACGAACAGACCGGCGGGAAATACACCCAGGCCATTGATAACGGCGTTCTCCCGGCAGTTGTGCCGACGCTGGACGAGTATACCGAGCAAGACCACCTCGCCGCTATGGGCGGCGCTATGGCGGGCAAGATGGCGCAGTATAGCGCATTCAATCAGCTTGTGGATGGAACCGGCTATGCAGACGCCGCACAAAAGGCGGGCGGCAAGCTCTACGATGCAGCAAAGAAAATCCCGGTGCTGAACCGCATTGTACAGCCCGGATTTGGTGAAGCCGCAGGGCGCGTGCTCGCAGATACTGGCGCAGACTTTGTGCTGGATACCTACCCGTCCATGATGGATGATATGGACAAATTCTCCGCTGACAGACAGGCCGCCGCGCGGGGCGAGAATGTCGATGACCCCATGACCGTCGGAAGAATGGCCGCCAACGCTGCTAAAAATCTGGCCGGAAACGTTGCTATGAACGCCTTGCCGGAAATCGGCAGCGCAGCCCTCAGCGGCGTGAAGAACAGCTTCAGCGGCGCGATGCTGGATGAACCGCTGCAAGAGGCGGCAGCCGTCGCCGGTAAAAGCAGCAGGCCGGATACACGCCCGGACTTGCCGCGTGCCGATACGCCCGCTGCCGTTGATTTGGAAAAGAACGCCGATGCGTTCCTGCGAGACGTGAACAGCGCAGACGCAGTGAAGAGCGTTCATGACAGCACAGCTACCAACTTTACTTCCGCGTCCCAGAACACCGCACAGGGCCTTGCAGACTCCGCAGCGGATGCCCCCGACGGGGCAGTGCGGGAGCGCGGTTTTGCAGAATCTCTGCGCACGAACTCAGACCTGCCAGATGCCGTCAAGCAGGATTTTGTCACCGCGCCAGAAGTCTATAACCAGCTGTCCAACGCCGAGACGAAAGCCCGCGCGGATGCTGTACTTGCAAAGGGGCAGGGGGAGGCCGTAACGGCATACCAGAATATGCTTTCCCAGCGTGACCCGGCGGCGGTTCCTCTGGGCTATGAATTGGCCAAGCAGTACATCGCTGACGGTGACAGTGATTCTGCTGTTGAATTGCTGCGCGGTATGTCCAAAGAGCTGACGGCCAGCGGCCAGTTCTCGCAGGCCGCTGCAATCTCTCTGATGCAGAACGATCCAATGACCGCCTTGCGGTATGCGCAGCGCAGCATCGACGACCTGAACGCCAGCGGCGCAAAGGAACTGGGCCGCCAGTGGAAGAACTTTAGGCTCACCGATGCCGAAATCAAGGCGTTTGAGAGCATCCACGCCGGGGATGGCGAAGCTATTTCTTCCGCGATGGAGAGCATCGGTAACCGCATTGCAAAGCAATACCCCGTCTCTGCGCTCTCCAAGCTGGCCGAAGCACGCCGCCTGGGCTTTCTGCTGAATCCCCGCACACAAATCCGTAACATTGCTGCAAACGTGGCGCAGCTTCCTGTCTCCGGCGTTTCTGATAAGGTCAGTGCCGCCCTGCAAAGCCTGTATGCAAAGACCGGCAAAAGCACAGACTTCGTGCAGACCAAAGCCCTGCATGTGGATAAAACCAGCAGAGATGTGGCGGAACAGGTGTGGAATCAGGTTAAGGATACCATCGACGGCAGCAGTGCCTATGAACAGCCCATCTCCGATGCTGTGAAAAACGCAGAGGTGTTCAAGCTGGGCGAGGGCCAGCAGCATAACATCCTCGCCAATGTGCCCGGCATGAAAAAGGGCGCACAGGCGCTTGAAGCCATCAGCCAGAAATTCACCGGCAAGAATGTCTTTGACCAGATGAGCAGCCAGAGATCCGTGATGGAAAATATCCGTCAGTTTACCTACGGTCTGCTGGAACTGGGCGATGCACCATTTGTAAAAAAGAGCTTCACGGACAGTCTTGCAAATATCGCAGCAGCAAACAAAATTACCCGCGCAGACCAAATCACAGCGGACATGATCGCGCAGGCAACGCAGGACGCCATGAAAGCGACCTACAAGGATGACAACGCATGGACGCAGTTGTTCAGCTCCATCCACAATCTGGGCGGCGTGGGCGAAGTCGTCATGCCGTTCACCAAGACCCCTGCAAACATGGTCGCCCGCAGTCTTGATTACAGCCCTGTCGGCCTTGCCAAAGGTGTGAAGGATTTTTACACAAAAGGCGGCAACCCGGCAGAATACATTGACGAGATTGCAAAGGGCTTGACCGGTTCGGCAGGTATGGCTCTGGGCGCAGCGCTGTATAAGTCTGGTGTCTTGACGGGCGCGGAGAGCGACAATGCCAATAAAAAAGCGTTTGACAAGCAGAACGGTTTCCTGCCTTTCGCAATCCATGTTCCGGGAACGAATGTCTACTACCGCATTTCGGATTTTCAGCCAAGTATGATGAGCGTCATCACCGGCGCGGCATGGGCGCAGGCCGCCAGCGGCGACGAAACGCCGGAACAGGCGGCAAAAGGCGCGGTTGTGGCGTTTACAAACACACTTGCGGACAACTCAAACCTCTCCAATATTGGTGACCTGTTCGGCAACTATGACGGTCTGGGCGGCGGCCTGTGGGATGCCGCTCTAGGTCTGCCGCAGAGTATGGTGCCATCGCTGTCAAACGCTATCGCCAAAACTACTGACACCACCGTCCGCAACCCTTACGATGCCACCGACCCCATCCAAAGCCAGAAAAACCAGATTATGGCGAAGATCCCGGGACTATCAAAGGAACTGCCCGCCGCCTATGATGTATGGGGCAGCGAGAAGCTGCGCGACAACGCCGCGTTTGAACAGTTCCTTGACCCGGCGGCTTTTACGAACCAGACTACCAGCAGCCGTGACAAAGAAATTCAGCGCTTGTATGAGGCTACCGGCGACATCGGAGTATACCCGCCCAGCATCAAGAACGGCACCGATGTGGATGGCCTGAAGCTGGACAACCAGCAGACCAGCACCTACCAGCGCACCGCCGGGCAGTTGAACCGCCAAATCGTGGATGAGGTCATGCGCTCCGACGAATACCGGCAGGCCGACGACGCCACCCGCGTGAAGATGCTGAAATCGGCCTACGAGATCGGCAGAGAGGCGGGCAAAGAGGCCGCAAATCCTGACTATGTAAGTGAAAACAAGGACTACATCGCCTACAAAAACAACGGTATCAGAGATGCTCTCCTGACTTCTTCCGTCGGCGCCGTGCTTGATAAGGCCCGCGACGAAAAGCGCGAGGCTACCGGCAACGCAGACGCCAACCTCAACAAGGTCGAGCGCTGGAACGCTATCCCGTCACTGGATTCTTACGATGACATGGTCAGCGCCTACCTGCTGAACGGCTCCGATGATACCGCGCAGAAACTCTACGACAAAGCCGGTGCGGAGGCAACTGCCGCCTACTTGGATATTTACACCGCCACTGCCAAAAACGGAGAGGATGACGACAGCGCTAACCAGCTGGAAAAGCTACAAACTGCGCTCCCGGTTCTCCGAAAGTACGATATGACAACTGACCAGCAGATGGATGTTGCATCCATGTTCCTGCGAAAGGAGAGCCCGGCTATCCGGGTGCAGGAACAGTACGGCTCGGATATGGCCCTCAAGTATCTGGATGCCTATACCCAAGCGGACGCTGACGGCAACGGAAAGGTTTCTGACACTGAGTTCAAAAACGCCCTGCTGCAATCGCCGGGCCTCTCGGATGAGGATATTGGCAAAATCTACTTGTCCAGCAAGACCACCGACGACAGCACCGACGAAAAAGCCCAGACCTTCAGCGCCACCTACGGCCCGGCAGGCGTCGCCAATTATCTGTATCTGCAATATCTGGAACGCGCCTACCACACGGCAGAAGCCAACCGCAAGATCGCGGCTGGGGAGGGCGGCAACCCCGACGGCAGTTTCAATAAATCCGATTTGGTCAACGCACTGAACTACATGGATCTGACTAACGAGGAACGCCGCGCATATTTCAGCATTGTTGCACCTACTTGGAAAAACCCATATTAACCGGCAGAGGGGGGATACCTACAACAGGTATTCCCCCTCTTTTTGCACTCGTTTAACAAGAAACGCTGTCAGCCCGCAACACAGCCCTGTACAGGCGCTTTTGCTGCGTCGGGATATAAACTTTCATTAGTCACTGCCGAACCACCGCCACAGTGCCTTATTCGCGGGCATAGAGAAAGCCGCCCTCTGCGTACCAGTACAGAGAGCGGCTTTCATCAGGAAGGTCTATCTTGCTCGCCTTAGATGGCGTAAAAGGGAGCCTTTATTCAATGCCCAAACGCTTGGAGATATTCTCCATCATCCGGCGGTCTGCGTCGGTGATGGTCTCCATGTTCGTGACCTCACTGCGGTCAAGGGGCTTGTCGCCCGCACTGTCACGGACAAAGGTTGCGGCTTTGGTATCACCGTCGATAGCACGCTTGATTTGGGACAGGGCGATGGCCTCGTACAGGGTAATGCTTTCGCCCTTCTCCGCTGCAAGCTTCTGCGCGGTCTCGGTGATGTAGTCATCCGTCAGGGCGGATGTATCGCACTTCATGGCAAGGATCGCATCCAAAATATCATTCAGAGCCTTTTTCCTGTGGCGCTTCTCTGCCTGTGCAAGCTGACCCTTGCGGCGCACTTCCATCTCCCACGCCTTTTCCTCCGGCGTTGTTGCCGTGCCGAATGATTTCAGATTTCCCATACATCCACACCCCCAATCTGTAAACTATAGTATACCACATTTGCCGGAAAATGTCAAGCCTACGATGCTTTTTGAAACAGGTGTCTGCTCCGGGGACTGGCATATATATAGGGGCGCTGGCTCGTTAGGAGACCGGGGGTTCCCCGCATAGGGGGGAATACCACCCCGCCACCCCGACCACCCTTTCCGGGAATCGGGCTGCAAAAAAATAGGTCCCGCCGGGCCTTTGCCATAAAAAAAGAGGGGAGCGTCGAAGCGTTCCCTCTCTAAGTTGTTGTTACCAATTAATATCTGGATAATTTGTTAGGGCATCTTCAAAATAAATTTCCCGTAATGCATCAATGGCATCCTCTCTGCCAATGGCGCGCAATTCGTCGACGGCGTCCGACAATAAGACATAGTTCTCACAAATATCGATTTGCCCATCTTTGAAGCCGGTATCATAATCTTCGCCGTTCTCCTGCAAATATTGCTTATAGCAAGCACCGCAGAGAAACCATTCTTCGTTATCAGAAGAACTGACACCCATATCAACGGCACCACTTCTTGAGATCGTTTCTTCGCAATCCCAACAGAAACATAAATCTTTTCCAACACCGGCTGCAATCTCATCCCTTGCTGCGCAGTCTCCACAGAATGGTGAACCGCTCCACATTACATAGGTATCCGCAGAAACATCAAGAGTTTTTCCGCACTCGGAACAGCTTACAGAAGATGAACACGCAGATAGAGATAATGCGGCACAAGCTAAACACGCGACAATAACTTTTATATTCATTGTAACCACCGTCAATATCTGTTGTAGATCTGCCCGCGATTCCCGGCATCCACGACCCGCACGATCAACTGCCCGTTATCCACCGTGTAGATAATGCGGTAGTCACCCACACGCAGCCGAAAGAAGCCCGGATGCCCTTTCATCTGTTTTCGGTCTCCCTCGTCGGGGAGTTTGGCGATTGCCTTTAAGACTCTGGTTTCATCCGGGCGCGGCAGCTTTTTAAGGAACTTTTGCGCGTCCTTCTCAATCTTGATTTGGTATTTCATAGCGCAATACCTTCCTGCGCCGCGAACTCTTCCAAGCTGATGCTTTCGTGCTTATCAGGCGAATCATCCTTTAGATAATCGTCAACCAGCTTTTCACAGAAACGATCATCCTCTAATTCATCGTCAAACTCAACGCCGCGCAGGAACATCAAAATAGCCTGCATCTTGTAATCTGGTAAGGTATCAATAATCTGCTTTGCCTGCTCTCTCTCACTCATAATAGCGCCCCCTTTTACGGTTTGTCTTTGTTTAGCTGTTGGCTGATTGCTGCCACAATATACGCATTCAGGCTAACCCCCTCTGCATCGGCAGCGGCCTGTACTTCATCCTTTGTCGGGCTGGTATCTTTCTTCAACACGAGGTTTACGCGGTCGTAGGCTTTAGCAATATATTTATTCACCGCTTTCTGACCTGCTTTTGTTGTTGGCATAATATCACCTCATAAATATTATACTCCCAATCGCATATTTGCGCAAATACAAAAGTGCACATATATTTGCGCAAATAGTTGTGCATTCTGCATATTGATATATTTGCGTAAATATACTATAATAAGACCATAGCAAGCGGGAACACCCCGCAGCTACAGCGAACCGCCGCAAGGCGTCCGGAAAGGAAGAGGTGAAAATGAAAACGCCCAGCGCAAGCGAACTGCTCGTACAGGAAACCCGCACGGCTGAACGGCTTCGGCTCTTGATGCTCGCCAACGAGTGCAAGACCATTGAAGAGTTCCGCCAGCGTTTGGCAGACCTGCTCAAGTAAAAAGGGTGTCGGCCCTCTCCAAAGCACCGACACCCAAAAACAACCCGCCAGCGCGGCGAGTTCGCCGCCGTGCTGACATCTTTATTATAACGCAATGTCGGGAAAGGTCAAGGCGGACGTCAAGCGAAAGCCCACCAGAAACGCCAGACAATACGCGGACAGGATTGCAAGAACCGCCACAGAGCGTGCAGACAGCACCGAGCCCCCGCGAACCTTAACCCCTACAGCAAAAAAGAAAGCGCCCCGCACCAGCCGACCAAAGCAACCGCGAGACGCACCACATTAAGGGCAAGCCTATTATAGCATGGTTTGCCCCGCAAAGTAAAGGAGTATACCATGAGCAGCACCGAAATTTTATCCCTCGTCGAACAGTACAAAGAAGCCCAGCAGCTTGTTGAAGCTGCACAAGCCGAGATGGACGACCTCAAGCGCCAGATCACTGAAGAGATGACCCGCCGGGATGTGGACACGATGGATGCAGGCACCCACAAGGTACGCTACCAGACCGTGACCAGCTCCCGACTGGACAGGAAGGGCCTGAAAGCCGCTGCGCCGGAACTGGCCGCCC